>Ga0182027_10006700_pt1 | contig 17166 bp, 24 predicted proteins | sample 712E1DmetaG_FD_121300 | JGI IMG/M metagenome (GOLD analysis project Ga0182027, IMG submission 121300) | Permafrost microbial communities from Stordalen Mire, Sweden - 712E1D metaG (Illumina Assembly) | ecosystem: Environmental > Terrestrial > Soil > Wetlands > Permafrost | place: Sweden... | reverse complement strand
TTACATAACTTTTGAACTTATTGCTGTTCGCTTCCTCAAAATTATACAAACCAACAGAAAAACGATCACCCCTGATTTCGGTAATGGAGTTATCGCGAACAAGATACAACGGATTAAACGCACCTGCAAATTCAAGGTGCATCATGTCTCTGTCAATTGCACAAAATGCAACATCCATGCCGTCACGTAAAGTATAACTCTCCACATCACGGAAAAAAGTTTCAAAACCACGACTCAAACTTTTAAGAATTTCAGCAGGTTGTTTTTTCTTTTCTGTTTCGGTTATGCGCCTGAAGAGTTCAAAACCTATTATTGACATAAATGCACCGGGAACACCATGACCCGTGCAATCTACAGCTGCGAAATATATCCTTCCATCAACTTCATTTATCCAGTAAAAATCTCCGCTAACGATATCTTTTGGTATGTGTAAAATAAAAGATTCCGGGAAAAGTTTCTTAAATATCTTTTGCGATGGCATCAGCGCCTCTTGTATGCGTTTTGCATAATTAATGCTATCCGTTATATTTTTATTTTTAATAGTTAACTCTTCCTTTTGTTGTTCGACTTTTTTGGCAATAAGTTCCCTTTCGCGGTATTCACGATTAAGTTTACGTAGTTGTTTTGTTGCATAGAGAAAAGTAAAATAAAAGATTAAAAGAGCGATAAAAATAAAAAACAGCGTTACCCATTGTGATTGCATAAAGGGCGCTTTAATATGCAAAACCATCTCCAAACTTTTATTATTCCATACATCCTCACTATTCGAACCTTTAATGCAAAGTTTGTAATTACCCGATTTTAAACCCGATATTATAATATGATTTTGATTATCAATTGAAACCCATTGTTCCTGGCTGCCTAATTTTTCCAAAGAATATTTATACTTGTTCTTTGATGGTGCCCAAAAGTCCAATGAAGTAAAACTTATTTTGATATACCGATACCTTGGTTCTACAATGAGGGTGTCGTTATTAAAGATATTTTTGACAATGAAATTGTTTTTTTCCGATAATGTTGCCTGAATAAATTGAATACTTGGTATTTTTTGATTAAACAATACTGAATCAGGACTAAACAAAGTGATACCCTTCCGGCTGCCAAATAATATTCTTCCATCAATGGCTTTTGCAGTTAGTCGGTTTGAATAATTAGATATTTGCAATCCATCATTTGCATCAAATTCTATAGTTTGATAATCCGTCGGATTATGAGAAATTATTCCCCTGTTTGTTGTAACCCAAATTTTACCCAAATAATCTTTATTGATAGCATGTATATAATTGTTTGCAGAGATGTTTGTGGGCGCATATGCATTTATTATATTAATATCGGTATAATAAATATATAAACCATCAGTAGTCCCGATTAAAAGCTCCTTTTCCCTTATTGGCATTATCGAATTTATAAAAGGTAGTCCGTTAAAATTTGTATTTGGAAAAGAAATGATGCGGCTCACATTATTTCGTTTCTGAAATTCAATAACCCTGTGGGCTTGTGCAATCCATAGATAATTTCTGTCCGACTTAAAATCAACAATAGCGTTGCCTTCAGTTTTCTGAGATAATTCAGGTAATTTATAAGTTAATTCATTGATTTTATTTAAAGAATATATCCCCATATCACTTGCAATCCATAAAGAATCATTGTTCATTGGAGCAGTAAAATATATTTTCTGTCCAGATAAAATAGAATGTAACTTCTGGCTATTCTCCCCACCATTAACTTCCGGTTTGTTCTTAGTTACAAATAATCCATTGTCTGTACTTATATAAATATTCCCTGAAGTATCACAGATAATATTGTTGATCCGGGAATTAAGGTCTTTTTCTGAAATTGCGAGCTTTTTAGTTGTTGTTCCCAAAGTGTTCAGAAATAATAATCTTCCTGAATTTAAACCTATCCAGATCTTTCCGTTCTTATCAAAACATCCACCCGTTATAAAATCATTTTCAACACGATCTATAATTGTGCTTAAATCGATGGTTGAAAACGCGTCCTGAAAAGGGTTTACTTTATACAAGCCATTGTTGGTGCCGAACCACAGCAATCCGCTGTTATCTTCAAGAAAGGAGTTTAGTTTTAATTTTTCATTGGTTTGAAAATCAATTGGTGAATAATCAAAGATGCTGTTTAATTTTAAATCATAAGTCACTATTCCATCGGATAGGATTATCTGAAAACAGCCTCGTGCTGTTTGAATAATTTTGACAATGGTGATTTTTTTTTCTTTTAAAAGGATATTAACTCCCGTTTTACTAAGGATCTCATTCCTCAAATTAACATGCCACAGGTTTTGCTTTGTATAAACCAGAAAAGTAAAGTTATCGACCCTGACAATTCCCTGAATGCCTCCATCATCAATAAAAGAAGTTTTAAGTGATGCAAGCAAAGCATGTATAGAATTGTCGGCAGGGTTAAACAAATATACTTCCTTTGATGTGCTAATTATGAAGGCATTTAAGGGATTAATGATCTGGATGGAAGACAATCCATGATAATTATTTTGATTCAAAAAATCAGGTGTGAGTAAATGATAAACCTTGGTGGTATTTATATCCATTGAGTTTAAAAAATCATCCCCCAACAGATACATTCTATTGCTTATTTTATCAGCGACAATATCTTCTAAGACCAATTGATCTTTTTTCGATGGATCGTCATTTAACGGAAAATAGCTAAAATTGTTTAAGCGCCAATTATATCTGGAGACACCTGTATTTGTTGCACACCAGATATTTCCGCTGCTATCTTCTTCAATCTTTTTAATATTATCGCTAAAAATCGACGAACTATCGGACGGATTGGCTAAAAAATTACGAAAACCATATCCATCATAACAATTTAATCCATCCGAAGTCCCAACCCACAAAAACCCTTTCTTATCAAGGTGGATGGAAGTAATTTCCGAATTTGATAAGCCATTGTCAATGGTATATTTGTCGACAGGACGATAAATACCCGACTGCAAAGTCTGTGATATAGTAATTAAGATTAAAAGTAAGTATTTCTTTCTCATTCAAATTTTATCTGAGAGATATACTTACTAAAATTAATTAACTAAATTTTAAGAAACAATCTTGGGCGCGTATATTCCTGATAAAATATGGTTATTTCGAAAATGATGCCGGTTCATTGCTTCTTACACTGCTCTTTTTAGCAATCTGTTCCAACATTTCAGTGGTTAATGACTTTGGTCTTTCAATAGAATAGCCTAAAGCACGATCCCAAATAATATTGGCAGTTACACCAATTGCGCGGCCAATTCCAAAAAGTACCGTATAAAACTCATACTCCCTTACTCCATAATGCCATTGAATTACTCCTGAATGTGCATCAACATTGGGCCATGGGTTCTTAGCTTTGCCTTGTTCTTTAAGAATTTTAGGTACAATATTATACAATTTATTGACATAATGGAAGATAGGATCGTTGGGTAAATGCTTCAGACAGAACTCCCGTTGAATAACGTACCGTGGATCGGTAATGCGCAATACAGCATGTCCATATCCGGGAATTACCTGACCGGAATTCAGGGTATCCCAAACGTACTGTTTAAGTTCATCATCCGAAGGAAACCGATCACCTACTTTTTCAATCAGATTATGTAACCAACGGAGCACTTCCTGATTTGCCAGCCCATGCAATGGACCTGCTAAGGCATTAATCATTGCTGAAACACAGAGGTAAATGTCCGAAAGGGAACTTGCTACCAAATGACCTGTATGGGCACTTACATTTCCGCTCTCATGATCGGCATGAATAATAAAATGAAGCCGGGATACATCGTCATAAGGCTTCTCAATTCCCATCATATGTGCAAAATTAGCTGCCATATCAAGATCCGGATTTGATGGAATGGCTTTCCCCTGGCGATATAATTTAGAGTAAATGTAGGCAGCAATTTCCGGTAGTTTTGCCAATAAGTTCAATGAATCTTCATACGTAGGTTCCCAGTATTTTTCTTTAGGCATTCCCGCATGATACTTTCGGTTAAAAAAAGATTCTCTTGACATGGTCAAAAGAGCCGAGGAAAACATAGCCATTGGATGACTGTTGGCCGGGAATGCATCAATAACTTCATAAACATACTTTGGTAATATCCTGCGATTTCGGAATTCATCCGATACATCGTTAACGTCATCTTCCGTGGGAATTTTCCCTGTCAGCAATAGATAAACCAGACCTTCAACAGACGGTATTTCAGCACCTTTAGGTTTTGGCAGCTTAATAAATAATTCCGGAAGTGTATATCCCCGGTAACGAATACCTTCGTTGGGATCGAGATAAGAGATATCTGTAATCAGGCTATTTACGTCCCGCATGCCTCCAATAATCTGACCAATAGTGATGTTATCAACGACAACCTCTCCATAATTGTCATTCAGCTCTTTAATCCGGGGCCGCCATGATTCAATTGATTCTGCTAACTTTTCTTTTAGTCCGGTCATTTTTTTATTTCTTAATTTATTATAATATAAACACAGATCTTGCCCTGTTGTTTAATTAAAATTTATATAGATTGAACAGAAATAACCGAATTTAATTAATGTCTTGAATTATAGAAAGATAATTTTGAAATTATAATTCGAAAAGAAAATGAATGATTGTATTAAAAAATTCTGAAATCAAAAAAGGGTAGCATTGATTGCTACCCTTTTGGTTTCAGAGGAATATAAAAAATTACTTTTACTTTTGATAACCATAAATTGCAAGGTCGCCCAATTCTTCTTCAATACGAAGCAACTGGTTGTATTTTGCCATACGATCGGAGCGGCTCAAAGAACCTGTTTTTATTTGTCCGGCATTGGTAGCAACTGCGATATCTGCAATGGTAGCGTCTTCTGTTTCACCGGAGCGATGTGATGTAACAGTTGTATATCCGGCTCTATGCGCCATTTCGATTGCATCGAGGGTTTCAGTAAGTGAACCGATTTGGTTGACTTTTATTAGAATTGAATTAGCGCAACCCATATCTATTCCTTTTTTCAGGAAAATAACATTGGTAACAAAAACATCATCTCCCACTAACTGGCAACGGTTGCCAATTTTTTCCGTAAGCAATTTCCAGCCATCCCAGTCATTTTCAGACATACCATCCTCCACAGAATCAATCGGATACTTGTTAATAAGCTCAGTTATAAATTCAACCTGTTGAGCAGATGTTCTGACAGATCCTTTTGCGCCTTCAAATTTTGTATAATCGTACTTTCCATTGGAATAGAATTCGGAGGCAGCACAATCGAGCGCAATACTAACATCACCGCCCTCTGATTTTCTACCGGGTTTATAACCAGCTTCACGAATCGCTTTAATTATAGATTCAAGAGCATCTTCGGTACCATTCAATGTTGGGGCAAAACCACCCTCATCACCAACAGAAGTAGTCAGGCCGCGGTCTTTTAGAACTTTTTTAAGCGAATGAAAAACTTCAGCGCCCATTCGTAAACCCTCACGGAAGCTCTTTGCTCCTACAGGACGGATCATAAATTCCTGAAAAGCTATGGGGGCGTCCGAATGTGAGCCTCCATTAATAATATTCATCATCGGAACAGGTAATACTTTTGCGTTGGTTCCTCCAATATATCTGTAAAGAGGCATCCCATGATAGTCGGCCGCAGCCTTGGCAACTGCCAGGGAAACTCCCAGAATAGCATTTGCACCGAGTTTGCTCTTAGTTTTTGTACCATCGAGATCGATCATCTTTTTATCGATTGCGGCCTGATCCAGCGCATTAAGCCCAATAATTTCTTTCGCAATAATGTTATTGACATTGCTGACAGCTTTAAGAACGCCTTTTCCCTGGTAACGGTTTTTATCACCATCACGAAGTTCCAAAGCTTCATTTTCTCCGGTAGAAGCTCCGGAAGGAACGGCAGCGCGTCCCATAAAACCACTGGCAAGTGTTACTTCAACTTCAATAGTTGGATTTCCTCTTGAATCGAGGATTTCACGAGCGTGTACATTAGAAATTTGTCCCATTATTTTAATTTTTTGATTTTAATATTTGAAAAATACAAAAAAAGGGACTGAACATTGAAAGCTCTTATCCCTTTTATATTTAGGTACATCGTATTCAATTTTATTCGTTTTGCTTTTCCCCGGAGCTATCTTCTATGTCTTTTGCAGGAGAGCTTTCATCGACAACGATATCTGATTTTTTAGCTTCGATTTTTTCAGGTTTCGCTGAAACAGATTCAGAAGCAGATTTCATCGTTACAGGAGTATCTTCAGATTTTTTCTTTCCACCTCTTCTCTTACGGTGACCTGCAGCTGCTTTGCCATCTTGTTTAGCAGAAAGCAGATTTTCGTTGTAATCTACCAGTTCAATTATACACATATCAGCGGCATCCCCAATTCTTGTTCCCGTTTTCAGTATCCTTGTATATCCACCTGGACGATCGGCAATTTTAGGAGATACTTCTCTGAATAATTCAGTAACAGCATCATTACTTTGCAAATAGCTAAAAACTACCCTGCGTGAATGTGTTGAATCATCCTTCGATTTTGTAAGCAAAGGTTCAATATAAATACGCAAGGCTTTGGCCTTAGCAGTCGTTGTTTTTATTTTTTTATGCAATATAAGCGATGCTGCCATATTTGATAACATAGCTTTCCTGTGACTAGCCGTTCTGCTTAAGTGGTTAAAACTCTTTTTGTGTCGCATCTTCTATTTAAAATTTACAGGGTTTTTTGACCCGTTGTTTTAATCTTTATCAAGTTTGTATTTTGAAATATCCATCCCAAAAGTAAGGTTCATTCCTTCAAGCAGTTCATCTAATTCAGTGAGAGATTTCTTGCCAAAATTTCTGAATTTAAGAAGATCATTTTTATTGAATTTTACCAGATCTCCCAATGTTTCTACTTCTGCAGCTTTCAAACAATTCAAAGCTCGAACGGAAAGATCCAGATCCACCAGTTTGGTCTTTAGCTGCTGGCGCATATGCAATACTTCCTCGTCAAATTCCTCATTAGCAGATTGCTTGTCTGATTCGAGAGTTATCTTTTCATCAGAGAAAAGCATGAAATGATATATCAGAATTTTGGCTGCTTCTTTCAGCGCATCTTTTGGGTGAATTGAACCATCGGTTGTAATTTCAATCAAAAGTTTTTCAAAGTCCGTTTTTTGTTCAACACGGTAATTCTCAATTGAGTATTTTACATTTTTTATCGGTGTATAAATAGCATCAATAGGAATTAAACCAAACTCGGCATCAAGCGGTTTATTTTCTTCTCCCGGAATGTATCCGCGTCCTTTGTTAATATTGAACTCGATTTGCAATTCCACCGAGGTTTCCATATGACAAATCGTAAGATCGGGGTTGAGAACTTCAAAACCGCTCAGATATCTGTTCAGGTCACCAGCTTTAAACACTTCCTGTCCGGTAATTGAAACTGTAATTTTTTCGTGATCTACGTCTTCAATAAGCTTTTTGAACCGAACCTGTTTCAGGTTTAGAATTATATCCGTTACATCTTCAATAACACCTGTTATTGAAGAAAACTCATGTTCAACGCTTTCGATTTTAATTGTAGTAATTGCGTAGCCTTCAAGCGAAGATAAAAGAATCCGCCGCAACGCATTACCAACAGTAATACCATAACCCGGTTCGAGTGGACGGAATTCAAATTTTCCGAATTTCTCATCCGACTCAAGCATTATTACTTTATCTGGTTTCTGGAAAGCTATAATAGCCATAGAATAAAAATTAAGATATATTTTCGATTATTTCGAGTACAATTCAACAATAAGTTGTTCTTTAATATTTTCCGGAATTTCATCCCTTTCAGGTCTGCTCATGAATTTTCCTGCCATTTGGTTACCGTCCCACTCGAGCCAGGAAACAGCGCTTCTCCGACCAGAGAGTGAGTCTGAAATAACTTCAAGTGCTTTTGATTTTTCACGAACACCGACAATATCACCGGCCCGTAATTGATAGGAAGGTATATTAACCAGATCTCCGTTTACGGTAATATGACGATGACTTACAAGTTGACGGGCTGCTGCACGGGTAGGCGCAATACCGAATCTGTATACAACGTTATCAAGTCTTGACTCAAGAAGCTGAAGCAAAACTTCGCCAGTAACTCCCTTATGTTGTAAAGCTTTTTCAAACAGATTTGCAAACTGTTTTTCCAAAATTCCATAAGTATATTTGGCCTTTTGTTTTTCTTTTAATTGCAAGCCATATTCAGAAGTTTTTCTCTTTTTCTTGTTAACCCCATGCGATCCGGGCGGAAAATTCTTCCGGTCAAAATATTTGTCAGCCCCGTAAATAGCTTCTCCAAACTTCCTTGCTATTCTGGTCTTTGGTCCTCTATATCTAGCCATTTATTATTAATAATTAAAATAAGTATTATCAAAGATAATCAAACCCTTCTTCTTTTCGGCGGTCTGCAACCATTGTGTGGTAAAGGAGTTACATCGACGATTTCGGTCACTTCAATACCATTTGTATGTATTGTTCTAATAGCGGATTCTCTGCCGGCACCAGGTCCTTTTACAAACACCTTAACCTTACGAAGACCGGCATCATATGCGGCTTTGGCGCAATCTTGTGCTGCCATTTGTGCAGCATAAGGTGTATTCTTCTTCGAACCTTTGAATCCCATTTTTCCGGCAGAAGACCATGAAATAGTCTGTCCAACTGCATTTGTAAGGGAAACAATGATATTATTGAAAGAAGCATGAACATGCGCCTGCCCTACCGGATCAACTTTAACAACTTTTTTCCTCGTTGTACCTGTTTTCTTAGCCATAATAAATTCTGTTTATTTGGTAGCTTTCTTTTTATTTGCAACTGTTTTTTTACGGCCTTTCCGGGTCCGGGCATTATTTTTTGTGCTCTGACCTCTTACAGGCAGGCCAAGACGATGACGAATTCCACGATAGCAACCGATGTCCATCAAACGTTTGATGTTAAGTTGTACTGAAGAACGCAGTTCACCTTCAACCTTAATGTTATCGTTAACAATTTGCCGGATCTTGTTAATCTGATCATCGTCCCAGTCCTTTACTTTCACATCCCGGTCGATGCCAGCTTCGGTCAAGATTCTTTGAGCTGTGCTCCTGCCAATACCAAAGATATACGTCAGGCCTATTTCGCCACGTTTGTTTTTTGGTAAGTCGACGCCAACAATTCTAGCCATTTATAATTCATTTAATAGTTTACTTAATATTATCCCTGACGCTGTTTGTTTTTAGGGTTCTTCTTGTTGATAACATACAAGCGTCCTTTTCTTCTTACGATTTTATCGTCAGCAGAACGTTTTTTTATTGATGCTCTAACCTTCATTTTAGTATTTTATTTATACCTGTAAGAAATTCTTCCTTTTGTTAAATCGTAGGGTGACATTTCAACACGTACTTTATCACCCGGTAATATTTTTATATAGTGCATCCGCATTTTTCCTGAAATATGGGCAGTTATTATATGTCCATTTTGCAGTTCAACACGAAACATCGCATTCGACAAGGCTTCTTTAATAATTCCATCCTGCTCAATTGAGGGTTGTTTAGCCATAAATGAAACCTATTTTTTTACAATTTCTTTGATATAATTAAAAGTTGATAATATATCAGCTTTCCCTTTTTGCACGACAATTGCATGTTCAAAATGTGCTGATGGTTTTTTGTCATTTGTTCTGATTGTCCAGCCATCTGCTTCCTGAACAACCTCTTTTCGGCCTATATTAATCATCGGCTCGATACATATCACCATTCCGGCCTGCAATTTAGTTCCTTTTCCCCGTTTGCCATAATTGGGTACTTCCGGCGCTTCATGCATTTGTGTTCCCAATCCGTGTCCAACAAGTTCGCGAACTACCGAGTAATTGAAACTTTCGCAGTATTGCTGAATTTCGAATCCAATGTCACCAACCCGGTTTCCTTCAATAGCGACCTCAATTCCTTTATAAAGCGATTCCAAAGTCACTTTTAAAAGTTGTTTTTTTTCTTCAGAGATCTCTCCGACAGCAAATGTATAGGCACTGTCACCATAATACCTTTGTTTTAAAACACCGCAGTCGATAGATATAATATCTCCTTCCTGAAGAACATAAGCTGAAGGTATCCCATGAACTACCTGACAATTTACCGAAGTACAAAGAGTCTTCGGATAGCCATGATAACCTAAAAACCCTGGTTTAGCGCCGTTATCCCTGATATATTCTTCTGCAACTTTATCAAGTTTCTCAGTGCTGATCCCCGGTTCAATAAGCTTCGCAACTTCAGCCAGTGTCTTCGAAACCAGTAAATTGCTAGCCCGAAGTAATTCAATCTCTTCAGCCGTGCGTATTTGAATCATCAAAGAACGTTATACTATACTAATTTTTATACAGACGCCATACTACCGGATCTTCCTTTAACCCTACCCGATTTCATCAATCCATCGTAGTGTCTCATAAGAAGATGACTTTCAATTTGCTGTAAAGTATCAAGAACCACACCAACCAAAATCAGCAATGAAGTTCCTCCGTAAAAATGTGCAAACCCGGAAGTTATTCCTGCTTTCATTGCAAACGCCGGCATAATAGCCACAAATGCAAGAAACAGAGATCCGGGAAGAGTTATCCTTGACAGGATATTATCCATAAATTCAACTGTTTTCTTTCCTGGTTTAACACCTGGAATAAATCCTCCGTTTTTCCGGATATCTTCAGCCATACGCTGAGGATTTATGGTAATGGCAGTATAAAAATATGTAAAAGCCACAATCATAAGGGCAAATACAAAATTATACCAGAACCCCTGGTAATTGGTAAAGGCGGCAAAAAATGACGCCATAAAACCAGAAGCATTGCTTCCGCCATATCGTGCAAAAGTAAGCGGCAAAAACATAATTGCCTGTGCAAAAATTATAGGCATTACACCGGCAGCATTTACTTTAATTGGGATATACTGTCTTACACCACCATATTGTTTATTGCCGACAATTCTTTTTGCATATTGAACGGGAATACGTCTGGTTCCCTGAACGAGTAAGATACTTACAACAAAAACAAGGAATAAGAATACAATTTCCACTAAAAATTTGACCATTCCACCACCCTGTTTTTCCAAACATGCTACCAATTCACTACTGAAAGCAAATGGCAGGCGAGCAATAATCCCTATCATAATGATAAGTGAAATACCGTTGCCTATCCCTTTGTCGGTAATCTTTTCTCCAAGCCACATAATAAATATCGTACCTGTTGTGAGAATCAAAACTGAAGAAAAGATAAAAAACGTCCCTGGCAAAACCCTTGCTTCCAGAGGAATTTGGGTTAAATAACTTGGAGCCTGGACTAAAAGTATAAATACTGTAAGGTATCTTGTAATTTGGTTTATTTTCCGACGGCCACTTTCTCCTTCTTTTTGTAAACGCTGGAAATAGGGTACAAAAATTCCCAACAGCTGAATTACAATCGAAGCTGAGATATAAGGCATTATACCCAGTGCAAAAATGGAAGCATGCGAAAACGCTCCACCCGAAAACATATCCAGAATGCCAAGCACGCCCTGGGAAGATCGGTCAGCAAATGCTTTAAGTTCATTTGGATTAACACCGGGCAAAACAATGTGCGATCCAAGACGATAGATCAACAAAATTCCCAAAGTATAGAGAATTCTAGCTCTTAGATCTTCTATCTTGTAAATATTTTTTATGGTCTCGAAAAATTTCTTCATTCGATTAAATTTTTTCGGCGGTTCCCTTTAATGATTCGATAGCGGCAATTGCAGATTTTGAGAAAGCATGTGCTTTAACATTTAATTTTGCTTTCAAAACACCTTTTCCAAGAATTTTAACCTTGTCATTTTTTGAAGCAAAACCTGCTTCAATCATGGTTTTAATATCTATAGAAGTGATGTTCTTTTTTTCAGCGAGGGTCTGCAAACTTGAAATATTAATCCCCTTATATTCTATGCGGTTAACATTTAAAAAACCATATTTAGGTATTCGTCTTTGCAGCGGCATTTGACCACCTTCAAATCCTATTTTACGGGAATAACCGGAACGTGATTTTGCTCCTTTATGTCCTCTTGTTGACGTGCCACCCCTACCAGAACCCTGACCTCTTCCGATTCTTTTGCTGCTTTTAGTAGATCCTTTTGCTGGTTTTAAGTTACTTAATTCCATTTTCGATACTGATTTATCCTGTAATTATGACTTCACTATTTTAACCAAATGCGATACTTTATGAACCATTCCAATGATTTGAGGAGTATTCTCCAATTCAACTGAATGATTTATTTTTTTTAATCCCAGCGCTTCCAGAGTAGCTCTTTGTCGCTTATTGGAACCAATTTTACTATGAGTTTGCGTAATTTTTATCTTAGCCATGGTTATATTTCTATCTAAATTATCCATTGAAAACTTTGTCGAGGCTCACATTCCGTTGTTGAGCCACAGTATAAGCATCGCGCAATTCCAATAATGCTTCAATAGTTGCTTTCACTAAGTTGTGAGGATTTGAAGAGCCTTTAGATTTGGCAAGTACGTCGGTAATACCAACGCTTTCAAGAACAGCTCTCATAGCACCTCCGGCCTTCACACCAGTACCACTTGATGCCGGTTTGATGAATACAGTTGCTCCTCCGTATTTTGCAAGTTGTTCGTGAGGTATTGTCCCCTTGTGAACAGGAACCTTAATAAGGTTCTTTTTTGCATCTTCAACACCTTTCGCAATTGCAGTAGTAACCTCATTTGCTTTTCCTAAACCATATCCAACAATACCATTTTCATTGCCAACAACGACAATTGCAGAGAAACTAAAAGTACGGCCACCTTTGGTAACCTTAGTAACTCGTTGAATACTAACTAACCTGTCTTTTAATTCTAAATCAGTCGTTTTTACTTTTCTTATAGATGTAGCCATAATGCTTTTTAGAATTTTAGTCCTGCTTCCCTGGCAGCATCAGCTAATGCTTTAACCCTGCCGTGATATAAATAGCCATTGCGGTCAAATACTACTTCCGCAATTCCGGCTTCCTTTGATTTTTCTGCTGCAAGTTTTCCAACCAATTTGGCTTGTTCAGTCTTATTGATTTTCTCATTTGCAATAATTTCTTTAGCAAGGGAAGATACCGATACTAAGGTTTTTCCTTGAATATCATCAATAAGCTGAACATATATCTGCTTATTGCTACGGAAAACAACAAATCTCGGTCTGTTATCAGAACCACTGATTCTTTTCCGTATCCGATGCTTAATTCTTATCCTGCGTTCCTGCTTTTTAAGGCCCATTGTTAATTATAATTTATCGAATTATACACTGGCGGATTTTCCTGCTTTTTTCCGCAATTGTTCGCCAACAAATTTAACCCCTTTACCCTTGTATGGTTCAGGCGGACGAAGAGATCTGATCTTTGCGGCAACCTGTCCAATCAATTGTTTATCGTTACTGGTAAGAGTTACAATCGGATTACTTCTTCTTTCTGTTTTGGCTTCAACCCAAACTTCCTTGGGTAATTTGAAAAGTATTTCGTGAGAAAAACCAAGACTCATTTCAAGTATTTGATCTTTTACTTCGGCTTTGTAACCAACGCCCACAAATTCCTGTTCTATTTTGTAACCTACAGAAACACCCTCTACCATGTTTTTTAGAAGGGATCTATACAAACCATGAAGCGCTTTATGTCTTTTTTGTTCGGTAGGGCGTGATACAATAATTTTGTCCACCTGTACCTCGACTTTAATATCGGGGTCAACTTTTTGCGACAGTTCTCCTTTAGGTCCTTTTATTGTTACAGTATTATCGATTGCAATATTCACTGTAATACCTGCAGGCAAATCGATTGGTAGTTTTCCTATTCGTGACATTTATATCTTCTCGTTAATAAACATAGCATAAAATTTCGCCGCCAATTTTTTTCCGGCGGGCCTCCTTATCGGTCATAACACCCTGAGATGTTGACAAAATAGCTACACCCAACCCGTTTAGTATTCTTGGAATACCATCTTTCCCGGAATATTTTCGCAATCCCGGTTTGCTCACTCTGTCAATTTTTTTAATGGCAGGGCTTTTTGATTCCTGGTGATACTTCAGAGCAATTTTAATAGTACCCTGGTATCCTACATCTTCAAATTTGTAATTCAGAATATACCCTTTTTCAAAAAGAATTCGGGTTATATCTCTTTTAATATTAGAGGCAGGTACTTCTACCACTCTCTGTTTCGCCATGATGGCGTTCCGAATTCGAGTTAAATAATCTGCTATTGGATCTGTCATAATGTTCTATAGTTTTCAATACCTCATAATATGTTACCAGCTTGCTTTTTTAACACCCGGAATCAGTCCGGCTGAAGCCATTTCGCGAAAAGTTATCCTGCTGACACCGAATTGCCTCATATATCCTTTCGGCCTGCCAGTTAGTTTACAACGATTATGCAACCGGGTGGGATTTGAATTTCTTGGTAAAAGACTGAGTCCCTGATAATCCCCTTCAGCTTTTAGTTTTGCTCGTTTCTCAGCAAATTTAGCAACTAATTTGGCACGTTTTACTTCGCGCGCTTTCATTGATTCCTTAGCCATATTGCTAGTTCGTTTTTATATTCTTAAATGGTAGACCAAATTCACGTAATAATGCCCAAGCTTCCTCATCAGAGTTGGCGGTGGTAACAAATGTAATTTCCATTCCAAGGATCTTATTGATTTTATCAATGTCAATTTCAGGGAAAATTATTTGTTCAACTATGCCAAGTGTATAATTTCCGCGTCCGTCAAATTTTGCAGGTATCCCTTTAAAATCGCGGATTCGGGGAAGTGCAACACTCACGAGTCTTTCAAGGAATTCATACATTTTCTCCCGACGCAGGGTAACTTTAATACCAATTGGCATTTTTCTGCGAAGTTTGAAATTTGATATATCCTTTTTGGACATCGTTTGAATAGCCTTTTGTCCTGCAATGAGTGTAAGTTCTTCCTGAGCAGTTTCGATAATTTTTTTGTCAGCTACTGCCTGACCAACACCCTGGTTGATAATAATTTTTGATAAGCGGGGAACCTGCATTATTGATTTATAGCTATATTCTTTAGCTAATGCAGGAATTATTTTCTCCCTATATTTCTTCTTAAGATTGGGTTCGTATGCCATTACTTGATCTCCTCTCCAGATTTTTTTGAATACCTGACTAATTTACCTTTGGCGTTCAGACGTCTTCCAATGCGTGTGGCCTCACCGGATGAAGGATCGAGAAGCATAAGGTTTGAAATGTGAATAGGTGCTTCTTTTTTGATAATACCTCCATTTGGATATTTGGCATTCGGCTTTGTATGCTTAGAGATCAAATTGATTCCTTCCACAATTGCGCGTTCTTTTTCGCGTATTACTTCCAAAATCCTTCCCTTCTGGCCTTTGTATGCTCCAGTATTTACAAATACTGTATCGCCTTTCTTGATATGTAACTTCTTTTGCATTGTAAATAATTTTATAATACTTCGGGTGCCAATGATACAATCTTCATAAATTTTTCGCGCAATTCCCGGGCTACCGGGCCAAAAATACGTGTTCCTCTGATTTCTCCAGTAGGATTTAAAAGAACAACTGCATTGTCGTCAAAACGGATATATGATCCGTCGGCACGACGAATTTCTTTTCTAGTGCGAACAACAACTGCTTTGCTGACAGTTCCTTTTTTAACCTCGCCGGAAGGAATTGCACTTTTAATTGCAACAACCACTGTATCACCGACTGTGGCATATCTTTTGCCTGTACCGCCAAGTACACGAATGCAAAGCACCTCTTTGGCTCCACTATTGTCGGCAACTAACATTCTGCTTTCTTGTTGTATCATGACTATTTAGCTCTTTCAATAATTTCAACTAATCTCCAACATTTGTTTTTGCTAAGCGGACGAGTTTCCATTACCTTAACTAAATCACCAATGTTACACTCGTTCTTGTCGTCGTGGGCCATCAGCTTTGAAGTTTTGTTTACGAATTTACCGTAGATAGCATGTTTAACTTTTCTTTTCACAGCTATGACGATCGATTTGTCCATCTTGTTGCTGACGACAACACCTGTACGCTCTTTTCTAAGATTTCTGGTTTCCATTGTTATCGTAAATCTTTACTTTTTTTCACTAAGTTCTTTCTGACGAAGCACAGTCATCATTCGTGCAATATATTTGCGTGCTTCCCTGATTTTTATAGGATTATCCATGGGAGTAATGGCATGGTTAATCTTTTGTTTCAGGAGGAGTTTTTTCTCAGCCTCAATTCTCTCTCCGAGTTCTTTAACTGTTAGTTCACGTATTTCGACTGCCTTCATTATAATACAATTAAAATTTAAACATAATCACGACGAACAATAAACTTCGTAGTAATGGGTAATTTCTGAGCTGCTAAACGCAAAGCTTCTTTAGCAATTTCATAAGGAACGCCTTCAGCTTCAATTAATATACGTCCTGGAGTAACCGGAACCACAAAACCTTCGGGAGCTCCTTTACCCTTACCCATACGTACTTCAGCAGGTTTCTTGGTTATAGGTTTATCAGGGAAAACACGAATCCAAATCTGACCTTCCCTTTTCATGTGCCTTGTAACTGCCTGACGGGCAGCTTCAATCTGACGGCCTGTTATCCATGAACACTCCAATGCTTTAATTCCGAAGGAACCAAAAGCCAATTGGGCTCCCCGCTGGGCATTGCCCTTCATGCGGCCCTTTTGACTTCTCCTGTATTTTGTTTTTTTAGGTTGTAACATCTCTCTAAAAATTATCTAATAGAACAGCTCTACTACTATTTTCTTTTCTTTTTAAAACCAGGTTTGCTGGGTTTACCAGTGTTTTTACTGGCAGCTCCAATATTTGGTGATAAATCTCTTTTACCGTAAAGTTCACCCTTACAAATCCATACCTTAATACCTATCACTCCTACCTTGGTATTGGCTTCGCCCAGCGCATATTCAATATCTGCACGCAGCGTATGAAGAGGAGTACGTCCTTCTTTATACATTTCTGAACGTGCCATTTCAGCACCACCCAAACGACCAGATATCAAAACTTTAATTCCTTCAGCACCCATTCTCATTGTAGAAGCAATCGACATTTTAATGGCTCGGCGATAAGATATCCTTCCTTCTAATTGTCTGGCTATATTATTGGCAACAATTGTTGCATCCAACTCAGGTCTTTTTACTTCAAAAATATTAATCTGAACTTCCTTGCTTGTGATCTTTTTT
>Ga0182027_10006699_pt1 | contig 17170 bp, 14 predicted proteins | sample 712E1DmetaG_FD_121300 | JGI IMG/M metagenome (GOLD analysis project Ga0182027, IMG submission 121300) | Permafrost microbial communities from Stordalen Mire, Sweden - 712E1D metaG (Illumina Assembly) | ecosystem: Environmental > Terrestrial > Soil > Wetlands > Permafrost | place: Sweden... | reverse complement strand
TGTGGCATCGACTGGAATCGAACCAGTGACACAAGGATTTTCAGTCCTCTGCTCTACCATCTGAGCTACGACGCCATCTCCTGTTAAGGAGGTGCAAAATTACATAAATTTTTGAAAAATCAAATACCTTTGTCCCGGATAGGGAATGATGCTGGCAGGAATACTTCATAAAAATTCAACGCTTTCCATGCCTCAGTTTATTAAAACACGGATCTCCCACCAAAGAAAATTAAATGTATGTACCTCATTATTGATCTTGGGAATACAAATAAAAAACTTGCCCTTTACGATAATGGCAGGCTGGTAAAACTTGAGGTATTCCCTGAACTCAGTCTTCCAATGGTCATGGACTTTGCGGATGAAAAGCCCGGCATCACCCATTGCATTTTATCATCGGTGATCAGCTATCCTTCCTCCGTAAGGAATTTTCTGAAGAAAAATTTCTTTTTCATCGAATTGGATGAACATACTTCCCTTCCCATCAGGAATCTTTATAAAACACCTGTGACATTGGGCAAGGACAGGCTGGCGGCAGCAGTTGCTGGCCACCTGCGGTTCAGGGGGGATCCTGTTCTTGTTATCAATGCCGGGTCATGCATCACGTACGACCTGGTAAATGAAAACGGGGAATACCTGGGGGGCAGCATTTCCCCGGGAATTCAGATGAGATTCCGGGCCCTCCATACTTTTACAGGTAAACTTCCGTTAATAAACGGGAATAAGAGGGTCTCACTCACCGGTACGACTACCAGGGAGTCGGTACTTTCAGGAGTCATCAATGGCTCAGTCGCTGAAGTCGAAGGCATTGCCTCTCAATATCTTCAGAAATACAATAACTTACACGTGATCCTGAGTGGAGGCGATATGAAATATTTTGATACCTGCTTAAAAATTAAGACCTTTGCAGTCCCTAACATCGTAACAGAAGGATTATACCAAATTCTTGAACTGAATGCCGGAAAAAACCTTTAGAAAACACCTGCTGATTTCTTTTTTCCTGTTTTGTATCTTTTCCGGAGCCTATTCCCAGATCCGAATTGCGTCTCCTTATTCACGTTTCGGGATCGGGGACCTGAGCGGGAACAACAGCGCCTGGAACTTTTCCATGGGACAAACCGGCATTGCCTTGCGTAACCCGGGTCATATTGATATTACCAACCCGGCATCATACGGTGGATTTGACTCCCTCTCCTTTGTCTTTGAGGGCGGTTTCAGCGCTGAATCGGTACAGCTGACATCAAAACTTCAAAGCGCTAACAGGACTTATGCTTCCCTTGGTTATCTTTCATTCGGGGTGCCTGTGACCAAATGGTGGAGAACCGTACTGGCGCTTGTGCCTTTCAGCGATGTCGGGTACAATGTGATGAGTACTGAAAACAGTTCAGGTGCAGGCAGCATCCTGAGGCTGTATACGGGTTCTGGAGGCATTAACCGCTTCTTATGGGGAAATTCATTTAACCTGACGAAGTCCTTATCCATAGGCGTGAATATCTCGTACCTCTTTGGAAATATTACCCGGGAATCTGTCGTGTTCTTCCCCGACTCAGTGCACAGCATGAACTATAAAATTGATAATTATACCACGGTGGGAGATTTCTATTTCAATTTCGGCGCCCAGTATAAGTTGAAACTTCCAAAGGATTATTCCATAATCATCGGAGCGGTTTTTGCCCCCACGACAAAAATAGCCGCGATGACCAATATGCTGGCCCAGACCTTCCTGCTCAGCTCCACAGGTATTGAAACTCCGAAAGATACAATTGCGATGGCAGATGACTATAAGGGAGGAATAGTCCTTCCCTGGTCCGTAGGTTGCGGGATAACGTTTCAGAAGACTGATAAATTTCTGGTCAGCGCTGATTACCGTTACCAGAACTGGCAGTCATATTCAGCCTTCGGACTGAGCGATTCACTTGCAAACAGCTACCAGATTGCCCTGGGTGGGGAGTTTATTCCCAATATTGATAATTACGGAAAATATTTTGCGAGGGTCAGGTACCGCCTGGGTTTTTTTTATAACCATACCTATCTGCAGCTCCGCGGGACCCAGCTCAATGAATATGCTGTCACACTCGGATTTGGCTTGCCCCTAAGAGGGATGAAAACCATGCTGAACATTGGTGGCCAGATCGGAGTACGGGGTACTGTCCAGGATAACCTCATCCGCGAGACTTATTTTAAATTCGTCCTCGGATTTTCCATCTATGAACGCTGGTTTGTAAAACGCAAATATTATTAATGCCGCGAAATCCGATGGCTAAGCTGCCGGTAATAATACTCCTGCTGCTGCAAATCCCACTCATTTTATTATCCTCTTGCAGCAAGGAACAACAGACCGCTCCTATCAAGGTCCGGTCGGATATAGACCCGAGCATGTCGGCTGATAATATCGATGTTCTGTTCAGCGATTCAGGCAAAATCGAAGCCAGGCTAACCGCCCCACTGCTCCACCAGTACTCCGGGCAAAACCCGAGAATGGAATTTCCAAAAGGTTTCAAACTCTATACCTATGATTCCATCCTGCGTGTGCAGTCGACCATCAGTGCCATGTATGGGATCCGGTATGAATTCAGGGATTTTATGGATGCCAGGGGCAATGTAGTAGTAAGGAATGAACTGAAAAACGAACAGTTGAATACCGAACACCTGATCTGGGACGTGAAAAGCCACAGGATTTATAATTCTGACCCGATCAAGGTCACTACACCTGGCAAAGTTCTTTATGGCAATGACCTGGAATCGGACGAAGGCTTTACACGCTATAGTTTTAAGAATCCGACCGGTGTGATGAGGGTGAGGAAGGATTCGCTGTAAAATAGTGATGAGCCATGAGCAATCGGCAATTAATGAATAGTGATTGGCGATCAGCCGCGAAACTGCCATTGATACGGAATCAGGAATATTTGGGAGTTTCCTAAATAATTTCTAACTTTGCACTCCTTTTTAAAACTTTTAATATAATGGCGATTATTGGATCTATCAGGAAGCAATCGGGCCTCGCGGTTATCATTGTGGGGGTTGCAATTGCTGCTTTTGTTATTGGCGACTTCGGAAAAAAGAGAGCTCGCGGGACTACCGACATTGCAGTGGTGAACGGCGAAGAAATTCCCTATGTTGATTTCTCTGCAAAGGTTGAGGAAGCTTTGAATAACCAGAAGGAAAGCAAGGGCAATGACAAGGTTACGGACCAGGAATCTTTTCAGGCACGTGAGAATGTATACGATGCCATGGTTAAGGATGTCATCATGGGCAAGGAATATGATGAGCTCGGTTTTATAGTATCCCCGGAAGAACTTTTCGACCAGGTCCAGGGCAAGCAACCTCACCGTTATATCCTGCAGTATTTCAAAGATCCTAAAACCGGGATTTATAATCCGGCCACGGTGCTGAATTATCTCAAGCAACTTGACCAGATGGAACCCAAAGCCAAAAAGCAATGGCTTTCCTTCGAAAAAGCCATCAAGGAAGACCGCCTTGAAACCAAGTTCAATAACCTGGTATCCAAATCGTTTTATATGCCTAAGACGTTCCTGAACCAGGATTACCTGAACCAGAACAGGTCAATGCAGGTCAGGTTTGTTTCCCCGAATCCTTTCATAATAGCCGACAGTACCGTTAAAATTACGGATGCCGATTACCAGGAATTTTATAATAACAACAAGCAACTTTTTTACCAGGATGATGCCTTCCGTGATATTGATTTTGTGACGTTCGATGTGAACCCGAGCCAGATAGACAGGAAGCGAACCGCCCAGGATGTTACACTTCTTTTTAAGGATTTCCAGGCCAGCCCTGATCCCATCACTTTCATGAATGCCAATTCCGATAAAAAATTCGACAGTAGTTATGTTAAAAAGGGAGTTCTTCCCGCCAGGATTGACTCTTTGTTATTTGATTCAAAAGTCGGTGATTTCATCCAGCCTTACGATGACAATAATGCATGGTATATGGCAAAACTGGTCGATCGCCAGGAAAGGCCTGACACAATGAAGGGATTGCAGTGCATGATCGCTTTCAACAATCCCAACAATGACAAGATCAAGCGTACGAAGGAGGAGGCGAAGGTCAAAGCCGACAGCCTCCTGACTATTCTCAAAAAGAAACCTGAGATGTTCGATAATTTTGTTCAGAATGTATCCGATTTTGGCAATAATAAAGAAGCTGCTGAACTGAAATCCATTACTGATGGGAATGCCGGCCTCAGTTTATTTTTTGATGCCGGGCTCAAGATGAAACCCAAAGAATTTAAAGTCATCGAGACCATGATAGGTTATTCCATCTTCCGCCTGGACTCAAAAACCAAGCCGGTAGAAAAAATCAAAGCCGCTGTCCTGGCCAGGAATATTGATCCAAGCAACCAGACTTTCCAGGACACCTACACCAAGGCCAGTGCTTTTGCAGGCCAGAACAGGACCAGTGAAGCATTCGACAAGGCATCTTCAACCCAGGGTTTGCAAAAACGCCAGGCTCAAAGCATGAGGGAAAGCGACAATGCGGTCATGGGAATGCCCAATGCCAGGGAAGTGGTCCGTTGGGCGTTTTCTGAAAATACAAAAATCGGTGATATCTCGCCGGTATTCGATCTCCAGGGGAAATATATGGTTGCTATACTGAAAGGCGCCACCCCCAAAGGCCTCGTTCCCCTTGACCTGATCAAGTCAAGGATCACGGTTACCGTGAAAGGTTATAAAAAGGTTTCCGTGGTTAAAGACAAGTTGGCCGGGGTCATGAACAATGACAAGGACCTGTATTCTATTGCAAAAAAAATGAACATCAAGGTTGACACAGGTGTCATCACATTCAGCGGCATGAACCGTTCTCCCATTGCACGAGACCCGGTAGTCATCGGAATGCTGTTTACTTCTCCCACAGGAAAACTCCTGGGCCCACTGCAGGGAAGGTATGGCACTTATGCCGTCATCATTGATGGTATTAACGAACCAGGGAAGAAAGAAGATTACAGCAGGGAATATTACCAGGAAAAACAGAACTTTGAGCAAAGGGCTGCGCAGGGAATTTACCCGGCCTTGCAGAAAATTGCCAGGATCAGCGATTCCAGGCTCAGGTTTTATTAGAATCCTGTCGGGTTTAAGACCGCTTACAATAATACCTGCCTGAAAAATTTAAAGAGCCGCATAAAAATTGCGGCTCTTTTATTGTATTGTATCTTTGATCACAACGGTCTGGGTTAGAGAAGACCATTCCTTTCGGCTTTGAGTGTATGCCCGCAGGGTTACGGGATATTGTCCCGGCCTCAGGTAAATATGAACAGGATTCTGAAGAGCAGAAACTGAATCATCACCGAAGTTCCAGGCCCAGCTGAAGGAATTGACCGAATTATTGGTAAAAGTCGCAATACAAGGGATCTTGAAATTATTGGATCCGGTAACACTGAACAAGGCTGAGGGCACAGGCTCGTTTTTATAGCATCCTCCCGAGATGAGCATCACGAAAGCAGGTACCAGTATTAACCTGGATATTTTCATGGATAAAATTTCAGGTCTATTCAGCAAGGATTAGGATCTTGTTTGACAGGACTTCAATGACCCCGCCCTTGATATCGAAAAACTGGTCAGCCTCCCCTTTGAATTTCAGTTTGATCCTTCCCTCTTTCAGAATGGAAATCAGGGGTGCATGGTCATTCAGAATTTCAAACGAACCGTCGATCCCGGGGAGTTGAACCAGCTGAACCTGGTCCCCCGAAAACAATGTTGTATCCGGAGTAATAATGTCAACTTTCATGTTATTCCAGGCTAATCATTGATAAATCATCCCTAATGCCTATTTACTTTCCGCCAGAATCTTTTTTCCCTTTTCAATTGCCTCCTCTATTGTCCCTACCATGCTGAAAGCCGACTCAGGGTATTCATCCACCTGGCCATCCATGATCATATTAAACCCTTTGATGGTATCTTCGATATTTACAAAGGCTCCGGGGATACCGGTAAACTGTGTTGCAACAAAGAATGGCTGTGAAAGGAACCTTTGCACACGTCTGGCGCGTGCCACGACCAGCTTGTCCTCATCCGACAGTTCGTCCATCCCGAGGATGGCAATGATATCCTGCAGCTCTTTATACCTCTGCAGTATTTGCTTCACCTGCTGGGCCGTTTTATAATGTTCTTCGCCGACCACATCGGGGGATAAGATCCTTGAAGTGGAATCGAGGGGATCCACGGCCGGGTAAATTCCAAGTTCTGAAATCTTACGGCTCAGCACCGTTGTTGCATCAAGATGTGCAAAAGTGGTGGCAGGGGCCGGATCGGTCAGGTCATCGGCAGGCACGTAAACAGCCTGGACTGAAGTGATGGAACCCCGTTTTGTTGAAGTAATGCGTTCCTGCATGATCCCCATTTCTGTGGCCAGGGTAGGCTGGTATCCAACCGCGGATGGCATTCGCCCGAGAAGTGCCGAAACTTCCGAACCGGCCTGTGTGAAACGGAAAATATTATCGATGAAGAACAGGATGTCGCGTCCGCCTGACTGCTCGTCCCCGTCACGGAAATACTCGGCAACGGTCAGTCCTGACAGGGCAACCCTCGCACGGGCCCCGGGAGGTTCATTCATCTGCCCGAAGACCAGGGTGGCCTGGGATTCGGCAAGCTCCTTACGGTCAACTTTCGAAAGGTCCCATCCGCCTTTCTCCATAGTCTCAAGAAACTCTTTCCCATACCTGATAACTCCTGATTCAATCATTTCCCTCAGCAGGTCATTCCCTTCACGCGTACGTTCCCCTACACCCCCGAAAACCGACATCCCTGAATATTTCTTGGCGATATTATTGATGAGTTCCATGATGATCACGGTTTTCCCGACACCGGCGCCCCCGAATAAGCCGATCTTTCCACCTTTGGAATAAGGTTCGATCAGGTCTATGACCTTGATCCCGGTGTACAGTATCTCTTTGGTCGTCGATAACTGGTCAAATGCGGGCGGATCCCTGTGGATGGGATAAGTGTGCTCCCGGGAAACTTCACCAAGCCCGTCGATAGGAGCCCCGATAACATTGAACAACCTGCCCCTGATTTCTTCGGTTGCAGGCATCGAAATAGGGCCTCCCCTCTCTGTAACTTCCATCCCCCTTCGTAAGCCGTCGGTAGAATCCATGGCTATCGTCCTGACTGTATTTTCCCCAATATCATACTGGCACTCAAGGACAATTACTTCGCCTTTCTCGCTTTTCACTTCGAGGGACTCATAAATATTGGGCAGAACCGAATCCTCATCAAAGGCTACGTCAATAACGGGGCCTATGATCTGGAGGATTTTTCCTTTGACCGGCTCTCTATTCGATGTTTTGGCTTGCATAGTCTGTTGGAAAATTTATACAAACCTACATGAAATTGCTGATTTTAGCAAGTGCCTGTGAAAATTTCATTATTCTCCGGAATTTACATCATAAACTCAGTTTGTTCTGCTAAATTGTTAGGTTGCCGGATCCAATCCACGGGATATTGCAGACTTAGTAAAAACACCGTAGTTGCAGGATTCGAAATAAAAAAGTATTTTTACCGTTAAGTTCAATAATAACCCTAACATTTTTTTAATGCATATAAGCAGGAAACTGTTGCTTGCCTTTGTTTTGTTCCCCCTTCTGGGGTTCAGCCAGAGGAATATTGATGCGATCATCGATACGGTTGAAACAGATAAAGGTACAGTCATATTATATAAAAATTTTACCTGGGAATATCTTGAAAATGAGCCTGTCATGATGAGTATCGAAGAAGACTCCACCGGGATATTCAGCAAACAATGGATCAACGACCAGATTTTTGCTTACAGGCAGCAACGGGATTCGATAAAGGATACCTTGCTTATGCTTGCCGACTCGGCCCATCCTTTTCACATGCCCATTTACGGACATCTTTTCCGTGGATTTACTTATACACACAAAGGCCTCGACATCAAGCTCAACAAGGGAGATACGGTAAGAGCAGCTTTCACCGGCGTAGTCAGGTATGCCAAGTATAACCGGGGAGGTTTCGGGAACCTGGTCATTATAAGGCATTACAATGGGCTTGAATCATATTATGCCCATAATTCCAAACTGCTCGTGAAAGTCAACCAGGTCGTCAAAGCCGGCGACCCGATTTCACAGGGAGGTTCAAGCGGGCGCAGCCGGGGCCCTCACTGCCATTTTGAACTCCGGTACAAGGACATCCCCCTGGATGCCCTGAGGGTTATCGACTTTGATAACCAGAAACTGATCGCTGCCTCCTTCCCCGTAACGAAAAAGGTTTTCTATCCCAATGATTATGACGCCAATGCCGTATACCACAAGATCCATAACGGCGACACCCTGGGGCGCCTGGCCAAGAAATATCATACAAGCGTCAAGGAGATCTGCGCTATGAACAAGCTCAAAACCAATACCAAACTGAAAGTGGGGCAGACGATAAGGGTGAGATAGGCTTTAGGCCTAATTTTTTCCCCCGAAGATCTTTCTCTGGAACAGCAGCAATATCAGCACTCCGGTGGTAATGGAGGAGTCGGAGATGTTGAAAACAGGACGGAAGAAAACAAACTCATCGCCGCTGAAAAACGGTACCCATTGCGGGAAATGGGTTTCTATCAAAGGGAAATACAGCATATCCACGACTTTCCCGTGCAGGAAAGGAGCATAGCCACCACCCTTGGGCAAAAATACAGCCATCTGCATATAGGAACTGTCGCTGAATACCAGTCCGTAAACCGCGCTGTCGATGATATTCCCGATAGCACCGGCAAGAATAAGTGAAATACTCAGGATGAGGAGGAACCCGGCTCCTTTTTTGGTGGAAACAACTAACCACCATCCGATAACTATGATCGCAATTATACGAAAGATACTGAGAAGCAGCTTGCCCCATGGCCCACCAAGCTTCATCCCATAAGCCATTCCTTCATTCTCGGTAAAATGAAGGTAAAACCAATGCCCGAATACCGGGTGGCTTTCCCCGAGGTAAAAACTTGTTTTAATCCAGATTTTCAGGATCTGATCCAGGATGAGGATCAGAAAAATGATCAGGACGGCTTTTTTCATTCTTCGTGATCGGCCAGTTCGTTCGATGACCGTGGAACCAGGGCAGGAGCAGCCTGGATGCGCTTCGCTTCGATGCTCAGGGTTGCATGGGGTACAGATTTCAGGCGGTCCTTGGGGATGAGTTTCCCGGTCACCCGGCATATTCCGTAGGTTTTATTCTCGATGCGGATCAGTGCATTTTCAAGGGACTTGATGAATTTTTCCTGCCTTGCGGCAAATTTGCTGTTTTCTTCTTTCGAAAAGACCTGGTATCCTTCTTCCAGTACTTTGAAAGTGGGAGAAGTATCGTTCGTATCATGCTCATTTCCCGTAGTGTAAGCATCGGTTAGGAGCTGAAGATCGTTCCTCGCTTTTTCCAGCTTCTGAAGGATAATCTGTTTGAACTCCTCCAGTTCTTCGTCCGTATACCTTGTCTTCGCTTTTTCCACTGCAGTTGCTGCTTTTTTCATACCCGTCAGAATTAAGTTCTTAAAACAAACAACGACAGAAATTTAGCTCCCTGCCGTTTTCAATTCAATCCATCTTCCTGATGGAAATTTTCGTGGTGATACTTTCTGTCAGTTCTATTTCGTCAATATCGTTATCTTCTATAACTCCCGTAATTTCAAATGACTGAGCCAGAATTTCGCTGCAAATATAAGAAATATTCTGATTCACGGCATTATCCATTTCCGGATGGGACATTAATTTCACCCTGATCTTGTCCGTAACCTCGAATTGCTTTTCCTTGCGCAGGTTCTGGATACGGTTGACCAGTTCCCTGGATATACCTTCCGCTTTCAGTTCATCGGTTATTGTAATGTCCAGGGCAACAGAGAGATTTCCCATGTTTGTGACCTGCCAGCCCGGGATATCTTCCGAAAGGATTTCAACATCATCTTGCAGTATTTCCACCTGTTGTCCCTCGATGGGCAATGTCAAGCGGCCTTCCTTTTCCAGTCTGCTGATTTCATTCTGGCCCAGGGCCGCAATGGAAGCTGCAAGCGGTTTCATTAATTTCCCATAACGGGGGCCGAGTTTCTTGAAATCCGCCTTGACCTTTTTCACAAGGATACCTTCCGTATCGGTAATGTATTCGAGCTGTTTGACATTGACTTCCGAGAGGATCAGGTTTTTCACCGATTCAATCTGGTCCCTGAGGAGTTCATTCAGCAAAGGGATGAGGATCCGGTTCAGTGGCTGGCGGACCCTCAGGTTGGTTTTCTTGCGGATCGAAAGCACCATGGAGGAAATCTTCTGTGCCAGCTCCATACGTTCCTCAAGGTCTTTATCAATCATTCCTTTGTCGGCGGATGGGAAGCGGGTGAGATGGACGGAATCCTCGGGTTTCAGCCCGGTACCTGCATTCAGGTCCGTGAAAAGGCGTTCCGCGAAAAAGGGTGCGATGGGAGCGATAAGCTGTGCCAGGGATTCCAGGCATTTATACAGTGTCTGGTAAGCACTGATCTTATCCTCGGAGTACTCGCCTTTCCAGAAACGGCGCCTGCTAAGCCTGACATACCAGTTGCTAAGGTGTTCATCCACAAAATCGGCAATCGCCCGCCCGGCTTTTGTCGGCTCGTAATCGGAATAGCATTCATCTGCGAAATGAATGAGGGAATTGAGTTCTGAAAGTATCCAGCGGTCTATTTCAGGTCGGTCATTCAGCGGGATATCCTTCTCCCTGTATGCAAACCCGTCGATATTTGCATATAAGGCAAAAAACGCGTAAGTATTATGCAGGGTCCCGAAGAATTTACGCTGGGCTTCGGCGATCCCATCACTGTCAAATTTCAGGTTGTCCCAGGGCTGTGAATTCGTGATGAGGTACCAGCGGGTGGCGTCGGGGCCGAATTCCTTTATCGTATCAAACGGGTCAACAGCATTACCAAGGCGTTTCGACATTTTATTGCCGTTCTTATCAAGGACCAGTCCGTTCGACACGCAGGTCTTGTATGCTACCGAGTCGAAGAGCATGACAGCTATGGCGTGCAGGGTAAAGAACCATCCCCTGGTCTGATCCACTCCCTCGGCAATGAAATCGGCCGGGAAAAAGTTCTCAAGGCTAAGCGATTTATCGAAAGGATAATGATACTGGGCATATGGCATGGCGCCTGAATCAAACCACACATCGATCAGGTCTGGTTCGCGGAACATGGGCCGGTTGTCATCACTCAGCAGGACGATGTCGTCAACAAAAGGCCGGTGCAGGTCGAAACTTCCGTAGTTCTTTTCCGTCAGGTCACCTTCGGAATAATCCTTCAGCGGGTTGGCTTTCATAAGCCCGGCCTGAACAGCTTTATCAATTTCTTTTTTCAGCAGGGCGACAGAACCAATGCAGATCTCCTTTTTCCCATCTTCTGTCCTCCATATAGGTAATGGCGTTCCCCAGAACCTCGACCGGCTCAGGTTCCAGTCGACCAGGTTCTCAAGCCAGTTCCCAAACCTTCCGCTCCCGGTAGATTCGGGCTTCCAGTTGATCGTCCGGTTCAGGCTGATCATCTGGTCCTTGTATGCAGTAGTCCGTATAAACCAGGAATCCAGGGGGTAATAAAGCACAGGTTTGTCGGTGCGCCAGCAATGAGGATAGGAGTGCTCGTACTTCTCCGATTTGAATGCCTTATTCTCGTGCTTCAGCTTGACGATAATGTCGATGTCGACAGGGGGGCAGTCCTTGTTCTGGCAATCGCTGTCATATTCCGGTTTTACATAGCGGCCAGCAAATTCGCCCATCTGGTCAATGAACTTTCCCTGCTTGTCCACCATGGTCAATGAACCCAGGCCGTTCAGCTTCCCGGCCCTGAAGTCATCCGCACCGAAGCTGGGAGCAAGGTGCACGATACCGGTTCCATCTTCCGTAGTAACAAAATCCCCCATCACGACCCTGAATGGATCCCCCTCCGTTGGCAGTGCATAAGGAAGCAGCTGTTCATACCGGATATTCATGAAATCCGAGCCTTTATACTCACCCACGATCCGGTAAGGGATATTTTTCTGGCCCTCGTGATAATCATCCAGCTCAAGGGCAGCATTTTTTTCAGGGAAGTACTGGTGGAGCAGGTCTTTTGCCATAATGACCGTCTGCTCCCTGAAAGTATAGGGATTATATGTTCGTATCAGCAGGTAGGTAATGTCTTTCCCCACGGCCAGGCCGGTATTCGAAGGGAGGGTCCATGGCGTGGTGGTCCAGGCCAGGAAATAAACATCCCCGAAAAGGTCTTTAAAAAGAAAATCCGAGGGTTTGTCGTGTATGACTTTGAACTGGGCGACTACCGTATTGTCCCTGACCGTCTTATAGGCGCCCGGCTGGTTTAGTTCATGGGTGCTCAAACCGGTCCCGGCGGCTGGAGAATATGGCTGGATAGTATACCCTTTATACAGCAGACCTTTTTCGTAAAGCCTGCTCAAAAGGAACCAGACCGATTCGATATACCGGTTGTCATACGTGATGTATGGCTCGTCCAGGTTAAGCCAGTAACCCATGAGTACCGTCAGTTCATCCCAGAGGTCCTTATATTTCATAACCTCTGTGCGGCATTCCCGGTTGTAATCTTCAATTGAAATCTTTTTGCCTATGTCTTCCTTGGTGATCCCGAGCTTTTTCTCCACTCCTATTTCAATCGGAAGGCCATGTGTGTCCCAGCCTGCCTTGCGGGTTACATGGAAGCCCTTCATGGTCTTATACCGGCAGAAGATATCCTTGATCGTCCTGGCCATCACATGATGGATCCCGGGTATGCCATTGGCCGATGGAGGCCCTTCATAAAAAATGTAGGGAGCATTATCCCGGGTTAGCTCCAGGCTCTTTTCAAAGGTCTTATGCTGTGTCCAGTAGGACTGGATTTCATTCCCGATCCGTGTAAGATCCAGTTGCCTGTACTCAGGATATTTTGTTTTCATCTCTGCAAAAAGTGTGCAAAGGTAGGTTTTTTTCAGGAAAAAAAGGAAAAAGGATGGAGCAATCAGTGATTAGCGAATGGGAAAAAGGGACCAGGCATTAGGCAATAGCGATCAAATTTATGTCATGGGTATCAGTAATCTTACCGAGGCGCCTGAGCCCGGGTTATTATGGACCTCCACTTTCCCGTTATGTGCATCCATTACCATTTTTGCAAGGCAGAGATCCAGGCCCACATTCTGATCGATATGCTGTTCACCAAGGCCGAAAAGCCTGAAGAGGTTTTCAAGCGCCTGTTCACTGAAACCGGGCCCCTGGTCTGTTATCTCGTATCCTGCAAACCCCTTTTCCCTGGCAACACTGATGCGGATATCTCCTTTGCTGGGTGAAAATTCAATTGCGTTATCCAGCACTCCAAGGAGACAATTCTTAATGAGTGATTCGTTGACCACAGCCTTAAGGGTTTGCATTTCCTGGTCTATTTTGATGCTGATGTTCTTTTTTGTTGTCAGAGGGAAGCATTCCAGCAGGCATTCATCGAGGATATCTCCCAGCATGACCGACTTCATCCGGAGAGGGCGGTCCCTTGCTATCAGTTCGGTCAGCTGAAGCACCACGGCGAGAAATTTTTCGAGCCGCATGGATGAATTATAGATAAAATCAGCATGTTCCTTCATCTCAGGAGATTCAACTTCTTCCTGGAGGATACTTGAAAAACCAAGAATGGAGTTCAGGGGTGTACGGATTTCGTGATTTATCATGTTCAGGAAATCTGACTTGGCTTTGTCAAGTGACTGGAGACTGCGGTAAGCCTTCTCCAGTTCCTCATGAGCCGATCTCAGGGCCTCTGTGCGCTCCTGCACTTTTTTCTCCAGCCATGAATTGACTTCAAGAAGTTGTTGCCGGCTGGATTTCAGCTCAAGGTGATTCCTGACCCTTGCCAGCAGCTCTTCGGGTGAGAATGGTTTGATGATATAATCAACGCCTCCGCTTGTAAAGGCTTTGCTGAGGCTGGCCATATCGGTTTTTCCGGTCAGGAAGATCACAGGCACAAGTTTGTTCCTGTATACGCTTTTGATCCTGATACAGGTTTCATAGCCATCCATCCCGGGCATCATGATATCAAGTAGGATCAGGTCATAACTTTCATTTTCCACCAGGGCAACAGCTTCCTGTCCGCTGAACGCATAGTCAACCTGGTATCCCAGGGGAGCAAGCAGCGCAGCCAGAACTTTAAGGCTTTTCGGATTGTCATCAACGGCCAGTATCTTATAATTGTCGTTCTCCATTTCGGCTGAATTAAGCGTGTGAATATCGCTACTTTTCAGCCTGTCCTGACTGCACGGAGAATAAATTTTTAAACATAGGGTTGTGAATTTATCATTGGCGTCAAAATTTAACTTTATTTTATTTATCCCTAATTTTGATAGCTTATTTTAGCAACATGAACGGAAATGCTGAAATTGTTCTAGAGGCAATCTTCCAGCGCAGAAGCGTGAGAAATTTTACCGGCGGGTGTGTTGATCCGTCTGTTCTTGTGACACTTATGAAAGCAGCCATGGCCGCACCTTCAGCAAGAAACCGCCAGCCTTGGGCCTTCATTGCCATAACTGAACGCAACACCATGAACACTCTGGCCAACGGATTGCCTTATACAAAGATGCTGTATAAAGCCGGCGGTGCTGTCATTGTCTGCGGTGATTCCACCGTTGACCTTCAGCAAGGTGCCACAGATCTCTGGTACCAGGATGCGGCCGCTGCTTCGCAGAACATCCTTCTTGCAGCCCATGCGCTGGGGCTGGGTGCAGTGTGGAGTGCATTGTACCCGTATGAAGACAGGTCGGGGCTTGTTAGCAGGATACTGGGCCTTCCTTCTTTTATTACCCCTTTTTCCATCATCCCTGTCGGATACCCTACCGGGGAGGATCTTCCCAAAGATAAATTCAGGTCCGACCGGATTCACTGGGAAAAATGGTAAGTCATAAATATAGCAGTTAGTCGCGATGCCGTAATTTTTTTTAAAAATTGTCAAAATTAATTTGCAGACCAAAAAAATGGCGGAATGATAATGTCTCAACCTGGAGGTTAATTCTATGAATATTAACAGGTCATATCTGCATAATTATTCTTTCATCCATGTGGTAAAAGGTTTAATAGTCTTGCTTTTTCTTTTAAATCTTTCATTTCCTCTTTTTCAAATGTATTTTAAGATCTTTCATGAGATACCTAATTTTGAACAACGGACACTTGCACCGAGACCAATCCTTTCTGAAATTACCTTGCCTGGAATATCAACCTATATGATAAGGTATACTGATTTTTTAAAGGATAATTTCGGGTTCAGGAATGAATTAATAAGGCTTAATAGTCTCATATCCTTTCATTTATTTAAAACCTCACCGGTTCAACAGGTTGTTATCGGGGAAAAAGGATGGTTATATTATAATTCAGGAACAGATGGTGTAAACCTTCCTGATTATTATGGCCAGGCAAGATTCAACAGCCATGAGTTAGAATCAATGAAAATATATTTTTCAAAGGTGAAGAACACTTTTACCAATTACGGGATCTATTTCCTTGTTGTCCTTGCTCCAAACAAGCAGACCATTTATCCTGAATTTCTTCCTGCAAACATAAGGAACATGCGTGGAAGAATTACAAGAGCAGATCAAATGGCGCAAATATTCAGAGATTTAAATATTGAATTTCTTGATTTACGTTCACCATTACTTGATGCAAAGAAGGATTTTTCTTTCGAACTTTATCATAAACTGGGAACACACTGGAATCAACTGGGGGGATTTATTGCATATCAGAAAATCATGGAAAATATCCAAAAAAAATACCCGGCTGTCAGAAAACTTTCCATCGGCGAATTTCAAATTCTCAATGAGAAAAATTCCACTGATGCCGGTTGTGCTGTTTTTGCAGGTATAAGAGGAACAATCCCTGAAAATAATATTGAATTACATCCTATCAGCGCATTAAATAATCATTTAAGTGCCGAAGACTATAAGCAAAAATACATCGAATGCAAAGGGAACGACATTAATGCACCGAAAATCCTCTTTTTCAGGGATTCATATTTATCAGCCATGGTAAGGTATCTGGCTGAAAGTTTTTCACAAAGTATTTTTATCTGGCAGCGAAAAATCGACTTCGGTTACATTGAAAAAGAAAAACCTGATATTGTGATTTTGCAGTTTGCCGAAAGATATTCCGGGTATGTTTATTTTTAATAGCAGTGTAATCACTGGGATTTTACGATTATAATATCGCCATTTCGGATAACTAAGAGAAAGCAGGAAAGAGGTTATTTGATAAAATCCGGGAATGGCAATCAATTCTTCCTGAGCAGGAATTCAGGTATTCAATGAGCTTTTAACCTATGATCTTTAACAGCAACCTTTTTCTATTCTGTTTCCTGCCCGTATTCCTTCTCATCTATCTTTTAATCAGCAGGAAATTCCGAAACGGGTTCCTGTTAGTCGCCAGTATCTTTTTCTATTCATGCGGAGCACCAGTTTTTGTGTTCCTTATGCTCGGATCAGTAATCGCGGATTTTTTTCTGTTGAAAAGGATAGCTTCATCCGGAGAAGGAAGGAAACGAATACTGTTTTGGCTTTCCGTGATTCTTAACCTGGGCATACTTCTATGGTTTAAATACATGAATTTCTTTGTCAATGAGTTTAATTCTTTTCTTGGATATTTTGATCTTAAACCACTGGTCTGGCCAACTATAATTTTACCGTTGGGGATCTCCTTCATTACTTTCCAGAAGCTGGCCTGTACCCTGGATGTCGCAAAGAAGCGATTCGTCCCGTTCCGCAACCTGCCTGATTATGCCCTGTATATCTTCATGTTCCCCCAGTTACTTTCAGGACCTATTGTCAGGCCGTCGCAGGTCGCCGGCCAGATCGCTGAAAGAAGCGGACAGGAAACAGTCAGTGACCGGCTGGTGGGGTTTTCCCGATTTGTGATCGGGCTGGCAAAAAAAGTGCTGGTGGCTGATGTACTTGCGTTGCAGGTCAATGCCATCTTTGAATTAAATTCATTGCAGCTTTCATCCGGAATGGCCTGGATAGGTGCGATTGCATTTACGTTCCAGATATATTTTGATTTTTCAGGTTATACTGATATGGCATTGGGATTGGCCCGCCTGCTTGGTTTCCGGCTTCCTGAAAATTTTAACTTTCCTTATGTTTCACAAAGTATCACCGAATTTTGGCGCAGGTGGCATATGACACTTTCCCTCTGGTTCCGTGACTATG
>Ga0182027_10006698_pt1 | contig 17171 bp, 10 predicted proteins | sample 712E1DmetaG_FD_121300 | JGI IMG/M metagenome (GOLD analysis project Ga0182027, IMG submission 121300) | Permafrost microbial communities from Stordalen Mire, Sweden - 712E1D metaG (Illumina Assembly) | ecosystem: Environmental > Terrestrial > Soil > Wetlands > Permafrost | place: Sweden... | reverse complement strand
CCTGAATGTGTCAGGTTATAGAAACTCTCCGGGCCATAACCCAAACTCTGGCTGCCGGAACCGTTAAAGTCCACTGTGCCATTATTGTGGTTAAACGTGCCTCCTGTCTGTGCCCAGTTGCCTCCTACCGAAAGGGTGCCTGAGCATGATGTGAGAGCGCCAGCGGTGAGGGTAAAGTTATTTGATACAGTAACATTGGTATCCTGTAAAGCCCATGCTCCGCCTGAGCCGTTAAAGGTCAGGTTATAGAACGGGCTTCCCCCGGCCGTAATAGTGTTTCCTGTGGAGGTGGATGTAAATGTGACCGTGCCTGTGCCCGAGGTGAATGTGCCCGAATTAGTCCAATTACCTGCATCTGAGATTGTCTCTGAGCCTGTGGCGGTCCAGGTGCCTGCGATTTTTATGCCGCCGCCTGATTGTGTGGTGACGTTGCCGTGCGGAGTGAAATAGCCTGCGTATACGTAAAGGGTAATGCCATTGTTTATTGTTAAAGTAGCCGGAGGTCCTGTGGTGGTGGTAAAGAGCATGTTGGTAGGGTCGGTATTACCATCCCATTGGGCCAGGTTCGTGATGCTTGTAGCATCGGTGCCGGAGTTGGACTGGATCACAACGTTATTTTGTATGATCTTTATATTCGTGGCATTGGTGACGCCGTCCGTGATGGTTGTGGTATTCCCCTTCTGGGACTGACCGTTAATGTACAAGGTCATTGTATCGCCCAGGCTTGCAGTTACGTCACTGAAACTGAATGTGCCGGTACTCGCATTGGATATTGTAGTAACGGCACTGCCTCCGTTGACACGAAGCGCGATACTCGCGGATGTTAATGGAGTCGAGCCGTCCGACTGATAGACGGTTCCCGATACTGTGAGGCCTGATATAAAGTTCCAGCCGGTGTTATCTCCTGAGTTAGTGCAGTTATTTGTCGCGTCAATAACATGGCCTAAATGGTTATCGGCACCCTGTACATTGACATACGAGACCACAGGGCTTGTCTGTTGTACTGTAAATGTATAGGTGGTGCCGGGTCCACCTGAACTCACCATGACAACATCGCTGCCTGAGGTTCCGTGAATATTAATATTAGCCAGTGTATAGGTAGAGCCTGTATGGAATGTGAGTTTCGAGCCGGGCGTAGTATCTGTGAAGGTCCCGGTGACGCTAAAGCCATCAGCGAAACTTACTCCCGAAGAAGAAGTGTTTGTAACAGTAAGGTTATAGAAACTGTTTCCTCCTGAGGTTACGCTCTGGGCTCCGGAGCCGTTAAAGGTGACTGTGTTTGTGCCGGGGGTGAAGGTCCCGCCGTTATTCGTCCAGTCACCCCCTAAAGAGATGTTATTACTATTGGCGTTAAATGTCCCGCCGCCAAGAGTAAGGGTCCCTGACATATTGAGCGCACCGTTCAAGGTGGCTGTATTAGCGCTTAATATTGTGAGAGAGTTTAAGGGCGCGGCGGCTGAATAAGAGAACATTGTGCCCTTATCTGAAACTCCGCCACCAATAGCCATCCCATATAGAGTGGATCCGGATAATGTGAGATCGCCCTGAGGACTGCGTCCATCAGTCGCTCCTCCTGCAAATGTATGAAGAATGGTATAGTCAATTCCGCCTGTTCCTATGGAAAATATTGTGCCGAGATATGAAGATCCACCGGCGTTAGTCATACCATACAGAGTAGACCCGGATAATGTGAGAGAACCCCAGGGATTGGCTCCATCAGTCGGATTTCCTGCAAACGAATGAAGAAGGGTATAGCTGCCTCCGCCTGTTTCTATGGAGAATATCGTGCCGAGATTTGAAGCTCCGCCAGAGTAAGTCATCCCGTATAGAGCAGAGCCGGATAATGTGAGAGAACCCCAGGGATAGGATCCATCACTTCCTCCTGCAAACGCATGAAGAATGGTAAAGCTAGCGCCGCCTGTTCCTATGGAGAATATGGTGCCTTTATATGAATCTCCGCCATTGTAGGTTACACCATACAGAGTAGACCCGGATAATGTGAGGTTGCCGTAAGGCTGGGCTCCATCACCAGTTCCCGCCCATGTAAACGCATGGAGAATGGTATAGCTGCCTCCGCCTGTTCCTATGGAAAATATAGTGCCTGCATATGAAGCTCCGCCGCCGTAAGTCATCCCATATAGTGTAGGTCCGGATAATATGAGAGCGCCGCGAGGATTGGACCCATCACTTCCTCCTGCAAATGAATGAAGGATGGTAAAGCCGGTTCCGCCTGTTCCTATGGAGAATATGGTGCCGAGATTTGAAGCTCCGCCGGCGTTAGTCATACCGTATAGAACAGACCCGGATAATGTGAGAGAACTCCAGGGATCGGCTCCATCAGTTGTCCCTCCTGTAAATGTATGAAGAAGGGTAAAGCCGCTTCCGGCTGTTCCTATGGAGAATATTGTCCCGACATTTGAAGTTCCGCCAGATCTAGTCATCCCATATAGAGTAGACCCGGATAATGTGAGAGAACCCCAGGGATGGGCTCCATCAGTTCCTGCAAACGAATAAAGATTTAAATAACTGGTTGCGGCTTCCCCTACTGTGCTGAACGATATATTTCCTGACCCTGCGGTAAGGGTCAGGCTGTGAGGCGTATCCAGGACAGAATTAAGGGTGCTAACGAATGTTATATCACCGTTAGCTCCGGAGGTATTTATAGCTATGTCATTTCCAAGATATGTAGGGCTGTTAAATGTAACCGAGCCGTCTACAGTGATATTATTATATAGGACTGTCGAGTCTGAACTCGTTACAGATAGAAGGGTGGGGTTAGTTCCGCCTCCTACAGTGTTTAAGGTAACTGCTCTGCCGTTTAAGGTAAGTTGGTGGGCGCCTGTAACGGTGTTATTTACCCCTGAGGTGATATTGGCAGGGTTACCGCCGCTCTGTGCCTGTATAGCTACGTCGCTTCCAAGGACTATCCCGCCTACGTTAGTGAAATCAATGTCTCCGCCTGTTGTAGAGAGGTTGCCGTTTAAGGTGAGATTGCCTCCTGATGCAAAGTTGAGCGCGTAGAAACTGCTGGATCCGGGGGTTATGCTGAAGGCGCCTGTGCCGTTAAAGGTGACTGTGTTTGTCCCAGGAGTAAATGCCCCTGAGCTAAGCGTCCAGTCGCCCCCTACATTAAAATCGGTCTGGGCAACCAGTGTCCCGCCATTTATCAAAACGCTTCCCGTACCAAGGGCGTTGGCATTGTTGACGTTGAGAGTCCCGCCGCTTAAAGTGGTGCTGCCAATAGTATTCGCTTGAGAAAGGGTCAAAGTTCCGCCGTTCTGGTTAATGCTTCCTGTTACTGTCAAAGCTTCGTTTTGAGTAATGGTCCCGGTGTAACTGCCGCCGATGCTCAATGAGGCGATGGTGCCGCCGGTAAATCCGCTGTCAATGGTTGAGTTCGCGGTGCCGACACCGTTAAAGGCAACCGGAGTTGTGGCAACAGGCACGCCGTTACTCCAATTGGTTGCTGTTGACCAGTTGCCGGGGCTTGCGGCGACCCATAAATCACCTGTAGCTCTTAAAGAGGGATAATAGGTATCCCCATTTGTGGTCCAGGTATTGGTAAAGTCCCAGCCCGAGAAGGTGCTCTGGGTTTGCATCGCGGAATCGCCGGTGTCGTTAATATTCGCGACATCACCACTGCCGGTACCGTATAGGCCTCCGTTGTTCGCGGTATCCCAATAATCAGCACTATATGAACCTTGATGATTATCATAACCGACAAAACCACCTACAGACCAATTTCCGTTGACAATTCCTGTAGAATAAGAATAGTTGATCGTTCCCAATACGTTATACCCAACCAGCCCCCCTACGCCACCATCGCTACTAGTTACGTTTCCTCTCGCGTAGGAATTATTGATCGTCCCATTATAATTCCACCCCACCAGGCCGCCTACCCAATCCTGCCCACTCACGCTGCCGGTAGCGTAGGAATAACTGATCATTCCACTATTATTCCCCACCAAACCGCCTATATAATTTCCCCCGGTCACAGTCTCTGTCGCATAGGAATTGCTGATTGTTCCACTATTATACCCAACCATGCCGCCAGAATAATAATAACTGTACACGCTTCCTGTCGAGTAGGAATTGCTGATTGTTCTACTAGTGTCATTATATCCAACCATGCCGCCTGCAATGTAATAACCGATCACGTTTCCTGTCGCATAGGAATTGCTGATTGTTCCACTATTATACCCAACCAGGCCGCCTACATAATAATAACCGGTCACGTTTCCTGTCGCATAGGAATTGCTGATTGTTCCACTATTATACCCAACCAGGCCGCCTACCTCATCATTTCCACTTACTGATCCGCCCACCAACCCCACATTACTAATGGTTCCTGTTGCCAAATAACCAAATAAACCCACATAATCTGTGCTGGGACGGTTGATATATAAATTGGTTATGGTATGCCCTGCACCATTGAAGTTGCCGGTAAATTGAGTTGTCCCATCACCTATCGGCACAAAGCCCGCCCCGCCATTCCAGTTCACCGTGTCCGAAGCGTCTATGTTATTCATCAGGATAACGCTATCGCCAAGATGCCCTGAGTTAATGGCCTGCAGGTCGGCGAGAGTATAGACATCGTAGGAATGGTTGATATAGTGGTCGAATTCCGCGCCGGGGAGGAATTCGAATGAAGCGGCGCTCAGATCCGTATGCGCTATGCCAAGGCTTGGATCGCCCGGCCCCGGTTCATAGACATAAGTGCCCGAACTCTGATAGAACATGCCTGTAACCGTTAAATCAGCGTGCTGGCCGATAGTTCCTGTATAGCCGTCGATGGTTAAGGAAGCGATGGTAAAGTTAACGTCTATGATTGAATCTTTATCGGGATTCGCAGCGCTAATACCATGCGCTGTCCCGTCAAAAGTGACATCATCGTATTGGGTGGGGATAGATCCTGTATTCCAGTTGTTGGGGTCTGACCAGTTATTTGTAGTGCCTTGACCCGTCCAGTAGGGGTCGATATTGAGGTTGGTGTTGTTGCCGAGAGAACTCGAATTGATCGTCTCAAGAGGGGGACCACGGATATTGACTGAGTTGCCGATAAGGGTATACATGATATGAGTCTCGCCCTGAGGCAATATTTTCCATTGCCTATTAGGTTCCGTCGAATCAAGCGTGAGCAGGTTCCCGTAATCACCCCTCAGGGTCAGGGTCCCGACAACGGTCTGGGTTTCTTCGGCGTCGAATTTGACGATCTTGCCCGGTTGAATGATCGTGAAATCAAAGAACGTGTTGGAACCGATCACATGGGCAAGAAGATCAGAAACTAATTTGACGGCTGAGAATTGGGGGTTAAAGATTCCGAGGTTGACCCAATCTTTGCCGACCTCATAGACCGAGTTGCTAGCATTCAGGGCAACCCCCTCGTTGATGACTGTGGAACCTTTGGTCACGATATGGGAATCCGGCTGCTGGGTGAAATTCGCGGGAGCGCCGCCTTGTTTGAGGATCAGGTCCCCGGCCGAGTTGATATTAGCAAGCGTGCTCTCCCCGGAGGACTGGATCGTAATATCACCAAAATTGACCGTGGAGATAGTGGTGCCTTGGGCCTGGTTGAAAGCGCCCTGCCCGTCCAGGTCGGCATCGGCCAGGAGGCTCAGATCTCCGGAGGTAGTGGTCACATCGGCCTTGACGGTGATATCTCCGTCGGCCTTGATCGTGGTCTTCCCTGCCGTCTGTAGATTTTCAGGGACCTCGACGGACTCCTTGGAGGCTACCTCGGTCTCGCCGTAAACGGCATCCAGATTCCCGGAAACTTGGATATTCCGGTTCGCCGTGACCTTGATAACCCCGCCCTCATCCACGAGGGCCGTCGACCGGATGATCCCGGTCTGGTTCACGGCGTTCTTAAAAAGCCCCCGAGCCACCTGCGCATTCAGAATGACCTGCTTCCCTTCCAGAGTGCCCGAGTTCTCGATCGCGGCATCTGCGATCTCTTGGTTAACGGCATCCCCGGATCCCGTTTCCGTGTTGACCGCCACGTTGATAAGGCCTTTGGCATCGAAACTGACTGTGGTCTTGTCACCGCTCACTAGATGCAGCGTCCCGACGCGCGCGGTCACCAGGCCGGTATTCTTGACCTGGCTGCCCATTAGCGCGATGTTATTTCCGGACATCATACCTTCGTTCAAAATTTGAGCATATGGCGAACCCGGGGCACGCTCAAAGACATAATTGCCGGCCAGGAAATTATGGGTCGCGATGTCCAGGGTAGATGCCACAAAATTATTCACATTGACCATCGCGGAGGGGGTGAAATTAATTCCGGCCGGATTGCTCAGAAAAAGATTCCCATTGGCGCTCAAACTTCCGGCGATGAAACTCGGGCCGCCGCCCAAGACCCTGGCCAGAACGGACGCGGTACTGGAAGGCTGTAAAAAGTTAACAGCCTCTCCCAAAGCGATATTAAAACTCTGGAAATTAATCACGGTTTTATCGGCGGCGGTCACCTTGAGGGTCGTGTTGTCTTGCGAATACTCGAACGAGGCCTCGCCCGCCTCAACACTCTGCCCTTGAGGAAGTGCATACGCAAATGCTTGAAAAAACGCGAGAAACGAAAGAGAAAAAACAACGAATAAAAAGCATTGCGCCATCGCAACGCCTTTTATCCAACCCTTCTTCTCATTTTTTTTCGTCTTCATAGACTTTTATATAGCAAAGGCCATGCCAAATAGGCCTTTTAAATCAAAAAGTTATTTGTTTTTAACTCATTGATGATAAACGAGTTATGTCATTTATAATTTTACTTATTTGGGCCTTCGGATGGGGTTGTGAAAAAGAGTTGTTAGACTGCGCAATAAATGCGCATAAGCGCATATTTTGAGCAGAATTGTTAGGAGGGTGTTAAGCTGGAATCTCTCGCAGGCAGCTGAATCATGAAGGAGTCAAAACGTTTTTTGAAAAGCTCCGGTGCGGACTGAAGCCGCAATCCTTACATTTCCCTTGTTCTTGATATCTTTGATATGCTTATCGGATTTCTGGGGCAATTCGTCCAGATGGATGGCCTTGCGGAGCTAGTCGGATTGGGGCCCTTTTTGAAGTTTGGGAAGCTCCTGATCCGGGTTGTTGAAAATGCGGTCCAACAGGTCCTTAAGCTTTTCGATCTCTTGGTCTTTTTGCTTCGTGGACTCAAGATGGGCGGCGACTTCCGCGCGCAGACGTTTGAGTTCCGCCGCATCCCCCCCGGAGCGCCCGGTTTTCATGGCGGCCTCTTCCAGCCTGCGCTGGTCCTCGGTCGCGCGCTTCAGCAGGTCAGCAAGTCTTTCGATCTCTTGGTCTTTTTGTTTCGTGGACTCAAGATAGGCGGTGACTTCCGCGTGTAGACGTTCAAGTTCCGCCTTATCCTCCTTGGAACGACCGATTTTCAAAGCGGCCTCTTCCAGCCTGCGCTGGTCCTCGGTCGCGCGCTTCAGCAGGTCAGCAAGTCTTTCGATCTCTTGGTCTTTTTGCTTCGTGGACTCAAGATAGGCGGTGACTTCCTCATGCAGGCGCTCGAGTTCCGCCTTATCCTCCTCGGAACGGCCGGTTTTCGTGGCGGCCTCTTCCAGCCCGCGCTGGTCCTCGGCCGCGCGCTTCAGCAGGTCAGTGAGCCTTTTAATCTCTTGGTCTTTTTGCCTCATGGACTCAAGATAGGCGGTGACTTCCGCGTGTAGGCGCTCAAGTTCCGCCTTATCCTCCTCGAAATGGTCGGTTTTCGTGGCGGCCAGCAGCTCTGCCTTCAGCTGCTTTCCTTGGATCCTGAGTCTGCGGTTTTCCATCATTCCCATACCAAAAAAGAAGCAAAACCCTATGAAAAGGCCGCCGATCGCAATGTAGCAAAAAAGATTTACATAGTCCGAAAAGTTTTCCATCAGTTTTTACATCTGCCCTGTTTTTTCGACATCCTGTCCGTTGTTTACTTTTTTGGCAACTCGGAGATCGAGCCGATCCCTGCCCTGCAGAGTTCTTATCGGCTAACTCGAAAAAAACCACAGCATGTTCTTCATCCTTGTCAGACTGAGGGAATTAGGCGCCGCATAAGCCTCGGCGCTGGAAAAGAATGTTCCTTTCGGGGTTCTCAGGAGCAGTTTTTAGCCCAATTTAATGCAGCGATTTAAAATCAGGATGGTGTTCAGAAAATGAACAGTCTTTCAGCCGCCTGCTGAAATCCTTGGAATGGGGCTACGACTCTATAAGACCGTGCTGTTTCATTCTCAAGCGCAAGGTATTGCGGCTGATGCCTAGGATTGCCGCGGCCTGGAGTTGATTCCCCTTGGTTTTTTCCAGGGTCGTTTTGATCAAAAACTTCTCAAAACCGGAGGCCATGCTCTGAAAATAAGCAGCATCCTTGACAACGGCGGGATCTTCCAAGGTCAACCCGAGCGCATTTTTGAACAGAGTCTCAAAGTCCCCTTCCTTGGAAAGTACGTCTTTCGTAGGGGACTCCGCTGACTCCGCAGCAAGCAACGGAAAGTCCTCTATGCTCAGCACCTCTTTTTTGCTCATGATCATCGCTATCTGGATCGCGTTCTCCATCTCCCGGATGTTCCCCGGCCACTGATATTGGATGAGATGCGCCATAAGCTCCGCGGAAACTTGTTTGATATTCAGTTCGAATTCCGCGTTGAATTTTCGGATAAAATATTCGACGAGAAGAGGGATGTCGCCCTTCCGCTGCCGTAAAGGCGGCAGGTAGATCGTGACGACTTTCAACCGGTAGTACAGATCTTCCCGGAACTCCTTGTTCTCTATGCCTTTCAACAGGTCTTTGTGGGTCGAGGCGATTACGCGCACATCTACCTTTACGGTCGCCTCACCACCTACGGGCGAGAAGGTTTGTTCCTGAAGAACACGTAGGATCTTTGACTGCGTCGTGAGGGTCATATCCCCCACCTCATCCAGGAAAAAGGTTCCTCCGTCGCATTGCTGGAATTTTCCGATCCGTTTTTGAAGGGCCCCGGTAAAAGACCCCTTCTCGTGTCCAAAAAGTTCGCTTTCCAGGAGCGTCTCCGGGATCGCGGCACAGTTGACGGCCAAAAAGGGCTTGTTATTCCGAGACGAATGCTGGTAGATGGCCCGGGCCACAAGCTCCTTGCCGGTGCCGCTTTCGCCCTGGATCAGGACCGTGGCGTCGCTCTTAGCGATCTTCCCGATCACCTTATAAATCTCCAGTATTTTCGGGCTCTTTCCGACGATACGGACACCCCCAGAATCCCCCTCCTCCTGGGTCTCATAAGCCACGGATTCGTTCATCAACCGGCCGGCATCGAGCGCCCGCTTGACAAGAACCGTCAGTTCTTCCCTTTTAAAGGGTTTGTTCACATAATCATAAGCGCCAAGTTTCATCGCTTCGATCGCCGTTTGCGTAGTTCCCTGACCGGTCATCATAATGATCGTGATCTTGGGATCTATTTTTTTGATCTCGCCCAAAATATCAAGGCCGTTCATTTCCCCGAATCGGATATCCAAAAAAACAAGGTCCGGAGTTCCCTGTTCGATCAAAGAGATCACCTCGTTGGGCGCCGTCGTGGTTGTCACGCTATAGCCCTCTTGTTCCAGGCAAGCCCTCATGATGATAAGCTGTTCCTTAGAATCATCCCCGATAAGTATTTTTGAAGCTTTCATTCCCCGTTCCTTTCCGATGATGTGGTCATGTCATTTTGCTCATTCCTTATTGGGCATCATGACCGGAAGGTCGCGCGGTCATTTGAAAATATCAAATAAGCTGTTAGCGTTTGGTCACAACCCAGATGGCTTTCTACCGTTCCCGCGGCGGGACTTTCATCATATTTCAGCCTGGCAGGTCAGGTAAAAGGTCGAGGGTCCGCCACCCCCTGCCGGTTGATCGCCCATGGGCTTGGCCCACTGGACCCGCACAGAGAAATTCTTTTGGAAGTGGAACTGAACGCCCCCCCCCATCCCCATGAGGAACTTATGCTCTCTTTCCCCCGGAAGGACCTTGTTAAGCATGCCCAATCCGACATCCGTAAAAATGAACGGCTCGATCTGACGACGCAAAGGCGTGTCGGCCCCCGGAAGCTTCCAGTGCTCGGGAATAAAATAGGCGGGGAACATCCAGTCGGTGCTGATGCTCCCCCCAATATCGGCGAGATAATCACCTTCCGGATAGCCCCGAACGGAGTTGATCCCACCGAGTTGGCATTGTTCAGACGAAGGCAGCGTGTAGGGAGATCCTTGAAAAAAGGATCTCACGGCGATGTAGCTTTGCCAGAACATCTTCTGCAGGCGACTTAGATTTTGCTGGTAATTAAAAAAGAAGCCTCCGGTCTTGTCCCGGCTGGCGCTCGGATGATCGCGCGTCGAGGCCCCTAAAAAGTGCGAGGTCCCGAAAGTGAACCGAGGAGAGAAGTTGGTTTCTCCCCCTCCTCCGAAGGCATCGCTTTTGGTGAAATTGAAGCCCAAATAGGGCAGGCGCAGTTGATCGTTGGTGGTGACCTTTCCGGCAACTTCCTTTTTGATCACCTTGATCTCCATGCCTACGGTAGTGTTCGCTTGGAAATCTTCGGTAAGATATAATTCTTTGGAGATGTGAGGATCATAGATCTGTGTCACACCCGTAATATGATAGGTCCTGAGCTCTTTCCCGAGCGTCATGTTAAAGTAGGTCACATCCATTCCAATGCTGGTGCCATGAGTATCCACTGGCAGGCTATAACCGGCCGATGCCCCCTCGGTGTTCGCGCTTAGGATATTGCTGACGAAAAGATAATCCGCGTGCCCTGTCAGGTTGCTGCTGCGCAAATGAAACGAGGTCCGGTATTTCCCAGTGAGACGCGTTCCCTGATTATCCTCCCCCACCCCCACATGGTAGGGGAAATGATCGGTCGCCCGAAGGACAATATCGGTGGTCCCGGCCACCTCGCCGGCCTGGAGCAACGTCTTGACCTCGAGGTCAGGGTTCTGGTTGAGCCGCAGGATATCTTTTTGAAGCTTGGGGATATTCAAAGGTTCATTTTTTTTTAGGTGGAGGAATTTCTTGATCAGGGCGCTGGAGAACCATTTGTTCCCCTCCACCGTCACCTTTCCCACCCTGCCCTCAACCACTTTCAGCTCCACCTTGCCATCCTTAATATCCTGTTCGGGAATATAAGCCGTGGCGGTCAGATAACCCTTTTGGACATATTGGTCTTCGATCTTTTTTGTGATCTCGTCGAGATCTTGAAACGAGACTTTTTTGTCCAGATAGGGCTGATAGAGCGGTTTCAGATCCTCAGACTTGAAGACCGTGCTTCCACTGATCTTTACTTCTTTCAAAAGAAAGGTCACTCCGGCGGGAACCGGAGCTTCTTTTTTCTTTTCCACCTCAATTTTCGGAGTTTCGACCTTCTTTTTCCCTAGTGCCGCTTTTCTTCTTTCAAATTGATTGTAAACGCGCTGTCCCTGGGCTCCCGGCTCTGAACCCGGGGGAGGATTTTCAGCAAAAACCGGCGTCACAATAAGCGTGATCGCCGTTAAAAATAAAACAATCTTTTCCGCTGGGACTAGTTGCGTTAAATTTTTCTTTTTCATTTTTTTGACGTCCCATTTTAAAGGGATGCCTGGTCACTTGACCGAAGAGGCAACAGGCTTTTCCTTCATAGCGAATCCATTCTATCGCGCCATCCCTTGAGGCACACGCCTCCTCTAGAATGAGTCCTTTGCACCACTCTATAGTATCGAACCTTTTTCATCTCGTCTAAAGTAAAATCTCCCTGCCTTTGATTAGAAGCACACAAGTATGTATAGAAGTAGATGCCCTACAAATGGACGCGGGGTAAGTTGATGCTTTTATTTATTCCGCCCAATTGTCGGCACATTATGCCATTAAATGTTCTTGCCTACGGAGTTAAAAATCCGGATGCCTCAAAATAAAAAGGCGCTATTGTTACCTTCGAGCCTTTGCTCGCTGTAACTGCAGCGCCTGCATTTTATTATAAAAACTCTCCCACCTTGAATTGAACCGAATGTCGCAAAAGATTGGAAAGGCGATATTCAAAAACAGGTTTTTACACAAAAGATGACGTTATTGTTTTAATGAACGCCATCGATTCATTGAGTTGGGTCAGCGCGGGGAGCTTTTTAGGGGATTACGCTTTGAGACCGTCCCAAAAATTCTTTACAAGACCAAACGCTTCATCAAGATTTTTTTTGCTCACACCGCAGTCCTTCGCAAGTGCGGCATAAGGAGCTTCCCAAGTAGCCGAAGGCGACTCGAGAATGCTCGGAACCTCATGGGTCTTGCGGCGCTTGAATGTCTCGCGAAGAGCGGTCCTGATGTGTTCCTTATCCGCAAGCCCGGCGTCGATAAGCAATACAAGATCGATCAGATCCCTCGTCCTCGAGTTTGGATTTCCCTCACGTTGCAAAGTGTAGGCGTGTATCTTTTCGGCAAACTGCTGCTCCCGAGAAATCAGCGGTATCTTAGCAGAAGGAATCCCGGCAAATTTAAGCCAATCATGATCCTGTTTCCATTCCGGTGAAAAAAGAGGAACGTCTCCCACCCCGACATCGAGGTGAAAGCTCGAGAATTTCGTTCCCGCAAGACGGACTTCGACGGGATAGCGGGCCCCCCCATAGGGCGCGGCATCGAGCTCCATGACATGCGCCTTGATCAAAAACTGGAACCAATCGCCGGCATCCCAGCCTGCCGCATCTTGCAAAGATTCCCGGATATTATCCTGCATCTGCGCATCCGAAATTAGGGATCCAGGTTCCGGCAAAGACAGATCAATATCTTTCGTGGCCCTCGCCAATCCGAAAAATCGGAGCTCCATCGCATACCCGTCTTTGAGCCGCCATGGGGACTTTTCCGGATCCACGAAGATTCATGCAAGCAGCCGGTCAAATGCCACCTGCTTGCGCAATCTTTCGAGGTCTGTATTATTTTCTTTCGCATAATTATTTAAGCGCGTTTCAAGCGCGCGGCGAAAGCTCATAGCATCGGCATATTTCTTTTCCTCTTTCATGATCGTTTCTCCTCCACAGCCTTGATGGCCATAAGCATCCGGAGCTTTCCGTTTTCGCTCATTTCTCCGACATCAATCTGTTTGAGACGAACGAGTCCACGATCCATGGCATCGCGCAGCGCTTTCTCCAGCTCGTTTTCGTCAAGATCGCTTTCGGCGGCATCAAGGAGAGTCCGGAGGGGCGATGTAACGGAAAATCCTTCCCTGGTCTCGATATCTCGCGGATCCAGATCTTTTGTTTTGTGAAGGACGATATTCTCGGAAACTTTTTTCCGGAAACCCGGCGGCACACTAAAATGAAGTTTTGCCGGCATAACATCCCCCAGTTCATGAATCGCTAGCGCCGATTCATGAGAAACGACAAACTGAGGATTGTCCTTACGATTTCGGCTCCAGAGTGACAAACGAATGAGATCATCTCTTTGAGCTGCGGGAAAACTCCTGAGCCGGAAGACCCCACGCTCGATCTTCTGCCACCGCCCAGTATCTGCATGGTACGCATGCAGTCGGTAGGAATACCCCGCCCGCTCCGCCTGCTTTGCGGTAAAGTATCCCCCTTGGCGACTGGCGTATTCGAAAAGATTTTCCTCACGAGTTTCAGTCTTCATAATCTCTCCAATCCGTGCATGTTTGTTACATATTATGTTATAAACATGCCATATCATAAAATATAAATCAACATATTTATAACAATATTTTTCCTATAAAAGCATTATAGATCTTATCTATTTATGGATAAATGGGTTACACGAATTCATGAATTTCGGTAAAATGGAAAAGGTGGTCTCCCCGAGGAGTGATCCTCGTTGAGCTCTGAATGTTTCTAGGGATAGAAACATTTGGCTATCATAGTGACGGTTGCGAAACCTCACTATAAAAAGGAGACCACAAAATGTACGATCATTACATTTCAGTCGACTAGGCACAAAGCAATATGGCTATTGCACGAATGACGAAAGAATCGTCTTCCGCTAAGGTGATTAATGTACCATCGTCTGTGAAAGAGCTACAGATTTTTTTGAGCCGTCTGAAAGGGGGAAAAATCCTGACCTTTGAGGAAACGAGCACTTCTCAGTGGCTGTATGTAGAGCTAAAAGATTACGTGGATGAAATCGTAGTTTGTGATCCCTATCGGAATCACCTTTTAAGTGACGGTCCCAAGACCGACGAGTTGGATGCGGCCAAATTAGTGAAGCTCCTCAAAGAAGGATTTTTAAAACCGGTGTTTCATAGCGCCGATGAGTTCATTTATTTGCGAAAGCTTGTGAGCGGCCATGAAGACATGATCAAAGCGGGAGTGCGATTGAAGAATCAGCGGTCAGCGCTATTTCGGACCCAGGTAAAGACAAGCGTGAAAAAAACCTGACACAAAAGGTCGAGAGTTTTGTGCTTGAAGGAGTGGATCGGGGCATCGAGGCTTACGAGAAGGAGAGGACGCGTTATGATGCCGAAATGGAAAAACAGCGCAAGAAACATCTGATGATCCGGAACCTGGATGGGATCCATGGGATTGGCGTTATCGGGGCGGTAAAGATCGCGGCCCGGGTGGTGGATGCCCGGCGGTTTGAAGACAAAGGGAAATGGTTAAGTTATTGCGGGCTGGTGCGCCAGGAGAAACTCAGCGGAGGCCGGAGTTACGGGTGGAAGAAACCACGGTATTGCCGGACGCTGAAGGGTGTGTTCAAGGCAGCAGCTTTGGGTGTGATCGGCGGTGAAAATAATTTCAACAAATACTACGATTTACTTTTAAACAAAAAACATTACTCGGAGCATAATGCCCGGCATGCTGTGTCGCGAAAAATCGCCACCATTGCCTGTGCTGTGACGAAGAGTGAGAAGCCCTTTGATCCGGAGATGATGGATCAAGGAGCACAAAACTAGGCAGCCTTGGAAGGCCCTAAAAACAGAATATTCTCTGAAGAAATTAAAAGGGTCTTACAAAGAGCAGGGAGAGCTCAGATAGACGCGTAGGGATACTGCCAAATAAAGAAAAGATCCTTGAAGTTTAATTTCAGAAGAGAATGTAAATGAAGTTTTTGAGGAGCTTTCGAGTGCGGAGACCGTAAGGCAAGGAGCAATTTTGATATCAAAATTGCTAAGGGGAAAGCTATTTCCTTGACTTACTTTTCCATAGACGTCTTACAGTGAGATAACGACATTAGAGATGAGGCAACGTCTTGGATCTCTTTACTGATGATCTTTCAGCGAATAGCTCGTGCTCCGACCGCCAGCGGGATCTTTGACAAGGATTCCCTTCTCAACAAGATCGAGAATGTCACGGTGGGCCGTATCTTGGGAACATTTAGCGATCTGCGCCCACTTGGAAGAGGTCAACTTCCCTTCAAAACCCCCGAACAGCTTATTGATCATCGCTTGCTGCCGCTCATTGATCGACCCAATCGGATGAAGTTCCCAGAAACGGGCTTTCCTGAACACATCCGCTAAAGTGTCCTCCGTTGACTCAAGAGCCCTATCCAGACAGCCCAGGAACCATTCGAGCCAGGGAGTAACATCAAACCCTTCGGAGCCAGCAGACCAAGAGCCAGTATTATCATCGAACGTGTTTTTCTGCATCTTCTCAAGCACGTCGTAATAAGCTTTCCGTTCCTTCCGGATCCGGGCGGACATGCTGTAAAAACGCTGCGGACTGCCGTCTGCGCGGGCCAGCTGCATATCCGTGATCGCCCGAGCAATGCGACCGGTCCCATCATCGAAAGGGTGGATAGTCACAAACCACAAGTGGGCGATCCCCGATTTCAGCACCGCATCGATCGCCTCCTCGTGATTCATAGTGAGCGAAGTCGAACCATTGAACCAATCGAGAAAAGCTTTCATTTCTTTTTCAAGGCGCTCGGCCAGAGGCGCTTCAAAATGCACTTTCTCGTGCCCGACAGGACCGGACACAACTCGCATGGGGCCATGACTATCGTCACGCCAAGCACCCGTAATGATCTTATGGAGGCCGCTGTAGCCTCCTGGGAAAAGACTTGCGTGCCAGCCGAAAAGACGGTCCTTGGTGAGTGCCTTGCTGAAATTCTGCGTGGCATCCAGCATCATCTCCACCACGCCATCGACATGCCGGTCGGAGGAAACAAGACCGGCAATATCCAGGCCAAGTTTCCGCGCAATAGACGACCGCACCTGATGCGCGTCTAGAACCTCACCTTCGATCTCACTGCTTTTGATAACATCAAGCGTCAGAGTCTCAAGCAAAGCCTCACTTCGTAGGGCAAATCCGAGTGACTCCATCCTCCCCATTAAACGTCCCTGTCGATTCCGGACAGAGCCGAGCAAGACCGAGATCTTCCCTTGGTTCCAGGTAAACTTGGGCCAGCAATCCAGTTGATGTATATAGCGCATTTCTATTCTCCGCTTCCTATGCGGAGAATATAGCACCTATTCACCGCACGTGCAAGTGGAATTGAATTCACTATTAAACCCCCTCTTCAACGCTTTCCATCACAAAAGCGACATTGGCCTTGCAAAAAAACATAGGGAGTCACCATCTCTGGCAACTCCCTATGTGCAAGCTTCCGATAATACCCGAGACTATCCCTATGCGGCCTTCTTCTTTTCAACCACCGTACCGCCTAAAGCCTTGCAGGCATCGGCCGTCTCGACCCGCTGGATTTTTCCATTCACGTTGCATTTCACATGCTTTTTTGGCGTTGCGGCATAAGCAGTTGCCGCAACCAACAACATAAGAGCAACCAAAATCACTTTTTTCATCTTGTTTCTCCTTTTTTAATGTTTTTTCATTTCCATCATTCCAGACAATATGCTCATGATACAAAAGCCTCAACATTGCGGTTAATCTTTTTTCCCTTTAAAGAGCCGCTCTTTTATGAAGTTATAAACAGCTTTGAAGCTCTTCGACCAGCTCTGCTTCCTCAAATTCAAGACAGCTTTCACATCGTGCATTTCATGGCCGACATTAACATCCAACGATGGGGATTTTTTGACCAGGAGAACTTGAGAAGGATAAACGCTGCGATGACCGGTCATAAGGAAACTGATGACGCAAGCGACAGCGGCATAAGGAGCTATTTGAGGTCCAAACACCTCGATTGCCATAACACTTGCCGCAATCGGCGTGTTGGCAGCCCCGGCCAATACAGCAACAAAACCAATCGCGGACAAGGTTGCGTGGTCCAATCCCGCCCAACTTGCATACAAAGACCCGGCTGTCGCTCCTATAAAAAATATGGG
>Ga0182027_10006697_pt1 | contig 17179 bp, 19 predicted proteins | sample 712E1DmetaG_FD_121300 | JGI IMG/M metagenome (GOLD analysis project Ga0182027, IMG submission 121300) | Permafrost microbial communities from Stordalen Mire, Sweden - 712E1D metaG (Illumina Assembly) | ecosystem: Environmental > Terrestrial > Soil > Wetlands > Permafrost | place: Sweden... | reverse complement strand
TTGGGAACCTCCAAGGGAGCCAACAGAAACTTGCATGTCTGGATGCAACAGACAGAAAAACAGGAGGTTCAAAGAAAGGCCGGACATGTTGGGTAACAAATGCACCAATCTATGGCCTGACCCCCGGACCCAATTAGTAAAGAGACATTGTTTAACGGATCTGTATGAAAACTTATCTTTCCTTTATTTCATGGATTTGCGTAATGGCAACGGGTGAATCTTTTGGTGCGGTATTATCCCCGACAAATAATGGCATCTACGTTGCTGTTGCGGGCGCAAGGTCAATCGGCCCAAGTATGGACAACGGGGCATTTTTTTATGATGACATGCTTGTTTGGTGTCCATTCAGTAATGTCGGTTATAGGAGACTACTTTATGGAGATCCGAATTACGCCTTTAGAGTGAAGATGTTGGGACCGGACGGCAAACAGACTCCACCAACGGAGGTCGGCAAACAGTACGGTTCCAGATTCGATCAAATAATGACAGGCCCCAGCGAACGATCCAGTCGGGGAATGGGTATGATTGAAGCACAAGGAAGATACGGCGCCGATGTGGGGGACGAGTTTTCAGGACAATATTTATTTAAGCCTCAAGATGTCTTTCAAATGGATCAGTGCGGGATTTACACAATGGAGCTTGAATTTCAAATTTCTGGCCCTCATAACAACACAAATGAACCCGGTTTCGAAGCTCTCCGATTTCCGCCAATGAAAATCAAAGTGGAGAAGCCGTTGAGCGCCCCGTTTTTCGTTTTCTCGACGACTAACAAAGGAACTTACCTGTCCATCATAGGGAGCAAATCGAATGGGTTGGCGGGATTTGATGACGGGCTTCAATGGCGGGCCTTTTGCGAGAACCAACATAGCCTCTTAGAAAGCCCTGATTTGTCATCGGGGTTCAAAATGAATTTGCAAGACCCGGATGGCAAAGAGGTTCCGCGAACCGCTCTTGGCCGGACGATCGGTCCCGATTTTGACTCGTTGCAGAGCCTGGGCAAACTGCCGCCCGGCACCAAGCTGACGCGCTTGGATTTTCGGAATGGCATCTATAACATTGTTCCTGCCCAGCCGCTTCCGCTCCTCAAGGAGTGCTTCACGATGGACAAGCCCGGCATTTATACCTTGGAATTCCAGATGCAACTCTTTCGGATTAGTTACAAAGACAACGGCGAACACGATCCGGAGGAACTTATCCGTTTTCCGCCGATGACCATCAAAGTCAACCTCCCCTGATTGGCGGCGGCCTCTATGTGAAGCTGCCTGACGATGGAAGCAGCATCACTCAACCATTTTATGAAAATACAAATGTTGGCACAACAAACGCAAGCAATACAAACTCCATAAATATCAACCACAACATCATCTGTCGCTTTTCGATTGATTGACTGAGCAGAGAAGCGCCGTAGGCGCGACATCTTTGTAGAACCATGCCGAAAAGGCTTTTCAAGCTCCGTCAGGAGCGGAATTGTCTTACTGAGATGTCGCCCCTACCGGGGCTTTTGGGTTTTGGTTCCGGCAGTCCTATAAAGATATCGCGCCGATGGCGCTTGCCGCAATCCAACGCCAGTCAATGCTCGATGACCTCGCCCTGCCATCCACGACGAACGCATTACCGTTGCGTGGTATAGACGTTGTTGGTGTTGCGAGTCACAGTGTGCCCAAACTTCTGAACGGTTATGGTTCCTTCGGAATCGAGGATGACTTGTTGGGACCAGGTTGCCGGCAGCTTGTTGGTTGGCCCGGTTCCTATCTTCCATTGGGCGGTGTAGTTCCAGCTCAGTCCGCCCCCGGGAGACCACGGCGGGTTGTCGTCAGCCCACCAGGCCCGGTCGTAATCAGTCCCGTCGTCCAGCCCGTTGTGCTGCCAGGAGTTGTCGGCGTTGATTTGAAACCAGACATTGGCCTGAAAATCCTTGAGGTCCTCGGGCGGGTCCCAGGCGTTGTCCGGGTCCGCGTAATAGCCGGTGATGCTGGCCGCGTTGGTCGCCACTTCCATCAGTTGCACCCTGTAGAAGGAAACATTTGTCGGCGCCATATAAACGCGGCAATACATCCCGGCCCCGGATTCATTGGTGTCGAAATCATAAGCGGACAGCAGATCGGCATGATCCACTCCGCCCGGTTCGAGCACCGTGAAATCGCGGCTCAACGACCGGCCGCCGGTAAGCGTCACGGTGACGGTGGCGGTCATGGCGTTGCTGGGAGCGGTGAAGGTGGTCAAGGTGCCGCAGGCATTGCTCACACTGCCGGCAGACGCGCTCCAGGCATAATCGCCGCGCGCCGCGCCCGCAAGCCCCAGTTCCACCTCCTCGCCAACGCCGAGATGGGTTCTGGCCCGGTCGGCGGGTTCCATCGCAACGCATTGGTTGGTGATCTGGATACCCAAGGACCCGGAACTGCAATTCGTGGCCGATGAAGTGTTGGCCTCGGCGGCGGGACCGCCCTCCTGGGCCTTGGCCCCATCTGGCAGGAAGGCCGGCAATCCCGCCACCGCCGCTGTCAACACTATCAGGCGGAAAACAGGCGCGCGCGAAAAATGTCTGAAAACTCGCATCTTCCGGCTCAGGCTCGGTCATTTCCGCCAGACGTTCAATCCAATTTTCGCAACACGTCAATGACGGGTAGGGCGGCGCTGCCGCGCCGCCCAAGAATTCAGGGCAGAGCAGCAGCTCTGCCCTACCAGGAAAGTGAAGATCATTGTCATGCGCCCTGCCGTCCACCAAGCCGCATTGCCAATTGTCTTTACCTTCCCAATTTCCGGCTTAATTTGGGGATATGGTGCCATTAGAATCCGCCAAACTGTTCTGTGATCTGCCCGCCGCGGACCTTGAGAAGGTGCGCAAGGTGGCGCGGGAACGGTCGTTTGCGCCCGGGCAGACCATCTTCAAGGAAGGCGACCCCGCCGACGGCATTTACGTGGTCAAGAGTGGCGTCGTCATCCTGAGCAAGACGTTGGCGCAGGGCGGGACTATCCCCATTTTCCGCGCGGTCGAGGGGGATCTCTTCGGCGAAATGGCGGTGCTGGACGATTATGGGCGCTTGCTGGAGGCGGTGGCCGAGGGAAAGGCCGAGGCTTATTTCATTGCCCGGCCGGATTTGCTGGAACTCCTGGGAAGCACGCCCCGGCTGGCGGCGGCGATTTTGCGCCAGACCGGAACACACATCCGGGATTTCAACCCAAGATACACCCGCGAGGTGCTCGATGCGGAACGGCTGGCGCTGGTGGGCCGTTTTGCCACTTCCATCGTCCATGATTTGCGCAATCCGCTCAACATCATCGGCATTTCGGCCGACATGGCTTGCATGCCCTCGGCCACCGAGGATTCGCGCCAGGTTTCCAAGGCGCGGATTCGCGAGCAGGTGGACCGGATCAGCAACATGGTCAATGAATTCCTCGATTTCTCCCATGGGGCGCATGCCGGCTTTGTTCTGGCCCCGACCGATTATAGCGCGTTTGTGCTCCCATTGATCCCGGAAATTCAGCGCGAAGCCGCCCTCAAATCGGTGACGGTCGAGTGTGTCAACCAACCGCCGCCGGCCCCGGTGCGGATCAACCCGCAACGGTTGGCCCGCGTGTTTCATCATCTCATCGCCAACGCCGCCGATGCCATGCAGGACGGCGGCGCCGTCCGCCTCAGTTTCAGCACCAACTCCGATCACTCGGTGGTGACGGAACTGCGCGACACCGGCAAGGGGATTCCGCCGCAGATGCAGGACCGCCTTTTCCAGGCCTTTGCGTCCTACGGCAAAGCCAACGGCGCCGGGCTGGGTCTCTCTATTTGCAAGAAGATTATCCAGGACCATAACGGGACCGTTTTTGCCAGAAACGCCCCGGGAGGCGGCGCCATTTTTGGCTTCACCCTGCCGATTGCCAATAGTCACGCTCGTTGAAACCGGCGGGGCAGTGTCCATGAATCGCATTCGTTTATTGTCGGAGCAGGTCGCCAACCAGATCGCCGCGGGCGAAGTGGTCGAACGCCCCGCCAGCGTTGTCAAGGAATTGGTGGAAAATTCCCTCGACGCCGGCGCCACCCGCCTCGCCGTCGAAATCCACGCCGGCGGCCGCAGCCTCATCCGCGTCACCGACGACGGCCTGGGCATGAGCCACGACGACGCGCTGTTGAGCCTGGAACGCCATGCCACCAGCAAAATCACGCGCGCGGAGGACTTGAGCGCGATCAGCACGATGGGTTTTCGCGGCGAAGCCCTGCCGAGTATCGCCAGCGTCAGCCGTTTCACCCTCACCACCCGCGAGCGCGACAGCGCCGCGCCCGAAGGCACGGAGATCATCGTCAGCGGCGGCAGAATCATCGCTGTCAAAAGCTCCGGCGGCGCCCCCGGCACCTGCATTGAAGTCCGCCAGTTGTTTTTCAATTTGCCCGCCCGCCAAAAATTCATGCGCGCCGATGAAACCGAGTCGGCTCACATCCAGCACTATCTGACGCTCGCCGCCCTGGCCTTTCCCTTGGTCGCGCTCGAGTTTGTCAAGGACGCCCGCGTGGTCTGGCAACTGCCCGCCGTCCGAAAGGAAGACCGGCTGGCGGCCTTGCGCGAACGCTGGGGCGCGCTGGGCGGCGGCGGCGACCGGCTTTTGCCGGTTGATTTTACCGGCGACCTGCCCCCCCCGCGCGATGCAACCGCCCGCGCAACGGATGTAGCGTCGAGCGTGCCGCTCGATGTAGTGTCGAGCCCCCCGCTCGACAATGAACCCGCGCCCATCCCCGCTCCGCCGCGAACATTGCGCTTGTGGGGACTCCTGGGCGCGCCGGGCGTCTCGCGCAACAGCCGGGCCGAACAGCATGTCTTCGTCAACCGGCGCCCCGTGGAAAATCGCGGCATCAATTATGCCTTGTTGGAAGGCTATCATACGGCGCTGATGAAAGACCGCTATCCGGTTTGCTGTCTGTTTGTGGAAATCCATCCGGCGGAAGTGGACGTCAACATCCACCCGGCCAAGCGCGAAGTGAAATTCCATCGCGAGAAGGCCGTCCGCCAATTGCTGGCCCAGGCAATTCGTGAAACCCTGTTGCAATTCCACGCCCCCGCCAAAAAAGCGGCTGCCAGTCCCGTCGCGCAACCCGTCTCCGCTCCCCCGCCCGCCGCCGCCCAGCCCGAACTCCCGCAACTCGCCCCCGCACAAGACAATGTAGCGGCGGTCTATGACCGCCGCACTATTTCCACCGAACCCCCCGCGAAAGCAGAATCCGCCGCGCAGCCCGAACCCATGGCGAACCAGCAACCCGTGGAAACGGCGGAAATCCGCAATCCGCAATCCGCCCCGTCGTCCGTAGCATTAGCGAATGAGGAAATCCGCCCTGCTTCGCCGAGCCTACGGAGGGCAGGCAATCCGCAATCCGCAATCCGCAATCCGCAAGCGGAGATCCACAGTCCGCAATCCGCCATTGAGGGAATAAGGACATCTGAACAGGAGAAAACAGAGGAAACAGAGCTGAGGAATCAATTCTCTCCAGCGTCTCCTTCCCCTTCAGTTATCCAATCCGCAATCCCCAATCCCCAATCCGCAACCCGTAACTTGTCGCGCCAAAGCCAGGCGGAGGCGGGTTCGCAATCCGCAATCCGCAATCCGCAATCCGCAATCCCCCTCCCCTCCGTCCCTCTCCTTCAAGTCCCCTTGCGTCTGGTAGGCGTGATTGGCCGCCTCTACGTCGTGCTCGAATCGGATCGCGGCCTGGTGTTGCTGGATCAACACGCGGCCCACGAGCGCGTTCTCTTTGAACAAATGATGCGGCGGCTCGAACAATCCAGCGCCGCCCCTTCCCAGCGGCTGCTCCTGCCCGAAACCGTGGAGTTGCCCGTGCGCGACGCCCATTTCCTCCGCCAGCAATTGCCCACCCTGACCCGTCTGGGCGTCGGCTTGAGCGAGTTTGGCGAACGCACCTTTTTGCTCGACGCCCTCCCGCCATTTGTCAACGCCAGCGATGCCCGCCGGTTCGTTCTCACGCTGGTGGATGAATTAAAGGCGGCCGGCCAGGCCGTCAACACGTTGCGCCTGGGCGAGCAAACCGTGGCCAAAACCGTCTGCCGCCACGCCGTCAAGGCCCATGATCCGCTGGCCCGCCCCGAGTTGGAAAACTTGATTGAAGACTTGCGTCATTGCGCGATGCCCTACACCTGTCCCCACGGCCGTCCCACCCTCATCGAAATGAACTTCCGCGAGCTGGAAAAGAAATTCGGCCGCGCGCAGTGAATGAGGTGAATTGAGAATCGCGAAATGGTAGGGCGGCGCTGCTGCGCCGCCCAAGAATTCAGGGCAGAGCGGCAGCTCTGCCGTGCCAAAACGGCGAAGATTTTTGTCATGTGCCCCATTACAAATGTGGCGCAATTTTGTTCTCGCCATCCGGCCCGCAACAGGGTTTGCTGATGACAAGCAATTATTTAACTGAAACTCGACTGAAAGGAACACCATGAACGCCCGCATATTGAAGTTCGCCCCGATCGCCATCCTCATCGCCGCTGCCCTCTTCGCCGGTTGCAAGAAGGAAGCACCTTTTAACCCGTCCGGCGGCAGCTTCGGCGCCGGCCCGGCCATTGTTTCCGCCGAGAAGAACAGCTTTGACCAGGTCACTGCCAAGCTGGACAAGGGCGGCAGCTTTTATCTTTACCTCAGCACCGAGCAGGCCCTGGGCGGCTTGTCCAAAAGCATCGCCGCCTTCAGCAATCTGGTCGGCCAGACGCCCCTCGCCCCGGGACTGGGAAGCCAGAACATCGCCCGCATCTTTCAAGTCGTGGACAGCCTGGTCAAGGACAGCGGCGTGGAGCACATCAGCGGGGTCGGGGCCAGTTCGATTGCGCGCGAGAAGGGCTTTTATTACAGCAAACTGATCGTCCACCATTATCCGGGCCAGGGCGACGGCATGATGTGGACCGCTTTCGGCAAAGCGCCGCATCCCCTCAAGGAACTGGATTTGCTGCCGGAAGACACCGCCTTCGCCGCCTATGCGGACATGGATGTCCCGCTGGCGTGGAAGACCCTGGAAAGCGAACTCAAGAAGCTCCATATCCCGGAGGTGGACCAGGCGCTGGCCTCAATGCCGGCACAATTCAAGGCGGAAACGGGCATGAGCATGGAGGATGCGCTCGGCTCCTTGGGCGGCGGTTACGGGGTGATTCTTACCCTGGATCAGTCCAAGCAAATCAGCCTGCCCCTCGGTGCCAGCCCGCTGCAAATTCCCGATCCGGCCCTGGCCATTTTCTTCAAGGTCAAGAATGATGCGATCTACAACCGCGTTGACCAAATCACGACGAACAAGATTCTGTTCACCAAGAAGGATCAGGACGGCATCAAGACTATCGGCATTACCCTTGCGTCTCTCCTTTCGGGGCCGCTCCTTTCATCATTCAATCTGCCCTCCAGCATCACCCCCACCCTGGCGCTCACCCGCGATTACGTGATCCTGACCTCCTCCGAAAAGCTGCTTCAGGACATCATCGCGGTGCAGACGGGCAAAAGAGGCGGGTTCAAATCCACCGCTGAATTCAAGAAGCTCTCCCAGGGAGTTCCGAACGAAGGCAATAATTTTACGCTTGTCAGTGAGAAGTTTGGCGCGACGTTCAGCAAGGCCATGCAAGGGGTGGCGAGCGCCCAAGGCGGCGCGATGGGCGCCCAGTCAAAGACCTTGCAAGACATGATGGCCTCCAACGCCGTTAATTTCTCCTACTCCGTCGGCGTCAACGGCACGGAAGGATGGGAGGCCCGCGGCAACGGAAACAAATCCATGGGCAGCGCCGCGATGGTCCTTCCCGCCGTCGCTGTGGGCGGCGTTTTGGCCGCCATTGCCATCCCCAATTTCATAAAGGCCAGAGAGACTGCGCAAGCCAACGCCGGAACCGCGCCGCAACGCGGTGGCAACGCCACGTCACGCCAAAACGCATGCATCAACAATCTCAGAATGATAGACGGCGCAAAGGGGCAGTGGGCGCTGGAAAACCACAAGCAAAATAGCGACACACCCACCGTGCAAGACCTTACCCCCTTTATGGGTCCTGGACCCTCCGGCGAATTCCCGGTCTGTCCCGATGGCGGCAAGTACATCATTGGCGCCATCGCCGAGAAACCGCGCTGCACCATCCCCGGCCACGTTCTGCCTTGAACATACTGTCTTCATGGTTCGGGATAGGGACGAGAGTTTGAGCCTCGCCCCTCCCTCCAAACCGGACAGGCCCATTTCGGGCATCCGGCTTTCAGGTCGCTGGTCTGACGAATTGGGCTGACCCGGAGGTTGCAGACGCTTGACTGCCCCATCCAAGCCGCACAGCTTGCGTTGCGTTCGCGTTGCCACGGCCCCTCTGAGAGCAACCCGGCTTCCGGCAGCCTTTGCGGCTCCAGCACGAACAGCCTTTGGGGCACTATGCTGGCCGCGCTGCGCCTTTGCGTTAAATACCCCCGTGCCATCCGGGCAACGCCAGGCGAGCGGGCCGGAAGCCGGGTCCGGGCCACTGCCGCCAGTTTGAGTCTGCGCCAACGGAGTTGAATCGCTTGCGCCTGAGGAAGGAAAATACGTGATTTCGGGGAGTGACCTTTCGTTGCACTGTTTCACCAATGGCCGGTGACCCCATTCTCACGGAACAGAGCATAGGAGGCAAACTCTGCCTGAGAGTAAAGCTGGTTTCCTCAATGGCCGTAATTCCGGTTAGTCACTTGACCGTTCCTAATCTTTAGAAGAGCGTCTGAAACCTCCTTTGGGATGGGATCCTTTAGCGTAACGCAGTACATTTTCCCGTCGGAAGGGAACGGTTTTTCGACCCAAATATAAAATTGCGTTCCCATTTTCGGAAGTTGTAACTCTAAATCGGACTGAACACCATCACTAAGCAACAATTTGATTGAGAGGCTCCACCCTGATCCCACGTCGTCACTGGCATCTCTGAAAGCGGTACTTAAAAATGCTAAAGCGCCTGGTTCGGATAATGACGTCGAAAAAGGTGTCCCATCATAGAAGCCCGATATTGTAACTGCTTTCAAGTTAGCCTTTTGATCCCTTTTCAACTCTGCTATTGCATCTTTTGGACAATGCAGGTAGTTCCAAGACACTGCGATAATCACGATTGCACAAAGAGCGAAAAGAGCTCCAAATACGGCCAACAGCGCGCATTTCATATAATCGAACGGTCAATAATCCGACGAGTTGAACGTCTCACGTATCAGTTCTCACTTTTTAAACTGGATGACTGGGATGGAATTTGTGGCGGGCGGTGCTCACGCTGCGCGAATCCAAGGCGTCTTCACTCTGCGCTTTATTACCGCCGCCACTAGCCCGCTCACCCGGCTGGCTCTTGCATTGCGCTGCGTTGCACCATCTCGAATCGGTTGGGTTCATTTGGTGATGCCGGCCATGATTTGGTCGGTGATGGCTTTTACGGCGGACTCGGCTTCGGGGTCGAAGCCGGCGGGGGGCGCAGCGGGGCGCGGGTCGCCAGGGGGCAGGGCGCAGGTCGTGCCGGGACGCCAGTCGTTGTTGTCGCAGAGTTCGCATTCCTTGAGGCCTTCGCGCGGGTCGGGGATGCCGAGGTTTTGTTTGATTTTGAGCAACTCCTTCAACTGCGCGGGGGTCATGGTTTGGGCGGGCTTGCCAAGTTGCGCGGCGACGAGGACGGTGCGGCAGTAGGATTCGAGGATTTCGACTTTGAAATAGGCGTCTTCAACGCTGTTGTGGCTCCAGGCCACCACGCCGTGGTTGGCCATGAGGATGATGTTGTGCTTGTCAACCAAATCGGCGACGAGTTTTCCCATCTCGGCTGTGCCGGGCGTGCGGTAGGGCGCGATGGCAACGGAGGCGAACACTTCGTATTCGGGCACCATGCAGGTCGGCGGCTCGACTCCGGCGACGGCGAAGCCGGTGGCGTGCGGCGGATGGCAATGGACGGTGGCGAGGGCCTTGGGCTGGCGCTTCATCATTTGCAGGTGCATCAGGATTTCGCTGGTGCGCTTCTTCGGGCCGAAAATCTGGTTGCCCTCGAAGTCCACCAGGCATAAGTCGTCGGGTTTCATGAAGCCTTTGCTTACAAGTGTTGGCGTGCAGACGGCCAGGTCCTCGCCGGCGCGGATGGCCAGGTTGCCGCCGTTGCCGTCCACGTATTCGCGCTGCCACAGGCGCCGTCCGATCTCGCAGATTTGCAGCTTCAGATTGTGGCAGTAGCCGGAATTGAAAAAGGATTCCAGTTCGGACTTGGAGCTTCTGGAGGAAAGCGGTATGGCGGGCGGCCCGGAAACGCCGTCCGACTGCGAAGCGGGCCGCCGGGACGAGTCCTTGGTTTCCAGTTCGCGCAGAAAATCGCGGGCCGAGGGCGTGAGCAATCCGTCCGGCGGGAGGGAGGAGACGCCCTGGCCGCTGCGGATCATGTCCTGCAAATCCTTAACGCTGATGACTTGTTTCATATTGACAAAGGATGGTAGGAGACTTCGTCCACCAACGCGGCGTTGATGGCGTCAATCGGTGTCGGCTGATCGAAGGGTTCCGAGGCCTCGCGGCCTTCGATGAAGCCAATCGTCTGGCCGACGCCCGCGCCAAGATCGTCATAGACCACCAGGCTCGGATCGCCGCTCAAGCCGGGAGGCGTTTCCCTGCCGCGCTGGTAATGTTCCCGCGTGAATGGGCTGACAATAAGCCAGCGCGCGCCCGCAATCCCGGACACGGTTTTGCTCAGGGTCACGCGGCCAATGACAGCGCCGAGCCTCATGCCGGCCCTCCCGCCTGGGTTTTGGTGCGGGACAAAGAAGTTGGAGCGCCGGCTTGCAGTCGGCTTGCAGCGGGATTTTTAGGGGAAAGCCGAGTGAAACTCGGCGCTCCTAATTCTCCGCGCTCCCCTGCGACGTTTTTGTCCTGCACCGCCTTGGTTTCGTCCACGATGCCGATGGTCATCCAGCGCGCCGGGCTTTTCGGGTCGCCGACGGCCATGCGGGCCGCCGCGCCGTCGGAGGAAATGATGACGCGCTGGCGGAGGCCCGCGCCGAGGGAATCAATGGCGACGATGGGCGAGGCGTGGGGGACGCCGGCGTGGTTGATGGGCTGGCAAATAAGCAGCCGCCAGCCCGAGAAGCTGGGATGCTTTCGAGTGGCGATCACATTGCCTTCAACGCGGGCGAGCAGCATGGTTCAATCAGTTTGCAAATGGTCCACCATCACACAGCGGCGGGCGCGGGTGAAGGTTCCGGGGTTGGTGACGCCTTCGCCGGACTGGGCGGCGATGGAATAACTGAGGTAGCCTTCGCCGCCCAGGCCGAGGCCGGCAGTGCAGGGGCCGTTCCTGACAAAGATGGCGGTGTCAAGCGAACGCGACATCGCGGCGGCATGTTCGGCGTTGCGCGAGTGGATGATGGCCGTGTGGCGATATTGATGCTCCGATTTCCGGGCCGCCTCGATTCCCTCCCCGACGCATTTCACACGGACGACGGGCAGGAAGGGCATCATCTGTTCCTCCTGAACGAAGGGATGATTTTCATCCGTCTCGGCGAAAAGCAGTTGCACGTCCGGTTGCACATCCGCGCCGGCGGCATGAGCCAGGACCGATGCGTCCTTGCCGACGAAATCGCGGTTCACGGCGGCGCGCGCCCCGCCGCCCTGCCCTTCCGTGAAGTTGAAGGCGGCTTTGGTGAGGATTTCCAGTTGACTTGGACTCAGGCGCGCCGCGCCCTGGCGGGCCATTTCCGCCATCAAGCTGTCGGCGACGCTGTCGAGGACGAAGAGCTGCTTTTCCCCGATGCACAAAAGATTGTTGTCGTAAGCCGCGCCTTGAATCAACGACTTTGCGGCGTGTGTCAAGCAGCAGGTGTCATCCACGAGGACGGGCGGATTACCCGGTCCGGCGCAGATGGCGCGCTTGCCCGTTTGCATCGCCGCCCTGACAGCGGCGGCGCCGCCGGTGACGAGGAGGAGGCGGACGGCGTCGTGGCTGCAAATCGCCTTGAAAGAGTCCAGGGTCGGGTGCTCGCAAAGGCAGAGGAGATTTTCAATTCCAATTTCCTGGCGGATGGCTTGGTTGTAGGCGCGGACGGCGGCGGCGGCGCAACGGGCCGCGGAGGGGTGGGGATTGAACACGACGGCGTTGCCGGCGGCAACGATGTTGATCGCGTTGCCGCTGAGGGTCGGAATGGAATGGGTGCTGGGAGTCACCGCGCCAATGACGCCGAAGGGGGCGCATTCCTCAAGCGTGAGGCCGTGGTCGCCGCTGCGCGCGCCGGGCCGAAGCCATTCCACTCCCGGCACCAGGCGCAGAATGCGGAGCTTTTCGATCTTGTGGTCCAGCCGCCCGATTTTCGTCTCCTCAAATTCCAGGCGTCCCCACTCCACCGCCCGCGCGTCGGCGAGCATTTTGATGATGTCAACAACCCGTTCGCGCGCCGCGACGCCTTTCCGGCGCAATTGCAGAAAGGCGTCCTGCGCGGCGGCGCAAGCCTGGTTGGCATCCTGGAAGACGCCAAAGCGGCGACGGCCGGTGCGCGCCGCGCAACCGCACGATTTTTCCGGCGGCTTGGCGAGCGCGGCTCGGCGCACAGCGCCGACGCTACACGAGTCACGGAGCGGGGGCGCCGGCGCGGGAGCAAACCCGTTCAGGCGGCTGAGCACATCGCTGACGATGTCACGAATCAACGTTTCGTTCACAGCGCTCATGGCTTGGGGAAAATGGCGTCATTGCGAGCGGGCGTTGAAGATTTGTTTCCCGAGGACATCCACCGAATCCACGATGCCGATGATGACCGCATCCACGGGCGCGTCTTTCAGGTTCGGAGCGAGCCGGGCGGAACTGCCCTGGGTGTACATGACCAGTTCGCCCACTCCCGCGCCGACGCTGTCCACCGCGACAACGGTGTTGGGGGCGGAGCGGAGCTTGGTTGGGTCTTTGTCATCCACCAGTTGGGGACGGAGCAACAACAGTTTGCGCCCGCTCATGGACGGGTCTTTTTTGGTGGCCACGACGGCGCCTTCAACTTTGGCGAGGAACATAAGTGTAATTGGCAAATCGCTGCTTCCGGGCCGGCTGTGCCGCGGCGGCGCCAACCAGTTGGCCGGACCTGCGATTCGCGGGATAACGGTTCACTTCTTTTTCGGCAAAACAATTTCGATGTCCGGGTGCGGACGCGCGATGACATGGACGCTGACGAGGTCGCCTTTGATGGCTTTTATGGCCTCCGCGGCGGCATCGGTCGCGGCCTTGACGGCGGCGACGTCACCGACGACCATCGTGGTGACAAGGGCATCGCCGACCTGGGTGATGGGGCCAACGAGTTGCACGTTGGCGGCTTTGAGCATCGCGTCCGTCCCTTCGACCAGGGCGACCAGGCCGCGTGTTTCGATCAATCCGATAGCTTGAGACATAATAGTTCTGTTAAGGGTTGAAAATTCTTTTGGATTCTCACGTTCAATTTTGGTCATGGATTTCTTGGGCGGCGCGGCAGCGCCGCCCTACCATAAAAATTACTCCAGCCACTTGCCGAGCAAGTGGAGTTCCTCGTGCGGACGGGCGATGACTTGAACGCTGATGACTTGGCCGACTTGGGCGGCGGCGGCGGCGCCGGCATCGGTGGCGGCCTTGACCGCCGCGACGTCGCCGCGGAAGAAGGCGGTGACATATCCGCCGCCGATCTTCTCCCAGCCGGATATGGTGACATTGGCGGCCTTGAGGGAGGCGTCGCATGCTTCGAGCAACGCGCAAAGGCCTTTGCATTCGATCATTCCAACTGCTTGCTGTGCCATAAAAATGTTCCTGGGTTGATGGTTTGTCGGGGTTACTTTGCCGCCTTGGCTTCGCCGAGGAAGGCTTTGAGCAAATCCTCGTGCGGACGCGGGATGACGTGGGAGGCGACCAGCTCGCCCACTTTGCCGGCGGATCTTGCGCCCGCGTCCACAGCGGCCTTCACGCTGCCGACGTCGCCTTTGCAGAGGACGGTGATAAAGCCGCCCCCGATGGGGATGGTCCTGACGATGGTGACGCTGGCCGCCTTGACCATGGCGTCGCTGGCTTCGACGCTGGCGGCGTAGCCTTTTGTTTCGATCATTCCTATCGCTTCACTCATGATGTATCTCCTGTTTTTCGATTGGTGGATTGGGTCGGGTTATTTGAATAATTCGCAAGCGGTGTCGGGCTGGAGGTTGCAGGCGTTGCCCTCATCTGTGTCAATATGAACTTCCAGCTTGAAAGCCGGCTCCACGCGGCAGAGCATCCGCTCCAAAACCAGGCCACATTCGCCGCCCAGCCGCAGTTTCATGAAATCGCCCTGTTTCACGCCGTAGAATGCGGCGTCCTTCGGGTGCATGTGAACGTGACGGCGGGCGCGGATGACCCCTTCGGCCATTTCAAGAACGCCGGCCGGCCCCATCAGCCTGCATCCGGGAGCGCCCTGGATGTCGCCCGACAGCCGCAACGGAACCTCAAAGCCCAGCGCGATGGCGTCGGTGCAGGCCAGTTCCACATGGTTGAGGCCGCGGCATGGACCCAGGATGCGAAGATTGGAAATGACACGGCTGCGCGGCCCGATGAGGGTGACGGTTTCCTCGGCGGCGAATTGGCCTTGCTGATAAAGCCATTTGCGAACCGTGAGCTGCCGGCCTTTGCCAAACAACTGTTCGACCGCCTCCGGCGTCAGATGGCAATGGCGGGCGCGGACATTGACGACGAGGGGGTTGGGGGCGGAGGCGGCGCTGGGCAGAGGCTTACCCATCCGCTGGTAAACAGCTTGTCGAACCAAGTGTTCAACCACGGCGCGGGGCGGAGGCGGCGCATTCACATTCATTGACGTGCAGGATTCTGCCGGATTTGGAGGTTTTGTCAATCTTTTGAAGGGGAATTGAAGGCGCCTTGGGAAACACGGCGGGTTTCCTTTTCTTGATCTCAACTGCTATTTCCCGGTTCCGGGGAGCGCGGGCGTCCTCGCCCGCCGTGGCCGGCGTCCCGCCGGGCACATCTTTCAAAAAAGAGCGTTCGGCGGGACGCCGAACGCGGCGGTCGAGACGACCGCGCTCCCCAAAACACCTGCATTTCGGCGGTTCAATAGCGAAGGCATAGTAGGTAAAGATGTGGCCGGCGAGGGCGCCGGCCACCACACGCGAGGGCGCGTGTGCTCCCAAGGATTTTTCGCATCGTCTTGGGCGGGGATTGGCGGGCGGTTATTTCGGCAAGAGCGCGGTGAGGTCGTCGTGAGGGCGGGCGATGACGTGGGCGGCAATGAGTTTGCCGAGGGCGCCGACGGACCGCGCGCCGGCTTCGACGGCGGCTTTCACCGCGGCCACATCGCCGCGAACGATGACGGTGACATAAGCCGCGCCGATTTTTTCCTTGCCGACGAGGGTGACATTGGCGGCCTTTAACATGGCGTCGGTGGCTTCGAGGATGGCGGTCAACCCCTGGGTTTCGATGATTCCAATGGCCTGATTCGTATTCATAGTTTTCTTGTTTGTAGCGGGGGAATCGGTTGGCAAAAACTGGTCGCGTCCGCCGTAGAGCGGGTTTATCGAATTGGGAAATTCAATCATCGGCCTGAAGCCGGGGTCGGGACGGGCGTGGCAGGTGGAGACGATTTTCGCCCCCAAGCCGGCGGCATATTCGGTGGCGCGGTCGAGGGCGGCTTTCACGGCGGAGACTTCGCCTTCGAGGCGCACGAGGCTGCTGCCATTGCCGGAGCTTTCGAAGCCCAGCAGGCGCACACCCGCCGACTTGACAACCTGGTCGGCCACAAGCAGGGTGACGCTCAAGAACGGGATTTCAATGAAGCCAAGCGCCATAGGGTTTGGTTCTATTTGCCCAGGGTCTTTAGGACCTCATGGACGATTTGATCCACGTTGACGCCCGTCAGGACCGCGCTCCTGGGGGCGGCTTCGGCGGGGCTTGTGCGGCGCGGCAGAGCCGCCCTGCCGGGGTTGGCGCGGCATGCGCCGGCGGCTTCGGCGAATCCGCACTCGGTCAGAATGCAGGCGATCTTGCCGCGGATTTCCTCCAAGTCGGTCTGCTCGCGCGGCGAGAGCAATTGCCGGGTGGTGCCGAGGTCGAATCCGCGCAGCGACATTCCGGCGCGGAAACCTTCCGGAAAGTTGGTGCCGAAAAGCATCGTGTTGATGAGATCGAGCAGCTTGAGTTGGATTCGGCGCGCTTCGGCGATGTTCCCGGCGACCGATTCGCGGTAAAGCCGGACGATGACCTCCGGCACCACGCCGCTGCTGGCGATGGTCCCGCCGTCCGCGCCCATGAGCACCGACGGGAACAGAATTTCCTCGCACCCGATCAAACAACTGAAATCGGGCCGGTGCGGTTTGATCGCTTGCAGCGTATTCAGAAACCGCGGGAAATCCCGGCTGCTGTCCTTGACGCCGACGATGCGCGGACAATCCAGCGCCAGGTGCGTGAGCACCGGCACGCTGAACTCGTTGGAGAATTGCGGGATGTTGTAGAGGACGATGTCAATGGGCGAGCGCTTCGCCAACTCGCGGAAGGAGTATTCGATGCTCTCCTGGCTGACTTTGTAGTAATACGGCCCGGTGACCGACACGGCGGCGCAGCCCAAGTCGGCATAGACCCGGCACACATCGAGGATCATGTCCACGTTCGCCTCCGCCGCGCCCGCCAGGACGGGCAGACGGCCGCGATTTTCCTCGACGACGATCTGGATGACGCGCTTGCGCTCCTCCAGGCTCAGGCGAATGAACTCGCCCGTGCTGCCGTTGGGGTAAAGGCCGCTGACGCCTTTTTCGATCAGCCAATTGACCATGCGGCGCAACTCGTCCTCATTGATGCGGCCCTTCGCGTCGAAGGGGACGAGGGTCGGAGTGAAAATGCCGGACAATCGTGTCATGATCTTTCTAAGAATCGTGCCTGTTCCGCGCCGCGAATTGCAAGCCTATTGTGAAGATCAACCGACGGGAGGGCGCGGGACAGATTTCTTCGCCTTCCCGGTAGGGCAGAGCTGCTGCTCTGCCCTAAATTCTTGGGCGGCGCAGCAGCGCCGCCCTACCGAAGAAACGAAGAATTTTGTCATGCACCCCCGACGGGAGCGATAGCCTCGCGGCGGCTTTCGGCGGAAAGCTGCATCATTTTTTGGGGAGCATTTTCGCGGGGTTGCCGTCTAACTAGTGTCTGGCAGAAAACTCATTGCACGAGGGATTCGGCTTGAATTGAGTCGGGAATGTTGGTTGCGTCGTTGGCTGCGGATGGCAGTTTTGGGCGGTTTG
>Ga0182027_10006696_pt1 | contig 17179 bp, 10 predicted proteins | sample 712E1DmetaG_FD_121300 | JGI IMG/M metagenome (GOLD analysis project Ga0182027, IMG submission 121300) | Permafrost microbial communities from Stordalen Mire, Sweden - 712E1D metaG (Illumina Assembly) | ecosystem: Environmental > Terrestrial > Soil > Wetlands > Permafrost | place: Sweden... | reverse complement strand
TTTCATAACTTTCAAGAGCTCTTTTTGTATCGCCAAGAGCTGTATAAATATTGCCTATTCTCTCATAATATCTTGCTAAGTCTCTAGTGTATAATGCAGAATCAGGATTCTTTTTCTTTAATTTTTCTGCTATATAATATGCACATTTATAATTCTCATATGCGCTCTTTGTATCGCCAAGAGCTATATAAATATCGCCTATCCTCTCATAAGAAATAGACAAATCCCTTGCATATTCGGCTGAGTCGGGATTTCGTTTGCATAATGCTTCTGATGTCTTTAATACTTTTTGAACAAGATTTAATCTTGGATTTAATTTAATTTGGTCTTCAATTCTTCCATTCAAATTAAAGTGAAAATTATAAATAATTACATGTTTAACAGAATCGTCTATCTCTGCTGCTTCAACTAAAAAAGAAACCCATTCTATATTTATTTCTTTTTCAAGAAGTATATCTCTAAGAGTTATGGAATAATTTCCGGTTCTATAATTATCACACCAATTTCTTCCATAAATTTCAGCAGCTTTGTTTTTATCATCACACTTAAACAAGTGCCATAATATTTCTGTTAAATGTAAAGGGTCTTCGTCTCCAATCTGTTCTAAATGTTCTGCTAAATTTTTGTGCAGTTTATTTACTTGGTGTTCATTTTTTAATAAACCTTTTTTTAAACTCTCTCTAACCTGAACATGCCTGAAATCCCATAATCCAAGTTCACCTTTTCTTACAAGGTGGTTTCTTAAATACCTTCTAAAAGAAGCAAAGTTAAGGTTCTCCCATTTTGCTTTAGTGTATTTGTTAATCAACTGTTCAAGATCACTTTCACGCAAACCATTACGGGAAATTCCAATGTAGCTTAACAAAGCGTTGACAAACTCTTCTCCAAATATTTTGCATTTGTTGAAAATATATTCATACATACCGGAAATATCTGCCGGCATTTCTTTGGCTGAAATAATTAACAATTGTTTTAGTTTTTGTTCGGCATCTCCTTCAAGTTCTTTCATCCTTGCAAAGTCATCTTCATCCATCAATAAAAACTCATCAACTGCCATTGTTAGCCAGAGAGGGTTGCTGTATGCAAATGTTCTATCTTCTTTTTTCTTTTCAAGCAGTATTTCAACCGCTTCAGTGTTTAATTTTTTATGAAAGCGCTCGCAGATTATGTCAATTATTTTGTGTGCCTCTATTCGGTTAACCGGTTTTAGTTCTTCTATTTTTATTCCTTTACGCTTGATAAGGTGTTCAGTTTCTTCTCCGGCTATAGCAGTAAAAATAAATTTTGCATTTGCTGGTATTAGTTCCGGCAGCCAATTGACATATTCTGCATGAGCAGTTCTTTCAAACTGGTTAAGAGCATCTACTAAAACAACCACCCTTTTATTAACTGCAATCTGGGAAAGTAACTGAGCATAAAGTTTTGTGAGATCTTCAAATTTTGACTTCTCCTTTAACTCTTCGGTTACATCAATTTTAATGTGCGCTGCAAGCTCTTCTATCCAGATTGTCAGCATATTCTGCAAACTATTTGAACGCAAACTTATACCGGCAGCATGGCCAAGGAGAATAACATCTTCCTCTTGAAGTACTTTATAAATTTTGGCAAAGAGAGCGCTCTTGCCATTACCCGATTCTCCTGTCAGACAGAAACCCCAATTTTCATAATCGGCTTCTGAGAGAGAAAATTTTTTTAGTTCCTCAATTACATCTTCCCGTCCACTAAAACAGATTGTTCTTTCTTCTATAAAATCTTGTAGATATTTCTGTTCCTCCTCTTCCCACGTTTTTGGACGTGTATCTTCAAGCTCTTTTGTTTCGGCATCAAGTTCTTTCCATAACTGTTCGGTAACATTCTTCTTAAAATCTTCAAGGCCTGTTATGCTGTTTCCATCCCATTCGGCTTTGTATGTAAATACACGTTCCTTTCCAACGGTTTTTGTAATTAATTCCTTAAAATCATCAAGCCGTTTCTTCGTATCAATATCCTTAAGTTCAGGATTATACATGTCCGAGTAATCAGCGCGTATACTTTCAGATATTTTTTCATAAGGAAGAGGATCCCGGAAAAAGAAAAAACTGCGTTTCAATTGTTTTTCACTTGCAAGCACTCCATATTCAATTTCGAGAGCGGTAACACTTTTATTTTTCAGTTTAGATTCGAAACCTTTTTCTATTTCAGCATCCTTCATTCTTTTCCCTGGCGGAATCCAGCCATACCGATCTCCAATTATTCCAATGAAGAAAGGTTCGCATCGGTCAATTTCATTAAGGCATACTTTTAGAACCATCAGTTCTTTTTGTTCTTTCTCTTTTTCGGATGTGGTTTCTACACCCCAGCGTAAATCTATCGGTTCTAGTCGAACACGGCGTTCCTGTAATCTCTCTTCCAATTCTTTAAATACAAAATCGCGAAAAATATCTCGTTCTGCCATCATATCGGTAAATGTGCTGGATATAAATATCGGCTGTGCTTTCCAGGTAAAGTTTTGTGACATGGGTCTTTCCTATTTCATAAAAAAATATTCAATAATCATTTCCTGTTTCTATGGATATTTTTTAGAGGTTCTTTTGAAGAACAATAATAATTGTTCTTTTATAACCTTGAGCAAAATTAACTATCTTTACTGTACCACCTTTCTATGTAGAATTGTTCTTTTAATATTGGGATAAAAAAGAAAGTAATATTCATATCTTTAGTATTACCGATAAGCATATATTTCATACATTTTCCTTAATAAAGTTCAATAACGGTAATTACTGATTCGGTTCTAACTTTAGAAATATTAATAATGAATCGTCATTTATTATTAATACTTCGTTTTAATACCTAATGCTCCTTATTCGTAATTTTTTACTAATGAGCAAGCTTGTTAAACATTATCTGTTTGTTATATATATCAATTTCAAACTCAGCAACTTTAGGTTCCTCAGTTTCGCTACCGCTGATTATATCGAAAACAATACCCCCATCAACTTCATAGTTGCACTCGTATTTAATTCCTTCTAACATTATTCGACTTTGATCATTTTTAATTATTAGAAAATTCTTAAATTCGTTTAAAAGCTTTTCTGCGTGAAATTGGAAATACCATCTGCGCCCTTCATCCCACCCGCAACCAATAACTGTCAACTCTCTTTCGTATGGTGTACGAATGGTCATTGTTTTAATGTCCAATTCAAAATTCTTTGTACAATTATTTAAAAAATCAATCATATTCATTCTTTCCCATTTCATATCGAATAAAGGGTGAATAATAGATAATTTGTCCAAACATTTTCAGTATTTTGTTATAGGACATATGGTGAAAATCCATTTGTCAGTCTACTTAACAATTTGAGAGTAACCGAAAAATATAATTCACATTCCTTTTGTTTCGAAACGTAGGATTCTATCAATGAAGTGAATAATCCTAATACCAAATAGTTTTATTTTTACGGAGCCGCTAAACTTTTTCAATTTTTCACCAGCTTTAATTGCCTTAAGAAATTTCTTAAGAGAGTATTCTGGATTTAAAACTATCTCGTATATTAGATCATTTATTTGTTTACCATTCAAGTTCATATCCATTGGTAGATTCCAGCAATATGCATCATTTAACTTTTTGACTAATCCTTTCGCTAACACAGCTTTTTTCAACGCATCAGCAAGAAATAACCCTTTCATATTAGATTCCAACGTATAACGTGGGTCGCTCACGATATCTAAAATAAGTTCCCTTTGTTCTTCATTAAATGCCATATTGTTATCTTCATATTGATTTGGATATCTTAAAAATTCCTATATTTGAGTTTTCTATCAACGCTTTCAGTCACTGTTCGATACCTATTTTTTATAATCTCAATGTTATAAAAATTTTACAGTTTCCTTCCTATTTCTATAGCTGATAGGAACTTCTCCAGAGTATATCCAGGTTTCAGAACAATCTCATATGCTATATCCAAACTTTGATGGGCATTTTTTGGCGTCATATCATCAGGTAGTGACCATCCATAAGCGCTGTTGACTTTTTTTACCAATCCTCTGGTCAGAACTGCTTTCTTTAATTCAGCACAAAGCGGAAGCGATTTGATAAAAGATTCCTTTGTATATCGCGGATCATTAACAATATCAAAAAGAATTTGGCGTTGTTCATCATTTAGTGACATCTGTTCTCTTCTATTAATTAATTTAATTTGAGATCTAACCGTCCATCAATTTTTCTTTTAGCTTTAAAAAACTTTATCCTACTCACCCATAAATAACAATTCAAGATAACTTAGCCGCTTAATTAATGCTGGATCTAAAAGTATTCCACTACTCTGTAATTCTTTCAATATATCTCTGCACTTTCTTAAAAGCTCCTTCGACTCTTGAAAACTTAAATTAGGATTATGAGCCATCTCAAAAAATTGAAGGGCTTGCTTTTCAGGGTCATTACTTAAACTGCTTATACATTGAGATCCAGTGATTGAAAATATTCTATCGATTCTCTCGGCTGCTACAAGTAATCCTTGTTCAAAGTTCACTTGACGAATCTGCGACAGCTCTCTCATCACCTTCTCATCAGAAATAACAGCGGCTCGTATTCTGCTTTGTCTATCCATAACTAATCTCTTCATTTCATTCATGTTTAACTGGATGTAAGATGGAAATTTATCTGGCTGAGATGAAGCTATGATTCGTTCGGTTACTGTGAGAAGGTTCTGGATCAATTCAACATCATCTGGCAATCGATCAAGAATCTCTTGGACACTAGCCATACCATCTTCCAGCCAGTTAGAACCTTCTTTAAATTCCCCGAACCAGTATTTTCCCTCACTTATTAGCAAACAGACCTTGGACCAGAAGGAAAGAAAGAGAATTCTAGCAGGAGATTTACGCATTAATAAAGTACTTAAATCTGCAAGTTGAATATATCGGGCTAATGCATTTTTTTGTCGTCCGGTATTCCATTCTACTTCCGCCATTCCTATTCCAGCCTGCACAAGTGTTTCAGCAAATTCGGGGTTGAAATCGACTTGATCACTCTGCTTCCTTGATAACGAATCAGCACGTTCAAACCAAGCAAAGGCTTCATCATATTTTTTTGTGAAAAGGCAAATATTACCCATCCGACACATATGACGTGCGCGAAAATTCAATTGAAACGTACGCGCCATGTCTTCCATTTGTTTGGGGACTCCACCATAAAGCATACTAAATTCGTCCAGATAGTCGATTATTTTTAAAGAGCCGTTTTGGGAACAAGCATCGGTTTCGTACAGTTCATTCGATCTTTCATAAAAGTAGGTAGCCTCAGCTGGATTGTTTTTTAAGTACAAATCTCCTAGAGAAGTTAATGCTTCGATCAGGGAAGCCAAAGAATTCGGTACTGCTCGATAATTCATTTCCGCAACGAAAAGAGCACGTTCAAAGTAAAGAACCGCATGATTTCGAAGTTCTGATTTTCGATGTAATTCTCCTAGAATCCTTTCTAATTTCTGAGCATCATCTTTTACTTCCTCGGGAACGTTCGGCACAATTCCCTGAATAAGTTTTCGTAGCGAACTCAGATACTCGATTTGTTCTCCAATTCCAGAACGGTCTCGAAGTGCCGGTAACACATCGTTGACTAGTCTATGAACCAGCCGACCTAAGCCAAAACCTTCTTGCTGGTCCTTGACAGCTTCCGAAAACATTTTTTCCAGCCATCCTGTCCGAATACTTACATCAATAAGTGAATCTTTAATTTGAAGATCAGCGAGTGAAATACTTGCGGATTCCAATGCAACTTCAGATAGTTCGTGTCCTTTATATTTTTGGAGAAGTCTAAGTGCGGCAACGCCTCTTGCCGAATCTGAACTATCTGGCAAACTGAAAAACTCGCGAGCCTTCTCTAGTAAATCTGATTCAAGCAAATGAAACATCGTCTCTTTGGCTCTTAGAGAATCATCTGAGCTTTGTTGAAACAAATGTTCACCAATTTTTTTGTGCAGATTCTTTCGATAGTTTTTATCGGAAAGTCGCAACTGTGTTAATGCCGCTCGTAATTCCCTATGAGCAAAATTCCAAAGACGATTATCCCCCATTTCTGCCAAATGAGCACGCAAATAACGTCGCAAATGTGCAAAAGTTAATGGATTCCATACAATGCCCGTTATGTCGGTTGTAAGATTCTTCAAATCAAATTCACGCAAACCATATCTACTCGATGCAAGTAGATCAAGAACTATGTCAACCCAATGACTTCCCTTTACACCGAAAATTTTCATACCAAGCTTCCTGGCACGTTCCAAAAGATCGATATAAAGCTCGCTTAGGCTAGAAGGCATATTATGAATCCGTTCAAGAATAAACTGGTGAAGTTGCTGTTCAGCTGATCCGGAAAATCGCTGTGCTTCAGCGAAATCGTCCTGATCAAGTAAAAGCAAATCTTCAACCGCAATCGAGAGCCATAATGGATTTGAAAAGGCAGGATTCCCTGAAGCAGTTTGTTTTTCAAGTAGAGTCTCAACTATTCCGATATGAAGAACTTTATGATACAACTTTGCAGAAGAATACAATACCGCTTCAGCTTCTGACTGATTCAATGGCTGCATTTCTCTATTGATAACACCTTGACGATTCTTCAGTGCCAGACCTAGGGTTCCAGATAATATAGTTACCACCAACCGCGCATTAGCTGGCCAACGTCTAGGAATCCAACTTATATTCTGATTAGCTAGTGTCGTTTCGAACTGATCTAATGCATCAACCAAACAAACTACACGGCGTTTTTCTGAAACAATCGTAAGCATTTGTGCAAATTTTTCTTCGAGTTTTTCGAGTGGGGCAGTCTCATCTAGTAGCGGAACAGTAATGTTTTCGTTTGAATAAAAGGAGAGATTTTGTATCCATCGAGCCAGCATTGCTGAAATATTTCCTGCTTTACTACTAATTCCTGCAGCGTTTACAAGCATAATGCAATTTTGATTCTGTAACTGTCTGGACAAAGCAGCCCAGATACAACTTTTCCCGCTCCCTGCCACACCAGAAACAATTGTTGCCCATGGTACAGAACTACTTGCATCCGAAATAGAAAATTCCATCAGTTCGTCCACAAGTTTTCGATTGATCATTGTACGCATCTTAGACTCAATAAATTCAGAGATGCAAATTTCTTCTTTCTGCCACCACTGAACATCGATATTTGAGGTTGATTTTATGGAAATGATTTCCTGATGAATAGACTCAGTAAGATCTTTACGAACTTGTTCTCCCCACAACTCGAAACCTGTAACACGATTTTCGACTTTGTCCCATACCGGTCGAAATGTACGGATTCGATTTTCAGGGATGCTTTCTCGAATTCGTTTTTTCAATGCTTTCAATTGTCTGTATGCTACTTGAGCATCGGGCTCGAGACTTAATTCGTCGCTATAATCTACTCTTAAATCAGGAGGAACTTCAGAATAATCCATCTCACGGAAATAAAAGAACGTACGGTTATTTCCCAATTTGTTTTGTAAAGCACCAAATTCAATTTCCAGTGCAGTGATACTTTTCTCCTCTATGGAGATATTCAATCCCTCCTCATGAACAGCCGCTTCTAATCGTCTCATAGGAGGAACCCAGCCATATCTATCTCCCAATATCACTATAAGAAATGGATGTGAACGTTTTATCTCGTTCAAACATACCTTGAGGACTTGGAGTTCTTTCGCTTCCTGATTCGCATAGGAGTAGGTATCAAGACCCCACCGAAGATCAATAAACTCGGTGTGACAACGAATATCTAACAGTTCTTCTTCAACAGCAGGGAAAACAAAATCACGCAGATAGTCACGCTCAGCCTGTAGATCTTTGAATGTGCTTGACACAAATATCGGTTGTGTCAACCACTCGTCACTACTGTTCTTCATAAATTTTTCTTTATTTTAATTCACAAATGCGGAGGGGACCCACCCTACCAAACCTACATGCTCGCCTTCTAATATCTTCACCTGCGCAAGCCCATTTTCAATTAACAACTGGATCACTTCCACCTTTATATCTTTTGGAACTACTTTAATGTTATAAATAAACTGTGGGTCATTAGGTTCCCATTCTCCCGCAATAAAGCCGCACATGTTCTTTGCATCCTCTGGAGTTTTTGCGATAAATATCTTCTGAGCGTCTTTAAAAGCTAGCTTTGCTTGCTTCTTACCAAATCCAAACATATTAATTCTCCTTTGATTTGATTTCTAACAGATTATTAAAAGCAAAATCGATAATCTTTTGTTATGAATACTGATCGTATCAATAACTCACCAATTTGGCTCTTCATTCAATACCTTTATATATTACTTCACAAAAAAGGAAGGCACCCATCCCTCATAGTTTTTATGTTCACCTTCTAATATTTTGATATGCGCAAGCGCCTTATCCACTTGCAACTGGATTACTTCTATTTTGGTGCCATTGGGCACATATTTGACTGCCATAATAAGTTGAGGATAGTCGGACATTTTCAATTCACCCCCCATAACACCACAAAAGGCTTTACACACTCCTTCACTCACTACTACGAATAGCTCAGGTAAACCTTTACATGCTAGAGTTGCTTGCTTATTACCAAATCCGAACATAATAATTCTCCTTATGTTTTGAATGATTCTTATCGAACAGTTAATTAGTTAAGTTCATTGTAACATTGAATTAAATGATTAATAAAAATCTTCCTTTTTTTGCCCTTATATCTCTAAAAGTAGAACTAACAAATACACGGAATATTTTTGTCTGTTGTGGCATAGTTTATTCTATTTATGTATGAAATATTATTAACTCCCTTGTACTTGAAGATATAATACTCGTAATGAGAAAAATAGTATGTTACACCTCTCGCCAATATTAGTTTTTAAATCTATTCTAAACTCGATATTGTTTTTGGTTTACAACTATTAATAGATTAAAAATATTTCCTGATCTGACATAAAATTAAAAAATGGAAAATAATATCTTAATATCACTTTATAAGCAACAGACAGAAAAACCAGTTATAACTCTATCTATTTTATTTTTAGATATTCTATTAGAACCCTGAGATTCTTATGAATACCTTTTTTCCCAATTTTACTTTCATGGAATTGAGTATTTGAAAGAAGCAGATTGAAAATATGAATTATTCTATCAAAATACACCAATAAAATATTGACATGTAAAAGTTAGAACATTAAATTGTTACCATAATAACCTTAAATTTAATTAGATGTTTCACGTATTATAGTTTATCTGCAATATTTTCTTCCAATAGCTTTGTATATGCTGCAAGTAGAAAAACGTTAATAACAGCAACAACTGCAATGACAAGTATCTGTACAACAGCCACAACAGGGGCAATGACAATGTCTGCAATCAAGCAATATTCCACAATTGCAGCACTTACCAGTATCAGATTGAATATATCCGCACTTTGTACATTGATATTGGTTCTCTTTTATAATCTTGTAATTGACTTCACCGCAAAAGTGATACCCGGTTGGGCTTGAACCAATATTCTCATTGCAATGAGGACATGTTGACATATGAATCTCCTATACTAGAATAAAAATAAATTCAATTTAATTTCACTCAAGATAAGTTTCTTACCTTGAGTGAATTAAAATTCTCTTTCATTCATACTAATCAATAAATCTATTATCCATCCACATTTAATTATAATTTTGAGAAATAACTTCAGCAATTTTATCTGCTGTCATTCCAATAGCTTCGCTTGTACCGCCGGCATATCCAGTGCCGCCCGATTTGCCTGTTATAGTAAATTCTCCGATGCTTATACCAGTTTTTGCGTCTATAAATGACACATCAATTGTCATAGATGCTTTACCTGCAAATGCACCAAAAAGAAATCTTGTGAGTCCGCTAACTTTATTTATATCAGTAATAACGGCCTTAATAACGAGAGATCCTTCTTTGGCATTCTTACCCTCACCAAGTTCATAAGTTTTGAATAGATTAAGATTTTTTACACGACTCATTACCGTTTCTTCCAAACTTGAAATTTCATCTTTTACATCATCAGTAACATTTGCTGAAGCCGAAAAAATAAAATTAGAATATTGGTTGAGTTTTGTGTCGAAAGGTTTTCGAACCATAAGTTCAGATGATGCACAACCTATAAGAATAAATGTTAAAAGAAATGTTGGAAATAGAATTACAAAGTGCTTTTTCATTTTCAATTCTCCATTTTTGTTATAAATTAATTTGATAATAAGAATGTCATAATTAGTTTGATTAAAAAATGATTTTCATAGATAACTGATAAAAGCCTTTATTAAAATCTGCTTTTAATAATGCATTCAACGGAACCTTTTCCCAATCATCATATGCACTGCCTGCAATTAGACCAATTAAACCACATACCACTGTAACCCCGGCTACTATTGCACCGGCATTATCCTTCAATTTTCTATTCGGATCAGCTTCAACTTGTGCCACACCCAAAAGAGAACCCAGTAAACCTGTTCCTAAACCAATTCCCGCGCCTAATAATGCTTTACTTCCAACCCGGCGGTCCAAAGCACGTATATCACTTATGGGAATTTCTTTTTGATCATTTTGATCAATGAAATTAATCAGGCCAGTATTTGTTAATTTCCCTTTTTTAACTTCAATTCGATCACCATTCTTTAGCAATACCCTAAATTTACCATAGGATTGTGTAGTATCTTGTGCAGATACCGTTTGAAAGAAAATTATAGATGCAAAAAATAACCAGACAACATTAACTTGTTACATTACATACCTCATTTTAGTAATACATTTATTTAAGTATTCTATTATTTATTGATCTGTTTTTTTACCGTTTCATTAAGAAGTACTTTTTAATTTTCTATCTCAATAGACGCAATCTTAATGCCATCATATATGGATAGTAAAAAGTGTTATTATAAACTGAATTAATATTTTTTAAATAGGATAATAGATAGTATAAAAGATGAGCGTTTAATAATTAGACAGTGGATATCTTGGGGAAATTGATGAATTAAATTTCTTTCTAATTACCAGCACAGAAATTAAATTATTTTAATAGGGATAGAGATTACTTATCCTCTTCATCTTTATCATCCAAAATTTTATTTATTGTTGATCTTGTAATTTTCAATATTTCTGAGGCCTTCGTTTTATTCTTAGTATACTTTAGGACTTTCTGTACATATAATTTTTTCATTTCCTTTAAAGGTCCAAGTTCGCTTTCAAGATTACTTTTTAGGTCAAAATCATCCAGTCTGATAATCCCATCTTTTGTATTTACAACCGCACGTTCAACCGCAGCATTAAGTTCTCTTACATTACCCGGCCATTTCCAATTAGAAAGGAGATCCACACACTCCGGAGAAAAACAATCAAGCCATTTTGCATACTTTTGCCTAAATTTAAATAAAAAATAACCGGCAAGAAACATTATATCTTCCGTTCTCTCACGCAATGGAGGTACTTCGATTGAAATTATATTAAGCCGCTGATATAGATCCAATCTAAAGTTACCATTTCGAACTTCTCTGGCAAGGTCGTGATTTGTCGCTGATATAAAACGAATATCCACGTCAACAGCTTCTTGCCCTCCTACGCGCCATATTTTTTTATCATTTATTGCATCCAATAACTTAGCCTGAAGTTCAAGAGGAAAATCACCTATTTCATTTAAAAAAAGAGTACTTTTGTCTGCAAGTTCAAATTTACCTTTTCTTAATTCCGTTGCACCTGTAAATGACCCTTTTTCAGAGCCAAATAATTCTGAATTAATTAGATTTTGCGGAATTGCTGCACAATTTACTTCGATTAATGTACTTTTTTTTCTTTTAGAATTATCATGAATAAATTCCGCTACAAGATTTTTTCCGGTTCCAGTTTCTCCAAGTAAAAGTACAGTTGAATCGAATTCAGCATATTTTTTTAAAGTATCAAGAAGAATCTTCATCTTTTTGCTTATTCCGATTATAGAATTATCCATTAAATATTTACTTTGATAATTAGTTTCTTCTTTTTGTTTATCTTGAATTTTTATTTCTCTAGGAATAATTAATGATATTTTGCCGGCAAGTTTAGCTAAAAACTCTATTTCGATTGATGGGATTGAATAATTTCTAATAAATTCAATATATAACAGTCCATTAATATTCCGGTCTGTGCAAATAGGAATGAATAGTTCAATGTTTTTTTGTGAATTATTTTTATCTTTATCTATTATAGTTTCTTTTGCAACAATCAGTTGTTTATGTTTAACATAATTAAATGCAGTTCTGCTGATCGTAATACTATTTCCTTTTTTATATTCAGGATAACTGGCAAGAGTAATTAATTGCTCATCATCAAGACTAACTTTAGCAAATAATATCTTATCTATATTGAACATTTCAGTGAGTTTTTGAATTACAACATCCAATTTTTTCCCGAGATTAGGATTTTCCTTATTATCTAATTCCTTTAACAAATTCTCGAGATTGTCACTATTTTTGATTTCTTCAGATTCTTTTTCAGGTATCTGTAATGGATTAAGCTTTATATGAATTTTATCATCTTCTTTTTCATCGACTAATTCACATACCAGTTTGTCGGTATCCTCTTCATCATCTTTTTCTTTTTTTAGTTCTATTGTAAAACTACCAATATCGATTTTACAATCTTCGTACAAAATCCAATACCCCAGTTTATTCCCATTGATTTTAATACCTTCTTTGCTTCCCAAATCCTGAATAATAAAATTATCTCTATTTCCTTCCTTATAATTATAAATTCCGGCATGAACTTTAGAAACCGAAGTAGGATCATCCAAAACAATATCATTTACTTCATCACTTCCAATGGATAAAGCACGTACATCCACTAATGATCTTTTACCATATTCTTTGTCATCTTTGTAAATTATTAATGAATACATATTTGTATCCTTGTTTAGAAATTTTCATTTAAACATTATTTTGGTCTTTACTCAACGGGAAGCTTTTAATTAATGTTAATTTTAATAAAATTAAGTCCCTTTGTCAAATAGTTAAGATTGTTTTAATCCCTTTCAAAAATAATATTGTGTTTAACAAGTTATGCCAATGATAAACCAATATTCTATGAATTTACTTATTATTATTTTGTTGAACACCTAATAATTTATTCTGATTCAGACAAGTTAACCTATTGATTAGCATTTCATTTTTGATCTGAATTATAGAGGCTTTGTATATGTCGAAGAATTTGGAACTGTTTATTCTTGACATAACGAGTTTCTGATTATTATAGATAGCATGATAATCTGCTATTTGCTTTTCTTCGAGCTTTTTGTTCTGTTTATTGTCATCAGAATATTCTGCTGATACGGCGACATGTTCCAAACAATCTGTCCAGTAGTATCCATTCTGCGCATTCTCTGTCTCAGGGATGGTCCATAAAAATCCTTTTGTTGTACTATAATAAGTACCGAGCAATTCTCCATTAACTGCTGAAATAAATCTTATTTTCCCATCCTCCGAAGCGGTAAGTAAAGTGTTCCCATCAGGCGAGAGCTTAATCTTTAATACCCGGAATCCTTCGTGATAGTTAAGCGTCTGAATCAATTGACCGGAACTTATATCAAATTTAGTGATTGTACCGAATTCATTGGCAGAAAAAAGATATTTTTCATCATGAGACAACACTAAAGAATAAATTTGACCACTATTTCCATAAAAAGTTTTGATATGATCCCCTGAGACTGTATTCCATGCTTTGATTGTGTAATCAACAGCAGCAGAAAAAAGAATCTGCTCTTTTGATGAAACGGTGATAGATCTGATAGAAGAACCATGATAAAACGATCTGCAAAGTTTATTATTTGAAAGTTCCCATTTATTTATAAAACCATCATTTCTACCTGCATAAATGAAATCATTATCAAGATAAAGATAAACTGATTTTGCCTGGATAATACAAGGAGGATTTACCATATTTGTAGTAATAATCTTGTTATTAGTATAATCAATAACTTGAATCGAACAGCAAAGCCCTCTTATTAAAAATCCAATAGCTAATCGGTTATTGCAAATATTTAGATCACATACAAGACCAGGTACGGGATATTCATTTATCAACTGTCCGTCATCCAAATTCCATTGACAAACTCTATCATCCCAACCTCCTGTAAAAAGAAATTCCTTATTGTTAATTTTTGCGAATTGAAGAGCCCTGACTGAGTTTTGATGAAAATAATTAAACATTGTTGTACCGTTATCAAGATTAATCTGTTTAGCTTTATTATCCTCAAAACCAGAAATACAAAAATATTTACAGTTAGATGAAACTGCCATACTAATATTCCCACCTGAGGGATAGTAAATGTTAGTGCAATTCCCTGATGGAAGTTGAACTCGTCTTATTGTACCATCACTACTGCCAGTTATTAAATGATGATCCATAGAAATTAGCATTGAGCTTATTGCAGCTTTATGGCTGTTGATCTTTGTTTCAAAGCCACATCTACTGAGATCCTTTATCAAAATTGAACCCTGCTCGGTTCCAACATAAACTTTGCTGACTAACCATGGATCGTATTCATGCTCAGAATTCAATAATGATGGTGAGTGACTCCAGCAGTCTCCCAATCCAATTTTAACTGATGTTATTTTTGGTGTATAATATGTTCTATGATTTTCCCCTTTCTTTAGATCACCTATAAACAATTCATGTTCAGTCGAAGCGGCGAATAATTTATGCGAAGCAGATACGCTGTTTATAGCTTTATCCGAAAGTTTGAATGTATTATAAATTAAACTGGTCAGGTAATTCACAATAGCAACACTCCCGTCATTGTAACCCAATAAAATTGAAGATGAAAATGGAATTAGCGCCTGAGAAGTAATTGCATTATTCGGGTTTCCATAAAGAGCCCTGCAGAGACTCCAATTAGTTTCTCTATATACATAAGCTGAGCCGTCATAGCTGGAAACAATTAAATAATTTTCCGGTGTATGAACAACATCACTTATTTTACTATTTGATTGAGTATCAGCGAAAGTAGATCTTCTTTTTTTGATATCGTATGCATTCAATTTCCCGTCGACATTAGAAAGCGCAAGTAAGTTGTCCGAAGATGTAAATACTCCACCAAATCTTATAGTCGGATTAGGAGTCCATTCCTGCGAATGAAAACATTCACCGGTTTTGATAAAATATCCATGGATTATTGACCCATGATTATAATCAGCCCATACCGAAATGTCTATTTCATTTGTATGTAATCCGGTTACTTTCATTGGGATTTCAGAATTTATTTGATGTTTGAGGCTCTTTGAATTAGATGAAGAAAGTATTTCTTGCCTTATTAATGAGATCTGCTTATTTCTTTCAGCAACTATTTCGAATGATGAATTCATATTTGATCGTTTGCAGCTTATATTTATTTACATGTTCTATTTCAACAAATTTGTATTTATGCTCTCTCTTAATTTATTAATTTCTTTCTGTTGGTTTATTTGATCTGCGGATATTTGAAAGAGCTGAAAATATTTGGAATCATTAATACGCGACAAAACAATTTTTTGATTGTTATAAATTTTATAATAATCCTTTTCTTTTTCAGAGTTTGAAAGTAATTCAGTTGTTGAATTATCGAATTTTTCATTAGTTACTTTGACTAAATCTAAGCGGTCGGTCCAAAAGTATTCATTTGTAACATTCTTAGTTTTTGGGATTGTCCAAAGAAAACCTTCTGAGAGATTGTAATAAGTTCCTAATAATTCACCATTTATTATTGAAATAAATTTTATGGTTCCATCTACTGAAGCAGAAATTAGAACATCACTATCAGCAAGATGTTTCATCGTCCATATTAAACCATTATGAAAATGCATATTCCATTCAATTGAACTATTGGTAAGATTATATTTGACAATTGATCCGGAATCATCGCCAGAGAAAAGTGAATTATTGATTACCAATATTGAATAGATACAACCCTGATTAATAGCAAGACTATCTTTAAGGTTCCCCGTTTTTACTTCAATTATTTCGATTTTTGAATTATCCAATCCAACCAAAAGGTAAAGCCCGTCAGATGATGATGCCAAGCATCTTATCCCAGACCCGCATTTAAATGATTTGGTTATGCATTTATTTTTAATATCCCAATAGTTTATTATACCGTCATCTCCGCCTGAAATAAGTAAATCATCAATTGTATGCAGTACAGTAAATCGATTATTATTCTGAGAAGGATTATGAACGCCAGCTGTAAATATTATTTTTCTTGTTTCAAGATTTATCAATTGAATTCCCCCCATTTCATTCCTTTTATGATATGCGGCGACAAGAATATTATCTAAAAAAGCTAAATCACATACCATTCCGACTGACTGGTAAACGTGAATTAATTCTCCAGTTGTATAATCCCACTGCTTAATTTTCCGGTCCCAGCTCCCGGTTATCAAATATGAAGTTTGGCCAACTTCAATAAATTTCGAACAGCGGATAGAATCTTGATGAATGAAATGCTTTTTTATAGTACCGGTTTTAATATCGATAAGTTTTGCTTGACAATCGGTTACTCCGGAAATGCAGAAATATTTTTTGTCATTTGAAATAGAAAAGCTTCTATTGCCGTCATACTTGTAATAAACATTCACACATTCTTTTGTCGGAAAGTGAAAACGCTTTATTGTGCCTCCCGTACTTGCAGTAATTATATATTGTTTTGGAGAAAGCATGATAGATGTTACTAATCCGTCATATCTTTCAAAAGCATATATCTGTTCTCCATTAATAATATTAAATACTAAAATCATTCCGTCGTTTGTTCCAACAAACACAAGTTCAGAAAAAAAAGGATCAGAAATTTCGGTCACATTTATCACAGTACTACCTTGTCCCAGAATATCAGCTAATGCACATTTCAATAAAGTGATTTCGTGTTCGGTTTTTATTATTCTGACAAACTCGCCGGTAAGTTTATAAACTAAAATGCTGTTCTGAGTTGCAGCACAGATATATTCTGTTGTTGCCGAGATACTAATTATAGGGTCATAACCGGTAAGTATACGCTGAATCAATTGTTTTTTATAAATATCATAAATATTAATCAATCCATCATCATATCCAATGGCTAGATGTTTTGCAAAGGGTATTTCTGTGATTGTATTTGCTGATATACCCGCCGGATGTGTTTCCAGATTGCCAGCGCAGCTCCAATCGGCACTAGAATAAAGAAATGCGCTTCCTTCAGAACCGCAGGTTACTA
>Ga0182027_10006695_pt1 | contig 17180 bp, 17 predicted proteins | sample 712E1DmetaG_FD_121300 | JGI IMG/M metagenome (GOLD analysis project Ga0182027, IMG submission 121300) | Permafrost microbial communities from Stordalen Mire, Sweden - 712E1D metaG (Illumina Assembly) | ecosystem: Environmental > Terrestrial > Soil > Wetlands > Permafrost | place: Sweden... | reverse complement strand
GGCCGGACTGCCGGGTTGACAGACGAAAGCGTCTGTCCCACATTGCACTCGAAGGACTTGCAGCGAGGTGGGGCAGGCGCTTCCGCCTGCCAACCGATTTCTTCACAGCTTCTCAGCGAGCGGCCCGAGGATGGGGAGAGCCCACCACGCTTCCGCTAGCTCTCGCGCGCGGGCTGCCGATGCCGCCCCCCGGACGGCGCGTGAGAAGTGCCGGCGTGCTGCTCGGGCCGCTCGCTGACGCTCACGGTTCCGTGTGCGGCGGAAAGCCGCTGCCGGGTCCTCGTCGCTACTGTGTCACGCACCAGCCCCGTCCCGCCCCGTTGCCGTAGGCGCCGATTGACAGCCTTCCAATCCGGATTCTATAGTGGAGCATGTCTGATCCCGACCAGACTCCCGCACCGCACGAGCTGCAGTTCCAGCACGCCGAGGTGATTCCCCCGGCGGGCGCGAGTGGCCCCGCGAGCCAGCTTTGCGTGGCCTGCAAGCGGCCCACCGGCGAAACTTACTATCATGCGCAGGGACGGGTGGTGTGCCCGGCGTGCGCGCAACGTATCCAGACCTTCCAGCAGGCTCCGCCGCGGAGATCGCTGGCTCGTGCCGTGCTTTACGGCGCGGTGGCCGCCCTGGGCGGCTGCATCCTGTATGCCGCGGTGGCCATCATCACGGGCTGGGAGTTCGGGCTGGTGGCCATCGTGGTGGGCTACATGGTTGGGAAAGCGATCCGCCACGGCTCGCACGGGCTGGGTGGCCGGCCGCAGCAGATACTCGCCGTCGTCCTGACCTACTTTGCGATTACGACGAGCTACATCCCGGTACTCATTTACGAGGCCAATCACCATCCCGAGAAGTTCGAGTCCACCGGCGCCACGCGGGGCGGCGCGGCACGAAGCGGCGCGGTGCGGAGCCAGGACCCGGGCGCCGCCCCGGAACGTCCACGCAAGCCGCGCATGGGCTTTGCCAGCGCCATGGTGATGCTTCTGCTGCTGACGGCCGCGGCGCCGTTCTTCGGGCTCGGTTCGGGCTTTTCAGGAATCATCACCCTGTTTCTCATCTTCATCGGCATGCGGCAGGCATGGAGATTGACCGCGCGATCGGAGATTCTCGTCATGGGCCCCTACCACTCGGCCCCGGCTTCATGACCTGTCCCGCGTGCGGTACGGACCGATCGGATTCCGCGCTCAGTTGCCCGCAGTGCCGGCGCCTGACGCACGCCGCGCAGTTGGAGGACCTGGCGCGGCAGGCGAAGGCGGCGTGGCGCGTCGGCAAGTTCGCCGAGGAGCGCGAGCTGTGGTCGCGGTCGCTCGCCCTGCTGCCCGAAGATACCGTCCAATACCGCAGCGTGCGCGCGCGCGTCGACGAGCTCGACCAGCAGACCGCGCAGGCGCATCCCTCGCACCCGGGCTGGCGGAAAGCCTCGATGGGAGTCGGCCCGGCGCTGCTGCTTCTGTTGGGCAAGGGCAAGCTGCTGTTGCTCGGGCTCACCAAGCTCGGCACGCTGCTCACCATGGCCGCCTCGCTGGGCGTCTACTGGGCGATGTATGGCTGGGCGCTGGCGCTGGGCCTGGTGTTGTCGATTTACATCCACGAAATGGGGCACGTGACCGCCATCCGCCACTACGGACTGCCGGCCAGCGCGCCCATGTTCATCCCCGGGCTGGGCGCGTTCATCCGGCTTCGCGGCGTGCGCTTGCCGCCCATTCCGGATGCGCGCATCGGGCTCGCCGGCCCGTGGTACGGCTTGGGGGCGTCGGTGGTGGCGCTGGCCGTCTATTCCATCACGCACATCAGGATCTGGGGCGTGATCGCGAATTTCGGCGCGGTGATCAACCTGTTCAATCTGATCCCGGTCTGGCAGTTGGACGGATCGCGCGGGATGCATTCGCTGACCCGGCTGCAGCGCGCCGCGGTGCTGGGGGCGGTGATGACACTGTGGTGGCTGACCTCGATCAAGATCCTGCTTCTGGTTGCCATGGGATGTGCGTACCGGCTGTTCACGCGCGACTGGGAAACGGAGCCGGACAACACAGGCCTAGGGCAGTTCCTGGCGGTGCTGGCCGCGCTCGCGCTGGTTGGAGCGCTCTCGATGGGCGCAACGGCCACGGCGGCGGCGCGGTGATGAGAGTGCGAACCGATCGCCATCAGTTCCCGACCGCCGATGACGAGTACACCCCAGAGCAGCGGCAGACGATCGATGCCCGCCTACGCGAGGCCGAGAAAGGCCCGTTCTACGGACCGTTCAAGGACGGCACCGAGGTCGCGGCCTTCCTCAAGGCCAGCGCCCGCCGGGGGCAGGCAGGCCGAGCGCCGAAAACCTCGATGGACGACTAACCTTCGCGGCGCGCCGTGGAAGCGGAGCCCCAGAAACACGCATAGCCGACCATACGAGATGCCTTCGAAGGCGCTCTCGTCCGTTCATCTTACGTTCGATTCCTGGCTCGCCCCCCGGGCGGTTCGGCGGCGACCAGCGGCGTGACGAGCTTCTCGTAAAGCCCGAAGAGATGCTCGACTCGATCGCGGTCGCCGGTGAACGTCGCGGAGCGATACAGCTTGTCTACGGCATCGTCAAGAGCGCGGTGCGCCCTACGCAATTGCGGGGGCATGGAATCGATATCGTACAGATCGGCAAGCGTGGAGCCCGGAAACTGTGCGCGGGCATCGAGTACCGCCTGAGCAAGCGAGCGTATTCTCGCGCGCTTCGCGTCAGGAGCGTCCGGCCAAGGGAACGTGTTATAGACGATTCCGATGGAGTAGCGGTAGTCGCTCTTCAGGCGCCCCCCGATCTGGCGAAGCCACGCCATGTGCATAGCCGAGGTGAGGACGCCGAAGTGCCACAGGTCGGCGCACTGAAGCACAAAAACAAGGTCACTCGGCACTGTCGGAGGGTCGAGCCAGCCGATTGGAACATAGGCCCTTCGTTCCGAGCTCACTTTTGGTATCGCGAGAAACGGGCTGGACGGCACAACAGTCACGTGAAAACGGGTTGGGGTCTCAGCCAGTTTGCGGGTCCCCTCGCTCTTGCTCTTCAGCCGGGAGGATCTCACCGCCGCGATGCGCTCCTTTACCGCCGGCATCGCCCGCAGGTCCTTCGGTTGTGCATCGGCAAGATACAGAATCCACCGGTCCCCTCCGTTGATGAACTCCTCGGAACCCACGTACGGATGAAGGTACCTGGCCGCTCCCGGTTCATTGCGCAGAAACTCCGACCGCTCCGGCCCCGAGAAAATGTAGTGGCCCTCGTCGATGGGCTTGGAGCCGATCACAAGTTGTGGGATGTCACACAGCGGGCGGCTGGTTTCTTCCACGACCAGATGCCGGTTTGTAACCCTGCCGGCGTCGAAGAGATATGGCGTCAGGGCGGCATGGCGGCTCTCGGTGGGATCGCCCTTAATATCCCCGTAACTGAAGAGGCGCTTTTCGGCCGGCTCCCGGTCCCGTCCGCTCAACCCGATAATCACCACATGCACGTGCGCCATGCCGCGTGCATCGCTTCCCCACGCGAACGTGCGGTGGGCGAAGCCGATTTCCAACCCATAGCGATCCAAAAGCAGCGGCCAGAGCTGCGCCACCTGCTCGCCCTGGGTGATGGAATTGGTGGCGACAAATCCGATGCGGGCATGCGACCGCCGCAGGTATTCGCCCGCCTTTATGAACCATGCGGTTACGTAATCGAGCGTGCCGCCGCTGCCGCCGAGCCGCGCAATACGGCGCACTTGCGCTCTCTGCTCTTCGCTCTGATACTTCGCGCCTCCAAAGGGCGGGTTGCCGAGAATGTAGGAGCAACTCGCGGGCGCGATGAAGTCCGCCCAGTCCATCTCGAGGGCATCTGCCGGCAGGATGTGCGGCGATTTCTTCAGGGGGATGCGAACATAGCTTTCGCCAAACTCCAGCGAGAGCTTGTTGTTCATGATGTGGTCCATCATCCAGAGCGCGACTTCCGCGATGCGCGCGGGAAACTCGCCCAGCTCGATGCCATAGAATTGGTCTACATCGATGCGGCACATCTGGGAGACGTCCAACGATAACTGGCCGTCCTTGCGTTGCGCCTTCAGAACTTCGATCTCAAGAAGCCGTAGCTCGCGGTAAGAGATGATCAGGAAGTTGCCGCAACCGCATGCGGGGTCAAAGAAGCGGAGGGACGAAAGTTTCTGGTGAAACTCATCGAGCGCCTTCCGGCGTCCGCCGCCGCGGCCCTCGGATATTCGTTTGAATTCGCCGCGCAGCTCGTCGAGGAAAAGCGGCTCGATCACCTTCAGGATGTTTCGCTCGGTCGTATAGTGGGCACCCTGAGACCGGCGATCCTTCGGGTTCATGACGGACTGGAAGAGCGATCCGAATATGGCAGGGGAAATGGCATCCCAACTGAAATCGAGCGCGTCGATTAGGAGCGAGCGCATGGCGGCATTGAAATCCGGGAAGGGCAGCGGCTCCCGAAAGAGATCCCCATCGACGTAGGGGAACTGCGCCAGATCGGTATCGAGGTTGTGCTGCCGCTGTCTGACCGGCGTGTTCAGTACCTCAAAGAGCCGGCTGAGCCACAGGCCGGTATCGCTTCCGTCCGGGTTGGTGCGCTGCGCGATGAGCGTCGAGAAAACGTCCCTGGGCTCGAAGATGCCGGTGTCGTCGGCAAACAGGCAGAACACCAGCCGCACGAGAAACCGCTCCAGGTTGTGCCCGGAATAGCCAGACTCCTTCAGGGCGTCGTGCAGCTTGCCCATCATTTCCGAAGCTTTGATATTGACCGGGTCCTGCTCGCGGAACGTGCGTTTCCGGACGCCAAGGATGAAGGCGAAATCCTCGACGTGCTCGGGAAGTTGGCTGAGCCCAAATCGAATTGCGGTGTCATCTTCGAGGTCGTACAACTCGAAGATTTGGAAATCGCTCACCAGAACGTAGCGGGGAAGCTCGTGCTCTTTGAGCCCGGGAAAGTAGTCGAGGGCCTGTTCCTTGGCGCGTGCCAGGTCGCGGCCGGCGCTCTTCTGCTCCACCAGGAGGACGCCCTTCCAGAACAAATCGATGAGCCCACGCTGGTCGCCAAGCTTCTTAACGGGCTCCTCGAAACTGGCGACGCGGCGCCGCGTAACGCCGAATATCTCGAAGAACTCGTTGTAGAAGGTCTGGCTCTCGCCGCGCTCGTAGTGGGCGTCCTGCCATTCCTCCGCGAAGCGTGCCGCCCGCGCCTTGATCTCGTTCCAGCTTAGCCGCATTCGACAGAGCCCCCCCTACTTCAACGACGCCGCGATCCTCGCCCGGTACTCCTCGGCCTTCGCCAGCACCAACTTCTCGTCGAGCGTCAGTATCCGGCCATCGCTCACCACCGTCTTGCCGTTCACCATCACGTCGCGCACATCATCGGCCTTCAGCGCGTACACCATCTGCGAGACCGCGTCGTAGAGCGGCACCGCGTTCGGACGGTCGAGCCGCACCAGGATCAGGTCCGCCCGCTTGCCGGGCTCCAGCGACCCGATTTCGCCCTCCAGACCCAGCACCCGCGCCCCGCCAATCGTCGCCATCTCGAGCGCCGCGGTAGCCGGTAGCGCCCGCGGGTCCATCGTGACCAGCTTCTGCAGCTTGGCCGCCAGGTCCATCTCTTCGAACATATTGAAGTCGTTGTTGCTGCCCGCCGGACCGTCCGGGCCGAGCCCCACGTGGATGCCCAGAGCCAGCATGCGCGCAACCGGCGCGGCGCCGCTCGCCAGCTTCATGTTGCTCGACGGGCAATGCGCCACGCCCACACCGCGCGCCTTCAGAATCGCCATGTCCGCGTCGTCCACCCACACGCAGTGCGCCGCCACTGTCCGCCCGCCGAAAACGCCCAGCGAGTCCAGCACCTTTGTGGGCGTCATGTGCCGCGCGGCCAGCGTGTCGTCGTTCTCCTTTTTGGTTTCCGAGAGGTGAATGATCAGCGGCGCGTGGTACTTGTCGGCCAGCGCGCGGGAGGCCTTCAGCGTCTCGTCGGAATTGGTGTAGAGCGCGTGCGGGGCCACGGCGGCCACCACCAGCGGGTCGTTGCGGAAGCGCGCCAGGTAGCGTTCCGTGTAGGCCAGCGCATCGGCGGGCGTTTTGTTGTCGGCCACTGGGAAGCCGATGATGGTCTCGCCCAGCACGCCGCGCATTCCGGCTTCCCTGGCGGTTTCCGCCACCACGTCCTCGAAGTAGTACATGTCGGTGAAGGTGGTGGTGCCGCCCAGCAGCATTTCGAGACAACCCAGCCGCGTGCCCCAGCGCACGAAATCCGGCGAGACGTTCTTGGCTTCGGCCGGGAAGATGTACTTCTCCAGCCAGTCCTGCAACCGCAGGTCGTCGGCGATGCCGCGAAACAGCGACATGGCCGCGTGCGTGTGGGTGTTGACGAGCCCCGGCGCCAGGATCGCTTGCGGACGGTCCAGGCGTTGCTTAGCCTGGAAGCGCGCGTCGATTTCGGCGCGCGTGCCGACGCCCACGATGCGGTCGCCCGCAATCGCCACCGCGCCGTTCTCGATCACCGGGCGCACGGGGTTTTCGGTGATCACCCAGCGCGCGCTCCAGATCCAGTCCGCCGGCGCGGCGCCCAGCGTGGCGATGAACAGGAAGAAGCTACAGGTACGAAACATCGAATGGCTTCGGGAAGAGGTCTTTCAAACGGTACGTTTCGGTCTTGCCCCGCAGGTTCACCAGGACGACCTCGATGTCGCCGCAGAATTCCCACAGGATCTGCCGGCAGGCGCCGCACGGCGGAGTCAGCGCGTCCGTGTCGGCGGCCACGGCCACGCGGCGGAACTTGCGCGCGCCTTCGGAAACCGCCTTGAAGACGGCCACCCGCTCGGCGCAGATGGTCAGGCCGTAGGTGGCGTTCTCCACGTTGCAGCCGGTGTGGAAGCCGCCGTCGGTGTCTTCCAGCGCCGCGCCCACCTTAAACTTCGAGAATGGCGCGAAGGCGTTCTCGCGGGCCAGCAGGGCCGCCAAGAGCAGCGGATCGCTCATCGCACGCCCTCCTTACACGACTTCGGCCAACCGCGGCAGAAGCGCTTTCAGGAACCGCACCAGCGTTTCGCGCACCATGGCGCCGGTCTCCAGCACTTCCTCGTGGTCGATCCTGGTATGCGGCACCACGCCCGCCGCCATGTTGGTGACGCACGAAATGCCCAGCGACTTCATCCCCATGTGGTTGGCCGCGATCACTTCCAGCACCGTGGACATGCCCACCACGTCCGCCCCAATGGTCCGCAGGTAGCGGATCTCCGCGGGAGTCTCGTAGCTGGGGCCCGGCATGGCGGCGTACACGCCCTCGCACATGAACACGCACTGCGCCGTGGCCACTTCCTTGGCTATCTCGCGATACTTCCGCGAGTAAGCCTCCGACATGTCCGGAAAGCGCGGCCCCAGCGATTCGTCGTTGGCTCCCGCCAGCGGATTCACGCCCTGCAGATTGATATGGTCCGAAATCAGCACCAGGCCGCCGCGTTCCAACTCCTGGTTGATGCCGCCGGCGGCGTTGGTGAACACCATGGACCGCACGCCCAGCGCGTGCAGCACCCGCACGCCGAAAACCACCTCCGCCGGAGAGTAGCCTTCGTAGAGATGCGCGCGCCCGGCCATCACCGCCACCGGGATTTCGCCCAGATTGCCCAGGACCAGCGTACCGGCGTGTCCCACGGCCGTGGAACCCGGCCAGCCGGGAATCTCCGCATACGGCACTTTCGTGCTATCCGTCAATTGGTCCGCGAACGCGCCCAGGCCGCTGCCCAGGACGACGCCGATGCCGGGCCGCAGCCTCGATCGGCTCATGATGGCTTGTTTGGCTTCCGCAATCACAAGAACATCCCCGCAATGCAGGCCGACATGAAGTTGGCCATCGAGCCTGCCGCTACCGCGCGCAACCCCAGCCGCGCGAGATCACTTTTCCGATTCGGCGCCAGCGCGCCGATGCCGCCAATCTGGATGGCGATGGAACTCAGGTTGGCGAATCCGCACAAGGCGAACGTGGCGATGGTGAACGACTTCGCCTCCAGGTGCTCCTTCAGCGGGCCCAGTTGCTGGAACGCCACCATTTCATTGGTGACCAGGCGCGTGCCCAACAGGCTGCCGATGGTCCCGGCGTCCTGCCACGGCACCCCCAGCAGCCACGCCACCGGAGCGAAAACCCAGCCGAAGATTTTCTGCAACGACTCGGGGAACCACGCGGCATGCGCGTGCGTCCAGCCCATCATGCCGTTCATCAAGGCGATCAACGCCAGAAACGCAATCAGCATGGCGGCGATATTCAGCACCAGACGGAGACCGTCGCCGGCTCCCTGCGCCGCCGCGTCGATCACGTTCACCGCCGTCTTCTCCACGTTGATCTCCACCTTGCCCGCGGTGGCCGGCGTTCCCGTCTCCGGAATGAAAATCTTGGCCAGCATGATGGTGGCCGGCGCGGTCATGATCACCGCCGTCAGCAGGTGGCGAATCTCCACGTGGCCCACGCCCACGTACGCCGCCATCACCGCGCCCGATACGTGCGCCATGCCGCAGGTCATGACGGTGAACAACTCGCTCTCGGTCATGCCCGCCAGGAACGGCTTGATAGTGAGCGGCGCTTCCGTCTGGCCCATGAAGATGCTGGCCGCCACGTTCAGCGACTCCGCGCCGCTCACGCCCATCACTTTCTGCATGCCGATGGCCATTGCCTTGACCACCCACTGCATGATCCCCAGGTAGTACAGGATGGCGAAAAACGAGGCGATGAAGATGATGATGGGCAGCACCTGGAAGGCGAACACGAAACCCATCGGCGGTTTCGACGTGCCCAGATCCCCGAAGACGAACGTGGTGCCCGCTTCGGCGTATCCGAACATCGCCTTCACGCCGCCGCTGATGGACTGCAGCACCTCGCTGGCGGGCGTTTTCAGCACGATCACCGCGAAGGCGAACTGCAGGCCCAGCCCCCACGCCACGATGCGCAGCTTGATGGCGCGCTTGTGCGTGGAGCACAGCCAGGCGAACCCCATGATCGCCAGCAGGCCCAGCACTCCGGTGTAGCGGCCCATTACCCAACCACTTCCAGAATGAGCTCCCGCTCATCGGGCTTCTGGCCGGAGATGCGGAAAGCGTCCTCTACCATCTCCGCGGCCTCTTCCACACGGTCTTCCCTGGTGTAGTAGAGGCGGCACAGCACCGAGCCGGCGTCCACCTTCTCGCCCGTCTTGACCTCCAGGATGATGCCCACGGCCGGATCGATGGCGTCTTCCTTCTTGTCCCGGCCGGCGCCGATCAGGTTGGACGCCGCGCCGATGTCCTGGGCGTTGATCAGGCTCACGTATCCGGCGCGCGGCGACGCGATCTCACGCATCCCCGTGGCGTTCGGCAGCAGCTCGAACTTGTCGAGCGCCTGTGGATTGCCGCCCTGCGCCGCCACCACCTGTTTCAATTTCTTGTAAGCGGACAAGTCCACCAGGTGCTTTTCCGCCGTGCGGCGCGCGTCGTCCAGCGTGGCGGCTTTCTTCCCCAGGAAGATCATGCGCGCCGCCAGCTCGATCGACAACTTGGTCAGATCCGCCGGACCCGCGTTCTGCAGCGTTTGCGACGCTTCCATGACCTCCAGCGCGTTGCCCACCGCATAGCCCAGCGGCTGGTTCATGTCGGTGATCAGCGCCTGGACTTTCTTGTCCATGCGCCGCCCGATGCCAACCATGGTATGCGCCAGCAGCCGCGCGTCCAACTGCTTCTTCATGAACGCGCCGCTGCCCACCTTGACGTCCAGCACCAGGGCGTCGATTCCCTCGGCCAGTTTCTTCGACATGATCGACGACGAAATCAGCGGGATCGATTCCACCGTCCCCGTCACATCGCGCAGCGCATACAGCTTGCGGTCCGCCGGCGCCAGGCGGTCGGTCTGTCCGATGAACGCCAGCCCCAGTTCCGCCAGTTGCTTCTCGAATTCCTCCGCCGTCAGGTTGGTGCGGAATCCCGGGATGGACTCCAACTTGTCCAGCGTGCCGCCGGTGTGGCCCAGCGCGCGGCCCGACATCATCGGCACCACCACTCCCGCCGCCGCCGCCAACGGCGCCACAATCAAGCTGGTCTTGTCGCCCACACCCCCAGTGGAGTGCTTGTCCACCTTCACGCCGGGGATGTTCGACAGATCGACCGTGTCGCCGGAACGGAGCATGCACTCCGTGAGACGGCTCACTTCCCGGTCCGACATCCCCGAGAAGAAAACCGCCATGAGGAAGGCCGACATTTGATAGTCGGGAATGTCTCCGTTGGTGTAACCTTCCACCAGAAACTCAATCTCCTCAGGGGTGAGTTCTGCTCCGCCCCGCTTCCGCTGGATCAAGTCAACTGTACGCATTATGAGACACTTAGCGTACCATTCGCGCACCCCTAAAGTAAAGGCAGGGTTTCTTCCGGGGTCGCCCCGCCGCCTGCTAGGATAGTATTCAATGAACCCCACAGACCCTGGCCAGACCGTCAAAGTGCCTATTCCCGGCGTCAAAAAGCTCATTGCCGTAGGCTCCGGCAAGGGCGGCGTCGGCAAAACCACCGTCGCCGTGAACCTGGCTGTCGGGCTCGCCGCGCTCGGTTATGAGACCGGTCTCATGGATGCCGATGTCTACGGCCCCAACGTCCCCTTGATGATGGGCATCAACCGCACGCCCCTGGCGGTCGGCGAGCGCATCCAGCCGCTCGAACAGCACGGCGTCAAGCTCATGTCCATGGGCTTCCTCAACCCCGGCGACAAGCCCCTGGTTTGGCGCGGCCCCATGCTTCACAGCGTGATTCAGCAGTTTCTGCGCGGCGTCGATTGGGGCGACCTGGACTACCTCGTGATCGACCTGCCGCCTGGCACCGGCGACGTGCAGCTCTCGCTCATTCAGACCGCCCCCATCACCGGCGCCATCGTCGTCACCACCCCCTCGGACGTGTCGCTCGAGGACGCGCGCAAGGCCGTTCACATGTTCCACCAGGTGAGGGTGCCAATCCTCGGCATTGTCGAGAATATGAGCTACCTGATGTGCCCGCACTGCGCCCAACGCATCGATGTCTTCAGCACCGGCGGAGGCCGCCGCACCGCCGCCGAGATGGGCGTGCATTTCCTCGGAGAACTGCCGCTCGATCCCAAGGTCCGCATCGGCGGCGACACCGGCGCCCCGGTGGCGCTAACGGCCGGCGATGGCGAGGCGTTCCTGGAATTGGCCCGCAACACCGTAGCGCGCGCCGAGGAGGCAGCCAGCGAACCGGGCCCCGACATCGAAATCGGCGAGTGACGCCGGGCACGCCTACAGTTTGGGCTTGGGCGGAGGCAGTTCCCGCGCCACCACCTGGTCGGAGAAATTCACGCGGTGGTGGGCGCCGTCGCAGAACGGCTTGTTCTCCGACTGGCCGCAGCGGCACAACGAAATCGCCGTCCGGCCCGCCAGGCCGAATGCCGCGCCGGCCGGATCGTGGATCTCGAATTCCCCTTCGATCCGGATCGGGCCATTATGAGCGACAACTATCTTTGAGGGCATGCTTCGGATGGTACCACGGGATGCCGGCTACTGCTTCTTGGTCCCCGCGGGAGGCGCCGGAGCCTTGGAATCGTCCACCGGGTTCCCATAGGTGATGGTCGACTTGCCCTCGTACCGCTTGTAATCCTGGTACTTCACCGTCATGCGGATGCGCTGGTCCTGCCCGTCCGGGAAGTGCAGCGTATCGTCGGCGCGCGTGTAGGTCGGAAACCAGTACTTGCCGTCGATCTGCTCGCGGTAGGTCTCGAACCTCGGAAACTCGTTGCCCTTTTTGACGATGCCCACGCCCTTGCCAAACGTCTTGACAATCTGGAAATCGCGGTCGTCCACCCAGATGGTCCCCTGAAAATACCGCTTCCCCGCGACCAGCTTCTTCGGCTTGACGTCGAAGTTGTAGGTGCCGATTTCGTCGATTTTGTCGCGCCCCGTGTACTTGATGTCGTACAACCCCACGTCTTTGGTGGTCAGCACGAACGGCTGCACATCCCGCAGGTCCTGTTCGTCCTCCCGCGTGAGCACGATGTGTTGCAGATTCTGCACCGGCGCCCAAACCACCTTGGACATGCGTTTGCCCTCGGGCGTGAAAATGATGTCCTCAATCAGGTCCCAGTGGCCGATCTCGGGGTTCCCGTTGAAGTCCACTTCCTGCAGTTTGACGGTCTGGCGGTAGGTGTAGTTGCCGCGCGCCTCCTGAAACTCGGCTTCCTTGGCGGCAAACTTCTGAACGATCACTTCCGGATCCAGGCTGTCCTGGCTCGCGGAGGCGGCCGGAGCTGCCTTCGAAGCGGCGTTAGGTGCGGCGCCCTGATGGGACGCTCCGTCAGCCATGCCCAACGCCGCAATCGCGGCTGCAAAAAGGAATCCACGCATAGCTAAATTATGGCGCGATTTCAGCGTTTCCGCTGGCCCGTTTCGATGGAACCCACTCTGAAACTCCGCATGCGGTTCTCCGGCACATCTTGCCGCACGCCTTCACAGGCCCGGTCTTTTCCCCGCCAGGCCGCCAGGCAGGGGCTCCCCTGTTCCACCTGGCTCTGTCCCGGCATTCCACCGCCGGCGGCCTGGACAGTTCCAGCACCCGTTCGGCACAAGGCGTCTTCCAGGACGCACCATGCAGAGACAGGCCATCGCGCAGTGGATCGCAGTCCGATTGCGAGTCGACCTCGGTTTGATCGAATTCCCGGACGTTAGAACGGGAAGTCTTTGTGCGACGTCTCGTGGAACCTCGCGGCGTTGACCAGGTAGCGGTACGGATTCATCGGCGTGCCGTCGGTGCGGACCTCGTAGTGGAGGTGCGGCGCGGTGACGCGGCCGCTGGCCCCGACTGCCCCGATCAACTCGCCGCGGCGGACTTCCTGGCCGGCGAAGACGAAGAACTTGGAGAGATGGCCGTAGCGAGTGGAGATGCCGCCGCCATGATCGACCTGGATCAAGCGGCCGTAGCCGCCTTCCATGGCGGCAAACGTCACGGTGCCGTCGGCGGTGGCCCGAACCGGAGTTCCGATGGGGGCGCAGATATCGACGCCGGCATGGAACTCGCCTCCCTCGCCCGAGAGCGGGTCGATGCGCATGCCGTAGGAACCGGTCAGATTGCCCTCGACTGGCCAGAGACTGGGAGTGGCATTGGTCTGAAAGCCGCGCGAGTGGTGACTCTGCACGGCCAGCAGATTGGCATTGCGCAGATAGTTGTAGTCCTCCAGGCTTTCGGCGAAAGTCGGCACCAGTTTGCCCTCCGCGGAGAGATCCGCGGGGCCTTCCAGCTTTTGCTTGATCCCATACGCCATGGCGACTTCCTGGGCGTTCAACTCAAGGCTGGCAAGCTGATCGTTCTTCTGGTTGACCACCTTCTGCAAATTCTGGTAGCGGGCGCGGAGACCATCGGCTTCCTGGCTCAACGAGTTGTACTTGGCGACCTTCCAGGCCATTCGGGCGTAGCTGGCCACGAAACCGAATGCGGAGAAACAACCCAGGAGAGCAAGAGCCAGAATGGAGTAGACGGCTTGGTGGGGAATATGAATGCGCCTCAGGCGACCGCGCAGGGAGTGGGCTACAACCACGACGAAATATTCCTGCTTCACTGAATTCTCCGGACCGGGTCCTTGAGATTCGGGACGAATATCCGCTCCCGGAACCCGGTTGGGACTCTTCAATACATATCGACTGGACGAAACTCAAACTGTAACAGCAGCGGCACACCGTTGTCAAGCCCTTATCTTATGCTTGCAAGTGATTGAAAAATCGAGTATTATACCAGTCTACCGTGCCCAGGCGAATTCCCGGAAGTTTGTTTGCTCGCAACCTGGTGGAGCGGCGCAGTCTGCTGTTCCAACTGGTGCGACGCGATTTCGAGCAGCGCTTCGTGGGATCGGCGATCGGGTGGATCTGGGGTCTGATCCATCCACTGGTGCTGCTGCTGAGCTGGGTGTACATCTTCCAGGTCTGTTTGCGGATCGAGCCGCCCAAGGGGGTGGCCAGCTACCCGTTGTTCATCTTCTCGGGGATGCTTCCCTGGCTGCTGTTCAGCGACACGGTGCAGCGGTCGGCCGGCAGCCTGCTGGACCACGCCAACCTCATCACCAAGTCGGTCTTCCCCTCGGAGATCGTGCCTGTATCCGTATTCTTATCGTCGCTGGTGAGCCACCTCCTGGCGCTGACGCTGATGGTGGCGGCGGCGGCCCTGGTGCTCCACAAGTTCAGCGCGTTTCTGCTGCTGCTGCCGTTCTACATGTTCCTGGTGGGGCTTTTCGCCGTGGGACTGGGCTGGGTGATGGCCAGCCTGCACGTCTTCCTGCGCGACACGGCGCAGTTTCTGAGCGTGGTGTTGACGTTCTGGTTCTGGCTCACTCCCATCATGATTCCGGAGGAACGGGTTCCGCGCCAGATCCACTTCCTGCTCTCCGCCAACCCGATGAACTACGCGGTGCGCGTATACCGCTCCGCGCTGCTGGATGCCCACTGGCCGCATCCGGCGGACGTAGCCATTCTGGCGGCTTCCTCGACGCTGGTGTTTGTGCTTGGGGGGCTATTCTTCCGGCACATGAAACGCGGTTTCGCCGACGTGCTGTAGGGTGACCCGGAAACCCCGGGTCCTAAAAGCGCAGGTCTTCGCGGGTGAACGTCAGGTCGCGGTCGAGAACCATCTGGAGCATGCTGCCGCGGGGGAGCGTGACGTCGGCGCGCTTGTCGTGGAAGATGGTTGCCAGGCCGGCAGCGGCACCGGCGGCCGCTCCAATGCCCACCCCTCCCAGAGGATGTCCGGCGGCGGCGCCCGCCACCGAGCCGACCCCGGCTCCCACTCCCGTCCCGATGGCCACGGTACGGGCATCGCCCGAACTGTCGCGTTCTCCAGTGACGCCGCCTTCCTTGGGATCCACCTGGCCGCGGCCGGAATCGGCCGAACCGAGGCGCGAGCGGAAGTCGCGGGTCACGCCGTTCGGCAGGGTGAGGGTTTCGAAGCGGATGAACAACTGGCCTTTGCCCTTGACACCCTTGGCCGGCTTGCTTTCGGTGACAACTCCGTTCACGAAACTGCCGCGCGGGATTACCACGCGGCCGCCCGAGTACACCGGGACCGACACTTCGAGGTACACCTGATCCCCTTCATGAGCGTGTTTGGTGTCGAGGTTGTTGCGGAGGACGAGCGCCACGCGCGAGCCGGCGGGGACGATGTAGCCGGCGTCGGGCAGTGGCGGCTCGGGCCTGCGCTGAATCGGGGCCGGAACCGGCGCGGGATCGGGCGGGCTGGATTCGTCCGCCGGCCTGGAGACGGCGGGCGGCGCATCGGCGGTCGCCGGACGCCTCTCCCGGACGTATAGGAGTTCTCCTTCCGTGGTCCGGCTGCGCTCGACGATCTGGCGCGTGACGATCAGCGTCGAGCGGTCGCGGGACAGTTCCCAGCGGTCCATCACCGTGTACTCGTGGCCTCCCGTGACGATCGTGTTGGTGAGCAGCGCGGCGCCTTCCCATTTGACCCTGCTGCTCCAGGAGTCCTGGCCGGCCTGGGTGCGCGTTTCGGTGCCGTCGAGCAGCCAGGTCCACTGGACGGCGGCGCCATTCTCGCCGGGGACGGAACATCGGATGGCCATATCCTGCTGTGTCACATCGAGGACTTGGCCCGGTGGGACGGCCAGGGCGCGCGAGTTGCTGTTACGCGCGTCGAGAAACCACTTGCCGGAGAAGTCGCGGTCGGCGCCAGCGGCCGGAAGCGGGGCAGTGAGCGCCAACCGGAGGACGACAAACGCTACGCCGGGTGCCAGCCGCAACATGACAGTAGCTTAGCACTGCCGAGTGCCGTTGGGGATGCGGCCCAGGCGGGGCACTACGCATTCCCATGCAGCTTCTTGAGGAGCCATGCCATATTGCGGCCGAGGACCCTCATGGTGCGGATGCCTTCCTCGTCCTTCTCGACTTCGCCGGGCTCGCGGCCGAAGCCGATGTTCCAGTAGCACGAGCCCGGCACGATCATTTCCGTAATCAGGAAGAAGTGGTTGAGGGTGTCGAAGGCATGGATGGCCCCGGCCCTGCGCACGGCCACCACGGCGGCGCCCACTTTGCGGCGATACATGCCCCCATTGGCGCCCGAAACCAGGCAGGCGCGGTCGATCAGGGCCTTGATCTCCGGAGTAACATCCGTTACGTAGGTTGGCGAGCCGAGCAGGATGGCGTCGGCGGCGTCCATCTTTTCGATGCAGGAGTTGCCGAAGTCGTCCTCCTGCGAGCAGCGGCGGTCCTTCCGGACGCTGCACTTCCGGCAGGCGCGGCAGCCGTGAATCGTTACGCCGCCCAGTTCCACCAGTTCGGTCTCGATGCCCTCGGTTCGCAACTCGCCGAGAACATGGTTCAGCAGGATGGCAGTGTTGCCGCCTCGCCGGGCGCTGCCGTTGAATGCGACGACTTTCATAAGGAGAGAACCTCTAGCTTTCCATTGTCGCTCACGGCGACGCGGGAGGCCGCTCGCGGGCTACCGGGCTTGCTTGTACATCTGCAGCAGCATCACCACGGGCGTCTTGGCGAAGATGCCGTGGGGCAATTGCGGCGGCATGTGCACGAAGGCGCCGGCCTGGGCCTCGAAGATATCCGGGCCGAGGGTGAGGCGCGCCTCGCCGCTGTGTATGTAGATGCTGGCGGACATGGGGGCGGTGTGGGCGGAGAGTTCCTGGCCGGGCGCAAAGCCGAAAACCAGGATCTTCACGTGGGGGTCGTCGTAGAGGGTGCGGCTGAGAATGCCGTTCTCGGGAATCTGCACCTCCCCGGCGAGGTTGGGAATCAGTGTGTAGTCCACCATCCCATTATCGACCGGCGGGGCGGGATCGCGGCAACCGGGACTGCGGCACCTGTAAACTCCCAGGCCCACGGTATCCCGCCGGGCCGTAACCAGAACCGTCATGGTAGTACCAACCATTGCCAGGAGCGGCTCGCGAGACTATCATCGGGGCTGAATCCGATTTATCCGCCAGGCATCGGAAGTATATAGGAATGCAGAAAAACACGCCGCTGAAAATGGAAAACTGGATGGATGCCGCCGATCCCAACTCGGCGATGGATCAGCCCCAAACCGGCCTGGGCGCAGACGGTCGGGGACCGGCTGCCCCGGCCAACGAAATGGCCCTCCAGCGTCTCGATTCGATCAGGCCTGGGAGCGTCGTTCTAATCGAGTCCAGGGACGGGTCCCGCTCCGAAAAGTACTACGTCCGGAATTCCACCCGGAACGGC
>Ga0182027_10006694_pt1 | contig 17180 bp, 16 predicted proteins | sample 712E1DmetaG_FD_121300 | JGI IMG/M metagenome (GOLD analysis project Ga0182027, IMG submission 121300) | Permafrost microbial communities from Stordalen Mire, Sweden - 712E1D metaG (Illumina Assembly) | ecosystem: Environmental > Terrestrial > Soil > Wetlands > Permafrost | place: Sweden... | reverse complement strand
GAAAAACATTAATAGGGCCATTAATAACAGGAGAAACTCCATTAGGATCAATAGCTGTCCAGTCGCCGGTTAAATTAACTGAACCAACTGCAGATAGCACCTTGGTCGTTGTATTTATAGAAGCGCCTTCCGGGATTTGAAAAGTTGACCCATCAAACCGCCGGGTAACATAATTACTTTCTGCACCGGTAACTTCGGATGCGTCATAAGTAAAACTAACATCTGCATTAATTGAGGACACATTTGTAGCTGTAACACTCCAATATTTATTTAATGCTGATGTTGAAGACATCCTTTGTACCGGCACTACATTCACCGATATAGAAGCGCCCGGATTTACGGTTGCTGTCAATGCAGTAATGTTCATAGGCGTATAATACCCGCCTGAACCAATAGGGTAGTTAATTTTAAAATCGGTTGCCGTATTGCCTTGTTTAATTAAAATACCGGTGCCATCTGTCTGAATATATCGTAATGAAGAGCCATTGCTTATGGTGCCTGCTGTACCTAAGGTTAAACTGTAGGCACCTAAACTGAGGAAAGTATTATCCGAATTAAACAGAAGAGTATTGCTGACTGAAACATTTCCGCTTAAACTTTTTACACCCCCGTTTGAAATGGTTAGATTGTAATAATTAGATGCACATATTGATTGAGCGCCTGCTCCATTATAGTTTACGGTATTTACGGTTGCTGTGGCATTTAAAACCCCTAATCCGGTGAAAGGGGATGTAGCATTCGTATAGTTTAAAGTTGAATTTACGTCATTTAGCCAAATTGATGTGGTTGCATTACTGCCATTAATATATCCGTCAATATTTACAGCCCTTTGGTTGGTAATAGTCACATTTGTTGCTAATAAAAAGGTACCAGTGCCTGTGTAGCTGAAAGTGCCCGCACCTGCGCCCTGGATAATTAAATTTTTGTTTGCATTTATATTAGCATTAACTGCGCCAAAAGAAATATTTCCAGTTGAATTTAATAGTATTGTTTGGTTATTGGTGCTAAATGTTGCGCCACCTGTAGTAAAATTTGCCGTTCCACCATGTGTCAAACCTCCTCTTATGTCAAGGTTTGCTGCGGTAGTTACTGCTGTGGATGTCCAGGTGGTAGCATTACTTAAAGTAATTAAACCTATAAAAATATTTGTTCCTGCATCGTTATTATCAGTGAAAGACCCTCCTGAAAAATTGGAAGTTCCGGTTACCGTAAAATTACCTGAACTAATTGTCATAGTACCGGTATTGGATAAATTACCGGCAATAGTTACGTTAGAACCAGTGGCACTAAATGTAAAAGTACCACTGCACGTTAAATTACCTGAAACATTAAGTACCCTGCTTGCAACGGTATTGGTTAATGTTCCCTGAACATATAAGTTATTACATACACCAGGATTACCACTCATTGTGACCGTATGCACGGATCTAATCCAAACATTTTTTGCTGCAGTTGGGACTGTTGTTGCAATTGTTGCGCCAGTCCAGTTTCCTGCTGCTACACAAATCACCCAATTATTTGGTATAGCCCAATCTGTGGCAGCACAACAGGAACCATAGTCTCCTACTGCTTGTCCAAACACAGGAATGATAAAAGCAAACAGGGCAATAACTATTAACCCAACACGCTTTGGTAAAAACGACAAACTCATTGCTATTTGCGCATTTACATAAAGAAAAATTAATGTTGTCGTATAACTTTTTTTAGTACACATATTTATTGCTTAACTGCCATTTTTATAATTCAATTTTGGCTTTTAATCGGTCGATTTAATTGGAAGGTAAAATGCAGGTTTTATATCTGTTTACGCAAAATACGTAATTTTGTTAGATAAATAAAAATAATCATCATAGTGAATTACATATCAAAGATTGAGTTGATACTTTAAATTAACTCATTATATTCAAATAAATTAGAATGTTATGATGATTTATATCATGGAATAAGATGATATAAATCACTATCACATAATTAATAATTATAAGATAATCATTTGATCTGTAAATATATGTACATAAAGTTTGAAAGCATGTCCCGGTAAGGAAAATTACCGTTAAAAGGTAATATAAATCATTCAACAAATTTTTTTAATTATTGAAGATACACGTATAATTAAAATATAATTCAGATAGAATATTATTATCTGAATTAATGAAACTAAAATTCTCCCGGAGAAACATATTCGATAAAAATGATTGACAGGGAAGTGAGTAAAAATATTAGTTGGATATTTTAATGCCTTATATTATAATATTTTAAAAATGTGTAAGTTTTTTTCTTTAGTAAATAAAAATTATAAGGTATATTTCATCATTACCATTGTATATCTAATTATGCTATGTTCTTTTTCTAATGTAAATGCACAGCAATTACCTCTTTATAGTCAATACACATTTAACGGTTTCCTGCTGAACCCTGCTGTAGCTGGCGCTGAAGGATATACTGCCATTAACCTTACCAATAGGGAACAATGGTTAGGTATTGAAGGTGCCCCCCGTACCTATGCTTTAAGCTTTCAAACCAGGATTATGAAACGAAATTATATCGAAAAAAACTCGCCAATAAAGCAAAGACATGGACGTCGTTTACGGAGCGGAAGAGTGGGGTTAGGCGTCTATCTATATAATGATCACGCTGGGCAGATTGATCAAACGGGAGCACAATTTACCTATGCCTATCATATTGCTATAGATAAGTCGCAGCTTTCAATTGGCGTAACCTTTAGTTTACTTCAATATATGATCAATACCCGCAATCTGAAATTGTCTGATCAAACAGATAATAACATTGATAACAATCGTCTTTTAGTATATATACCTGATGTAAATTTTGGTATTTATTATTCTGATCAAAATAAATTTGTTGGGTTATCAGTGTTGCAACTTTCACATGCATATTTTAATATCAGTAATTATAATAATAACAATTTCCTTATTTATAGGCATTTTTATCTTACTGGTGGTTATAAATATGAAATAGATGAACAAAATATGATAGAACCTTCTTTTTATTTTAAATCTTCTGAACAATTACGTATGCAGATGGATGCCACATTAAAATTTGTTCATAACCGTAAGTTTTGGATTGGTTTGGGCTATAGAACTGGTTTAACGTTTATTGGGTCTGTAGGAGTAAATATTGGCCGATTCTATGCAGGTTATGCTTATGATTACAGTCCCAAAGGATTGCTTAATAGCTCATATGGTTCCCACGAATTAATGATAGCCTTAAAATTGGGCGATAACGTTCGCCGTTACAAATGGATTGAAAGATATTAATTAAAGTTGTCAATCAATTAGATGTATTTCAGTTTTAAATTAAATGTCTGATTATTATATCATTGAAATATAATTAAAAATAAATCAATATCTTTTAAAACCAAATATACCAAGTTGTTGTTTCTTATTTATCATTGCGATGCTTTCATGATGTGATAATTATGAGTTATCATAATTATCTTAAATATTGCAAAATATTGATAAATTGAGAATTCTGCTTATTCTTATTTTTTTCTCGGCCTGTTTGGAAGATTTTGCTGGTCCTCCTTTTGAAACTGACGACCCTGAACCGGTTGAATACAAACATTGGGAATATTACATTTCTTCAATTGATGAGTTACAACCTCATGTATTGTCAGGTACATTGCCTCATTTTGAAATCAATTATGGTCTAATCCCCAATGTTCAGGTTCACCTGGTATTGCCTTTAAATTATATATACCAGGAACATCAAAACATGCAATATGGTTATGGTTATACAGAATTTGGGTTAAAGTATCGTTTTATAAAAGAATCAGAACTTTTGCCGCAGGTAGGTATATTCCCGATATTAGAAATATCCACAGTGCCTGATAGAACGTTTAATAATGGCAAGGTTCAGTTATATTTACCTGTTTGGATACAAAAGTCGTGGGATAAACTCACCACCTATGGCGGCGGCGGTTATTGGATTAATCAGGGGGACAATAATAAAAATTGGTTTTTTTCCGGATGGGAACTACAATACGATTTTTCAAAGGCACTCACCCTGGGAGGTGAGTTGTATTATCATAGCGCTACCACAGCTGATAGCCAATCTTCGTTAGGGTTTAATGCCGGAGGTTTTCTTAATTTCAGTTCAAAATTTCATTTTATTTTTTCGTTTGGGCATACGATTACCAATGAAGCAATGTTTACTGTATATACGGGCTTATTGCTAACAATTTAATAGCAATTTATCAAATGGTAGTTTACTCTTTGGCTGATTAATCGTTATATTTAATACATTTGAACCTTCAAACTTTGATCTGAAGCATGTATGAACGAAAAACTGCAAGCCTTTGAGCGATTGTTGAATATTATGGATGAACTCAGGGAAAAATGTCCCTGGGATAAGAAACAAACAATTGAAAGTCTCCGGCATTTAACTATCGAAGAAACTTACGAATTGGCCGATGCTATTGTAGATAATGACATTTCTGAAATTAAGAAAGAATTGGGCGATGTATTGCTGCATATTGTTTTCTATGCAAGAATTGCGTCTGAAACCAAGGCATTTAATATTACTGATGTCATCAATAGTATATGTGATAAGTTAATATATCGCCATCCCCATGTATTTGGCCATGTACATGTAAAAGACGATGAAGAAGTAAAAACCAATTGGGAAAATTTGAAAATTAAGGCAGGAAGCAAATCTATTCTTGCCGGTGTGCCGAAATCGCTGCCCGCTTTGGTGAAGGCTCACCGTATCCAGGACAAGGTGCGCTCTGTAGGGTTCGACTGGGACGAGCGCAGCCAAATATGGGATAAAGTCAAAGAAGAATTATCTGAATTACAACTTGAAATTGACCGTCAGGATAAAGAAAAGATGGAAGCCGAATTTGGTGATTTGCTTTTTTCAATGGTCAATGCAGCCCGTCTTTATAACATAGATCCGGAAATTGCCTTGGAGCGTACCAATAAAAAATTTATGAAACGTTTTAATTATCTTGAGGAACAAACGATCAAAAAAGGCCGTTCACTGCAAGACATGAATTTACATGAAATGAATGAAATATGGGAAAAGGCCAAGAAGTTTGATCAGTAATTAATTTATTTGATCTTCTTTTTTGTGCTTATACCAAATCACAAGCCTCGGCAGGCATCCAGTGTGGATCTTTACCTTCCCATTTTATAGTACAGCCTATAGGATTGGTGAGCGGAACACTGATTTTCTTTCCTTCGGTAAGTTCAGCCAGCGCTTTGTCGAGGTCATTAACTGTCATTTTATGTGATTCTCGTGGATTATCAATGCCGCGTCCTGTATAAACCAACTCGCGTTTTTCGTTGAAAACAAAGAAATGTGGCGTTTTCAATGCTCCGTAAGCTAACGCTGCTTGCTGCGTGTCGTCCCAAAGATATAACCATGGGAATTTATTTTTGTTCATGCGGGCAACCATGTGTTCATAATCGTCTTCCTCGTATGTATTCGCGCTATTCGAATTAATACCCACGAATTTTACCCCTTTTGAAGCGAATCTGTCGGCGGTCCGCCTGGTAATTTCATCAGATCCCAAAACATAAGGACAATGGTTACAGGTAAAAAATACCACCAAATATTTATGTTGATCAAAATCTTTTAGATTATAAATTTTCCCGTCGGTTGCAAGCAATGAGAAATCAGGTGCTTTATTACCGGGTTCTAATGTATATGCCATAATTACCTCCATTTTAATTTAAAAAAAATGCTTTTAATGTTTCATTAACACCCAATTTTAAAAGATGTTCAAAATGGGCATTTACAAAGAGTGGGTTACCGTATACTTTTCAAAGGATATTCTTGAAGTTTTACAAATTTATACTCTTTAGCCCCAAGCTGAGGGATGATCATCTGTAACGCCTCAAAGGTATTGTTTTCAGGGCGATTGAAGTGCATGATAACTAATGACCCTGGCTTAACATGTTTGAGTACATTGTTGGCAATGGTTTGAGAGGAAGTCTCAGGTAGCACGTCTTCAGAGAGAACATCAAAACTCACTACGGTAATCCCAAGCATATTTGCCATTTTAACGCAGGCTTCATCTATATAGGCAGTAGCTGATCGGAAAAACTCGGGTTTGCGACCTGTAATTAACTTTATTTTTTCTGCATTCCCTTCAATTTCGTCGTAAGCACCTGCAATGTTTTTGGTGCCCTTTATACCAAATGCACTGTCGCCGTTAATAGAGCATGGCCTATGATTTAACCCGTGGTTTTCTATCTCGAAAAGGGTATCTTTTGCCAGTTCCAGGAACGTTTTATAATTGGCATCGATCCATAATCCGGTCACAAATAATGTTGCAGGAATTTTTTCCTTGCGAAGATAATTAATCAGATCGGTATCATACCCATTACCCATTCTACCTCCTCCACAAGCATCAAAAGTGAAAGCAATAATTTTTTGGTCGGTATTGATTTTTTCATTTACTCCTTTTACAAATTCTCCCCAACGACCAGCAGGTGTGTGGGCAAATTGCTTTACAATGCCGTTTTTAATCGCAAGATATTGGCTATCGGCATACAAATACTTTATTAATTTCTTGTTGGTATAATTGTTTACCTGGGCATACAATGAGCCACATCCCAGTCCCAGCATTATTATTATAAGTCTCATATATTCTTTCCACACTCCTTCAATGGTTACTTTTTCCATTTCTCAAAAATAAACTAAATACTTATATATTTGTTAAACCTGAATAATTCAATAGGAGGCATGACAAAGCCGCACTATTGATTTTATGAGGATAATCCCGATTTATTCCACAGGAATCCCTGCGGGAGAATTTGTTTGAAGCCCAGTGACTTCGGGGCTGAATTACAAATTCTTTATCGATTGCGCATTTTCTAATGCCTAATTTGGGTTAAGGTGATACTTTATATTAATCAACATTAATTTATTGACTTTATGCGGCTTTCATTCATTATTTTTATCCTGATTGTTTTAGGTATTTATTCGCTTGGTAATTTATACGTTTGTATCAGGGGGTTACAGGCATTACCCTCTAATTTTTGGTTTAGGATAAGTTTCATCGCTGTTTTCGTTTTGCTGGCTTCTTCGTACATGATCAGCAGGGTTGTTGAAAGGACGGACATAGGTACTTTACATTATCTTTCCTATTGGGCAGGGTCATACTGGATGGCTGCTTTGCTTTACTTCTTCATGGCAGTTTTGCTTTTCGATATTGTCAGACTTGTCAATCTTGGCTTCCACTTTCTTCCTGATAGGACATCGTTAAACTATTTACATCTTAAACAAATTGCTTTTGGTTCGTCTGTATTTGTCGTGATAGTTTTACTTGTTTATGGTACATGGAATGCGTCGAATGTGAAAATAAAACAGTTGAATTTAAATGTTTCAAAGCAAGCTGACGCTATAAAAAATTTAAATATTGTTATGGTTTCTGATATTCATTTGGGTAGCATGTTTGGAAAACAAAGTGTTGCAACAATGGTAAACCGTATCAATCAAATCAATCCGGATATAGTTTTGTTAGTTGGAGATATCCTGGACGAGGCTCAAAACCCCATTTTTAGGGATAATACAGGGGAGCCTTTGAAAATGTTGAAAGCGCCACTGGGAGTTTATGCCGTAACGGGGAACCATGAGTATATTGGGGGCATTAACAGAGCTGTGAAATATATTGAATCACTGAATATTAAACTTAACCACGATACTACTATCTTAATCAATAATGCTTTTTACCTGGCCGGTCGGGAGGATAAAGACATTAACCGCTTCACCAATAAAAACCGTAAGTCTTTGGACAAAATATTACAAAATGTAAATCATCAGTTACCTATTATTTTACTGGATCATCAGCCATTTGGTTTGAACCAGGCAGTTGAAAACGGGGTTGATCTTCAACTTTCTGGCCATACACACCATGGACAGTTCTGGCCGATAAATTATTTAACTAATCGAATTTACGAGGTGAGCTGGGGCTATAAACAAAAAAAGGATACACACATATACGTATCATGCGGGTATGGCACATGGGGACCACCCATTCGCATAGGTAACCGACCTGAAATTGTGAATATTAAATTAAGTTTTGTGCAATGAGAATAGATTCAAAAAAATAATGAACAAGGATTAACGATTTACGAACGCTGAAGACGTCCTTCGAAAATCAAAAATTGTTATTCCTTGTTCTGAGTTCAAAAAACGTATAATAAATTTTCGTTAAGAATTTTTAAAAAGCAATGATGTATTTAGGTATTATCATCCTTGACTTCTTCAGATTCCGTTTCCGTTTTCGGTTCTTCTTTTGGGTCTTCTTCCATGTCAACCATGTTCTGGCTAAGCAGAATATTGTACCACGTGAACACTTTTTTCATATCGGAAACATAAACCTTGTCATGGTCGTATTCGGGAACTATTTCTTCAAAATACGATTTAAGTTTATCTATCGGTGATTTTGGATCTATAGTTTGTTGTCCATTTTCTTTTTTGAAAATTCTGCGTAACACTTCTTTCAGCGGAATTTCCTTATCATCAGTATAAATTGCTATATCATCAAGCGCGCTAACCCTTGCAGAAGCAGTTGCATTCATTCTTTTTTTGTCGATCAAGCCTTCAACAATAACTCCACTGCGTCCTTGAGAAACAAAATGAAATAATCCGCTATAACCTGAAATTGATAAAATATCTTTAAGATTCATGATAAAATATTTTTATGTTATTGACCTCATGTAACTTCCATTATTGAAATTTTCATACTCTTATGTGAGTTGCTAATCATGGAAGATTCATAAGCTTTTTTTGATTCACAAAAATAAAAAATCTTTATACTATCCAACGTTCCTTTTTAAATTTTTCATAAACCTCGTTGATCTTTATACAATCAAACTCAACGCATAATACTTTGCCATTTGTCAAATTTCCCCATTGTAATTATTTGACGCTCAATAGAAAAAATTTGTGTAGTTTTAGTACCTGTTCCAAAACACTATGTTTTTCGTCGTTATAAATTACAAAATCTGATCGTTTCATTTTTTCTTCATCTGGCAGTTGGTTGTTCATCCTTTTCTTTACCTGCTCTCGGGTAACCTTGTCGCGTAACATTACGCGATTTATTCGCAATTCTTCAGGTGCATAAATGGTAACCATTTTGTTCATTTTCTTGTAGGCTCCACTTTCAAAAAGTAGTGCTGCCTCTTCAATGACATAAGGCTCATGTTCATATTGCTTACACCATGCCCTGAAATCGTCGCCTACAGCAGGATGTATAATCGAATTCACAAATTCCAAGGCTGTTTTGTCTTCAAAAATTATGCCTGCCAGCATTGACCTGTCAATTTGGTCATTTTTATAAAGCGAACGGCCAAATCTGGTCACCAGTTTTTCCCGTATTTGGATGTTTTGGTTTATCAGGGCTTTAGCTCTTATGTCGGCATTATAAATATTTACACCTAGCTTATTAAAAGCCTCACATACTGCTGATTTACCGCTGCCAATTCCACCCGTAATCCCAACTTTAATCATTTTTCGATAAGATAATCTACACTTTTAGGATGAAACCTAACATTTTGGACATAAGATGGTACCTTAACCAAATTTACTTTGAGTTTATTTTGATGGGTACCAAGCAGTGTATTATAATCGACTGTGACACGAAACATGTAAGGAGTCAATTTATCATAGTTTGAAATGCCAACCCGGCAAGAAAGAGTAATAGATACGGGGAAAGTTTTTATGTCGAGCCCGTCAGGGGTATTTTCAGCTTCGATTGGAATGCTCAGCACTTTTTCGGTATATTTTTCAATAGGTATGGTCACCAACACTTTTGTGGTTTGAAATATGAATTTATCAATTGGTAAAAGTTCAAGTTCTGTAATTATAGAGTCTTTTACATTTTTCATTTTTAATTCTTTGGTATATACCAAGCGAAGCGTATCGGTTGTCACCTGGGGACCGCTTACAACAATACTGTCGGGCTTGACTTTTACCTCACCTATTAATATGTATTGTTTTTTAAATTGAAGATTCAACATAGGTTTGACAGGAACTTTTTTATCTACAATATCGGTGAAGTTAAAATATAAGGTATCGGGTTTTATTTCAATAAGTTGAATATCTGAACCCAACTGATTACCAACCCGTTCTTTTATATATCTTGTTAAAAGAAAATATACAATATGGTTGTTTTTGCGCATAGTATCAAGCCTAAAAATGTCTATGGGCAGAGTGATAGGATATACAAAAGAAGTAACTTTATATTTTAATATATTGAAACCTATTCCTTTCACTTTAAGGCTAAGCTTTGCGGGTAAATCAGACACTAGTACTTTTCCTTTAGGAAAATTTTCGTATTTAACAGGATAGTCAATTAATGTAGTGTAATCTTTGCTTAAAGCTATAAGATACCAGAGGATCACAGATATAAGTAAAAAAAACAGATAGAGTAAAAGTTGCTTATTAAATTTAACTTTCTCTCTATCTGTAAATTGAGGAAATTGTATTTTTTGTTCTGGTTCCAAATCTCAACGAAATTAATTCGTTAACAAACCAACGCTCGCTTCATTATTTCTGCTGAGCAGCTAAATCAGTTGGGTCTCTTAATACAGCACTTTTATCAACTTTAATGTGAATATTATTATCCACCTCAAGAAGTATAGTTTGTTCGTTCACTTCTTGTATTTTTCCGTAAATACCTCCTGTGGTGACGACTTTATCTCCTTTTTTCAGTGCATTACGGTAATTAGCCAACTCTTTCTGACGTTTCATCTGAGGCCTGATCATAAAGAAATAGAAAACTACAATAATCAGTAATAGAAAAATCAGGGAAAACGACGAACTTTGTCCACCTTGTCCCGGGGTCATTAGCAGGATGCTAGATTCAATTGTTATCATTCTTTTTTAATTTTATTTGGTAAAACAACTTCGCAATGTAATGTCAAAATCTTTGTGTCTGGTATCGCATTTGATACTACAGTCACTGTTTTAGTTTGAGTTCCAGCCTTTCCAGTGGTGTTAAAAATCACCTCGACAGGAGTCGATTTCCCTGGAGGGATAGGTTTTTTATCATATTTAGCTACAGTACACCCGCAACTTGCTATTACTGATTGAAGTATTAAGTCAGCCTTGCCTCGGTTTTCGACAATAAAAATATGGACAACCTTTTCGCCCTGATTTACTTTTCCTACGTCGTATGTTTCTTCACCAACATACATGTAAGGGCCTTTGCCATTGAATGCCTTATTGGAGGTACTATTATTTTTGTTCTGGCATGCAGAAAGGATAACCAATAAGCCTAAAATAATACGAATTTTTTTCATCTGTACATCAAAGAAAATTGTTTGCAAAGTAAGTATAATTTTTTAACACAGGCAAGGAAAACAATTTATCATAGTATATTAGGTTCGCCAAGCAATCCCCGGCCTGTTTTTACAATTTTATTTTCCTTACGAAAATCGTTGACAATTTTATCAAGAATTCCATTTACAAACTCGTTACTTTTGTGAGTAGAATAAAATTTGGCAATATCGATGTACTCGTTAAGTGTGACTTTCACAGGAATACTTGGAAATTCCATAATCTCGGTCAATGCCACAATCATGATGATGATATCCATAAGAGCGATACGTTCTAGTTCCCAATTTTTAGTGTACTTCTCAATTATGTCGCGATACTCTTGATGCTTTAAAATAGTTTTTTGTAACAGCAATTTACCAAACATGCGATCTTCCTCATTTTTGTATAGCTGCATCAACGCCGGGCTCGAATCCGATTCTTTAAACTTTTGTAACGTTTGTATAATCATACTAACTACAAATTCAATATCATCGTTCCAATAAATACTTTGTTCTTCGAGCAATTGATAGAGAAACTCCCAATCTTCGAATTCGTTTGTAAAAATATCAATAATGATTTGTTTATCTGATCCGTAATTAGGCCTATCAGAGTTTACATAACGTAAATAATAATCGGCTTCTGTTACTTTTTGATATAACTTCTTAATCAGTTCCGGATTATCACTCCAAGACAGTTTATTTAATACAATATAATTTTCGAATTGTTTGCTATTACGGAGCTGAACAATTATTTTATTATCAACAATTTGTTTTTTAGGGTGTAAATCGCTAAAAGTTGGTAATTTTTTATTACGGTCTGTCTCGATACGATCGCTGGCATAATCGGCAACATTGATAATCAAAAGAATAAAATAATGATATAAATCATAAGCTTTTTTAATACTTTGCTGCAATTCCTTATCTGATTTTTCCAGTGAAGAACCTGAGTTTGTAAAATAGGCATAGAGAACCTGAATAAGCTTAATTCGTATTAACCTTCTGCTAATCATCTTTAAAAGAACCTGTTAAATGAAGTCATAGTTTTATATCATGAATTTTACCAAATTGTGTGCAAAGTAAGGGAAAAATAGTAATGATTTGTAAATCGAATAATTTTTTTTGTTGTTTAATGATAATTAAGTTAAAAAGTATAATAAAATCATTTTTTAAAAAAATATTTTTCTACTTTTGGTAATTGGCAATTAGTAACATAGTAACCAAAAACCCTAAGAAAATGGAAGAAGCAAACGAAAAAAAGGCCAAACCTGAAAGAACCGAAAGAAGTGAGCAAGTTTCAAAGGTAGTTCGAGCTGGTAAAAGAACCTACTTTTTTGATGTAAAAACCACCCAACGTAATGACTTCTACCTTACTATTACCGAAAGCAAAAAAAAATACAATAGCGATGGGCGTTTTATTTATGAGAAACATCTGGTTTTTCTTTACAAAGAAGATTTTCAAACTTTTTTGGATGGTTTAACGGAAATGATCAATTATGTTCGATCAGTGCCTCATACTGAGAAATTTATTCCATATCATGCAAAAAATGTATATCATCATGAAGAAGAAATAGTGAAAGGTGCAACAGCCGATGAATATGAAGAAGCAGTGGTTGAAAATTACACCAATGTAAATTTTGATGATCTGGATGATAAGGACAGAAACTGATGCATTCTATTCGAATTTAGTCTATCATTTCGTATAAGTTATTTTTGATTGCTTTCTGTATTTCCTGGGAACTGTGATGTTTGAAGTACATGGCTAATTTCTTCAAACGTTAGTTCTTTTACATTGGTAACAATAAAATTCATTTGAAGGAAATCGCCAAATTGGTTACAATTTTCTATGGCTTCCTCAAACATTTCGTGTAAGTGAACATTTATGGGTATAATAGCTTTTACAGTAGAAAAGGTATTTGAATGTTTAACATCTTCAATTTCCGCATTAAATTTTTTAAAAATATAATTCATTTCACTAAGAATAACTTTCTTACGAAGATCATCCAATGTCATTTCGTGTTTTACTAAAAACACAATAAAATACCTGAGTTTTTGGCCTTTTCCACCTAAACCTGTGGATATAAATACCTGATTTTGGTCTAGAAGAGAACTTTCAAGTAACATGCGGCTTTCCTGCATAGCAAGTATTGCCCAATCTTTCAGTGTAGGGTCCGGATTTTTTTGATACTGTTCTAATGCCCTAAATGCCTCAACTTTATCGATAGAAGCAAGCTTTATTAATAAGGATTTTTTTTGGTCTAACGATATTTCGTTTGAAAATAAACTATCTTTTTGATTTAATGTATCTTCGTAATCAATTGATTTTTTAATATCTTTTGAGGTTTCAAAATATTCGAGCTGAACATCAATATCAATATGATCCTCAAGAATATTGAAGTTACTTTTCAAATTTCCTAATAGTTCCTGGATTTTACTATATAAATTTTCCTGGCCCATTTTTTATTTCTAGTTCATTTGCTGAAATGATACTTAAAATAAAAATATGAAAAGTAACCATAAGAAACAAACGAATTGTAATTAAACTCCTTGTTTTTTATAGAAAAAACTACTCAATAGGCCAAAGCTGCTGGGCTTATCAATGCAGAATTGACGGAAAGAAAATTAAGCTTCGGTCTCAAGTAGTCAGACTATTGCTTTATGTTTGTTACATACAGCCTGTAGCTGTTTTATTACATATTGCTAATAATTTCATCGCAAAACTCAGAACATTTAAGTTTAGTGGCTCCCTGCATAAGGCGTTCCAAATCGTAAGTCACTCGTTTCTTTTTGATTGATTCTTGCAGACCTTTAACAATGAGATTTGCAGCTTCTTGCCAGCCGAGGTATTCGAGCATCATTGCACCAGACAGTATGACCGACCCTGGATTAACCATGTCTTTTCCGGCATACTTTGGAGCAGTACCATGAGTGGCTTCAAAAATGGCATGTCCGGTATCATAGTTTATGTTAGCGCCCGGTGCTATGCCAATACCTCCAACAATGGCTGCCAGAGCGTCAGAAATGTAATCGCCGTTCAGGTTGAGTGTAGCAATTACCGAATACTCAGCCGGACGTGTAAGTATCTGTTGCAGGAAAGCATCAGCAATAATATCTTTAATAATAATTTCATTTCCGGTATTGGGGTTTTTAAATAAACACCATGGGCCTTTATCGATTTCTACTGCTCCAAAATCGCGCTTGGCCAGGGCATAACCCCAGTCACGAAAACCACCTTCGGTAAATTTTTGAATATTGCCTTTATGAACCATCGTCAATGATGGTTTGTTGTTTTGAATGGTATATTCGATAGCTGCACGAATAAGTCGCTCACTGCCTTGCTTTGATACCGGTTTAATGCCGATAGACGATGTCTCAGGGAAGCGTATCTTTGTCACTTTCATTTCCTTTTGCAAGAACTCAATTACCCTTTGTGCTTCTGCTGTACCACTCATCCATTCTATGCCAGCATAAATATCTTCAGTATTTTCGCGAAAAATAACCATGTTAGTAGTAGTTGGATCTTTTACAGGGGAAGGAACACCTTCATAATAATGGATAGGACGAAGGCATACATAAAGATCAAGTACCTGGCGTAGCGCAACATTCAGCGAACGGATACCACCGCCTATTGGCGTGGTTAAGGGCCCTTTAATGGCTACCAGATATTCTTTAATAATATCAAGCGTTTCCTGTGGCAGCCATTCTTTTTTCAGGTTAAAAGACTTTTCGCCTGCATATACTTCTTTCCATATTATTTTTCGTTTGCTTTTGTATGCTTTTTCAACTGCGGCATCGAAAACACCCACCGAAGCTTTCCAAATATCAGGGCCTGTGCCATCACCTTCAATAAAGGGAATGATTGGAAAATCGGGAACAATCAGTTTTTTGTCTTTAATAGTAATTTTTTTTCCTTTCATGATAAACTTAGTTGCTAATTATCAGATGGTTTTGAAAGAAACACAATAGAAATAAATTTTCAAAGTATTTTATCCAAAGTCTAATCCGAATTGCTGTTTCAATTTAATGAGATTTGGGTTCTTTTCAGTTAAGTGATCGAATTTTTCCTGGTCAGTATAAAACCGTTTATTCCCCTGAGGTATTTCAGTCATCTTAGTAACCAACTCTATTTTACCATTAGACAACTCGTTGCGTAAAAAGTTCAACAAAGAAGGTTTAAGTTTTAATATTTCTTCCTCTTGTAATGAGTTGCTTAGCGTAAATTCAATGACGTACTCATCTTTTAAAACAGGCAATTGGGCTACCAAGGCACTATGCATACGTGGATGGCTGGTTTTATAACCCAGCGCATATTTTTCCCATACTTGGTTTAGTTGCTCCTGCGTGAAAGAATTAGTTTGGTGAACTGTGTAAGTAGAAGAATTTTCTTCTACCTGGGAAAGTGATTCTTTAGGATGATTGATAAGTGTATTGGCAGAGTCGCTTTTTAATGCATCTTTAATTGAAAAAGATGGGATATTTGTAAGTGCAGATTTCGGATCTTTAATAGTACTTTGCTTAACCTTTGTTGTAAAGGCTATATCTTCAGTTATGGAGGAGGTTTTGAGAGATGCAGCTTTTTGTTTAGCCTGATGTTCTTCGGTTATATCAGAGTTTTTTTTTTCAGGGTCGATATTGCAGAGCTGTATCAACGCTAATTCAACGTGCAACCGCTGATTTTTACTTGCTTTATACTGGATATCGCTTTGTCCACAAATATTCAAGGCTTCGAAGAGAAAAAGCGGGTCACATTTCTTAGCTTGTGTTTTATAATGCTCTTTAATAGTAGCGCCAACCTCCAGCAATTGAATTGTTATTTCATCCCTGCATACCAATAAATCGCGCAGATGCGATGCCAGGCCATTAATAAAGTTGTGTCCATCAAAACCTTTGTCAAGGATGTCGTTAAATAACATCAAAGTTTTGGGGATGCTTTTTTCAAGAAAGGCATCAACCATGCGAAAATAATATTCGTAGTCAAGGATGTTAAGGTTTTCGATAACTCCCTTATACGTTATTTTACTGTCTGAAAAACTTACAATTTGATCATAAATTGAAAGGGCGTCACGCATACCGCCATCTGACTTCTGAGCAATTACATTCAAGGCATCTATTTCGTAATCAATACCTTCGGTTTTAGAAATATATTCGAGGTACTGAACTGTATCTTCGATTTTAATGCGGTTGAAATCAAAAATTTGGCATCGGGAGAGAATAGTTGGGATAATCTTATGTTTTTCCGTTGTTGCCAAGATAAATAAAGCATGGGCAGGAGGTTCTTCGAGTGTTTTTAAGAAAGCATTGAAAGCCTGGGTCGATAACATGTGAACCTCATCGATAATGTATATGCTATACTTGCCAATCTGTGGAGGGATGCGTACCTGGTCGATTAGATTACGGATATCGTCAACTGAGTTATTTGATGCTGCATCAAGTTCATGTATGTTGTAAGAACGTGATTCGCTAAACGAACGACATGATTCGCATTCATTACATGCTTCTGCCTCTTCTGTGCGGTTAAAGCAATTCAATGTTTTAGCAAAAATTCTTGCACAGGTAGTCTTTCCAACTCCACGCGGACCACAAAATAGGTAAGCATGGGCAAGATGGCTATTACGAATGGAATTTTTTAAAGTTGTAGTAACCGAATGTTGCCCTACCACCGACTGGAATGTCGAAGGACGATATTTTCTCGCCGATACAATAAAATTATTCATACTTCTTTGAAAACGTCACAAAGATACTTTTTTCTTTTATCTGAAAGGGTAATGTTGAAAACTTCCGATAAGCAATTATTGTGACTCAGCTTTTGTTAAATACTCCCCTACTTTAGACAACTTTAATACAAAGATAAGTTAGATTTCCTTTTCCGCCCAATTGGGCGGAAAAGGAAAT
>Ga0182027_10006693_pt1 | contig 17180 bp, 16 predicted proteins | sample 712E1DmetaG_FD_121300 | JGI IMG/M metagenome (GOLD analysis project Ga0182027, IMG submission 121300) | Permafrost microbial communities from Stordalen Mire, Sweden - 712E1D metaG (Illumina Assembly) | ecosystem: Environmental > Terrestrial > Soil > Wetlands > Permafrost | place: Sweden... | reverse complement strand
TGGGGCACGCCGTTGCCGCTTTGGAAGTGCGAACAAGGCCACATTCAGGCCGTCGGCTCGCTCGAAGAAATGGAGACTAACCGCTTCCGTCACAACCGTTTCTTCGCGGTGCGCCACGGCGAGTCCGAGGGCAACGCCACGGGCACCATCTCCTCCTGGCCAGAACAGAACGGCGGCTTCGGCCTGACCCCAGCGGGGGAGGCGCAAGTTCGCGTGACCGCCGAGAAGCTCAAGCATGAAGGCGTCGATCTCATCATCGCCTCCGACCTCAAGCGCACCAGCCAGACGGCCAAGATCATCCAGGAAGTCACGGGCGCCGAACTGATCTTCGACGAGCGCCTCCGTGAACTCGGTCTGGGCGAGTTCAACGGCAAGACCGAGGCGGACTTCCACGCCTACTTCGCCAATCGCGCCGAGCACTTCACCAAGCGCCCCGAAGGCGGCGAGAACTACAATGACGTCCGCAAGCGCGTCATGGAGTGTGTTCTCGAATATGACCGCAAGCACGACGGAAAAAAAATCGCCGTCGTCACGCACGGCGACCCCGTCTGGTTCCTGATGGCCGTGGCCCAGGGGATCTGGGGCGAAGATCTCTGGGATCTCGCCGATGCTCACTACCTGCCGACCGGCACGCACGTCGAAATCAAGATCCCGAACTGGCCGTTCGACGACAACGGCGCCGTCGATGTCCATCGTCCCTACATTGACCGCGTGACGCTGAAATGCCGCGAGTGCGGCGGCGAGGCCCGGCGCATCCCCGAAGTCCTGGACGTGTGGTTCGACTCCGGCGCCATGCCGCTTGCCCAGTGGCACTACCCGAAGGGCGCGAACTCCATCGCCAAGGTGGATGGCGTGGATGGCAAGCCCGCCGAGGCTTACCCGGCTGACTTCATCTGCGAAGCCATGGACCAGACCCGTGGCTGGTTCTACACGATGCTCGCCATCGCGACCCTGCTCGACCGCGAGCCGCCCTACAAGAACGTCATCTGCCTCGGCCTCATCCTCGACGCCAAGGGCCTGAAGATGTCGAAGTCCAAAGGCAATATCGTCGACCCCTGGGCCATGTTCACCAAGTACGGCGCCGACGCCGTAAGATTCCACTTCTACACCGTGAGCGCCGCGGGCGAGCCCAAGCGCTTCGACGAGAAGGACGTGGACGGCGTCATCAAGAAGGTCTTCCTCATCCTGTGGAACTGCCTCTCGTTCTGGAAGATGCACGCCGCTGGCGCACCCGCCGTGGCCGAAGCCCCGGTCGTCACCGACGAGATCGACCGTTGGATCCTCTCGGAATTGGCGCAACTCACTGCCACCGTGACCAACGGACTTGAGAAGTACGACGTCATCACGGCTGGACGAGCCATCGCCGACTTCGTGAACGACCTCTCGACTTGGTATGTCCGCCGGAGCCGCGACCGCTTCAAGGACGGCGACAAGGTTGCCATCCAGACTCTCGGCCACGTTCTCCTCATGCTCGCAAAAGTCATGGCACCCTTCACGCCTTTCGTCGCTGAGGGGCTCTACCAGGAGCTTGGTGGCCAAAAGAAGTCGGTACACTTGGAGGATTGGTCCAAGTCAGGCAAGCACGATGCCGATCTGTCCTTTAAGATGAAACACGTTCGGAATATCGCCTCGCGCGGTCTCGAAAAACGTTCCGCCGCTGGCATCAACGTCCGCCAAGCGCTCGCCAGGCTGACGCTCACGGCCGACTTCGCCCTTGAAGACTGGATGAAGGCGATGATCGCCGCCGAGGTCAACGTCAAGGAAGTCGTCGCCGTCAAAGGCACCGCCACTGAAGTCGAGCTCGACACGACGCTCACGCCGGAACTGAAGCGCGAAGGCGCCGCCCGCGACCTGACGCGCCATCTCAACTCCCTGCGCAAGGAAGCCGGGCTGACCATCGAGGACCGCGTCATCATCCGCTTCGAGACCGAATCAAAGTTCTGGCAGGAGGTCTTCGGTGAGCACGGCGAAACCCTCAAGTCCGCCGCCCGCGCCGTCGGGCTCCAAGCCGGGAAGTCCGACGTCGTCCTCAAGTCCACCGAAGTCGAGTTCGACGGTGAGAAGGCCTGGATCGGGATTGAAAAATCATAATCAACTCCATATGAAGGAGAAAATGCCGACGCCGCGTCCGGAAAAGAAGGGCAAGCCTTCAGCCGCCGCGCTGGCCAAGGAATGGGAGAAGAAGTTGGCCAAGGAGGGGCTGACCGCCGAACCCCAAGAGGACAAGGCGGCCGCCCTGTTGCGCCAGCAGATTGAAGCCGAAGGCGGCATGGAAGTTTCGGAAACCGAGATTCGCCAGAAGATTCAAGAACATTTAGTGGGCCGCCCCGAGAGCCTCACCCAGAGTGGGCTTCATCGTCAGATCGCCAATGCCGTCGCCCAGGGAATGGGCATCTCGACCGACGAAATCCCCAACGACCTGATTGACACGGTCTTGAGGGAGATTCCGGAAGTTGAGCGTCGCGTCCGGGCGATCATTTCCTCCAAATCCGGGTCGCCGGTGCGTTTCCATTACGACAAGATGAACGACCTAATCACTCGGAACTTGGGAAGCGACTTCTCCGACTTCTCGCCCATGGCGCTCCAGGAGATCATCGCCCGCGCTCTTGAGGAAAGTAATTGAGGGCGGCCATTAGATGACACGAAAGCGCCTCGGGCAACTGAGGCGCTTTTGGTCAGAGCCATATTTGATTTTTGGGGCTAAAAATGGTAAAATTCACCATGAAATTACCCTATGGCCCATTCCTTTGAGGACCAGCTCGCCAGGTTCGGACATCACTACGAGGAACAGATTTTCGGCAAGCCGACGGTCAAACCCGAATTCGACCGCCTCGCCGAGGCCTTGCCGGAGGATGAGAACTACTCCGTCCGGCTTCGGAAGCTGCTCGAGCTTTATGGCCAGAACTATTTGAGCGACCCGACGGAGCCGACCGGCCCTGCCTTTAACGACCTGCGCTTGGCGGTCCTGGACCTCCTGCCCGTCACTCCCGATGAGTACGATAACCTCAAGGCCTATTCCACCATCGGGGTTCAGCCGATTGACTATGGCATGGGCGTCGACGCCTACTTCGAGTTCAAGGATCCCAAGACCGGCCGGACGGCCTATGTGACCCTCGATGCCTCGTTGAATCAGGACAAATTAGATTCTGCCATTCGAGCCGACGAGCTGATTTCGGAGCTGCCGTCTCCCTTGGAAGACGAGAGCGCTTATCTGGAAGCCGTCGAGAAGCTGGCGCGAGAAATTGGCACCCTGCTCTTGAAACGGGCGGCGCCGCCCCCGACCGCCAAGCCTGTCAACATCGTCATCGTAGAGAAGAATAAATGATCGCCTATCTCTCCGGCAAAATTTTGGAGAAAGGTAAGGACTTCGCCATCGTCCTGGCGGGGGAGGTTGGCTATAAGGTCCAGCTCGCCGTGGCCGTCCTCAAATCCTTGGAGAAGGGCGCCTCGGTCAAGTTCTACACCCACCAAGTCGTGCGCGAGGATTCTGCCGAGCTCTTCGGCTTCGCCACGATGCAGGAGCTGGAGTTCTTCTGGCGGCTCATCTCCGTCACGGGCGTCGGTCCCAAGATGGCTTTGCACCTGCTCGCGCTCGGTCCCATCGAGGACATCGGCCGGGCCATCGACCGCGGCGACATCGACTATCTCTCCAGCGCCTCGGGCGTCGGCAAGAAGACGGCCCAGCGTTTGGTACTCGATTTGCGCGGCAAGCTGGTCAGCGAAGGCTCGGGCGAGGGCAGTGATTTGGCTTCGGCCCTCGAGAACCTCGGTTATCCGCGCGCCAAGGCTCATGAGGCGGCCCGTTCCGTTGGAGTCGAAGGCACGATGGAAGAGCGGCTCAAGGCGGCGCTCAAGCTCATGTCACGCCGATGAAAATCGTCACCCCCGACGATAACTGGAACGCCGACGTCCTCAAGGCGGGCGGCGGTTTTTTGCAGGCACGGGAGTGGGGGAATTTCCAAAAGACCGCTGGGCTCGAGGTTCGCTGGCTACGTGACGAGAAAAACGTCCCGTCACTTTGGCTCAAGCGCCCGTTGCCGCTCGGCCGGCATTATTGGTATTGCCCGAGGGGGCCAATCTCCGCTGGTGTTGTTAGTGCGGGCGGCCCGGTGGCCGCAACGGAAGCTGCCCGACTACCCCTCCGGCCTTTCAGGCCACCTCCCCTTGCCAAGGGAGGATTAAAGGTAGACGTCTCTTTTCAGGGATGCGAGGGTTCGCCGGTTGGCGAAGCTTCCGTGGCGGCTGCCGGGACGACCGCCCTCTCTGGTGCTGATTTCCTTCGCATTGAGCCCCAGGCGGTTCCATTCGGTGCTCTCAGAGTTTCGTCTGTACAGCCCAGTCAGACTTGGATTCTCGACCTCGCGCCTGACGCCGCCGATTTGATGAAGGGTATGCATCCCAAGACCCGCTACAACATCGGCCTGGCCGAGCGCAAGGGTGTTCGGACTTACCGCGTCAGCCTGAAGGACCCCAACGTCTTCGACATCTTTTGGAGCTTGGTGGGGGAGACGACCGGCCGCGATCGTTTCAGCGCCCACGACCGCGAATATTATCGCCAGATGCTTGAGACTCTTGCTGGTGATCCGGCGCACGATGCTCAAATTCGGCCCGTGGCCACCTTGGAATTTGCCGAGCACGACGGTCGCGTTCTCGCCGCCAACCTGATGATCTGGTTCGGCGACACGGTGACTTACTTGCACGGCGCGTCCTCCAACGTCCGGCGCGAGGTCATGGCACCACACTTGATGCATTGGAAGCTCATCAATGAGGCCAAGTCCCTCGGCTTCAAGCATTACGATTTTTGGGGCGTCGCGCCCGAAGGCGCCGTGAACCATCCCTGGGCCGGCGTCAGCCGCTTCAAGCGCGGTTTCGGCGGCCGCTATGTCAGCTATCCTGGTACCTTCGACCTGCCGCTCGACCGCTTCTGGTACCGCTTTTATCGTTTGATTCAGTCCCTGCGCGGCCGTAATTGAAGGGCGCTTATGCTATCGATCAGCGAGATTCTCGCCGACTTTTGGGGGAAGATGCCCGGCCACGCCCGGGGACTCATCGAGCAGAACCTCGACATGTCGCTCGAGATCAACCGCCGGTTCCGCGACAATCCCGATTCGCCGGCCGAGCACAAGCCCCAGTGGCACCAGTGGGGCATCATTACCCACACCAAAAAATTTGAGGAATTCAGCCGCACCCAAGTCCCCGGTTACCTGAAAGAATGGGGCGTGGCCGAGGCCGCCGAGCAAGTGATGCTGGAGCAGATTGACGGCCGGACCAAGGGCGAACTGTTGAGGCTCACCGCCGCCTTTCACGACCTTGGCAAGTTCACGACACGCACCATCCGGAACGATGTTGTGGCTGGTCTGGAGCGCGATTTTGATTTCAAGGGCCACGAGGCCGCCTCGGGGCGAATCGTCCGTCAGCCGGAGTTTTCCGAGAAGCTTCGGGACGACTACGGGCTGACCGAGAATCAGATCGAGTACGTCGCCGCCTGCGCCGAGCGTCATTACGCCCTGGCCCGCATTCGTGACGCCGCCGTCCATAAGCTCGGTGGCTTCACCATCGCCTTTACGAGCAGCCCGGAATTCCAGGCGAGCGCCGACCAACTGATGGACAAACATCCGGACTTCCAGCTTGAGTTGGGGCTCATGTACCTGGCGGATTCCCTGGCCAAGAATGAGATTCGGAGCTCGGCCCGGACCGACGCCGAAATCGCTGCTTCGGATGTCGAGGTCCGGCGGGTGGTTGCCGAACGCGGTCTGAATCCCGTACTTATCGACGGCGTCAAGCAATTGCCAGTCTCCATAGCCCTGGTCGAAAGGTACCTGAAGCGCTGGGCCAAGCGCCACGAAGCCTGAAGATCGGACGTTGACTTGTGGCCAGTCTTGGGCTAAAGTAGCTCGTGTTCGTTAAAAGCAGAAAGTTTTGCGCGACGGCGCAAAACACCCTGAATACTATCAAGGATAGCGTGCCTGCCTACCGGTAGGCAGGCTATCCGCGAAGGACGAGGCAGCCGGCAGGGGCCCGAGCGACCGCAGAGCGTGTCGCCGGGGCCAAAGCCGTGCTGACGAGTGGCGCCCGTAGCTCAGCTGGATAGAGCACTTCCCTCCGAAGGAAGGGGCCAGACGTTCGAATCGTCTCGGGCGCACCATGAAAAGACCGGCCACAAAGGGCCGGTTTTTTCGTATCAGAGTTATTACTAGAGCGACGCAAGGAGCAATTCTTTCAGGGCCGTAATGAGCAGGTCTTTCCGGTTCGTCTTCCCGCCAGTCAGCGTGGTGTGGGGGTCGGACGGATTGCCACCGAAACGCTCGGCGATGACGGTGCCGACGGTCGTGGTGGCGAAGCCGCGTATTCGGGCTTCCTCCACGCAGTCGTTCGGCACGATCACGGACGGGCTGTGGAACGATGTCTCTTGTCCTTTCGGAGTCAGGAGGACGACCATGGCGGCGTCATGCCAGACCCCATCCTCCGAGAACAGCCCGTTCTCGATGCCGAGGGCGTGCGTAGCTTGTGGGCAGAGCCGGAGAGCCTCGGCGGCGCGATGGCGGGCGCCGACTAGCGTCTCCTCGCCGACGGGCTGGGCGTTCACGCCCGAAGGTGCGTCGATGGCGACGATTTCAGTCGACAAGCCGAGCGCCGCAATGGCCTCGCGGACCGCTTCGAGTTTGATGGGGTTGGCCGAGCCGAGAGCGATGATCATGGGATTCTCCTTAGTGTTTGTTGGTAGAAAAGAGCCGGCGGGTTTTTGGGCCGCCGGCAGACGCAGAGACACTCACTCTCGGCCGCCGATTCCGGCCTGGAGCTTCCATATGTCGGGATACCCAGTGATGTCCGTTAGGACCCCGCACTCGGGGCACTTGAAGGTTACGTAGTATTCCGAGGAGCCGTCGTAGGAGTGGCTACCGGTTCGGAAGAGGTCGCTTTCGTCGACCAGGAGCTTGGCTCCACAGCCGCCGCCCCCGTTGCCGTTTCCGGAGCAGGAACATTCCTTGGCCCAGCCCTTTTGCGGTCGTCCCTTCTTCAGTACTTTCATCTCACACCTCCGTTGTAAAGAACGTTTTCGGAACCGGAACTTTCACACCGCTAGTCCCAGGTGGAACATGGGCGTGTTTGGAGCTTTTCCGCCAGTCGCGGAGTCAGCTTCTCGGCTGGGATTTCGACTGCCTTCCGGCAGAGCGGGCAGAGGACGTAATATCGCGTCGTCTCCTTGCCGTAGTCCCAGCTGCTCGTCAGGTCGCTCTCCTCGATGAGGAGTTCGGCCGCGCAAGTCGCGCAGTTGACCTTGAGCTCCCACTTCGCGTTCCAATCGCCTTCCTTCAGAACTTTCATCTCGCACCTCCGTTGTAAGGACCAATGCCGGCAGGACCGTCCCACCGACAGTTCCAGCATGCCAGTAGTTATAAAATTACGACACGAAATTTCATAGAAAAAGTTGACAAAAAGACAAAAATCGCTATAATAAGGTCATAAGTAGTAAATTACTACTACGAAAAACTCCGTAAAAAAGGAAGTTGGTGAGGTCCTCGACCGTTTTGGCCTGAATTCGCGCGACCAGGCGGTCTATCTGGCCATGTTGCCGCGCGGCGTCGTTTCGCTCACGCCCATCGCCCAGGCCACGGGCTTGCCGCTCACCACCGTCCAGTCGGTGATGGCTCGGCTGACTGCTTTGGGGCTGGTCGCCGTGTCCCAGAAGAAGTCGCGTCATCTTTATGAGGCGCTCGATCCGGTCGTCCTGAAGCGCATTCTCGAGCGGCAGGCGGAGGAAGTCACCGGCGTGATTCCCGAACTGCGCAAGCTGATGCAGGAGGAAGCCGGCTCGCCGAACCTGCGCGTCTACTACCGCGAGCGCATGGCGGACATTTTTCACCAGGCGCTCGGCGCCCAGGGCAAGATGGTCCTCGAAATCGTCTCGGCCCGGGACATCCAGGACGTGCTGGGGGAGAAGTTCCATTTCACCTGGCGGCGCGTGCAATCGGGCGTGCGGCTCCGGAGCCTGCGCGTCGAGCGGCGCGAGATCAAGAAGTACGCGCCGGAGATTGACGCCCGCGAGCTGCGCGAAGCCAAGTTCCTGCCGCGCGAGCTGACCTTCCGCGCTTCCATCATGATCTGGGACGACACGGTCGCCTTCTTCACGCCCAAGGACGAGGGGTTGGCCTGGACCGTCCGGAGCTCGGCCTTAGCTGAGACGCTCCGTCAGCTCTTCGACCTGCTCTGGAGCGTCAGCCGCAAGATGACCGTGAGTTAAAATAGTAAAAGGTAATAAGCATAAAACGGCTGTAATCAGCCGTTTTAATGCGCCCTGTTTTCTTATTATCCTTGACGAAAGTCCTCGGACATGTTACGGTTGCGCGTCAGTTGGCAATCCTGCCAGCAGGCAAAAGCCGCGTGAATCCGCGGTCCATGCACCTTACAAGGAGTTCTAAATGTTCCTAGTCGCTCTGTTCCTTTTCGCCGGTACCATCGTACTGGACCGCCTTCTCAAGAAGGTGCCCTGCCGCTGGTTCCAGTATGCAGTCGAGACCGTCGGCCTCATCGCCTCCATTTGCGTGTTCGTCATCAGTTGCCTGTCTAGGGCAGACGACGCCGTGATGGGCTGCATCTTCGCGGTCCTCGCCGCCATCTATTGGGTCGCGGATGTTTTGATCACATACGCTTCCGGACGAAAAGCTGTCTCCACTAAACAGCCCGCACCGACGTCCGAAACGTAATTCCTAACCCAACGTCTCCAGTTTGGCCCCTTGCGTGGGGCCTTTTTTTACTCCATCACCACGCCCTTGCCGGCGGCAGTGTCGTCGCCAATCAGGTCGGTGCCGATGGGCCGCTCGGTCTTGAGGATGACGGAATTGGTCGCCTTGTCGAGCGCCTCGAACTTGGAGTCGCCGGTGATGTCCATGATGTTGCCTGCGTCGGCGGCGGCGGGCGTCACCTGGACGTCGAAGCTCACGACGACTTGCTTGATCGAGATTGGCAGGCGGTTCAGCCGCCAGGTCGCGATGCGCCCGGTGTCGTCGAAGGAGAGGTCTCCGGCGTCGACTTGGCGCGGCGTGCCGGACCATTTGACCCCCTGCGGCAGGAGCGTCGTGACCGTGAGGTTCGAGAGCTCGTGGAGCGAGTTGGTGACGGTCCAGAAGACGCGATAGGTCGTCAGCTGACCGACCTTGGGCGGCAGGGGGCCGCTCCCTAGCGGCACGCCGGTCTCGTCGAAGTAGCGCCCGGCGGCCTTGAAGATGGTGTCGCTGTTCAGCTTGATGGCGAGCGGCGAGCCGACGATCTCGCGGCCGACGGTCTTGCCGGCCTTGGCGATCTCCACGCGGCAGAGCGCGTCAATCTCGAGGTCACCGTTTGCGGCGTTGGCCGGGACCTGATTGACCAGCTGGACCGAGAAGTCCAGTGAGCCCGCGGCGTCCGGCGCCAGGTCCACGAGGTCGGGGATCTGCTTCGAGGTCCAAATCACGGCCGGGCCCTGACGCGTGCCGCCGAGGTCGTCCTTGAGCGAGGGCCAGTCGACCAGTTCGATGCCGGCCGGGCTGGAGGGCAGTTCCGCCGAGATCGTCACGTCCTTGAGATGGACGTCGCCGGCGTTCTTCCAGTTGAGGGTGAAGTGGAGCGTGTCGCCCAGCGAGACGGAGGGAGCCTGATTCGAGCCGTTGACGATGAGCCCGACGCTCAAGTCGCTCTTCTGGACCGAGGTCGAGGCGTCGGCCTCGGCGATCGTGACGAAATTGTCGCCGTCGGCGAAGCCAACCCGCCCGTGCAGGGACTCGGGGCCGCGGGCGTCGGAACTGAAGGTACCGCTCACGACGACGGAGGTCTTGGCACCCGGTGCCAGCGTGGGCACCGTCCAGAGGCTTTGGTTATCGACCGTCGGAGTCGGCGTGGCACTGTCATAGACGAAGTCGGCGAGCGGATCCAGTCGGAACTCCAGCCCATCGAGCGTCTTGGTCGAGGTGTTTTCGAGGCCATAGGAGAACTCGGCCTTGTCGCCGGGAACCAGGTCGTCGGGGCCCTGGCCCGAGACTTTCATGACGGAATCCGCGATGGGCATCGTGCGCGAGACGACCTTCTGGAACGAGGAGTTGAAGTCGGCGGGCTTGTAGGTGAGCGTGGCGTGGGTCGTGAGGGTGGCGCCGGGTTCCTTGCGGATCCAGCCCTTGAGGTCGATGCGACCTTCCTGATTCGGGGTGAGCGAGCCAATCGGCCACTGGCCAGACTGGTCGGCGACGGGATCAGCCGAGACCAGCACGAACTCCTTCGGCAGGTCCATCGAGATTACGGCCGAGGCCACCGGGACGCGCTCGTCGTTGCGGTAGATGATGGTGAACTCGGCGTCGCCGCCGGAGGTCAGGCTCTCGGGCGCGTTGATGTTGACGGTGACCTTGTCGCCGGTGAACGTCGAAGGCCGCAGGAAGAAGAAGAAACCGGCCCAGGAGACGCCCGCGAGCGCGATCAGGAAGAACAGGATCCAGCCGATGGTGGTCAGGATGCGGTTCCGGCGCTTGCCTTCAAGTTGTGAGAAGTCCGGCATCTTGCCCTCGGGATCGGCGTAGATGTGCTGGAGTTCCTGGTCGAGATCTTGGGGCGGCTGGGGGGCGGATTTTTCGGGAGAGGTCATATGGCTTTTATCTTTCTACTGACGCGACGAGCCCGAGGTAAAGGTCACGGTCGAACGTTCCGGCCCAGCTGACGCCGCCGCCGTTCGCGACGAGGGTCTCGGGCAGTCGGCTCTGGACGGTCCAGCCCGCTGGCAGACGAATTGTAGCACTGAAAGTTCGGTTCTGGGTCCCGGCCTGCCTTCGGACGATCAGACGATGACGGGCGAGCGGGGTGAAGACGCCGAGGTCGTCCTGGAACTTCTCCCAGCCGGTTGAGGGCGCCGTCAGGGAGTCGGTGGCTCGGAACGGCAGGCGGTAGGATATCTTGGCGACTCGCGTCTCGCCGGGCTCGATCTGCATCCAGTTGCCGAAGACCGCCAGGCCCGACTCCTCGGTGATGTCGGTGTCGCCCGTGCCGATGGAGACGTTCCCCTCCGTCGCCGTGAGCAGGGCCGAGGCTTGGAGCGAGCTGTCGGGCTTCTGGAAGTAGCCGTCCGCCGGGCGCTCGAACCCCTCGGCCGAGAGCAGTTCCGATCCCGGCGGCGCGTAGACCCGGACGTAGTCGATGTTCTTGAGGCCGGTGAACTGGTCGCCGGGCGTCCCATTGTCGGTGCGGCTGATCGTCACGGTGTCGACGAGCGAACCGTCGGATTCGAAGCTCGTCTCGAGGTGGACGTCCTCGGCCACGACGCCGTCCGTCTTGCCGCCGGCGATGTTGGTGTCCACGACGTCCAGGAAATCAGCGCCGTCCTGCGGCTTCAGGGCGCCGTCCCAGCCGAACTCGTCAGCCGCCGCCTGGATTTCCGGGTCGCGGAACCAGACTTGGATGTCCTTGGTCGCCATCGATTCGCCCGCCGCCGCCATGAGCTGCGGCAGCTTATTCATGCCGCCCTCGAAGAGCTGGGCGAGGACCTTGGGCGCCAGGTCGGCGATGATCTGCTTCGGCTTGTTGGTCGTCTTGTCGTATTCCAGCTCCACGGCCTTTTCCGTCTCCAGGACGAAGTTGCGGGAGTCGATCGTCTTGCCGTATTCGGGCAGGTCGATGGGCCCGACGACGTCGAGCAGGCGTTCCATGACGTGCGAGGTCACGGCCACGACGCCGTCGACGGTCGGCCCGCCGCTCTTCTCGTAGAACCAGGCGAGCGTCTTGGCGGAGGCGGGGAAGTCGGCGAACCAGTTGGCATCCTGGAATTCCCAGCGCGGGTTCACGAGCCGGAGCTGGGCCGGGGCCAGGAGCGTTTCCTTCAGTCCCGCGCGCAGGTCGTAAGGCCCGCCCGGTGGGATTTCCATGTTGACGATCTTGCCGTCCTCCACGTCCATCAGCGCGAAACTGCCGATGAAGCCGCCGGTCGGTCGGAGCTCATTGGTGTTCTGGAAGACGACAAGGTAGCGGCGCTTGCCCGCCCCGCCGAGCATCTGGAGCACCGCCGGGGTGGCTTCGAGGAAGCGCTTGACGCCGAGTTGCGCCGTCTCGAGGTCGGCTCGGGCCGCCAGGAACTTCGGAGCGAACTCGGCGGGCAGGGAACTGGGCGAGACGGTCGCGAGCCCGGTCGCGGCGGCGTCAATGTCGGGCTCGGCCTGTTGGAGCGCCGCCGCGAGCGCCGTGACGCGGTCGGAGAGCTTCTGGTCCGAGGACGCGTCGAGCGCGCCCAAGGCGTCGGCGACTTTCGAGCCGGCCTTGGCCAGGGACTCGCCGGCCGCGAGGACCGCGTCGCTGTCGGCGAGCTTGCCGCCGCTCCCGCTGACGTAGGCCGCGAGGACCACGGTCGCCCCCCGGAGTTGGGCGCGCGTGTCGGCGAAGGTGGCGGCGGCTTGGTCGAAAGAATAAGATTTCAGGTCGCCGAGCGCCGCTTGGGTCTCGGTCGAGACGTCGGCGGAGCGCTTCAGCAGGCCGGAATAGGTCGCCAAGGCGTAGACCGGGAGCAGGACCAAGAGCGCGACGACGGCGAATCGCAGGACGTGGCGGAGCCGGGGCGCTTTCTCGATCCGAGGGCAGACGGTGATCTTGCCGAACTTGGTGCGGCAGACCTCTCCGGTGCCGATCAGCTTGGGCGGGGCCACCGGCTTCGGCAGCTGTTTCAGGACCGGCGGCGCGGCGACCAGGGCTTGGGGAGTCGGCGCGGGCCGAGGGCTAGTCTTGGCCCCAATTGGCGCTGGCCGGAGCGTGACCGTCCCCTGCATCGGGCGATATTTGATTACTTTCGGTTCCGACGTCGCCTGGACCGGCGCTTCGACGGTCGGGGCCGCCTTCGGGCGCGCGGAGTCGAGGCCGAGCTTGGCGTCGGCGTGCTTCGGGCTGAACAGCGCATGAATCCGGTGCGCCAGGATTGCCAACCGCTGGCCGAAGTCGGCGTCCGGCCGCCGACCGGTCGGTTGCGTCGCCGGGGTCTTCAAGTCGATGACGTGAGGCGACATCGTGCCGCCGCTCGAGAGGTCAATATTCTTCTCGCGGCTCTTGGGCTCGTCCGGTGGCGCCGCCGGGCCGAGGCTCTGACGTGAAATCACCGTGCCGAAGAACAGCGAGTTCGTCGGTTTCTGGTCGTCAGGTTGGTTGGGAGTCAGGGGGTTCACGGGCGTGTCTTATTCAAGGGCGTGATCGTAGACCTGGAGCGTCTCTTCGGCGCAGCGTCGCCAGCTGAAGGTTGCGACCCGGCGCGGGCCTTTCTCCTTGAGTTCACGACGGAGCGCTTCGTCCTCGAAGACCCGGCGCATGGACCCTGCCATGTCGTCGATGTCGGTCGGCTCGAAGTAGATGGCGGCGTCGCCCAGGACTTCGGGCAGGCAGGAATTGCCGGCGGCGGCCACGGGGATGCCGTAGCGCATCGCCTCGAGCGGCGGCAGGCCGAAACCTTCGAGAAGCGAGGGGAAGACGTAGACGCGGGCCGCGGCGTAGATTCCGGCCAAGTCGCGGTCGGTGGCATAGCCCCAGAAGATGACGTCCTTTTCCAGCCCGAGATTGAGGGCTTCGGCTCGGACGCGCTCGTAGAAGTAATCGCTCTTGCCGATCAGGACCAGCTGGGATTCCAGCTTAGATTCGCGCAATTTCTGGAAGGCCTCCAGCAGGAGTTCCAGGTTCTTGTGAGGATAGGCGTTGCCGACGTAGAGGAAATACGGCTTGGTGACGCCGTGCGCGGTCAGGTTGACCGAGGCCGTGCCGGGCGCGACCATCTCGTCGGCCGCCTCGTAAGTCACGGTGATGCGCTCGGCCAGCACGTGAAAATTTTCCAGGATGTCGCGCTTGGTGTATTCGGAGACGGCGATGATGCGCCGCGCCCGCCGGATCGCCCGGGCGATGACCAGCCGGTAGGCGGCGTACTTCACGGCATAGACGAAAGGCGGCAGGGTCGTGGCGCGCCGGGTCGGGTAGCGGAAGAGGATCAGGTCGTGGATGGTGACGATGAAGGGGACGGGCGTGAAGAGCGGCACGTTGAAGTGCGGGAAATGCATCAGCTCGATGCCTTCTTGCCGGATCAGCTTCGGCAGTTGCGCCTGCTCGGCCCAGGTGTACCAGCCGAAATCCGCCAGCACCTTTCGGAAGTTCGGTTTGGTCGGCTGGTAGAGGTCGAAATTCTCCCGGCGCAGAAAAATGACGAACTCATGTCGTCCGTCTGCCGCGTCCTCCAGGTTCTGCACGAGCTTTTCGGTGTAGCGGCCGAGCCCCTTGCCGACCGGACCGTAAAACCGCGCGTCGATGCCGATGACCATACCCCTAGTGTACCAGAAATCAAGTGGCGGTAGAACCGAGGTTTATGGCTATCTTCGGCCACTTTCCAGCACCCAAATTAACGTGGGAAAAGTGCTAGCCCTTGAAGAAAAGGCTAAAAAATGCTAGAATGCAAGTGTGGATAGGCAAAAAACAACCTGTTCACCCAAAACAAAAATATGCGGGAAAGCTCGTTGGTAAAATCTTGTTTTAAGCTTATATTAGCGAATAAACCGCTGAATTCCTGCTTGGAATCGGCGGTTTTTGCCAATATTAGCCTTTAGAACCCATTAACTCACTTTCAACGCCTATGTTCCTCCAACCCGGCGAAGAATCGAACCAGCCCATAGCTTACGGCCCCGGCCTTCCCGCCCCACTCGGCGGTCAGCTGACTAGCGGCGACAACGATGGTTTGATAGACTTCGGCCCACTCTTTGGGCAGGAACTCGTGCGCATCTTGAAGTACGACGGCCTCATGACCGAGATTGTCTTCTGGCAGGATCATCTGGACATGGAGAGTCCGGCCTAAGCGAAGACTGAAACAAAACGCCAACCAAGGCGTTTTGCGGTATGATGGAGACGAAGCAACTCTCACTATATGCTCTCCAAGTCCGACTACGTTCAAGGCTACCTGGAATGCCCTTGTCTGCTCTGGCTCAAGAAATTGCGGCCGGATTTGATTCCCGAGGATTTTAATGCCGACCTAGAGCACATTTTCGAGCAGGGGCGTTTGGTTGATGAGGAGGCTAAGAAGCTTTTTCCCGGCGGCTTTGAAGTCAGTGACTTCGTGTTTGACGGCTGGAAAAACACGCAATCCGCGCTCAAGGAAAACCACGACGTCCTCTTTCAGCCGACCGCCGTGGCGGGCGAGATCCATGCTCGGGCGGACATCCTGACGCGCGACGGCAAGAACTGGGACCTCCGCGAGGTGAAGAGCTCGACGGGCTTGCGCGACGACCACATCGTGGACTTGGCTTTTCAGCGGCTCTGTTTCGAAGGCGCGAAGGTGCCGATTGGCCGGACTTTCCTCATCCATCTCAACAACCGCTACGTCCGGCACGGCGCGATTGAGCCGAAGAAGCTCTTCAAGTCGGAGGACGTCACCGAGGAAGTCGTCGCCGCGTTGCCACGGGTTCGCGCGGACATCAAGAAAGCCTTGGCGGTTCTCGACTGGCCCAAGAAGCCGGGCGAGCGGAACGTCGCGGCTTGCGTTGACCCGGCTCATTGCGAATACCTCGGCTACTATCTTGCCGAGTTGCCAGCCGCTCTTCGTAAGAAACTCGAAGCCGAGCGCTACGTGGCGCCCCTGCCCGACCCAGCCATCGTCACCATCGACCAGCCCGCCATTCGCGAGCGACTCGCCGGCTTGAGCTACCCGCTCCAGTATCTCGACTACGAGACCTTCAGCCCCGCCATCCCGATGTTCGACGGCTATCGACCATACCAGCGCATCGTCTTCCAGTACTCGCTCCATATTCAGGATTCGCCCGACGGCCAGATCCGGCACGAGGAATTCCTTGAGGACCAGGCCGTCGACCCGACCGAGCACCTGGCCCGGACGCTGGGGAGCCAAGTCGAGCCAGGCGGCACCTTCGTCGCCTGGAACGCCTCCTTCGAGAAGGGCTGCAACTCCGAGATGGGGGAGCGCGCCCCGAAGTTCGCGAAGCTCTTCCAATCGGTGAACGAGCGGATGTTCGACCCGATGTGGCTCTTCAAGAAGCGTGGCGGCGTCTACTGTCACAGCGGTTTTTGCGGCAGTGCCTCGCTCAAGAAAGTCCTGCCGGTCCTGGTGCCCGAGCTGTCATATAAGGAGCTGGAAATCCAGGAGGGCGGCACGGCTTCGGAAAGCTGGCCCATCCTCACCGACCCGAAGCTTCCCGCCGTGAAGCGAAATAAACTCCGCCAGGACATGCTCAAGTACTGCGGGCTCGATACCCTTGCCATGGTGCGGATTTTGGAGCATCTTAAGGAGGTATCTCGAAGTTAAACCTGCAAAGTTAAGCTCGCAAATATGGACCAAGCGCCGAACCAGTCACTGCACCACACGCTGACTCCGCCTAAGCACAAGCTCAAGAAGAAGCACCTGGTGATGATCATCGGGGGCGCAATCCTGGCTGTCATCGTCGTCCTGGTGGCCGTCAGCCTCATCTTCCAGCAACCGGTTTACAAGCTGCTCGCGCCCCTCTGGCTGCCGGATTACGGCAAGACCAAGACGCCCGTGACGACGGCGCTCACTTACAAAAATGTCCAGTACGGCTTCAGCTTCACCTTGCCCGACAGCTGGAAGGGCTTCACGGCCACGGTCAGCACCTGGCAGGGCATGACCGCCGGGCCCAAAGGCGACGAGGTGTCGGAACAGGGACCGCAAATCAACCTGCGCCACCCGCTCTGGACCGAAGCCAAGCCGCGCCAGGACATCCCCATCATGATCCTCGCCTTGAGCCAATGGAACGCCTTGCAACAGGACAAGTTCCACATCGGCGCGGCGCCGATTGGCCCGACCGAGCTCGGCCGCAACTCGCAATACGTCTTCGCCCTGCCGGCGCGTTACAATTTCGCTTTCCCAGTCGGCTACGAGGAAGTGGACTCGATCATCAAGGGCAACCCCTTGCACGGCTTCTAAGAGAGGCGATTCTCCAATAGTCCTCCCCTGACTACCCCTCCGCCCAAAGCTAATAGCTTCGGTCACCTCCCCTTTCAGGGGAGGGATATAGGTAGCCATCTCTTTTCAGGGGGAGGTGCCCAGAGCTGTCAGCTCGGGACGGAGGAGTTCTGTAGGTGAACAACTAACCAATCGACTCAAAAGCCCGTTCGGTCGCGGCGGCGCAGGCTTCCCAAGTGAACGCCTGCGCTTTCGTTTGGCCGCGCTTCGACAGTTCGGCGGCGAG
>Ga0182027_10006689_pt1 | contig 17188 bp, 18 predicted proteins | sample 712E1DmetaG_FD_121300 | JGI IMG/M metagenome (GOLD analysis project Ga0182027, IMG submission 121300) | Permafrost microbial communities from Stordalen Mire, Sweden - 712E1D metaG (Illumina Assembly) | ecosystem: Environmental > Terrestrial > Soil > Wetlands > Permafrost | place: Sweden... | reverse complement strand
TTCTTGAAATCTTCAGAAAAATACCGACACTGACGGATTTTTTTTTCAATGTTAAATAAACTATTTTCCATGTTTTGTCAACCTGTTTTAAGGTCAACTTATTTCAGGCATCGACAGTAATAACTCCGGACTTTCGACTTCCGTCTTCTGACATTAGATATAATGTGGCAGGGAAATTATAAATTTACTGCCTTTCCCAAGTTCGCTTTCTATACTAATTTTGCCGTTATGAGTCTCAACAAATTCTTTGCAAATTAACAAACCCAGACCTGTGCCGGCTTCCTGATTAGTACCTGACGTTGAATGAAATGCATCCATCTTAAAGAGTTCACTCTGGGCTTTAAAAGAAATTCCAATACCATTGTCTTTTATGGATATTTCAACGAATTCTTTTTTTTCACAAGCGGTTAGGGTTATCTCGCCGTTGTTGTGCGTAAATTTTATAGCATTACTAATTACATTTCTGAATATCGTCTTAGCCATCTGAAGATCAGCACAAATATTCAGGTTGGGTTCGACATACTGATTCATAACTATCTGTTTTCGGAGTGCTAAAGCATGGATATTTTCAATCTCTTCTTCCAGCAATTCGAATAAATTGATTTTTATCGGATTGAAGCTCTTCTCTACATTTTGTGATATTGCCCACTCTATCAAACTTTCAATCAGGATCAGTGTTCTTTTTGCTGAATTCGAAGCAAGATTAATATATCTTTCGGTATCTTCAATATGCTCCTGATCTAATTTCACTTTTAATAACTCCAATGCACCCAGGATAGAACTAAATGGACTTCTTAAATCGTGAGCTATAATTGAAATAAACTTCGTGTTCATTGCAATTACTTCTGCTAATTCGCTTGTTTGCTTCGCCAGCTGTATTTCTAAATGGTCATTCATTTCCTCCAATTCCTGTAGTCGGGATAAAAAGTAATCATCGGATTCTTTGTCCGTATTCTCTGACGGCAGTTGTATATTTTTTTGGCCTCTGCTTTTATAAATCTTAGAAATATCATTATGTTTCAAATCAGAGGGGAGATATGGAAGTTTAAAGTTCATAATCCTGTTTATCAATTGACGTTTAAGTTACCGGTCCTGATATGACGAAGCTGTCTGAAATGTGAAGGAGTAAGACCTGTAATTCTTTTAAACTGGTTTGATAGTTGTGCCGTATTGCTGTAATGCATTTTTGTGGCAATTTCAACAAGATTCAGGTCGTTGTATACAAGCAATTCTTTTACACGCTCGATCTTATGTTTAATAATATATTTTTCTATAGTAATTCCTTCAATCTCTGCAAACAAGGTATTTAGTGAAATAAAATTATCGTTAACACTCATACTAATGTAATCTGAAAAGCTCGTATTCAGATCTTCATCCGAATGATGTTCCAAATCAACAATAGCCAGTTTTAATTTCTCGATAAGTTCATTTTTGTTTTTATCAATCAACTCAAGTCCTGATTGTTTCAGGGCATCATATAATCGCGTACGTTGAAATAATGATATTTCTTTCTTCATATCCACTTCACCTAACTCCACGTGGGTATATTGAATACCGATCTTGTCAAGCTCGTCTTTTACAATCGTTTTGCAGCGTTCGCAGACCATGTTTTTTATATAGAGTTTCATTTTGATATTGTAAGAAATAGTTCCGAAAATCCAATTCAAATTTCTATTTCAATTTGAGTTTTTTCGATTGGTTATTTTAAAAACAGGGAAAATATTTAGAAATCTGTTTCCCGATAATATAAATTTCAGAACTGAAAATTTTTCAATGTTTAATCCAGAGTTTGACAGGCTAAAGCCGATCATCTCCCAATATTTGGTTTAGAAATCGCAAAAATCTTTAAAGTTTTATAATAATCTCTCGCAACTCCTGGCTGGTTTTTCCCAGTTTTTGCTGAAGTTTCTCCAACATTTCTTTTTTCCTGCCATCAGAGCACTGTAAATCTGCTTTCTGAATGTTGGCATGTTTTTGTGTCAATTTCGATTTAAGTGATTTACAGTTTTCTTTAAAATTAAATATTTCCATATATGTTGATTTTAGATTTTTGGTTATTAATAAATAATTTGTTATTGAAAATCCGAATCAATATGGTTATAACACCTATAAAAAGTAAACCATGAATTAATCCGGTTATTTGATATCCAATAAAACCTATAGCCCACACGAGGAGCGAAATTATTCCGGTAATAAACAGTGTTTTTGACATAACCTTTGCTTTTAATATTAATTTAGTGTAAATGTAAGATCTGGTGATGACAAGACCGTTATACAATTCTTTAACAAACTTATATGATTCACACATTTCAGATCTTATGCTTTTCATCGATACGAATTTGCCTGAAAAAAGAAGGAGTGAGGCCGGTTACCTTTTTAAACTGATTGGATAAATGGGCTACGCTGCTGTATTGCAATTTAAAAGCAATATCGCCGAGACTGAGCTTGTCATATACGAGCAATTCTTTTACGCGTTCAATTTTCTGGGCAATAACATATTTTTCGATGGTTATACCCTGTATTCCTGAAAAAAGATTGCTAAGAAATGTATAGTTGTTTTTAACCTTCATGCTGATATATTCTGAAAAGATTTGTTTTGGCATGTCATCTGTTGAATAAATTAATTGATGAACGGCTTGCTTAATCTTTTCAATAAGGCGATCCTTTTTATCATTCATTAATTCGAGTCCTGCTTCTTTCAATGCATTATCAATTAATTGCAGATATTCCTCTGAGATATTCTCTTTTAGATCTGCTTCACCCAATTCTACCGATTTGTAGTGAAGTCCGAGTTTATTCAATTCATTCTTCACCATTGTAATACATCGGTTGCTTTCCATATTTCGAATGTGCAGCATCATAATGTTTGCATGTTAAATTAGTAGCTAGTAGTCAGTAGTTAGAATTTAGTAGTGAGAATTTATTTTGAACCTGTTAAGAGAACTGAAATACGAATCACTTCCTTCTACCAAGTGTTATATTTCAGCAAGAGATTCTAAGAATTTGTTTTGTGTTGTCAAAAGATGTTACTAAATCTGTCATTGAGCCAATTCACTCGTGAAAATATATTCGGAATTTACAGTGCTTCAATGATAGTAACAAGTTCTTCCTTAGTTTTCCCAAGTTTATACCCTAATAACTCCATCATTTCTTTTTCTTTCCCTTCAATAAAAGAAAGATCTTTATCAGTGATGGTTTTATATTTTTGTTTAAGCATTTCCTTTTTCTGATCCCAATATCCTGTTACATTGTTTTTCATAGCATTTTGTTTTAGGTTCGGGCAAAATTTATGCACTGTAAATGTAGCTAATCGAACTAACCAAATTATTACACAATTATTTTTAAGATTTACATAATTTCCACCTTTCAAAAAAGAAGTCCAAAGACAGAATTCAGAAGACCGAAGAGATGTTTTTCCATTGGGCCTTCAGTATTGGGTTATAGTTATATTAAAACCCTGCCGACATTATAGAATAAGACAGACCTTTTCCCGCATTATCATTTTCCTATTTAGATTCATTTGGATGCTCGTTCGTATTGTTATTCTCAGGTGGATTGGATTTATTTTGTTGTGCTGGTTGTGCATTATTCTCATGCTGTTGTTGTTTGTTATTATCAGATTGTGTTGTCTTATGTTCTTGTGAAGGCTGAGTATTTTGGTTATTATTCACCGGTTTTGCGATATTCACAGGCTGTTGTTGCCTGTTATTTTCAGCCGGATTTGATTTATGTTCTTGAGCAGGCTGAGTATTTTGATTATTATTCACCGGTTTTGTATTATTCACAGGTTGCTCCTGCCTGTTATTCTCAGGTGGATTTGATTTATGTTGTTGTGCAGGCTCAGCCCTATTGTTGTTATTCATTGGTTTAGGATTATTCGCCGGGTTTGACTTATGCTGCTCTGTAGGTTGTACATTGTTATTATGAACCGGCTGTGAATTATTCACTGGTTGTGTCTGCTTGTTATTCTCGGCCGGGATTGACTTATGCTCTTGTGCTGGCTGCGCATTGTTGTTTTTATTCACCGGTTTTGCATTATTTGCAGGCTGTTCATTTCTGTTATTATTAGTCGGTGTGGACTTATGCTGTTCTGCAGGTTGGACATTGTTACTGTTATGTACTGGTGCTACAGTATTTGCAGGCTGCGCCTGCTTAATATTGTTATTTTCTGGTGAACGTTTCACATCCTTCATATTTGTTACTTTGGATGGCGCAGGTTTCTTTTCTTTATTATAGTTTTTGTTTACCTGAGGTCTGTAAATTCGTAATTGGCCATTGCTTACTTGCTGTCCCGGCTTATCATTTTCCTGAACTGAAACAGGACTGAGTTTTCTGCCCGTGGTTTTTTGTACAGCTTCTCTTGCAGGGCCGGAAACATATGTGACATGCCTGGTATTATCTACATAGGTTTTATTAATTACCCTGGAATTCTGAATAATCCTTTCGTGTTCCGTTCGATTAACAGCGTAATGGTTGATATTGGATCTGTCAATGTCGCCATATCTTACAAATATCCAGTGATCATTGCGATTGTTGTAACCACCTCCAAAACTACCGTTGACACTTACACCGGGTCTCATAGGTTCCCATCCGTAATAACCGTCAGCTTCTCTCCAGGTCACCCATGAAGGTCCCCATTCGTTATCGGGCACCCAAAACCAACCAAATGAATTATCATAATCCCAGCGGCCATAATGAAAAGGTGCCCATCCCCAATTATAATCCGATACCCAAGTCCAGCCATAGTCGGTCATTATCCAATATCCTTGAGTCGAATATGGAGCAAAGTCCGGTCCTGCATTCGGTATCCAAACATAACCATAACTGCCATAATCTACCCATTGACCGTACGGACTCAACTGATCATAGAAAATCTGAAAACTGACACTGCCTTGTTGTGCGGAAGCCTTTTCTGTAAAAAATGCAGATAATAAGCTTATAACCAGGAATATTGCCAAAATTTTAATTTTTGATTTCATGATGATTTAAATTAGTAGGAGAATAATAATTATATTGTAAAGTTAAGGCTGTTGTTTACCTGAAGTGTTACAAAACTTTTGGAAAGAGTTGCATTATTCACACATTGTTTGAAGAAGTCGGAAGACCATAGTCCGAAGATAGAAGAGTGGATTTGCAATGAACAATGAAAGACAATAAAGTTTATTTAAACTTTTCCCCTTTTAGGGGGAAATGTACGAAGGACAAAGGGGATCTTAAGAATGAACAATGAACAATTAAAAATTATCAGATTACAGTTCACAGATTACAGATCACAGTTTAAAATATTCATCAAATACTTCCTTGTACAAAAAATTCTGCTTTTTACTGTTCCAAGATTCATGTTCAGGACATCAGCAATCTCTTTATACTTATACCCCTCATAATGCATTTTAAAGGGAATTTTGTAATCATCGTCAAGTGCTTCAATGATATTCTCAAGTTCCTTATAAAGGTACATTGATTCGGGTTCATCAGACCCCGAAGTTATTGTTTGATTGATAAAATAGGATTCTTCTGTCTGGTCGCGGTAAGTGTTCTGACGAATATTGCGCCTGTAACCATTTATAAAAGTATTCTTCATAATGGTACAGGTCCATGCTTTTAAGTTGGTCTCATCAATAAATTTATCGCGATGACTTAATGCCTTCAGACTGGTCTCCTGCAAAAGATCTTTTGCATCCTCCATATCGGCGGTTAAGCGGTATGCAAAACTCATGAGTTTATCCTGGATATTAATCAATTGATATTGAAATTCAATGACAGTCATGGTACAAGATTTTAGGTTGAACTTCCCGATAATTTAGAATTCAAATTTGTTTAACTTTTCGGGGATAAGGATTACACAATTTTGATTAAATGTTGTATAATTCACACATCGAGTTAAGAAGTCGGAAGTCCGTAGACAGAAGAGAAATAAATAGAAATAAGAAATATTATTTTTAGTTCCGGATTAATAACTTCAGGCTTTCGACTCTATCCTGAAATATTAAAAATTAAAGTTCAGTCTTTGGTAAGGTCAGATAATTGCGAATCTCATCAAAAAAAGGAGTCTTTTTATCCTCAACACATTTTGCGGCGTATAGATAAAGTGAGGCGCTCCAGGTTTGCCAGTCTTGTCCCATGGGTTCACCATTCTGGGCTTTAATCCATTCGTTAAATCCAAAATTGACATTTCCGGTTGTGGATTTTTTGATACAATGAGTTAGCGCAACGAGCCTTTCCATTGCAATCGTATATTTTTTTGCAGCAACCAGGGCAGCTATATAAAAACCAGATATAAAAGGCCAGATACCTCCGTTGTGATAATCCCCGGGTTTGTTATATATTTCATATCGCGGCAGCCAATCAGGGTCTCCGGGTTTTATAAACGGGAAGAAATTGGGAGGCAAACCGACTGCCAAATCCCCTCTCACTCTCATTTCTGAACACTCTTCTTCAATCCACGAAATCATGTCATCAGCCCTAGTAGGGGAGGCTATTCCGGAGAGAATGGCAAGACTGTTACCCAGCAAATCAAAACGTTCACTGCTGTGGATTTTATAGGACCAGAAAGCATAATATGGTTTATGTTTGACTACAAGGCCTTCGTGGACATGATGGTGTATTGTTCCTGCTGTAATAGTAAACCGGCTCATCTCATGCCGTACCTCATTTGCCCTTTCGTGGTGGCCTAGGAGCCGGAGATAGCTATATACCAATGTATTTACAAACAAGCCATATCCTGTGACCCATTGTTCGTCACGCCAATCGCTGGTTGGTTGCTGGGCAACAAGGTAGCGATCTGATGGGCTTTGATATTCCATCCAGACCAAGGCTTTTTTAACTGCTTCACTCAAAAAATCCGTTTCGCCTGAAACTTTTCTAAAGATGCCGGTACCCAATAAAAAAAGGGGAGTAGTATCGCTTGATCCACGGTCTTCTTTGTCGTGTACCAGGGAGGGAATATGTCCCCGTTTTGTCTGATTTTTTGCCAGCGTTTCCAAAACTTTTCGGATGCTATCCATGAGTTTTTTATTTTCCAAGACTGCAATTCCTAAAATGGATAACATTAAATCTCTCGTGTATGGCTCGGGATATCCCCATCCTGCCGTACGTGGCAGACCATAATAGGGTCCGTGCGCATTATGCAGCAATACCTCTAACGCGGCTTTTTTTGCCTCTTCAATTTCCTGCCAATTTGTGTTTTGCATATTATTTATTAAATGATTTGAAGATTTGAAGATTGTAATTTAACGGACAATTTATTTTTTTCATTTTCAAATTTTCAAATTAGCACATCCGCCTGCCATGCCGTCGGGCAGGTTTTCAAATTAATTTACTCCCATTTTATCCTTCATTATCTGCACAAACCTCTTCGCAACAACACGATAGTCAAAATTTTCTACTACACGTTTTCTGGCTGCCTTGCCCATTTTATCCCGCAAAGTTGCATCGGTCATCAGTGTCATAAGATGTGTTGCAATATCATGGACATTTGCACGATAATCGACAGTGCGAGGCTCTTTAAACAGGACTCTGTGTTTATCCTCAAACCCTGATTCGCCACCCACTGTTACCTGGTTCACAATAATTTTTTGTGCGACATTGGCAAGGAATGCGGTTTCACCATGAATAAGGGTATCCAGCATTCCCATAGCTTTAATTCCGATAACCGGCTTTTCGCAGGCTCCAGCTTCAACCTGCGGCATTCCGAATCCTTCTAATCGCGATGGTGCAGCATAAATATCGCATGCGCCGATTAAATAGGGCATAAAATTTCGTGAAATGGTGTTTGTTGCATAAAAAACATTTTTTTCAATTCCTAGATGGGTAGCCATTTCCAGATCGGCCAGATTCTGAAGCTTGGTTCGTGGCTGAGGCCAAACTTTGCAGATATATTTCCAATCGGGCGCCTTCTTATCGATAATAGCAAGAGCCTGCATTACTTCCTGTGCGCCCTTTGATGCCGCATCACCGCCAACAGTAAGAATCATTAACTGATCGGGTGAAATACCCAGAGCTTCACGGACAGCCAATATTTTTGGATCATCTTTATTATATGGTTTAAAAGTATCTGTGTTGCAACCTACAGGCAATACTTCAATTTTATTGCCATTGATGCCATCGCGTACATACATTTCCTTTACCCAATTAGATGTAACCAGAATAAGTGGAAGAGCATTTAAAACTTCCTGGTAATTTGCGATATAACCATCGGCAACCAGCCATGGAACCGGTTGTACGCCATAGCGTTGCGGATGAAGCACCAGTTGAGGCGTATGGCCCCAGTAACCTACACCAACAACAACATCCGGTTCAAACCAGCGATAATACCATTCCTTTTCCTGTGCTGATTCAAAATGTACAGCATGGGCATCGATACTCAATTCAAGAAGTCCTTTGTAAAGAAGATCTCCCTGGGTTGCCAGTCCTCCGGGAGAAGGAGGGTAATCGTATAATACCAATACTTTCATAATTATTATTTGATGATATTGTGATATTGTGATATAGTAATATAATGATATAGTAATTTTCTGATTTGAAAATATTCAAATGTGCTAACCTCTCGCGGGCAGGTCATTAAATCTCCAAGTCTCTGGATCTATAAATGGCCAAATCACTAAATCAATAAATAGTTAGGCGTATATGTTTTTTAAGATTCCTCCGTCAATAAGCCATTTATGGGCATCATAAGGATCCATAAATTGCCAGAATGCTTCTGCTTTGGGAGTAGTCTCTGCTTCAAAACTGTCTTTTTTAAATCCGTAAGTTTCAGTAATTATACTGTATTTCTGCTGCCAAATTTTTTCCGGAAGTGTGTTATAAATAGTTGCGCTTTCTATAGGTCTGGGATTGTAGCTTTTCTTACTGTCCTCATATGCAAAAGTCCAAAGTTCATTTGCCGGTATTTTAAAAGCATACCAGAGATTAATAACTGCTTTGCCAATTTCTTCATGCCTCAAATGCCGGGTGTATTCTCCGGTTGGATTATGCGATATTATCAAGTCGAAATGTATCGGAGGCAATAAACGTCGTATGGCATTCTCAACATTTTTATCATCCAAAGGCCATTGTTCCGGACCATCGTCAAGATCGCCCATGATTCCTTCTGCGTTTAATATTTTTAATGCATTAAAGAATTTTTGGGCCCTGTCCTTATCATTCTTTCTGCTCAGACAAATAATATATACCTGCCATGAGGCATTGCTCAGTATGGTTCCTCCCGACCATATTGTTTCATCATCGGGGTGGGCCACAATAATGGCGACTGTTTTCTTTGAAAATTGGGACATATATAAAATATATTTTACCAGTTTTAAATAACTCAATTGGTATAATTGAAATGAGATTTTGCATTTCAATTTTGTCACATAAAATTAGAATTAACAATTAAGCATTCGAGAGGAGGTCAATCCATTTCAATTATGGCCAGCATTTCTTTACTTGTTTTGCCCAGTTTCAGCGCTATTGTTCTCAACAATTCTTCTTTTGTGCTATTTCTCCAAAGCAAATCAGCGTTTGTTAAAAGAGGATATTCCTGTTTAAGTTTGCTTTTAAGTTTATTCCAATAAACGAGATCAAATTCTTTTTCCATTTTTTCAATTTTAAAATGAATGCTTAATTGTTTATGATAATTAATTTATAAAGCATAAGATTTATTATCTGATGCGATCCAAAGTCTGTTGCCTGTTATATGGTCAGTGAGAAACCGGATAATATAAGTAGTACCGGCTTACATTTTTTCCATATACCAATTCAGCGTTTTTTCTATTTTTTGATAGTGAAAAATTGTAGTAATGGCTTTTTGTAATCTTAAAAAGGCCGTCTCACTTTTAACAATATAATCATAAGCCTTGTGTCTCATGCAATTCACCGCTACTTCAATACTGTCCTGAGAGGAGAGAAGAATGACAGGGATCTCGGGATGGGTTATTTTAATTCTGTCGAGGGTTTCTAAACCATTAATCGCATTTTTATCAACTCCGTCCAAATAATAATCTAAAATTATTAGATCCGGGTTTTGTGATATATCATTAAGACAAAGTTCTCCAGTTGCAAATGTTTTTATTCTGGAATCCATTTTTTGAGCAAACTCGATCTCCAATGATTTCAAAAACAACGCATCGTCATCAACCAGAAAAAGCAATATTTTTTTTTCGTGTGCCATCAATTTGTTTTTTTTAACAGATCAAACTCTATTTCCAATTCTTTACAGGCTTGTAAGCAAATAGTTTCAAGTTGTAAAACCAATTTTGGAACTTTATCAAGATTTTGTTTTGTGCTTGCATATTCCTGAATTTTTTTTGCCATGTTCTCATAATCCTGATGCATGCCCACGATAGAAAAGGAAGGAATCATTTTATGCACTGCGGCATATAAAGCTTCCCAATCTTTTTCCTGCGAACTTTGTTTCAATTTAATTACCAAGGGCGGAGTCTGCTCCAAATAAAGGCCGATCATTTCCATCATCAATTTCCGATTGGATTTTGTCCTGGTATTTAAATAGGTTAAATCAATGCAACATGCCGTGTTTTTTGGCAGCGGGGTCTTTATCTCATCTTTAACTTTTATTACGGAATCATTCATTTCTTTAGATTTCTTATATAAATCAATTATTTTAAAATATAGTTTCTTTTCATCCACAGGTTTTGAAATATAATCATTCATGCCAACTGCCGTGCATTTTTGTAAATCGGCTGTGGTAACATCAGCGGTCAAAGCGATAATCGGTATTTTGGATTTCATAGTATTCCGAATGTATTCGGTAGTTTCAAATCCATTCATTTCCGGCATCTGCAAGTCCATTAGAATAATATCATACACCCTGTTTTGAAGTTTTTCGATAGCAATTTTTCCATTGCTGGCAATATCGTGTTCAAAGCCAAAATCGTCCAACAGCGTTTTCATCAATAACTGATTGAGCGCGATGTCTTCGACTGCCAATACTTTAATATTTTTAATTTCTACATCCATTTCCACTATTGCGGAATCCTGTTCCACTTCCTCATTTGTTTTCTGAAAGGGCAAAATAAAACTAAACGTAGAACCCTTTCCCAATGCACTCTTGACTGCTATAGTACCTCCCTGTGATTCTACCAATTGTTTGGCAATGGCGAGTCCCAGGCCGGTGCCTCCGTATAATCGAGCGGTTTCGCTTGTTGCCTGTTGGAAGTTCTCAAAGATATGTTCTATTTTTTCTTTGGCTATTCCTATTCCTGTATCGATAACTGCGAATTCAATCATCGCTTTTTCTTCATTTTCATTCAACAACTGGACACTCACTGTAATATTTCCTTTTATCGTAAACTTTACGGCATTGCTTACAAGGTTTAAAATAATCTGATGTAGACGAACAGGATCACCCACCAGAACTTTGGGGATATTGTTGTCATATTTTTTTATCAGTTGTAAGTTCTTTTCCTGAATTTTTGTTTCAAACAAATGGATCATCGCTGATATAGATATGGCCAATTTGAAAGGAGTTTGTTCAAATTTCATTTTACCGGCATCCACTTTTGCAAGGTCGAGGATATCGTTGATCAATACAGTAAGTGCATCGCCACTCAATTTTATTGCAGTTAAATATTCCTTTTGTTTTGCACTTAAATCCGTCTTCAATAACACTTTAGTAAAGCCAATGATGGCATTCATCGGGGTGCGGATTTCATGGCTCATGTTTGACAAAAACTGTTGTTTTGATTTCACGGCATTTTCAGCAATTTCCGTGGCCTTTTCAGCTTTGCCTTGTGCATCTTCTGCAATTTTTGTCGCTGATTCTGCTTTGCCTTTTGATTCCATGGCAATTTCTGTTGCCAATTCTGCAAATACTTTTGCTTCTACCAATTCTTTTTCAAATATTTTTTGGGCGGTCACGTCTCTTGCAACAATTACTACACCCAGGACTTTTCCCTGATCATCTTTATACACCGATCCGTTAAAAAGCACATCGGTGAGGTCGCCATTCTTATGGCAAATTGTAAGGGGTGAATCGGCAACAGAACCTTTTGCAAATACTTCCTGATAAACCTGGCGGGCCATTTGTGGCTCGGTAAAGTAATCCAGGAAATCTGTACCAGTGAGTTCTTCCCGGGTCATGCCTGTAATATTAGCCATGGCCTCATTCATATCTGTGATTTTACCTTCGGTACTTATTGTAACCAAAGGATCAAGACTTGCTTCTATCAGGCTGAGTGAATATTGTGAAGCTAATTTTAAGGAATAGCTGAATGCTTCAAGCCTTAAGGTTTCGGCCAGCTGTTTTTCTTTTTCCCGGTTTTGAAACAGAAGTTCTTTGTTGGCAATGATAAGCTCAGCTGCCCTCTTTTCTTTTTCATTATTTTGATATACAAGTTCTTTATCTGCAATTACTAACTCGGCTGCACGTTTTTCTTTTTCATTATTTTGATATACAAGTTCTTTATCTGCAATGACTAACTCAGCTGCCCTCTTTTCTTTCTCATCATTTTGATATACCAGTTCATTGTTTGCAATGATTAACTCTGCTGCCCGCTTTTCTTTCTCAACATTTTGATATACGAGTTCATTGTTTGCAATGATTAATTCAGCAGCCCGTTTTTCCTTCTCATGGTTCTGGAAAGCAAGTTCTATATTGGCAACGCGCAGTTCTTTCGCTAATTTTTGTTCGGCAATATCACGTGCTACCAAAATTGCACCCAGTATATTTCCCGTTTCATCTTTGAAAACCGATCCGCTAAACATTACTTCGGTTAGTTTACCGTCGCGAATGGTTAATGGAAAATCTGCTACAGAACCATCTGCAAAGATTTTTTTGTATATTTCTTGTGCTTTTTTAGGTTCTGTAAAATATTCATAAAAATTTGATCCTATCAAATTCTCGCGGGAAACGTCGGTTACATTAGAAGAAGCATTGTTAATGTCGGTAATTTTCCCCTCGGGGTTAATAGTAAAAAGAGGATCCAGACTCGCCTCTGCCAAGCTTCTCGCATATCGCAATCCCTCTTTTTTTAAAGCTTCCATTTTTTTTATTTTAATTGCAGATGTTATAAAATCGTTTACAATATATTATGAATCGGTCACTTGGTGATTATCTCAGATATCTTCGATTGCCTGTCGTCTTTTGTTTTTTAATTTTTTGAAATGAGAAGGAGTCAGACCTGTAATTTTTTTAAACTGATTGGATAAATGTGCGACACTGCTGTAATGCATTATCCAGGCAATTTCCGTAAGGTTCATCTCATCGTATATTATCAGCTCTTTTACCCGTTCTATTTTGTGCGATATAATATATTTCTCAATAGTTGTCCCTTGCACTTCAGAGAATAAATTGGCCAGATAAGTATAATCGTATTTCAGTTTTTCACTCAGGTAATCGGAAAAATTAATTTTTGGTAATTCATCGGAATAGTGCACCATTTCGATAATTACATTTTTTATTTTTTCAATGAGAACGGCTTTCTTGTCGTCCATCAATTCAAGTCCGGATTTCAGCAAAGAAATTCTTAATTGTTCGCGCTGTTTCAATGTAATATCTTCCATAAGCTCTGCTGCGCCCATATCGACTAGTATGAAGTGAAGTCCGAGTTTCTTTAACTCATCTTTCACTACCATTTTGCAGCGCATACTGACCATGTATTTGATATATATTTTCAACCTGCGTTATTTTTTAGAAGACTGCCATACTACGATTCCACCGACAGCAATAACGGCAATACCGATCAGTGGGGACCAATTGAGGTGATGCGGTTTGTCCCTCGTGATTTCAACTTTTCCGAGATCAACTACTTTTTCTCTGGAGAAGAATGTAACGGCTGTGAAAATAGTGAGCCCTAACCCCAGAATAATGATAAAAATGCCAGCTTTTTTCATAATATATATTTTGTAAAAGATACGCTTTACTGAACTGATAAGAGTTACACAATTGCGGATATATGTTACATCATTCACACATTTGAAGATGGAAGTCCGAAGCCGGAAGTCGGAAGTCGGAAGTATAGCTTTAATACTAACTTCTGACTTCTGAGACCCCCTTTGTCCTTCGGACATTTCCCCCTAAAAGGGGAAAAGTATAAAATAGTTTACTTGACTTTATTTGCTTATTGCAAATTCATATTTCTACCTTCTGACTTCCGACTCCGGTCTTCCGACTCTTTAAGGTAAATTTTATTGTTCTAAAAGCTTATAAAGCTCCTTTAAATCGGGTGATAATATGACTTCTGTTCTCCGATTTCCAGCGCGTCCGGCAACTGTTTCATTTGTTTTAACAGGGTGATATTTCCCCTTACCGGAAGCTGTGATGCGTGTAGGATCAAAACCATCGTCTTTTGTCAGAATACGAACTATCGATGTAGCTCTTGCTGCGCTTAGGTCCCAATTATCTTTAAACTGTTTCGTTTTTATAGGGACATTGTCGGTATGGCCTTCAATCAATACTGTGAGATCTTTGGTTGAGTTAAGGACTTTGGCTAATTTCTTAAGGGCTTCTTTTCCTTTGGGATCCACAACGTCGCTGCCGGATTTGAAGAGTAATTTTTCTTCAAGTGAAACATAGACTTTTCCATCTTTCACATAAACCGTCAATTCATCGGTTGTATAATTCATCAATGCGTCGGCTATGGAATTTCTCACCTTTTCCATTACATCTTTTTGAGCATTAATCATATCCTGAAGACTTTTCAAACGCTTGGCCTGATTTGCAATCGTCATTTTAGATTCGGCAGTCAGGGCTTTTAAATCGGTTTGAACTGAATCATATTCATTTTCCAGGACTGATTTTTCATCTTTACAGTTTTTTAAAGAGCTGTTACAATCATTTAGCTGACTTTGTGCAGCGCTGTTTTGTTTTTGCAGGTTGGCCGCATTTGCTTCAGAGACAGTAAGTCTTTTACTTGATACGCATGAAGTAATTAGCAAACCAAGGATTAGAGCAAAAAACGCCTGGATGTAAAATTTTCTTTTCATTTTGTCTTTTTTTAAGTGAATAATAAGATTGTTATAATTGGAATTATATTTTGATTTAATAAACATCGTTGTTATGAAAAGTAAGTGGATAGATATTATTCGTTATAATTTGAAAATGTTTTACGTTTATCTTTAAACATATTAAAAAGAGGCGGCCCCTGAGGGCTGCTTCTTTTCGAATTTTAATTCTTTCTAATTCATCATGGATTCGTTACATCATTACCATCAAGAATGACCGCAGTCTGTGCCAGGGCTCTGCCATTCAGGGATGCCCCTGTTTGAAAAGTAATGCCTGTCATTGATAATATGATTCCTTCAAAGTGCGAAGTTGTTCCAAAGGTTGCCTGACCAGCTACCTGCCAAAAAATGTTCTTAGCTTGAGCGCCACCAATCAGGTTAATACTTACCGCAGAACTCATGGTAAGGTTCCCTGCAATCTGGAAAATCCACACATCGCTTGCACTGCCCGAAATGGTGACATCAGATGGAATTATAACCGTGTTTGTCCATTTATAGAGTCCTGATACAAGAGTTTTTCCGCCAATATTTCCGGTGCCCAGTTCAGAGAAATCGGGAAAAGGACGACCGGCGGCATCGTTATAAGCTGTAATCATATTGTTGACAGCCGTGGTCAGATTGATAGGAGTCGGATCGGCCATATCTGCTCCATATATTTTACCTGTCACTTGTGCAGAGGTTGCATATCCGGTTGCTTTTGTCAAAGCAAATCCTGTGATATAAGAAGTTGCTGCAGGGCTCAGGCCCATATTTCCGGTAACATTGGAAGTTGGGTTATTATTGATAGCTGTTTTTGCAAGAATCACATAATTACCTGCGGTTCCAAGATCCACTGCTGCCAGACTTGACGTATTCTCTCCGGTTGTAAAACTCCATATCATATCTGCTGCTAGCGCATTACCAGCTAAGTCTTTTACCCCGGTAGTTATCGTTGCCGTATAAACAACGCCGGCTTTCAAGATATTTGATGGTGTGAATGTTGCCGTTGTTCCAAAATAATCTACTGTTCCGGAAACTGAAGTTGTCCCCTGCTTTAGTGTATATGTTGAAGCGTTTATAGTTGATGGAGTCATCGCCTCACTAAAAGTTGATATAACTACTTTGTTACGATCAACACCTGTGGCATTACTGAGTGGATCTGTTGAATTTACCAAAGGCAACGTATTGTCTGATGTGCCACCGGTGGAAAAGCTAAATGTATAGTTTTCGGCTAATGCATTACCTGCCTTATCTTTAGCTCCAGTTGTAATTGTTGCAATAAAAGTTTTATTGAGCGCCAGATTGCTTGTAGGAGTGAAAGTAGCCATTGTTCCTATATAGGTTACTTCACCTAAAACAGAGGATGATTCTTGTTTTATGGTAAAAGTTGAAGAGGTGATTGTGGTTTGGTCCATCGGTTCGCTAAAATTTACAACAATTAGACGGTTGATGGCCACTCCCGTAGCGTTGTTCGCAGGCTCTGTTAAAGTTACCGAGGGTAAAGTTATATCCGAAATTACACCGGTAGTGAAGCTCCAGGTATAGTTTTCCGCCAGGGCTATACCAGAGACGTCTTTTGCCCCGGTAGTAATAGTAGCCTTATATATAGTGTTTGGCGCCAGACTTGCTGACGGAGTATAGATGGCAGTTTTACCTGTGTACTCAACAACTCCTGAAACTGTCGCAGTGCCCTGTTGTAATGTAAAGTTTGCGATCGTCATCGATGACTCAGCCATGGCCATATCGAAGGTCGCTGAAATTTTACTGTTAATGACTATACTTGTGGCCTCGTTTATTGGGAATGTTGAAGTCACCATAGGACTTACACCTGGATCATCTTCTTTTTTGCATCCTGCAATTAATACAACCGATACTATTGCAAGAGTGAATAATAATTTTTTCAGTTTCATTTTGTAATTTTTAAATGAATAATAATATATCAATAGAAATTCTATTTTCCCCTAGGGCTTATTACTTACCTCTAAATTCTAACTTCTTGTTTTATTTTTCTGACTGCATGATACCATTTATTGGATCAGTACATCTGTTCAATCAGTATTACAAAGATGAATGTCTTTAAAGCCATAAGTGTTACAGAACTTTGGAAAGTATTTACATTATTCACACATATAATTATTTGGTGATTTGGTGATCACTGTTGTCCGGGAAAAAAAATAGAGGGAGGTACTAAACTCTCCCTCAAATTGTCTTTATTTTGAGTTACCACACAAAAAATAAAAGACAATGAGTAAAAGTACTTATTTTACCGGAC
>Ga0182027_10006687_pt1 | contig 17190 bp, 13 predicted proteins | sample 712E1DmetaG_FD_121300 | JGI IMG/M metagenome (GOLD analysis project Ga0182027, IMG submission 121300) | Permafrost microbial communities from Stordalen Mire, Sweden - 712E1D metaG (Illumina Assembly) | ecosystem: Environmental > Terrestrial > Soil > Wetlands > Permafrost | place: Sweden... | reverse complement strand
TGTTAAGGACCATCCATGAATAGGTCTGTTTTGGAGACAAAGGCGGCGGACTTGCCGTAATGGTTCCGGAAGGGTCGGGCGCGCCATACACAATTTGCGTATTCGGTGTAATTGCCTGCCAAATAATACTTAATCCCGAAATACTTGTCCCGCCCGTTGTATCGATTTTCAAAGGTTCATCGGAGAGAATTATGTGATAATAAGGAACCCCGGGATTGGTTTGCCATGTAAATGTCGGCGTCAATTGGGTGATATCGCCGGTCGGACCAATCGGTTTTGTCGCATTGGGCGATTCTACTATCATTTGTAATTCATTTGAAAACAGCGTCGTGTCTTTGCCCAGTAATTTGGTCTTAAAGCCTACCATATAGTAAAACACGCCGGCATCCATTCCTGTTTGGTCCATAGGCCGAAATTCAATCGCGCGCATAGGCGGCGTTCCGCCTAAATAAACATTGTCCTGAACTTGTATCGTCCCATTTGCCTGAGTGTCCACGCAAAACCTGGTTACTTTGTAATGATAGTTTTCGATTTTCGAACCGCCGGGAGATTTGTCGAAATACAATATTCCCGAGTCGGGCGCATTATACGTTGGCCCTGTAATCGGAATGCTCGGCCGGGCAATACCAGTCCATTTTATCAATATCTTACTGGTGGTCGACATCGCTGCCAAGGGGAACGCCGTCAATACGTATGGCGTTGATTGCTGCCCGAATACCGTCATCGACGTAACGAGCAGAATGAAAAGCGCACAAAGCCGTTTGCTTGTCATTGCCTTGTCCTTTCGAAAGCCGTCATTATATTTCATAAAAACCCTCATAATCCTGTTTTCGTGTTTTTTATGACCCGTATTTTGCTTGTTGACTTTTAAAAATGGTATATCAACCCGACTTTAAACGCAGGAAGCGGCAGCAAATCGAGTTCGAAACCAAGTTGCGTTTTCGAACCGAGCATTGCTCCAAGGTTGGCAATCGGCATCATGGCGTTTTCTCCCATCATCATCCAGGACAATGTCTTGTTTTGCTTTATTGCTTTTCCAAGAATATGGGTGTCGTCGTTGATCCTCATGTCCAGAGCGAATACGCCAAGATTACAAAACGCATTATAGAAATTGCAATTCAACATTACGATGTTGTCAACCGTGATTGCGGCGTCAAGATCCACGACGCGCTTATCGGGATTTGCCGGGTCATGCGGGTTTGCCGCATGATATGCCTCAATATCGCCGAATAGTTTCGTATACGACAATGAGACCTTGTCCCGGATGAGGTCGATTGCAATCGTATGGGCCTGCGGCAATTTCCATCGGGCATCATCATTGGAACTATAAACGACGCTGTCGACTCTCTGCTGCTGGAAATCATCCAACATCGATAATAATTTCGTCGGGTCGTTGACATCAAGAGACGGCTGAAACGTTGTTTTATTGATGAAAAACGGCAGGTAATATTTTGCCACCATGCTGCCCTTGGCCTTGGTATCAACGCCAAACCTTGACGTAAGGGTCAGGATGCCGTATTTTATTCCCGCCGAACCCGACCACGCCTCTGCTTCAAAATGCCCGCTTGCCTCGCCGTAGGCTTTAGACGAAGGATAATCTATAGGTTGATTTTTAATGTCTGCAGAACCGCCGATTCCGCCGACGCCGCTGGTACCTGTGTTTTGTGAAACGCTGAATTGCCCGAGCATATCGACATCAACTTTCGCAAGAATATCGAGCCTGAAAACATGGCGCATGACATTGGCCGCAAGCACGAGGTCTTTATTAACACGGTACGCATATCCGAAAGTCATGGTTTCCCACCCAAGGTTCGCCTCAATCGGCACATTGATTGCACCCAACAACAATAACGACACATTGGAATTGCTTCCGTTGCTCGAAATCGTCGTATCATATCCTAAACGTAAATCTGTATTGCCAAGGGTCGTGAGGTAATTCAAATACACATTTTGCACATAGGCAAAAGACGCAACGCCGCCGAGCATCGGAACATCGACCCGAATCGTCGTGTTCGGTGATTGGGCCGCACTTGCCTGGGGTTGAAAAGCTTGCCCTTGCGATGGATCTTGATTCATTTGCTTGGAAATCTGTTGCCATAGATCATCACCGGTGGTTTTGGGAATAAGGCTCCCTGATTCCAATGGGAAATTAAATGCCCCATAGGCTTTTGCATAATCAAACGACACATCGGTCGGCGGCCTTAAGATATCATAATTAAACCCTATTGTTAATTTGGCATTAAAACTGGGAGGTGTAAGGCTTGGCGACATTCCGGCCGGTAGGGCGCTGTCTGCTGCTGTTTGTACAGTACAGACAAACATGACTGCCAGAATTCCTGCGACTATCTTGGTTCTCATTGATAACCACCTTCTGAGGAATGGCTATACTTTTAGTAAATGTGTCATTCATTTAAAAAGGCAAATCAACAAATGACAGTAAAAATTAGCTCAACAAGGCTATTATATCCAACCCGGAAGAATCAAGTCAAGGAAAATTAAAAGAGCAGAAAAGCGGATATGCAATAGAAGGAGGTGAAAATAAATAATAATTGTCTCATCTATTTTTACAATTGAATTATTTTTCCCCCATGTTTGATTACGAAAAAAATGAGCATTTGCGGGAAATTTTTGCAAAAACAAATATAGTCCGGAAACCGATATCAGGAATTGTTTCCGGGTATCATGAGCTTCCCTACATTTTAGTTGCACCCAATGAAGAAAACGCCGGTTCTACAGTTGAAATTAACGGTAAAATCAATGTTTCTCCAAAATTTATTATTTCCGCAAACATGTTGTCGGAATCATTTGGAGATGTTTTTGACCCGGAAACATTTGATCAGGAAATTCAAGGACGCTTTTTTTCTTTCGCCTATGGCCACAAAAAAAACCTAAAAATTGAAAACGAATATTTTCATATAAAGAATTATGATGAAGGGCCCGAAGAACATATTAACAGGGTCAATGATCAGCTTAGTATGCAGGAAAACATAAAAACCGGGTTAATTTTCGGGCCAAAAGCCAAATTCTATCCGGTTTCTATTGATAAATTCATAAATGAGATTATTGAACGTGAATTCCGTATGTAAATTATCGTGAACGACCTTAAAAAGATTCCACTATAGTATAAATGTGGACTATTGGTTTGTTTCAATAGTATTATTTACCATACACACGGTTTCACCAAAAGGCGGCCCAAATGTACGAAAAGCCACAATACATGACAGGCAACGGATTTAAACGCCTCGACAAAAACCCGCATAAGGACAATACGACCACCTATAAACTTATTCCGCCAAAACCAGTATTACCTGTACGGGTACAACGCGCCCAAAAAGGAATACACCTCACCGATGAAGCAGCCAAAGCAATCGCTATGGCAATTAAAGGTATGTTAAAGTAGTACCAGTCACACATTATTTTTTTCGACAGAAATTGGACAATTCACTTTTATGTGGGTTTTAGGGTTTTATCGTCTATACATTTCATTCTGCATCGCGCTGGCGGTCTATCTATTTGTTTCAAAATCATTCTGGATCCTGTTGACAAGCATTGTTGCTGCCAGAACAGCCTGGTATGGTATCGAAAGGCAAATAATACGTTTACAAATAAACAGGGATTTCGCCTCCCATCTTTATGCTTTCAAACAACAACTGGGCCCTTACGGGATCAGGCTTGCCAATAAGGCGGAAACCGACTGGCGCATTAAAAAAAGTCTGTCCGAGGTTTTTACCGCAAATACCAGGAAGCTCAGGAAAAATGTCGAGCAATTGCAAATGATGGACACTTTGTTCAAGGCAGGAATGCGGCCCGACCAAGATGCCTGCCAATTACACGACTGTAAACTTACTTTTGGGAAATCAAGGTTGGAACGATTGGAGAAAAACTAACCCCATGCTTCGCATGGGATAAGTTTATTTTATAGTTTATATACGCAAATTGCGTATATAATTCAGATATAGGTACTAAGCCCCTGATGCGACATCAGAGGCCTAGTAATTATATATCGTTGCAAATTTGCTTTCAAAACGACCTTATATGTCACCCTGAGCTTGACGAAGGGTTTGCATCTTACAGACCAAGTCATGCTTCGACAATGCTCAGCATGACATTTGAATTCTATCATCTTGAATGCAACTTCGTATTATTTTCCCGCAGGCGGCAAATCGAACGACGCCTTAAGTGTTGTGTCGGAATAAAAGATCTTTGCATTGGCGATAAGGCCGTCAACGAATTTCTTGACAACATCATTTTGCTTTTTAAGGCCAAGCATATTTTTAATCTGACCTTCAACTTTGTCAAACGTTGGGGGCGGCTGCTGCTCTTCCCCTGTTTTCTTAATGATGTGGTACCCTACCTTTGATTGGAAAACATCGCTGACCTGGTTCACGGAAAGCGGCAACAATGCTGCATCGAATTCGGGCATCAAATCACCATGCTTAAACCATCCGATATCGCCTCCGCTGGTTGCTGCGGCAGGGTCTTGGGAATTTTTCTTTGCCAAGGTTGCAAAGTCTTTCCCGGCCTTTGCATCGGCAAGCACTTTCTGCGCCTTGTCCAATGCTGCTTTTTTCTGGTCCGGCGTTGCGTCGGGTTTTACGACAAACAGGATTTGACTTGCGCGGAATTTCTTTTCCGAAATGAATTTTGCGCTATTGCTGTCGAAATATGCCTTGCATTCTTTCTGCGTGACCGAATCACCGGGTTTCACCAGTGTTTTAATGAGGGAATCGACCATGAGGCCTTCCCTGATCTGGCTTTTCATGTCATCTTCCGTTTGCCCCATTTTGGCAAGTTCCTTGGCCAATGTTGCGGAATCAGGAAACTGCTTTTTAATATTTTCAAATGTCGTTTTGAATTTTTCTTCAGAATACCCTATTTTACGTTTTTTTGCTTCCTGCAGAACCACTTCATTTGCAATAAGCTGTTTGGCAATGTTTTGCTTGATATCGGGCGGAAGACCTTGCAAGGCTTTGTCGGGATACGACCGAGACATTTGCTCGCGATACATTTCCATGATGCGGTCGATTTGAGAGTTTTTTATCCAGTTTCCGTTGACGCGGATTGCGCCGTCTTTGGGTACATTTTCCTTGGCACAACAAACCATAAGCAACAAAAGAACGATTACCGCCTTTTTCATAACAAAACCTTTCCTTTTTAATGCAATAAATTGATGGAAAATAATTTACTTTGAAATAATGCAGTCAACAAAGGCAATGCCAATATATATCATTCCAATGGGCAGAAGCACGAGGTTACGCCAATTCACCTTCTTCAAGCCATTTTTTCCGTTTGGCAACACGAAGGAAAGCATCGACAATGCTCGGATCAAACATGGAACCTTTCGCTTCCACGAGGCGCCTGACAGCCTCTATTTTTCCAAGGCTGTCCCGATAAGGCCTGTTCGATGTCATGGCTTCAAAAGCATCGGCAACTCGTATGATCCTGGCGCCAATGGGAATGGCCTCGGCCTTTAAACCGTCTGGATATCCTGTGCCGTCGAAATTTTCGTGATGGTATAAAATCAGCTTATACAGGTCTTGTAAAAACGGGACATCTTTCACGATATTCGCACCCAAAGAAGAATGCGTTTTCATGATGCCGTTGAATTCTTCATAGGTAAGCGATCCCTGTTTGTTCAGGATGTTGCCCGGAATACCGATTTTTCCGATATCATGTAATAGTCCTGCGTCCCTGATGCTGCTCCTTTTTTTCCCCTCAACGCCGATCTCAAGCGAAATTTCCTCGGCGATGTTCATGACATTTTCAGAATGTCCGTGGGTATAGGTGTCTTTTGCGTCAACGGCAATCGCAAGCGCTTTTATCGTGCGTATATAATTTTCCTTCATGTCATTGTATAATTTTGAATTCGTCAAGGCGATGCGGGTTTGGCTGACAATGCTCGACAGCAACGTCAGTTTTTCCTGTTTATTGGGGATATCTTTCATGGAACCGAAATACATGGCCCCGTAATCGAAGGCCTCCCCGACAACCGGGACAATGTACGTAAATTCAAGCGGCAACATGATTTCGGGCGCGAATTCCATGGGAGGCATACATTGACTAAACGAAATCCGTTTCTGCTGCACCCGGCTATGGGTCGCATGGTTATACTCGACAACGATTTCCGAGCAAACGGCATTGATGCTTTGGGGCGAAAGGCCCCCTCGGGACCAATACAGCAATTCATGGCTCCGTTTATGGACAATCAGGAATGCTATGACATCTATGGCAAAATGCTTCTGGATCGTAGAAAACATGCACTTTATGACGTCGCTCTCGTCAACCAACCCCATGAGCTGCTCGGAATAATTGCTGATCAAAGACAATTCATCGAGTTTTTGGCGGATGGAAGAAAGTAAATTGGCGTTATTGACGGCAATGCCCGCCTGGGAGGCAAGCATATTGACAATATTTAAATCAACTTCCGAAAAAGCGTCTTTACTCTTGCCCCGGTTCAAATTGATGATGCCGATGACATCATCGGCCACCTTAAGCGGCACGCAAAGCGACGACCCGATTTCTTCGCGCAAAAATTCAATCGACGCCTCGGCAAGAGACGATGCGTCGGACAACAAAAGCGCCTTTCCGCTTTTTGCAACCCATTTCGAAATCGGCCATTGGTCGGGGTTATTGAGCGACGACCGGACTTCCGATATTTGTATCCCTTTTTTCCTGACGATTTCCAATTCATTTGTTTCTTTTCGAAGTAGAATAATTGAGCCGGTTTCGGCACGCGAAACCATCAGGCAATATTGGAACGTGATGTCCAACAGCTCTTCAATTTCATGCGTACTTGTTAATTTGTGGGTAATATCGTGCAACGAAACAAGCTGGGACAAAAGCATGTTTTCCCGGACTAATTTCGTATTTTGCAATGCCCTGCTTACCTTTTGTTGCAACACATCGAGGCCGAAAGGCTTGACAATGTAATCGAAGGCGCCGCTTTGTATGGCCTCAATCGCGGTATTGATGTCGGGGTGGGCTGTCGAGACGATGACTGGCGTATTTGTTCCGTTTTTACAGGTTAGATTGAGAAATTGGATACCGTCCATGACCGGCATATGGATGTCGAGGATGACGCAATGGGGATGCAACTCATTGAATAATTCAACTGCCTGTAATCCGTTATAGGCAATCGCTGTTTTATACCCGCCATCAGAAAAAAATTTTGATAATGCCTTGCATAGCATTTGATCGTCATCAACGATCAGGATCAGGTATTCTTCGTTACTGTCCATTGTAGCCAACTATTTCTTTCGGGCAAAAGAAAAATCCGGGCTTTTAAAGAATGTCCTCGCTTGCCTTCTACCTGCGGTATGTCATACCGATTTGATAGGTTGCGGCCAATTCATGTAAAGCATATGACGCATCGATACTCAATGAATTCCTAAACAAATTTACACCGCAGCCAAAAGCAAATTTCTGTTCTGCGCTTGCAGCAGGATTTTGAAAATTTCCGCCAACTCGTATTGCAAATATTTCCTTGATCAGATACTCGATTCCTATACTGCCAAGAAGCGCTGAAAGCGTTGAATTGCTCATTGAAGGTTTTTCGCCCGGCATCTGGTTTGCCGTCGACGAATTGCTGGCGTCTTGTGACTGATCGTTCGAAACTGTTGTCAAGAACGTCGTTGCATCAATGGCGTCGGCGCCTTCGTTCCCCAGTAAATCGAGGGTCTTGTATTGTATTTGGAAACGTCCGTAAATATACGGAAGATCCTTTTGCCATCCCGCGCCAAACCTAAGGTGAGGATAGGCTGTTTCCGAATAATTTGCCGACCATTTTGTGTATTGGGTTGTAATATTTTCGCATGCAAGCGAAAGCCTGACCCCTGAGGCAGGAAAATTTGCAACAGCGCCTGCGTCAAGGCCGATGCTGTAACCGCGATAGCCATCAAATGCAAGTCGTTGCCGTTGCGCATTGACACTCACGCCTCCTGCCAATTCTACGACTTTCGACGTGAACATTTTCCTGCCATACCCAACATGAAAGTAAATATCGGAATATGAAGAAATCAGCATTCGGGATTCATCGTAAATCGGGATCCCATCCTGATCAACCAAAAGGTTTTTCGTCCCCATAATATCCGGCACGTAAAGATAACTAAAAGAAATGCCATATCCGGAAAGGGAATCAATGGCGCCTGCAAATGAAAAAATGGACGATGAAAACGTATTTTTATAATACGAGGCATACGACAACGAAGCGTCGTTGGTCGTATCAAAAGACAAATTGCCGGGATTTGTTTGCGGAGAACCGTCTCGGGAAAAAACAAAATCCGCACCTGCTAAAGAGGCGCTACGCGGCATTAAAAACAATGCACGCGTATTATCTGCATAATATTTGGAATTCGAAATGGATACTATCGTGTCCGCCCAACTTAAACCATAACAGCAACCTATTGCAATCCAGCCGATTAATACGGTATGTAATTTACTCATGCTTTAAGTACGGCCAACATAAAAAGAAAATTTACCAACGTTTTTTTAAACACCCCTATATTGTTATAAAATAATGAATTTTTCTTAAACCAAAGCCAAATAAAACAAATTGGGAAAATATAAAAAAACAAATCAAATGCCTTGATTAGTTTTCACCAGTTTTCTATTTTAAGATACTTGGGCGCATGGCTCAGTTGGTTAAAGCGCTGCGTTCACATCGCAGAGATCCCTGGTTCGAATCCAGGTGCGCCCATTTTATCTTGTCTTGTATGGTCTTCCAAGTATGCAACAGCATAATCCGTAGCAAAAAAATGATTAAAGCAAATCAACTTCTTATTTTCGCAATTGTTGTCCCTCTTTGTTTTCCCCTGTTTTCGCAAACATCAGACACATCGTGCCTCGTTCTTGATGCGCCCAAACAAGGAAATACGATATCGAGTCCAACATGTACCGTAAGCGTCCACGCTTGCAATAAAATTTCAGGCATTCAATTTCGCGCCCAATATAGATCCCCCGGTAAATTAACAGATACGACCATTTTCATAGGATCGATTGCAAATCCGCCTTTTAAGTTTTCATGGAACATTGAGCAAATGCCAAATGTATTGTATCAGGGAATCACCTTAACGGCAGAAGCAATGAATAAAAACGGTAGCAGGCAAACCGTGAACAAACAAGGCATATTTTTCGCCCACAGGCCTATAATTCGGCCTTTGACCTTTATACAATTCGGCAGTGAATCCGGGGCCCAGCTCTTTTCCCAATCACGTTCCTCAGATCGCTTTCCCGCGACCATTCAAGCTTTTTCTTACTACGATCGTTCAAACATCCATTTTACCATAAAAACAATGGTCGCAATTACCTTCAGCACCCAACCGGCTGCGGCCCTTTCGGAATGGGGTGTTGATATAGGAATCGATACCCGCCTAAATCATCAGGCTTATCCTTCCGACAGCATACTGTTTCTCTCATTTTCCCTGAACGGAAATTCAGAGCAAACAATATTTAAGCCGCTGTGCGATCCCGACGGGGCTTTCACTATTACAAAACAGAAAAAAAGCATTCAATGTCCGTTCGACCTTATCAAAGATGATGGTAAAGGTTTTACAATGGATATTGATGTCCCAAAGGATTTATTGGGAAATATCGTCCCCGATTCATTTGCATGCAATGTGATTGTCAAATTACCAGGCGACAGCTTTTCCGTTGCCGCGGTTTCCTGGGCCAATGCATTGGGCAACAATGCGTATTGTCCTATTGTTTGGAGCACGGTACGATTGCGGCCCGCCCCGTTTTACCATATCTACATCTTTCAATGGTTGCTTGCGTTTGCGGCAGGGATCTTGTGTATTGCGTTAATCGGCCTTGTAATATTTCTTATAAACAAACGAGCGACGACGTTTGAGCAATTCGAACAGACTGAAGAGGAAAAGAAGCTGACGGATCAAATATATCAATATCTTGAAGAAACCATAACAAAAAAAGAAATCTCATTGGTGTGGCTGGCCCAAAAGCTCAACATTCCGCCTAAAAAAATCGAATGGCTCCTCAAAAAATTCAAAGGGAAATCCTTTAAGGATTATGCCATGGTTTTACGGATAGAGATTGCCAAGGAAAGACTTCGCTCCTCGCATGCCAGCGAGAAGTCTATTTCGGATTCATGCGGTTTTAAAAACGTAAGTGAAATGGAAAAATATTTCGTCAAATTCTGCCGGACAACGCCCTACAAATTCCGTAAGGAAAACCAAGTAGCGTAAATTTTCAGGCGGATTGCGATTCTTTCTTCGCAATAAACAGCGCCCTTTGTATCTCCAAGTCAAGTTGGTTCTTGTCGTACGGCTTAGTGAACCATTTAAAAATATTCATGGATTCAATGCTTTTTTGTCTCGGTGGATAGCCGGAAACCACAATGACGATAAGATCTCTTTTTATGGAGCGCAACGATTCGATGACATGATGCGGATCATCCTGCTGCAAATGCCAGTCCATGATCACCACTTCACATTCTTCCAGGTTTTTTTTGAGTTCGCTCATTCCCTCAGCAAGCGTTGATGCCTCACAAACAGAATATTTAAATTCCTTCATGAAAAACGTCAGAATACTTCTGATTTTAGGATCATCGTCAAGCAAAAGCACCTTTGTCGGCCTCCGGTTCGATAGGACAACGGTAGTGTCCCGATCAACCTCTCCACCCTCGCTCTCGGGAATCTCGATGCAAAACGTGGTTCCGCGTTTGTCGGTTTTTTCTATAAATATCCGGCCGTTATGAAGGGAAACTATCCGTTGCACCAAGGCCAAGCCAAGACCGGTGCCTTTGCCCGGTTTCTTTGTTGTAAAGAACGGGTCGAATATTTTTTCAATAATATCGTGAGGGATGCCTGTTCCGGTGTCCGAAAACCGGATTTTTACCATGCCATTCGAAGTTTCATCGTGCGGTGAGGCCAACTCAATTGTAATGACGCCGCCACCTGGCATTGCGTCACGGGAATTTCCGATAAGGTTTTGGAAAATCCGCTTAAAATAATCGGCATCGCCTTGAATCCAAACAGGCTCTTGCGGCGCTTTCAGGACAATATCATACGAGTTGCCAAGTTGGCTTCCATACAGCGGGATGACGCTTTCCATAAAATTTTGCAGTTGTATCGGATGATAATCCAACAGTTTTTTTCGGCCAAGTGCAAGCAATTCGGAAATAAGAAGCTTTGCCTCAACAAGGGTTTCCGATATTATTTCCATGTGTTTTATTGTTTCGGTTTCTTTGGTTTCTTTTTCTACAATCGAAGCAATGTCCGAAACTGTTTGCAAAATATTATTGAAATCATGGGCCATGCCGCTTGCCAGGGTACCAAGGGATTCCATCTTCTGATATTGATATAACCGTGAAACCATTTCCTCCCTTTGCGACAAAGCGAGTTCTCTGTCGCTTATATCGGCCATGATCCCTTCGAAAATGAGGGGTTTTCCTTCTTCCGAAAGCGGTTGTATGAAGCAGTCGACGAATTTATTGTTTCCGTTAAAATCCTTGATTTGAAACGTGCCCTTGAACTCTGATTTGTCGAGTTTCAGCAAATCGGGTTTTTGCATGAAATCAAAAATGCTTCGATTTGGTATGACCTTAGCCGGCAGCCCTACGATGGCAAAGGCCGTTTGGTTTGCCCATATGAAACGCCCCCTATCATCAAGAGTAAACAACATTTCCGGCAAACGATGCACCAAGTTCTGATATCGCAGCTCGGAACTGATGACCTTATTTATTGTTGTAAAGTTTTTCCGGGATATAATCCCCGCCACGGTCGCCACGATGACCAATAAGAAGACCCTGACGCCCAAATCAAAAACCCAGGCTTCCATTGGAACCGGTTTATGCAAAAGGGAAAAAACAAAATAGAAAGAATAGCAAACCGCAGACATGACGCCGCTGAAAATCGACAATGACAGTTTGTTATGAAGCGCCGTAAAAATAATTGCTATAAAGTAAACACCAAACAAGGACATGCGTAACAAGGACGATGTTGTCCCCATCATCGAATACGACCATAAAACAACGGTCATTACGGTAACATCCAATGAGACCAATATAAATGCTGAATATCGTTTGCCTGGCGTTTTGCCAAATCGCGTTATATAATAGCCGCTATATCCTAAAAGCACCAAAACCGCGCACATTTGAAATGCAAAAGCCTTCACGGATATTTCGTCGAGCATATAACAATAAAAGGCCAAAAATGAATACCCGATACCAATTGCAAGTCGAATCCAGGAACTCCATCGTTCCGACTCAACTTCGGCCCGCATTATAGTTTGTGTTTTTCCAAGAAAATTCTTTTGGGTTTCTATAGACATATTTCAGTCCTTAATTTATCGAATTTTGCAAAAAAACGCAAATTTAAACCCTTAACTTCAATCCGCTGAAATTATACCACTTTTAGGCTTAAAAAACCATAGTATTTTGATATAGTGGAATAATTGAAAATAGGTACAAATCATTTTGCATATTTAAAACAGCGTCCTGTTGTTATGGTTTAGTACCTATATAAAAATTATCTACGGGGAAAGCGTAGATAAAATTACCTATAAACTTATCCCACAGCGAAGCGTGGGTTTTGAGTTTTTGCCAGGGTTTTCAATATAAATATTGGTTTCTAAAAAACCTTAGATTTGTTTTAAAATCCATGAGAAAAAAAGCATTAGTCATTAATCCATGGGTCATGGATTTCAAGCTCTATGATGAATGGATGCATCCCTGTGGTCTTTATTTTCTCATTGATTTGCTATGGCGCAACAGTTACGATGTACAATTTTTTAATTGCCTCAGGCGCGACGACAGGAAACAAAAACAAAACGGGACAGGCGATTTCCTCTTCGAAGAAATTTCGAAACCATTTGTTTACAATTCCATCAAGAGAAAATTCAAACGATACGGCGTTTCCACACAGGAATTGACTGATTATCTTTTGTCAACAATCAAGCCCGACGTCGTTTTTGTGGGAAGTTCCATGACCTATTGGGCATTGGGGCTGGCCGCCACAATCCGCGTTGTTTCCGGTATTTTTCCCGATGTGCCGTGCATCGTCGGCGGAACCGCTGCACATCTCATTTCAGATTGGATACGATCGATCCCGGGTGTGACCGATGTATTTACAGGATCACTTTTCAGTGCCGTCGATTTGGAACATTCGGGTATTCCCGCCATGGCCGACTTTCGGCCTTTATCATCCGAGGCCTCAATGGTTTCCGCTTTTACGGGCCTTGAAACCATGAACCATGCACCTGTCATCACCTCTTTTGGATGCCCGATGCGCTGTTCCTATTGCGCATCCGGCATACTCTGCAAAAAATATTCCCGCCGTCCCGTAAAAATCGTTGTCGAGGAACTTGCATTATGCGCCTCAAAATTCGGCCTTTCAAATGCAGCGTTTTACGATGATGCATTGCTTTTGGACGCTGAAAGCCATTTTATTCCCTTTGCGGAAAAAATCCGCGAAATGGGGTTATCAATGCTGTTTCATACCCCAAACGGTTTGCATGTCAAATTTATGACAAAACAATTGATCGACCTCATGATGGAAATTGGGGTTAAAACGCTTCGATTTGGCTATGAAAGCGGAAAAAAAACGGATTTTTCCCATACCGGCGGTAAAACGTCGTTCGAACAACTTGCGCAAAAAGTTACTCTAATGGAATCGTCCGGCTTTTCCGGCGCGGCCATTGGGGTTTATATAATGGCAGGCCTCCCGGATCAGACACCGGAAATGGTGATGCAGGAAATGGATTCTGTCGCCTCATTAGGCGTATTGGTCAAGCCTGTATTTTTGTCCCCGGTGCCGCACACACCGCTCTTTGCAACCTATGCGAAACAGTACCCGCAAATCCTTTCCGACCCGCTTACCCATAATGATTCTTATTTTGTAACAATGCTCCCGAACTGGGACAACACGGCCATGCAACAGATCCTTGACAGGGCAAAACTCCACAACGTCAAAACAACCTCTTTAACCCGCTGATTTCGGCGGAAGCCCGTCTCGAATCGATTTTACGAGGCGTGCCCGCGCCGCTTCCGCTATTTTTAAAACGCCCGGATCCTTATAATCCGCATATGTCCAGGAAAAAAAACGAAACGCTCCTTTGCGATAATGCAAAGTCACTTCGGCGAATATTCCCTGCGACACATAAATCCTGTGGTAAAAATCTTTCGTACTTGCCAAGACAAGCTTGTCCCTGGTGATATAGCCCGGGTCTATGTTGACGGTGCGCATGCCATTATTTGCGTACCGTTCCTCAATACTATTTGTATATATTTTGACCATGGGAAGTTCCTCCCGTTCAATATACCGTTCAAAAACGCAATAGGCTTTTTGCAGATTGCGGCCCATTTCGTTTTCATAATATTCGGTATGAAGAAACTGTACAGGCCCAAAAACCCGGTCTATGGGCCCGAATTTGCCTGTCAAAAGCGCAATAATTTCGTCAAGATCGACCGACGATTGCAGCATGATCCCCGTAAAAAGTACGGCCTTTGATGGCATTGCCGCTTTACCCATTTGCAAACGTCCTCATTATTTCGGATCCATTTTTGCACATTTCGATTCTTCTGCCGATTTTGAATATATTTTATACGATTAATATTACGGATGCATTTTTTTTGTTTTTATGGTATAGTTCAAAGAATAAAACCGGAGAAGCGATGCAGTTTCTTCTGACAATGCAAAAGAAAAATGGCCATACGGTTTTTAATCTGGCCGGCGACCTCAATTATGAAGGCGCGTGCAAGCTTAAAAATGCTTTTAACGATGCGATTGCAAGCGGGGACATACATTTTGTTTTGGATTTAGCAGGACTTAAAATCATTTCAAGTTATGCCTTGTCTACAATATTGAAGCTTTCATATATGGCAAAAAAAAACAAGGGTTCGGTCAATATCCTTTGCGGGCAAGGAAATGTTTGGGATGTATTTTATGTACTCGAAATAGGTAAAGTCATCCCGGTATTCGAATCAATTGAGGCCTTTTGGGCTTCAAACCCCATGCTTCGCATGGGATAAGTTTATTTTATATATTATCTACACCACGAGTACATAGTGCACGCGCAAAAAGCGTAGATAATTCAGATATAGGTACTAAATCAGATCTGGTAAAATTATCGTTTTAGTAACTATAGTAACTATATATAAATTATACACTCGGTACACCGAGCGTATAAAATCACAGCTACAACTTATCCCGCAGCGAACCGCGGGGTTAGTGTAGCCCCGCGGTTTTCTTCAAGGATATACGAAATTGGCACGCACGTTAAGTTTTAATGGAGGAATTTTTCCTCCTAAAAATCCTCAAATACCTTCGTCGCTTGGCGTTGAAGAACTCCCACAGCCTCCGCGTGTTTATTTACCATTGCTTCAGCATTCCGGGGCCCCGGCAACCGCCATTGTGAAACGTGGCGATCGGGTGCGCAGAGGGCAAATGGTCGGCGAAATAACCCAAACGCCTTCTGCTGCTGTTCATAGCCCGATATCAGGTTCTGTTTCAGCAATCGCACCGGTGCAGCATCCCTGCGGGAAACAGGTCCTTGGCATTGAAATCGAAAACGACGGGGAAAACACTTCTTGTGAAATGACGGGGATGTCGACGCCCTGGAAAGAGGCCGCACCACAGGAAATCATTCAAAAAATCCTTTTATGCGGCATTGTCGGAATGGACAATGACGGTTTTCCGATTCATATAAAGCTCTCACCTCCCGCAGACAAAGCTGTTGACACTCTTTGCATCAATGCAACGCAAAACGAGCCTCTTCTATTCAACGAATCGCCGCTGGTTCTTGACCATACCGAAGACTTTTTAACGGGTGTGCTTATAGCGAAAAAGGCGCTCGGCGCAAAAAAAACATTGTGTGCCGTCACTTTCGACAGCAGCCAAATGGTTGAAACATTGAAAAGGATCCTCGAGGATGCGCGGTTCAAGGACATTCAACTCGTTCTGACAAAATCCAAGTATCCTCAGGGCGCTGAAAAGGTTCTTGTGAAGACCCTTACAAAACGGGAAACCCCGATTGGCGGGTCGCCGCTTGATGTGGGCTGCATCGTGTTGAATGTTTCTACATGTTATGCTATTTTCAATGCGGTCTGCAAGGGGATACCCCTTTACAACAGGATCGTGACCGTTGCCGGCCCCTGCGTGAAAAACCCGAAGAATTTGCTGGTTCCTTTCGGTACGCCTCTTTCTTATCTGTTGCGACATTGCGACACCGACATGTCGCAGGTAAAAAAAATAATCGTCGGCGGCCCTCTGCAAGGCATTGCCCAAGCCGACCAAGACGTACCAATCATCAAAACCAGTACGGCGGTTTTGGCATTTGATACCTTAACCGATGGGATCAAGCGGTTCGATTGCATTGGTTGCGGCAGATGCGTTCGGGCATGTCCTATGAGGTTAACGCCAAGTTATTTAATGAAGTTTGTCAACAAAGACAAAAATGCCGAGGCCATCGATTGGGGTGTGCAGGATTGCATTGAATGCGGGTCGTGTTCGTATGTTTGCCCTTCTAAAATCAATCTTGTGCATTTTATCAAATTGGGAAAATACCGGGCGGAATCCTGTCATTCATTACAGACCAAAAAGAATTAAAAACCATGACTGTTCCAGACGCAACCCACGAACACAACATACCATTGCTTCATATTTCCGCAGGCCCGCATATCCGGCATGGCGAGGACGTTGGCTCACTCATCGGATCGCTTATCCTGTCGCTCATACCGGCGTGCATTGCTGCATTCATAATTTTCGGAGCATCCGCCTTTTTTCTCATAGCAACCACGATCGTATCGAGCGTATGCACTGAAAGTTTTATCCAATGGATTACAAAAAAGAAACAATCGATACGCGATTTCAGCGCAATCGCAACAGGTTTGTTGTTGGCATTGACATTACCGCCCCATTGTCCTTTGTGGATTGCGGCCGCAGGCGCTGTTTTTGCCATCGCCCTGGTCAAAATGCCGTTTGGGGGCCTCGGACATTCACTTGTCAATCCAGCGCTTGCGGGAAGAACGTTTTTGCTCATTTCATTTCCCGCAGCCCTGACCGCTTATTCGGCGCCGCTGCACGGTTCGATTTTCGGTATGGCGCATCCGCTCGACGGGGTGACCGCGGCAACGCCTTTGGTATATTTTAAGAATGCCCTTTGTACCGGTGTATTCAACCCACTTGATTTGCAAGACACGTTGCACAATTTGTTTTGGGGAAATGTCGGCGGAAGCCT
>Ga0182027_10006685_pt1 | contig 17191 bp, 26 predicted proteins | sample 712E1DmetaG_FD_121300 | JGI IMG/M metagenome (GOLD analysis project Ga0182027, IMG submission 121300) | Permafrost microbial communities from Stordalen Mire, Sweden - 712E1D metaG (Illumina Assembly) | ecosystem: Environmental > Terrestrial > Soil > Wetlands > Permafrost | place: Sweden... | reverse complement strand
CCCAGATTCAGCCCTTATTCCGCCGGGGTCGTACCCAAGGCCATTGTGCCTTTGACTTTACAAGTCCTGTCCGAGATCGGCCTGGATTGGGCGGGCGCGCGTTCCAAGTCGGCCGATGAGTTCGCCGGACAGAGCTTTGACTACGTTATCACCTTGTGTGATCAGGCTCGTCAGAGCTGTCCGGTCTTCCCCGGCCGGCACCACGCCCTGCACTGGGACATCGTCGATCCGGCTGTCGCGCCGCCGGAGGACCGGTTGGCGGCCTTCCGCCGAGTCCGCGATGAGTTATCCGCCCGTATCAACCTGCTAGTGCGCCAGGCGCTGCCCGAGTGAGGTCGACCAAAAAGACCACCGGGTGTACCGGTGGTCTTTTTGGTTGGTTCAGGAATGGCGGTATCCTAGTCGGATGGTCCAAAAAGTCAATACCCCTAAACGCACGATTGCTTAAAACTTTCGCAGCGTAGCTGCGGCGGCCACGATAGTGCCTTTGGCAGCACCGATGGCAAGTGCAGACACAAGGTGCGCCCTCCAGCTCACTGCAGGTTTTCCGCACCAGGCAGCCGACCAAAGGCGGAACGCCGTGCGCCGGCGGCCGGTTCGATGACAGACAGGCCCTCATCATGGCTGGCGATGAAACCGCAGGCGTGGGCGGCGATAATCAGGGCACGGGCGGTTTCATTGGCCTCTTCTTCGAACTCGGTCGACACACCGAGATTCGGCGTAGCCCGGCCTTCCTTGAAACCCTGACTGAAAGTCGCGCCCAAGCGGACGGAGACCCGATGTGCGTCGGCCGGAGCTAAACCGGTCAGGTAATCGGCCTTGCGCAGGATGTCTTCAATCACCTGGCTGGCCACGCCGAAGCCGGCCAGATCCAGGCGCTCGCGGGTCTCGAGGGCCAGATAGGCCGCCCCGGCGGCTTTCACCAGCTCGGCGGCACTGATCTCAGACAGGGATCCGTAGTCCTCGGGCGCCACGCCCAGAGCCTGGGCCACATGGATCAGGGTGGCGCTCGCGATCGCTGCGGCGGCCAAACTGAGCCCCAAATCCGGCGGGGTCCAAGGCTGACCGCAGAAGGGGTCATTGAGGCCTTCTCGGGCCACATGCGCGCCGACAGCCAATGGAGCGATGTCGCGGTCCTCGATCAGGGCCACGATCCGCTCCGCCAGACCCAGAGTCTGTATCTGGTTGATGGAGTCAGCGATTTCCTCGAAGACCTCGCCCGAGGGGACAGACTCCCGCTGGCCGGTCTGTCGGTTGATGGTCATCGGACCCAAACCCAAGGACATGCGCTCCACCATCAGGGCCAGCACCGCCAGACCCGCATCTCCACGATGGGCAATCACTGGGAAGAGGTTGGCGTCATTGGCAGCGGCGGCCATGTTGGCGCAAGCTTGCTCGAAGGTCGCGGTGGCCGGAGTGATCTCCTTATGCGCGCCCTCGCGCCAGGCGCCCGCCAATGCGCGCAGGGCGAGGACCGCTTCATGCGCGGCCGTTGCCAGCACCAACTCGGCCCCCTCCAAGGGGGCACGGGCTGGTTCGTTGGCCGTATTGGCCGTGGTCGTGGGCGAAGAGCGCGCCATGAAATCGATCTCCCAAAGTTTCAAGGATGGAAAGCGTTGGGCACAATATCGCCGGTTCCCGGCGGAATGCAAGCAATCGGAGCACCAAAGTGTGAGAATTTTAAGGCCGTACCACCACAGCCCCGCACGAAGCCGCGCCATCGCCAAAGGCCCAGACGAAAGCGCCCAGAGTGTTGTCATAGACGGCATTCTCGCGCAGGCCGGCGCCATTGATGACGCCCGGCTGCGACCAGGTCGGGCCGGCGCTCGCCGGTTTCGTCCAAGTCGCCCCGCCGTCATACGAGAGACTGTAGTAGTTGTGGATGGCCGAGCCGTCATGCCAGCCCAGGAATAAGACCCCGGCGTTTTGATCACCGTCAGCGGGCAGGGCTCGCTGGTCCAGTGCCAAGACCGGTTTGAAGCCAGCGCCCATGTCCTGCCAGGCCCAGACCCCCGTTGCCGGGTCCTGCGCCCCGAACAGGATGTGGCCCGAGCCGTTACCCACCGCTAGATAGGGAGCCAAGATACGATTGGTCACGCCATCGCCGCTAACGCCCAGGTAATCCACCGCCACCTGGTACTGCCAGCGGGGATCGCGCAGCAGGTTGGTGGTGCTTGACACATTCCCCGCCCAGGTTGATTTCCCGGCGACCAGATGCCCATCGCCATCCCAGGTCGCGAGGTTGGTGGCGAAACCGGCCCGCCCGATATTGCTCGACGAGCCGTCGGATAGGATGTCGCCGGACGGGAAAACTCGCAGGTCGCTTTCATACCAGGCCACCAGCGCCCCACCGGTCACCGCGATCACGCGATAGCCAATCCGGTTGTGGGCGGGATATCCCGCCAATCCTACCACAGGGATCTCCACCGAGCTCCAGGGGCCGGTGAGAGGCTTGGCCATCAGGCGCAGTCCGGGGCCGGCCGAGCTCGCCAGCCAGTTGTAGGTGACATAGACCGTGCCATAGGAAAGACTGCTCGGGTCATTGTCCACGATCATCATGGGGAAGCAGCCCACCCAGGCGGGGGTGAAGGTCTGGGTATAGAAGCCGGCCCAAGTGGCGCCGTAGTCGTCGCTGTAGCTCACCGACATCTTGACCTGGTGTATCCCGACCCCTCGGGCGTCGCCGAACCAGAGGCGGTCATTCGGGCCCCAGGCCACCACCGCATGGATGTCCTCGCAGCGCCCGCCCATCGGGTAGTGCGGCGCCGACCAGGTTGCCCCGCCATCTTTGGATACCACCACGGACGAGCGGCTGCACATGGTGGGCCAGGGGACGTGCTGGGAAGCGAGCGCGATGGCTCCATCGGCGGGGTTGACCGAGACAGTCGGCTCAGTGCCGGCGATCGCCGCGGTGGCGAGGACCGTGGGACGGGGATCCGGTTTCGGGGTGGGGACCGGGGTGGGTACGGGGGTGGGAACCGGCGCGGGGGCCAGGGTGACCGTGGCCGTGGGCGCAGGCGTCGGGGAGATAGCCGCGCTCATGGACGGGATCGCCGGGGTGGGCGTGGTGCTATTGGCGTTCGCGCTGCAACCTGCGGCCAAGGCGGCGCAGGCCAATAGCGCGGCAAGGGCCTGGGTCCGAGATCGCCCGGAATGGGAGCGCATCGTCTTATCCTCTCGCGGCAGTGGCAGCTTTAAGCCTTTGCTCATATCTTGCGGGCAGAGCGGGCAGAGGGATAGGGCCGGAAGGCTCTAAGTGGTGCATGGCGGCGACGCTAGTTCACCAGATCGGACCCCTGGGCCTTGCGCCGTGGCGCTCTGTCAACGACCATATGGTTATGAGCACCAAGAGCCTGATCTTCTCCACGCCCGCCTATGCACCATTAACCGCGCAAGTCATTGCGGTGGCCGCCGATCTGGAGACAGGTGTGATCGAGCGGCGCGACTTCCCCGACGGCGAGCGCTACCAGCGCATCGCGAGCGTAGTCGACCACCGCGACTGCGTGGTCTTGGGCGGCACCGGCTGCGACGCCGACACGCTGGACCTCTTTGACCTGGGTGCCGGGCTGGTGGCCCAGGGGGCGCAATCGCTGTCTTTTGTGATCCCCTATTTTGGCTATGGCACCATGGACCGGCCGGTCAAGCCCGGCGAGATCGTCACGGCCAAGACCCGGGCTTTGCTTCTGTCATCTGTTAAGCCCGCCCGGGCTGGCAACCAGGTCTTCCTGCTTGACGCTCACAACGAGGGCCTGCCCTCCTATTTCGAAGGGGCTACTCGCGCCTTCCACCTCTATGGCGAACCGGTGATCCTGCCGGCCATCCGCGCTGCCGGTGGGGACGACTTCGTCCTGGGCTCGGTCGATGGCGGCCGGGCCAAGTGGGTCGGCCACTTCGCCGACGAACTCGGAGTGGATGTGGCCCTGGTCTTGAAGCGCAGGCTCAGCGGCGTGGAGACCGAAGTGGTGGGGATTTCTGCCCCAGTCCGCGGACGGCGCGTGGTCATTTACGACGACATGATCCGCACCGGTGGCAGCCTGATCAGCTCAGGCGAAGCTTATCGCAAAGAGGGGGCTTCGTCGCTGGCAGTCGTGGCCACCCACGCGGTTCTGCCCGATGGCGCCTTGGAGCGCCTGCGCGAGTGCGGCCTCTTTGACTCGATCACCGTCACCGACTCACATCCACGGGCCCGCGCCCTCGAGGGCGACTTCCTGCATGTGATCTCCTGTGCGCCAGTGTTGGCCGCCCCTTTCTGCTAGGGCTTGCGTGCCCCGCAGTTTTGCGCTAAAATAGGCGTGATGAGATAAGACGGCCCCCGAGAGGCCGATAAAGAATCCTTTGAGAGGTTAGCCCAATGACGACCAAGGTTTATCTGCTCTACCGGGCCGGCGAGTCCGACTATGATGATGTCTCCCCCGATGTCCTGCTGGGCGCCGATTTTGACTGCGGGGCCGTCGAGGCGGCCCTCTTGGAGCTGACGGCCAAGGGCTACGAGCTCCGCCAGCGCGAAGACTGCGCCACTCATGCTAAGTTCGCCGCGTCGGTGGCCAGCCTGTCGGAGTTCCAGATCGCCGTGATCGATCTGGTTGAAATCTACCAGAATTATCCAGACCGGGCGGTCCGCGAGGCGATCAGCGAGATCCTGATCGGTAAGCAGATCGAAAAGCTCGTCTGGCGCTCCCATGATGGGCATAACCTTGGGCTGGTCCATCCGGACCCGCGCCCGACTTTGGCCTCGATCAGCGCCCGCCTGGCAGAAACCCCGACCCAGTACGCCCACGAGCAGAGCTACTACTTCATCACCGAGATTGACGTCGCCGGCACGCCCCCGACGCCGCGTGAAATGGAGCTTTAAAAGATGGCTGACTACAATGGCCTCAAAGACAAGATCCTGAGCCAGCCAGGCTACTGGATGCGAGTCAAGATCGGCGGGAAGAGCAAGCCACCGCTTCACCTCTTCTGCCGCAATTACACCATCGCCTTCTGCGGCTATAATCTCGAGACCGAGTCGGGCGGCTTCCTGTTCTCCCGCACCGAAGTAGCCAACTCGCGCGCTGCCCGTTGCTCGGCTTGCCAGTCGGCCTCCCACGCCAGCCGTTTCAACCGGGCCGATGCGCTCTAATTAGACTTTAGTCGGCTCGCCAGAACTTGGCCAGGACCCTATAACGGGCCAGCGTCTCGCCGTAGACCTTGGGCGAGGTACCGCTTGGCATGGTCTCCAAGACGGCCTGGCGGCCATCGGCGGTTCGCAAGATGACAACAGGGCGGCCGCTGCCATCGCCATCCACCGTGCCCTCCTTGGCACAACTTATACAGACTCGGGAGTTTCCCAGTTTCATCAGGGGAGCGCTTCGGGCGCAAACGGCGCAGGGACCAATCATCTCGTTCTCCTTAGACGGGCTTGGCGACGAGCGTGACCAGCCAGAGATTCTGGGCTCGCCACTCGATGAGTTTGAGATTGAACTTGGGCTCGCGGGGATACATCTGGCGGGCCGCCAGGCCCACTTGGCGGCTGGCGGCCGACTTAACCTCTTCGAAACTCGGGGTCCCGCCGGACGCCGTCACCTCGACCTCGTAAGTCGTCTCATTGCGGCTGGCGGCCAGGGTGATGTCTTTGATGGTGGCCTTCAGACTCATCTTATCGGGATCCTTCATATCAAAATGGACGCTAGTTGACATTGACCGCCACAGCTTGCTCGACAATGGCCGATCGTCAAGATCAGGCACAGCCCTCGAGGGCAGCTTTTAAGACAATTGCTTGATGGTGCCCAGGCAGCGCAGGCAACTGATCCAGGTGCGAGAAAAGTGCTTGTGGACTTCGCTCGGCCGCTTGGCACGGCCACAATGGCAACTACCACCGGACACCGCCGCCTTCTGGCGCGCTTGGGTGCAGGGCATGCAGACCGTGTAGCTGCCATCCATGGGACCCAGTGGTTTGAGGCAGCCCTCGCAAAGACGAACGCTCATGGCAAGATCTCCTTCGATCGCTTGATAAAGTCTTCCAAGCCAACCTTAGCCTGACCCGATTCCCGGTCAAGAAGCGGGGCAGAGGACGACTGGTCTAGACCCTTCGTCTGACCGTCCGATTGGGGAATCGGACAAGTTTGACAAGGAGCAGGGCCGGCCAAAGGTCAGATCATGACCTTCTTGACCAGCCCCGATCCGGCCTACTTGATGCTGCTCGCCAACGCGCTCAAACCCCAGAAGGGCGAAAGCCTGGCGCGATTGCGCACGCGCGCCGCCGCGACGGCCGCGACGGTGTCGCGAGGCGAAGAAGCGCTGGCGAAACTTGAGAGCCAGGATGCGACCCGGGTAGCCCTCTATCGCGCTTGTGATTGGCGACTAGGGCGTTTGGCGTTGCATGAGCTCCGTCCTTGGCCGGGGATGGACGAGTTGCCGCTTAGCTGGTGCGAAGGCTCGATCGATGAGACCGCGGCCTTGGTGCGCGCTCACGGGTTGCCGCCGGCGCAGTCGCGCCTCAAGCGACTGCTCGCCCTGCGCGGACAGGTCGAGACGCAAGAATTGGTGGCCTGGCTGTGCTATCTGCCCTTGCCGGTGCTGCCCGACGAGCTGCTGCACGCAAGGCCGTCACTCGAAGGCTCACCATGGGGTCTCGATGACGGTTGCGCTCGCGCGGTCGCCCTGAGCCTGCTCGGGGTAGAATTCGTCGATGTCCTTATGGGCTGCCCGAAGTCCTAATCGCTCATCCCGGCGCCGCGCTGGATAATTTGATGGGAGAGGAGCCTGCCGCTGGGGCGGTAGTGCTCGATCGCGCGCAGAGTTTTGGCGTCAAGGCGCGTCCCGCAGGTGGCGCAGACGAAGCGGGCGCCGCGGGCTGCCGGCACAATCGTGTGCGCCGGGTATCGGACGGTTGGCGCCGAGCGCAGGGCCCGGGCGCGAACGGCCTCAGCGCCCCAGACTGCCGGTAGATGCGCCCCCAGCCCCGCATCCCGCAGGCCGGCCGCCAGGTCGTGGCGGTGGGTGTGGTAAGTCAAGACCTCACGCTTGATCGCGTCGGCGATGTCATAGCTGCCATGGCCCGCAAACAGACGCCCGGCGCGCGCGAAAAAAGCCCGGTTGTGCGGATCGCGCTTCTTGCCCGTCGCCCGTTCAAAAATGCCATGGGCTTGCCGAGCCCGGCGCACCGGCCCGCTGCCATCTTCGAGGTAGTGAGCCAGCTCATGGAGCAGGCAGTGACGCGCGTCATCTTCGCTTGTGCCGGCGGTGATTGAGATGGTCACCCGCACCGGATCGAGGGTGGTGCGCGTCACCCCGTGGCTCTGCTCGTCCTCGCAAACGCTCCAGGCCACATAATCAGGCAAAGGGACGCGTGCCGCCCGGCACACCTCGATGATCAGATCGCGCGCCCAAAAGGGTGTGGCGCCGGCGAAAGGCGACAGTAGATTAGCTGGCATCGGTCCGCTTCTGGGGTTCGAAGACTTCCGGGGGGATGGCGGAATAGGTGACCACGATCTCTTGATGGCGCTGATCGATGGTGATCGCGTCAATCGACCAGACTGCGCCCATCTTGCCCTGCTGGCTCCACAGTTTCTTGGTTACCCAAGTCTCCAGTTCGCTGTATTTGAGGCCGCACAATTGGGACCAATTGTCGGGATGGAAATGCGCCACTCTTTTGGCCATAACAATCTCCTTTGGCTGGCTCCGAGCCTAACTCAGGCCCGGAATGTTGAGCGACGCCAGATGGCGGATGCCCTTCTCGACCACGATCTCCAGACGCCGACCCTCGACGTCTATACCATAGGTCGCTCCGGCGGGAGGCACCGGGGTGAGATGAACAGGCGTCCATTTGCCGTCGACAGAGATGGAGATGTGGTGCGCATCGGTGCCGGCGTTATTCCGGGCGACCTCAGCATAGATCTTGTGCCGCTTGCCGTCCACGAGGACCGGCCACTCATGTGAGTTATTCATAAGGGTTCGCCTCCTGATCGCAAAGATGAGCCATGTGCCGTCTTTACGACTCTGGGCCTAAGAGAGCGCTCGTCAAGATACGCCCCGGCCGGGGCTGGCTTGACGGGGCCGGATCCGAGGTTTAGAGTAAGGCCATCATCAGAACAGGAGAGCCCATGAGCATCGTCAATCGCAACTTCTTCCGCCTCGATGTCTTCTTGCGTGCAGTCATCCGGGACCACATCAACCACTTTGGTCGGACCGGCCAGATCAAATTGCGCTTTGAGCTGGGGCGTGGGCTACAGGACAATGGTATCTTGACCTATCAAATCCCAGGCGAGAACACCTTGATGCGCTGCCACACGGTATCGGTGGTCCATTTTGACGCGGCGGTGATGAAACGCCACGCCAGTGTGGCGGGCTTCGCCCACGGTGAGACCATTCTCAAACCCGTCGATCCCGCCCGCGGTCTCTTTGTGGCGGCCTGGTATGATGTCCTCACCCTCGAGGTCGATCATCTACCGCCGGACCTTGCTGCCGCCTTGCGCGAGGCCAACAAGGTCCAGCCCGTCCGCGTTCATGTGCGTTTCAAATAGTCCGGTCTAACGCAGTCGCCAGATCTCGGCCTCTACGAAGTTCACGGGCACGCGCTTGCGGGTGTCGACAAAAAGCCCGCTGCGCCGGGCGGCCGCGGCCAAGGACTGGTTCTCGGCATAGGTTTTGATGGCGATCTCGCCCGGCTTCAAGACCGTCCGGCCGGCCAGGTTCACCGAGAGCTTGCCATAGGGCTCACCGGTCTCGGCCACCATCGCCACGATGGCCGGCGAGCCATCGGCGTATTGGGCCAATAACAGTTCCACCTGCTCGTTTTCGACGTAGATCCGGCCCAGAGATTTCATCTACAACCTCCCTATGCTCTGACTCGCCTGAGAGGCAAGCTTGAAGCCCCAATACGACTAATGGGGCAGCACGCTCGAAAGTCAAGCCCTTTGCTCCGTGGCGCAGGATCTTGGACCGACCGAACGACCAAGACGCGTTTACGACGCGAGAGCTGTGTTCATTTGCGCTTTGGCGCTCTGGCGGACAATATCAAAGCTGGCAGTGGGACTTTCTCTTAAACCAGGGAATTGGAGGGGCGCGAAATGACACAGTTTCTTATCTACGACCGGGTGCGGGTAATTAACTCGGCTTCTGCTCATTATGGCCGATGCGGGTCGGTCACCACACTCAACGCCGGCGACTTGCCGCCCACCATCAAAGTGCACCTGGACTCCATCCGGCAGGCTTCCTTTGCCGGGAAGAATGTCTCGCCCGCCCGACCCTCGGTCGAAGTCGATCTGCCCCTCGAAGATCTGTGCAAAACATCCTAAGCATCGCTACTGGAGGAAAATGAAATGCCTCGTTATGGTGTCGCTCTTACTGCCCGCAATCCCGGGCGCAAGGACTCCAAGATCCACTCAGTGGCGGTGGCCGAGGCCTTCGGCCGCTCTCACCCGCCTGTCGGCACAATCATACCCCCTGAGGCCTACGCCCGCGCCTTATGTAAGCTGCCTGCCACCGGTTTTGTGATCTGTGACCGCGACCATGGCGAAGACGGCTGGAAGCGCGACTGCCGCATGTGCCCGTAGGGGCAGCTCGAGCAGCTCTTCTGAAACCCTATGGGTGTCTCCGACACATACGCTCTACTCTAGGCCCACCAGGTCAAAGCGCGACAGGCGGCGCGCCTTGGGTCCGTGGTAGGCCAGCCACCAGCCGACCCCTTGCCAGTTGGTCTTGATCTGTGCCCGCTCAATCCAGCCGGTCTGGGTCAGGTGGGCGATAGCCGGGGCGGCGGTTTGGGCTTCGAGCAGTGGCGGCTCCGCCCACAGCGCGTCGTCATAATAGTAGGTCGCCGGGGCAAAGGCGGTGACGTGGGAGCGGGCCCGGGAGTTGCGCAGCAGACGGCGCAGCAGGCTGTGCTCGAGAGGGCTCAAATCCAGGTGGAGCTCGGCAATCAGATCGGCGTGGGCATGCGAGCGCGCTCCGCAAGCCACCTCGGCGTTCAAGCGGGCCGGCAGTTCGGCCCGCCAGGCGGTCTGTAGCGCTGCCATACTGGCCAAGGTGTGGTCGGCCTTGACTCCGGCGATAATGGGCGACAAGTCGGGGTCGCCGGCCAGTTCCCAGGTCAGCAGGGCGCTTGCCTGGGGGCGGGTCCCGGCAGCCAGGAAGGCTTCGTGCAGGATGTCAATGGCTTGGCTCCGCCGCGCCAGGTCGCCGGCCAGGGGCACCTGGAGCGTGAATTCGCCCGCGCTATCCCAGGATTCGCGCATGTAGAAACGCGCGAGCTTGACCGGGCCCGCGCAAGATAGCCCGCGTGGAGTCAGCTCGACCCCGTGAGCGCTTAGGATAGCTGGGTAGTTCGCGACCAGACCCGCCGCCAGAGCCCGGATCGTACTGTTCGGCGTGTTGCCGCGCGCAAGGGTGGCATAGAGGCTTACGATGTCAGACTCGCCGAGGACACAGCGCTCGTCGGCGTAAGGATAGGTCAGAACCCCGGCGCTGTTGCGACGGCTGTAGGAGCCCATGCGCTCAAACCGGACCGCTGGCCGCTCGTCTTTCATGGTACTATTGTCTCATAGGAGGACGGTGGGGGCAAGAGCCGCTTGATTTTCCCGACGACTTGTCTTGGGCTGTGCAGAGTCTGACTCTATTTGAGTCGCCGCTCGGCGTAGCGCTATTGCGGCCCTTTGTCAAGTCAGGTCGGGGAGCTCGCCGGAGTGTCTAGGCTGGCGAGCCGCCATCTGCGAACATCACGGGCGGTATCAATTCCAGGGTCTCTTGGCCATAATTTTCGCGGAAGGCTTCCACCAAAGCGTCAGTCCAGGCCCGGGCCGCTATCTCTTCTTCCGTCGTGCCGCCATGGGTGCATAAGAAGAAGCGCAACTCGTCGGAGCTCCAATGGCGGGGGATGAGGGCGGAGCGGTTTTCGATGAAGGCGCGGATCGAAAAGGGCGGATAGCCCAGCAGCTCGCCGAGCCTGGTCTCCTGGCGCAGCCGTTCTGCATCGCGGCGCCAAATGCCATCCACAAAGTCTTCGTCGCGCAGAATCTTGAGGCCCCGGTGAATATCGGCCGCTTGCGCCACCGCGGCTTCCTCGGCTCCCAGCACGATCGTCTGTTTCTCGAAGTGCGGCCATCGGACTGCGTGAAAACCGCGACGCTCCAAGGCGTCTGCCAAGGCCAGGGTGTCAGGGTCATCGGTCTCCATGAGACACATTGGCCTGGCCCCACAGGCGACTAAAGCCAGGTCCCGAATGGAATATTGATCCCAAACCGCCCGGCGGAGGATCTTCACAACCAGCTCTTTCAACTCGGAGTCAACCATCTAAAGCCGCCTTTCTTTGATTCATCAAGGTCAGCCTGACCTGTGCCGGCTCATCGGATATCAGGAGGCGCACCCCATCAACTACCAAGGACGGGGTGTTCTGAGGTGTGACTTGCCAAGCGGCCAGCTCGGCGTCCCCGAGATCTAGCGGGTAGGCGTCGGCGCGCGCGGCCAGGCCGGCGAAGCCGGACAAGTTGGCGGGCACCTCAGATGCGCCGTGGACGATCAGCCAACGGAGCTCTGGCGGAACGCCGTCCAAGTGCTCGCGCTCGAAACTGGACAGGCGCAGGCGCTCTCCGAAGACCGGCTCGGCCAGTTTGAGCACCCGTGGGCCGAGCCCTGCCACCTTGAGCTCAAAATCGGCAAACAGAGCCGAATTTACCCCCTCCAGGAGCTCTTGGAGGCGCGCCAGGCCCCCTTGGACCCGAAAAGCGTCCGCCAGCCCACGGAAGGTCTCCTGAGCTATCAGGGCGCCGTCTGGGGCGGCCGGGTCGTGGGACAGGACTAAGATGCCATCGGCCGTTTGGCGAATATCGGTCTCAAAACCGTCGGCGACCGAACCGGCGGACAATAGTGCGGATAGGGAGTTCTCGGGGTGGTGGGCATGGTAACCTCGATGCGCCAGCACTAGAACTCTGCCCTGTGTCATGCCCCAACCTCAAAGTGGCGGCTCATCAGAGACCGATGAGATAGTCTCGGGGCGAATCGGTTCTTGTCCATCTTACAATGGCTTTGGTGGCCAGGGGCGTCGGCGTCAGCTCAGTTGACATTGGTCCGATTTCGCGGACACTAGAGGCTCCCCTCGTAATACGCCAAAGGAGAATATCGCTATGACCAAGAATCACAATGGCACGTCCCTGCCTCGCGACCGCCTGGCCCTGATCGCCCACGATGGCAAGAAGGTCGATATGATCGCCTTCGCCACCTACAACCGCGATGCCCTATCCCGCTTCGATTTAGTGGCCACCGCCTCGACCGCGCAGATGCTGCGCGAGAAGGTGGGCCTCCAGGTGCGCGCGGTGCTGCCGGGGCCTGAGGGCGGCGACGCCCAGATCGCCTCCGAGGTGGCGCAGGGCCTGGTCCGCGCGGTTATCTTCCTAGTGGATCCGCTAACCGCCCACCCGCATGACCCGGACATCGCCACGGTCATGCGCATCTGCAATGTCCACAAAGTGCCCATCGCCACCAATGTCCCCAGCGCCGACCTGTTCATGTCCTCGCCGCTGGTGGCGGTCCCCGAGGGGGAGTTCACAAGCTAACACGTTGGCAGGCGACAACTAAAAGACGGGGCCTTGCGTTGGTGCGGCAGGAAGCAGTGTCTACTGTCGGGAATCGGTCGTGGGTGATCACGCTTGGATTACCGACCAACGCCCCCTCTTCTGCCCTACACCGACCGAAAAGGCTCGACCTTTTGCGTTAGGCGGCACGTTTCTTGACGGACGCAGGGTAGCCGCGAACATGGGGTATCGAACGCGTGACCGTATGGAGTTTGATACATGCCGAAGACGCATTTGGATCGACGCTTTTCGATCGGCGACTGGGGCACCGATGAGGTCGCCCACAAGGCTGCTCTCGAAGACTTCGAGCGATTCGCGAAGCTCCGTCCCGATCTCCCCGTGGCCAAGAATTCGAGGGGCAACCTCGTGACCGCTAGGATTTCGCTGCGCCAGTTTACGGATGGCGAAGACTCCGGATGGCTCGTTCGATTGCCGAATCCTGGCTTCAACGCTTCGATGCGCATCCGAAAGTGAACACCCGATAACCTGATGAGCAGGGATCATCGGGTAGAGAGGTTTGTCATCACGAGCACCGAAGAAGGTTTTCTGTGTGGCGCCACAGGAAGCAGTGACTACTATCGGGAATCGGGCGGAATTACCGACCAACGACCACCCTCTCCTGCCGCACCAAGCCTTGCGGCCCCGTCCTTGTTTATTGCCCAGTCCGAACTCAGACGCTGTTGCCCATGTAACTCGAGGCGATCTCTTCGGCGCGGAAGGGGAAGCTGTCCTCGAGGGTGAAGGCGATGTCGGCACCCGCGCGATCGCCGACCAGGGTTCCGCGGGCTTGGGCATGGAGGGCCATAAGATCGTACAGGTTGGGCCGGCGGGCGCCGACGATGGCCATCAGGATATGGGCGAGCGTCGCCCGGTTGGCGAAGACCGCATTGGCCCGCCGATTGTTGTGCCGCATGGTCATGTCGGCCCAGATGACCTTGCGCTCGAGCACGTCGATCAGCAACGGCATGGTCATCTTGGTCGGCGAGGTCACATCGAGCGAATCTATGACGGTGGCCGGGTCGTAGATCTCCCCGGACTGCACGTGGCTGCGCATCATCCAGCCGGCGAAGCACTCGGGGATGGTGTTGAAGGGCTGCTGTGTGTAGGAGGTGACGATCATGCCGACATAGCGCACCCCGGCGGCGGCCGCCTTCTCCAAATTGACGTCGATGAACTCCGAGGCCCCGGCCGGCGCATTGACGATGTCGCCCGAGTGGGCGCCAAAACCGGCGCGCAGGTTGTAGTAGGCCACCTCGCCCATGGACGTGAAGTTCTCATCGTACATGGCGCTGGTCAGATCGAGATCGACCCGTCCGCCATCGGCCATATTGCGCCACCAGATGAAGAAGCGCGCCGTGTTCTTGCCCGGCTCCAGGGCAAACCGCGAACCACGGGTGATGGTCCGCGCCGAAGCCGAGGCCGAGCGCGCACCCGCGGGCACCAAGCAGTCGGTCAAGGCTGGATCAAGGTAGACCTTGCCCAGGGGCGCCAAAGCGGCAAAACGTGCGCGCAGGGCCTCGTTGGCGATCGCACTGGCCCGGTCGCACACCTCGGCCGGCAATTCGCCGGTCTCGTTGGCGATGACTGCGGCCTTGGCTACGGCGCCCTTGGGGAAGAAGACGCGCACTGGCGACGGATTGGACCGGTGAGCGAAATGGCAGGCCAGCCCAAGCAGGACCGGCGTGGACACCTTGGGTGCCGCCGCCTCGAAGGCAGCCAAAACCGCATCGGTCGTCCGCGCGTCGGCGCGCAGCAGGTGGTCGAGCCGGCGGGCCAGGTCGCCCGGGCGGCTGGACAGGGCGGACAGGGCTCCGGCGACATCAGTGCGCGCCAGGGCCGCCTCTACGGCGGAAGCCACCGTTGGGATGGTCGCATCGGCGCGGATGAGGGTCAGGGCAGCGTAAGCGTGGGGATAGCGACGCGCGAACTCGCCGGCATGGGTCTCGTGGGCCAGGCGCTTCCACATACCAGCATGGCGGTCCAGGTCTTGCGCCAAGGGCGTCCGGCGCTCACTCGACGGTGCAGCGGCAACCGCCTCGAGCAGCGACAACAGCAGCCGGCGCTCCGGCCGGGCCAGATGAAACTTGGTGTTGGTGGCCAGCGAGACATCGCCTCCCGACAGGGCTGCGGCCAGGCGCAGCACATCGGTGGCGCTGGTGACATACGCCGCTAGGAAATCCTGCGCCTTGGTGGTGTGGGCGGCCAGCAGCGCGCCCAAGATGGCGCGGTTCTCCTTCTGTGGAATCTTGGTCGGCAACAGGCGTTCGATGTCGTCACCATAGGCGCGCACGAACCAAGTCAGATCCTCACGGTCCGAGCCCGAGAGCGAGGCGTTCGAGCCCGCGATCTGGCCGAACAGAGCCTCGAAGTCAGTCTTGGTGCCCAAGTTCAGAGCCACGAGCTTGACCGGGTCGAGGAGTGGCAGCCGGGTCACGACCTCATAGCTCGGGGTCCAGGCGCCATCGGTCCAGTAATGCAAGATGGCGTTGAGATAGAGCTCGGCCAAAGAGGCCTCCATGACCTGGGCCGGGAAGTTGGGATACATCGGCTTATGGAGTCGATGCGCGCCCTTGGCGGTCCGCAGCAGCTCGCTGACCTCGCGGTGGAAGGCGGTCAAGGTCTCAAGGGACAGGGTGCGCAAGCCTTCGAGCAGCTCGGCGCTCGGCAGATAACCCAGAGCCTCGAAATTGCGCGAGACCGCCGCCACATACTCGGCCGGCAGCAAGGCGGTCGGCGTGGAGACGGAGACCCGCCCGGCCAGGTGGTCGGCCAGGGCAATACCCAGCGCCGGCGTGGTAGATGTGTCCGGCAACAGCACCGCTCCGCGGCGGCGCAGCAGGATAGCGTTCTCGGTCAGGTTGATTGGTCCGGTGCGGTCCGCGACGCGGGCCGTCTTGTCGCTCATCATATTCCCCTCTTGGTAGAAAATGCCACGGGAAGCGAAGACCCTAGTCAATTCAAAGCTGATGGAAGAAGGAAGGACCCCCATGGCCGTGGCAAACTGTACTGTAGCAACTTGTGAACAAATGTCAAGAGTTTGGCCTATTTTTTGTTCACAAAGTCTGAGCGCCCTTGTCAACCGCGCCAGCCCCGCTTGACAGCGCCGCGCCAGACGATACAATTGACCCAATCTACTAATTTGGAGTGTCTAATGAAAGATCCTGCCGATCGCACAACTTTCCGTCTGGACGCCGCTGCCTGGCGTGCCTTCGCAGCTCTGCTCGCCCGTCCGCCGGTCGCCAAACCCCGCCTCGCGCGCTTCCTCGCTCGCCAATCGATTTTGGCGGAGGATGAAGCCAAGGCCAAGAGCCAGGACTAAAAAGAGGACAATATGGCCAATCACGAGACTCGCGAGCAGCAGGCCAATCGCATCGTCCATGAGTATGCCACCGCCTACTGGCGGCTGCACAACCTCAGCGCCAACGAGTCCGACTCCGCCGCCTGGCGCCACGCCAAGGCAGAGGCTGAGACGGTCCTCGACACGGTCCTCGAAGAGGCGAGGCGCGCGGACGTAGACTTGGCTCATGGGCAACGGCCGCCGGGCCAGCCCTAGACCCATCCTTGTCGGCCAAAGAGGCCATTGACAAAAGGTGTTCTTACGCCATGCTTGGTGACGCCAATAATTCGCCAGGGAGAATAAGATGTCCAAGAAGAAGTTGCTGCTCGTCGCGGGTCTTGCCGGCGCCGGCACAGTCCTCCTTTATCCTCACCGAGAGCAGATCCGCCAGGGTGCGGGACAGAGGCTCCAGGTCGTCAAAGACAATATTGGAGGCCGCCTCTCCATCGAATGGGGGCCGGAGCCTCTGACGCAATAGCTCCTGAGGTATCTCGCGAATAACGACCAAGCCGTTTGACAAACCACCCTTTTCGACCTCTATTCCACAGTCAACCATTCATCCCAAGAGGTGATCGCCATGCTTAAGAAGTTGCTGGTCATTGGTGCTGCCGGCGCTGGGGCAGTAGCCTACCAAAACCGCGACAAGATCAAGGCGGCCTTTGAGGATTGGAAGGTCGGTCATCCCGAGCAGTGGGCACAGATCCAAGCGGCTACTGAACAAGCGCGCACTCAAGGGACGATGCTCGCCCTCCGTGGCTTTGCGCAGGTTCAAAGCGCCTATGAAAAGGCCCACGCGCCCCAAGAGGACGCCCTCTTTGGCGGTGACCTGGCAGAGCAAGAGGCCCCGGAGCCCGACTACGAGAGCGCCTTCTTCGCCCGCTTCCCCATGCTCGACGCCAAGAGCTATGACGTCGTCCTCACGGGCGCCGGCATCAACAAGATCCCGGTCATTAAGGTCGTGCGCGAGCTGACCGGCTCCGAGCTCAAAGAGGCCAAGGATCTCGTCGATTCAGACAATCCCGTGATCCTGCGAGGGGTCGACCCGCAAGAGGCCATGACGGCCTCGCTGGCCCTAATGGAGCAGGGCGCCCAAATAGACCTGGTTGCCCACCGTCTTTCCTCGAACGCCAAGTTCAACTAGGCGCTCCGCCAAGTTCAATCAGGCGCTCTGCGTCAAGGGGAGCGCCCCGATATCCGCTTGGCTTGACGCTTGTCCTGTCTGCGCCATCTTTGCTTTGCCCGGTTGTCGTCAAATCGTTTGGTTTCGCGGAGGTCCAAGATGCCTCGTTTAGGGACATCATCCGGTTCT
>Ga0182027_10006683_pt1 | contig 17195 bp, 15 predicted proteins | sample 712E1DmetaG_FD_121300 | JGI IMG/M metagenome (GOLD analysis project Ga0182027, IMG submission 121300) | Permafrost microbial communities from Stordalen Mire, Sweden - 712E1D metaG (Illumina Assembly) | ecosystem: Environmental > Terrestrial > Soil > Wetlands > Permafrost | place: Sweden... | reverse complement strand
GAAAGAGGCACGTCTATCTCCCCGCCGGCACCGGTTGGACCGACGCCTGGACGGATAAGAAATTCGACGGCGGCCAATGGCTCGAAGTTGACGCCCCGCTGGAGAAAATCCCCGTCTATCTCCGCGGCGATACCAAACTGCCCTTTAGAAAATAAATAATATCGTACCTCAGGGTCGGGTTTCGAACCCGACCGCCACGGTTTCATCACAATATTAAGCAGGGCTTTGAGTCCGTAAACCGCAGTCGGAGGTACTTTGCGGAGCAGTTCGGAGAAAATGTATAGAGGGGCGCAGCCCCTCTAAGTAAACTCCTCCCTCGCCTTGAGTCCTTCAGCTGAAGGACGAAATACTTTTGCTTCCGGAGGTACTCAGTTCAACGAGCTGATGTATTAAAGCAAAATGTTGAGGAGAGGGAGCCAGAGGGTGAGGTTTTAATTGCAATTGAACCTCTAAAAAAAGCCGGAAATAACTACTCGAATTTATTCGTGAACGATGGAAAAACAACCGGAGAATTGATGTACAATATAATTCAATCCCATGTTCGAAACTAACTCTTATTCGTAATATAATCTAAATTAAAACAACAAAAAGGAGCAAAACAAAATGACAGCAATCAAACGTGTCTTCATGGTAGACGGCAAACCATTCTTCCCCATCGGCGGCCAATCCTGTAACTCCAGCGGTTATAATGCACTTGAAGCCGAACAAGCCTTTAAAATTGTCAAAATGCTGAATGGCAATACTCTGGAAATTCCCGTCTATTGGGAACAGGTAGAGCCCCAGGAAGGTAAATTCGATTTTACCGCCTTGGATGCTTTATTGGCCAGCGCCCGCCGCTATGACATGAAACTTATTTTATTATGGTTCGCCTCCTGGAAAAATGGCAACATGGATTATGCTCCTAAATGGGTTAAAACCGACACCAAACGTTTCAAACGGGTCAAAGCCCAGAGCGGTAAGGATGTCTGGGACCTTTCCTCGCATTGCAAAGCTAACATGGAAGCTGATAAAAAGGCTTTTGTCGCCCTTTGCAAACATCTCAAGATGAAGGACGGCGCTAACCGTACCGTCATCGCCATCCAGATTGAAAATGAGCAGGGCATCATCGGCAGCGACCGCGATTATGGCCCCGAAGCTCAGGCTGAATTTGATCGCCCCGTGCCTGCTAAACTGGTTGCCGCTATGAAAAAAGCCGGCAAGGGCCGTATCTATGATATCTGGCAGAAATCCGGCGCCAAAAAGTCCGGCACCTGGCCCGAAATGTTTGGATTTGAGGCTGGTGAACTCATGACCGCCTGGAGCATTTCCTGCTATGTGGACAGCATCGCCGAGGCAGGTAAAGCCGCTTATGACATTGTCCTCTACACCAACGTCTGGCTGATGGAACAGCACGGCTGGGTCCGGGCCGGCGAATCTTATCCTTCCGGCGGCGGTGTCAGCAAAGTATTGGATATCTACAAATGGTATACCCCGCACCTTGATTTTATCGCCCCGGATAATTATCAGCTCGATTCTAAAGGATTTGAGGAAGTCTGTGCCAATTATGCCCGCGAAGACAACCCTTTCTTCATGCCGGAAACCATCGGCGACCCTAATATGTTCCGCGCCATGGCCGATTTTAATTGTCTCGGCAATTTCTTCTTCGGCGTCGAAATTTTGCTTGACCCTGACGGTGTGGTTCGTCCCGAAAGACAAACCACGATTGACTGTATCCGGTGCACCGCCGCGGCGGCTCCCCTGCTGCTGCAATATCAGGGCACTGGCAAAATTCATGCCTTCGTCCAGGAAGACAATGTCCCCACTTGGGAGAAAGAACTCGACGGCTTCTCTATCCTGGCAGAGTACGGTGATAAAAGAGCTCCCTGGTCCGGTAAAGACTGGCGGCACCGGACACCCGGTTGGATGCCTGTCCCCCAGACCAAATTTAAACCTGCGTATGGACTAGTTATCCAGTCATCAAAAAATGAGTTCTATTTTGTCGGCGCTAATATCCGCTTTTTCCTGCGTCCCCAACTGACTCCGGACACGGTCGGTTCTTCGCAGCTCATCGGGGATAGTATTTCTCAAAACTTCTCATTTATTGTCAGCGTCGATGAAGGACACTTCGATAACAACGGTGAATTTGTTATCGATCGCAAGCGCAACGGCGACGAAATCGGCCGCCGCGGCTTCTGGGTCGAACCCGATATCAATGTCCTTCGGGTCATCACCTGCGATTAATTACTTTTACTCATCTTTGTTATAGAGATCCTAAGTTTTTCCGCCGTATTAAGTAGGGCTTGAGTTAGAGGGGCACAGCCCCTCTAATTCAACTTTCCCTTCCCCGCGGGAAGGGATAAAGAGATGGGGGGTTGTGATCATATTTACGTTGGGAAAACTCTAACATCATCTTCGTATAGATTTGAATATCTTTAATCCGCATCAACCATTTCTATACAGTTTCGCGTTGCCCAATTAACTGAAATTTCAAAACATATATCCGCCATCCTCTCCCTATTTTGCAGTATAATTATAAAGACAAACCGTAAATTAATTTCAGGAGCAATAAAGATGTCATTAACCGACCTTAAACCCCAGGCCGTCCGCCGTTCTCCCGAAGAACTTATCGCGCACATGAAATCATTCAAACTAACCCCGAAATTTTCCGCCGGGGTCTGGTTTTTTACCCCCGGTGGTAACCGTTTCCATGTCCCCTACGGCAAAGAACGTTCCATCGCCGAAAGACTGGAAATCGCCGCAACCCTCAAGGATTACGGCCTCACCGGTATGGAAGCCCATTATCCTAACGAAGTCAATGAAGACAACCTACATATCTGGCAGAAATTTGAAAAGGATTCCGGCATCAAACTCATCGCCATTTGCCCGCTCCTCTTCCGCGACCAGACATTTGAATTCGGCTCTCTCTCCAGTCCGATTAAAGAAAAACGGAAGGAAGCCATCGATTTATTCAAACGGGCGCTGCAGCTGAATAAAGTCATGAAGACCGATTTCGCTATTTGTTGGCCCGGCATCGACGGCTACGAAAATGGCTTCGGCATTGATTTCGCTGCCATGCGCCAGAGGTTCGTCGAAGGTATGGCTGAAGCCATGGATGCCGTCCCCGGTGTCCGTGTTGCCTTCGAACCCAAACCTTATGAACCCCGCGGCCACATCCTTTTTGGCAACACCGCCGAAGGCATGATTATGTGCCATCAGGTGCAGGATTTGCTTAAAAATCCTGAAAATAAGAAAATTCTCGCTGGCGGCGATATTATGGTCGGTCTCAATCCTGAAATCGGCCACGTTTTAATGGCTTATGAAGACCTGCCTTATGCCTACAGCTGGCCGCTCTCCGAAGGCCGCCTGGTTCATGTTCACCTCAACAGTCAGCCGCTGGGCAACTACGACCAGGACCTCAACGTCGGCGCAATTTCGCCCGAACTTCTTGACAACATGATGTGGGTCCTGAAGATGCATAGTTACCGGAGCTGGTTCGGTATCGATATTAATCCTGTCAGAATGCCTGTGCAGATGGCTATCAAAATCAACATTGATGCGGTCAAAGCATCAATCGACCGTATCAATGACCTCGATGACGAGTCGATTATCTATGCTGCCAACAACCCTGACAAAGCCCGCGGCTGGATTGAGGCTTACCTTATCCGCGCCCGCGCTGCGCACCCCGAAAGGCTCGCGCCTTTACCCCAGTTAAAAAAATAACATCTATTTTAAATATTAATCAAAAGAGTTTCGTAGGTTGGGCAACGCCCAACGGTTATGTCCATACCGGCGAAGGCCAGTATCATTCACTGTCGTTCCCGTGAAAACGGGAATCTATCAAACCAACCTTGCCTTTCTATATCCCCGACATACGATTCACAGGAAAAACTGACCGCTGATAACTGGCCACTATTTCGTATTTCATCTTTATTTGGTTTTTGGAACTTGGATTTTCGTTTCCTTTGGATCATCGTAGGGTGGGCAACGCCCAACGGTTATGTCCATACCGGCGAAGGCCGGTATCTACTGGCAGGGCAGACAAAACCGTGTTTCGACTTATTCGAAAAGAATAATTTAATCTCTTTACGGTAGGGTCAGGTTTTTAACCTGACCGCCCCCGTTTCTTCGCTCTCTGAAAGCGATGGTAAAAGTTACAGTAAAATTATCGTCCTGGCAATAAAGTAAATTTAATCAAGAAGAGGCGCTCCCGTCTGTTCTTTTATTCCCCTTTGTCTTTTCCGACCCGGTCGGAAAAATGCTTGACAACCGGATGCGCTCGTAATATTATCGGTATCAAGTATCAAACAGTAAATATATTAGTAGACTGAAAAAAGGAAGGAATTTCATTATGATTACCACGATCAGTATTCCGCCAAAGATCATCTTTGGTCCCGGCGCGATTAATCAACTCACCGATGAGGCAAAAGCAGTCGGCAGGAAAAAACTGATGATTGTTACCTATCCGGATATCCGTCGGGTCGGACATCTGGACAAGGTGCTCAAACTGCTGGCCGCAGCCGGTATTACCAATCCCATTATTTTTGAGAAAGTCATGCCGAATCCTCGGGTAACTATGATTGACGAGGGCGCCGCTCTTGCCCGCAAGGAGAACGTGGACTTTATCATCGGTCTGGGCGGCGGCAGCGCCATGGATTCCGCAAAAGCCATCGGGCTGGCCAGCACCGGAACTAAATCGGTCTGGGAGTACCTTGGCAGTCGCGCTCCGGCTCCAAATGCGCCGGCTTTTATTCAAATACCGACAATGGCCGGTACCGGTTCCGAGAACAATGTCGGCGCCGTGGTTACTGATTGGGAACATACCCATGAAAAGAACTCTATCGGTACGGCTGAACTCCTGCCCATGGCTGTCATTGTCGACCCAGAACTGACATTGACGGTGCCGAAAAGGCAGGTTGCCGCCGGCGGTTTCGATATTATGATGCATTTGGCCGAGTTTTATCTGACCGCGCCGCAAAATTCTTTTGTTAACGACGGTATTAAAGAAACATTTATGAAAGCCGTGGTTAAATATCTGCCCATCGCTCTGGAAAAACCGGATGATATGGAAGCCCGGATACAACTTTCCTGGGCGAGCACTGCGGCAATGTCCAGTCTGGCCAGAATCGGTGACCACTACGGCACTATGGCCTGTCACGGCATGGAAGAAGCAATGAGCGGCCGTTTTGATATTTGCCATGGTGAAGGACTGGCAACTATCTTCCCCGCCTGGATGAAGAATATACAACCTGTCAGGAAAGAGCGTAATCTGATGTTCGCCCGCAATGTCTTCGGCAGAACGGATGTCGATGGGACCAGAGCTTTTGAGGATTGGCAGAAAAGTATCGGGATGGATTTGAAACTGCGTAATCTTGGCTTTGACCTGGCCTATGCTGATGAGGTCGGGGCTATCGCCTTGCACCAGCCGAGAACTAAAAATAACCCGGTACCGCTCACTCCCAAAGATATCGGCGATATTTACCGCGCCTCTTACTAAAAATAATCTTACAAAAAACCGGCATTTAAAAGAAGACCCCTCCCTAATAGGTGGGGTCCTTTGTTTTCCGGGATTCCTTATCGGTTAAAAATATTGTAGTGCAGGCAACGCCCACCGGTTATATCCATACCGGCGAAAGCCGGTATCTACTGGTTGTTTAAATATAATCACCTGCCTGTCCACATCCCATTGTCGTTCCCGCGAAAGCGGGAATCTATCAAACCAGCCTTGCCTTTTTATATCCCCGAAATACGATTCATTGTTTTTCTTTGTCATTCTGAGCGAAGTCGAAGAATCTAGCTTTTTATCCATTATCTTCATCCCGATGTCAATCGGGATCCAGCACGTCCCTCATTGTCATTGCGAGATTACGAAGTACTCGAAGCAATCTCAGGGTGGGGGATACTTCTTTTCTCCCTACCACCGAAAGCTCGTAGACTATAGTACTTACGAAGTAATGTATACTTTGCGTAGCATGCGAAGCAAATGTACGGTATCCCGCCATGTAGGGTCAGGTTTCCGCAGGCCGCAGCCGTAGAGCCATTTTCGGTACTTGACGCAGTCAATGTATACTCAACTTTAGTTGATGTACGAACCTGACCGCCCTTTTTTCTTTCGTTATCAGTTCGTATTTTATTTGGTATTGGGACTTTGCCGTTAGGTACTCGGCTTAACGAGCTGATGTAGAGCTTGGAATTTGAATATTGTAGCGTGGGCGCAGCCCACCACTCATTGCCCGGAGCGCCGCAACGTGGCCAAAACATGGTCATTGTTAACCTTTGATTTCTACCTGCCCATTTCGTTTTATCTTGATACTTGAATCTTGATTATTGATTATTTATTTGGAATTTGGACTTTGGAGCTTGGAATTTAAAATTTAGGATGTGTTGCATTATTATCCCGCTTTTCCGGTTTCTCTTTCCTGCTATTCATCCACAATATCAGCCTGACAATCATCGCCCCTATCAGCCCACCTACCACCACACCACCTATAACCGCAAAGCAAATCGTAATCACGCTCCATTTTGCCAGATATCCTCCCACCCCACTCAATAAACCGCCAATTAACACCCCATTAATTAAACCCACATAAACTTCCCTATCTTGGTGCGTCTCCTCTTCCGACTTTGGCGGCTTGTGCTGCGCGGCTTCGGCTTGCTCGTCGAACTGTCTTTTCATATCGAAATCAACTTGCCTTTTGTAATCACCGCCTCTGCCAAACAAAAATCGCATCGTGGTATGACACCCTTGAGTATAATGTTCACGATATTGACAGCTCATTTTGTAATTCTCCTGTCGGGAAACCCGCTCGGCACAGCTTTGCCCGTCCCTCTTTCGGATTCCACTATCAGGGAATTATAGTCCTTTATGAATCTTCTGACAAGCGGTAATATTTTACCCTTTGTAATTCCCGTGAAAGCCGGTATCCACACTCAAATTTCCCCATTGCGAGGAATCCTTCAGCTGAAAGATGACGTGGCAAACCCATACCCCTAAATAATCTTCGGGAAAATGTGAATACCGCTCTCGTAGGGGCTTTCATTGTTAGAACGGTAGCCACGGGATCGTCGTACAACCGCTAATATTGTATCAGAAAACTCATTTTGCCGCAGGCTTATAAAACGCCCTTAGTGCCCCAATGATTAACAGCACGATACCCGCTATAATTGCAATTGTGCCTGCACCTGAGCCTCGTAGCGGGGCACCATGAATCGATACTATTGCTATTCCTAAGATTAATAGGATTATTCCTATTACAAAAAGAATCATGGCATGCGTGTTGCGATTACTTGTATTCTTGCCCTTTTCTTCCATTTCAAAGTCTCCCTTTATTAAACATGATTTCTACCACACGTTTTGTTAACGACTTTGGATGTTGCACAATTTGAATTCACAATCATCCCCGGTTAATTGACCTAGTATATATTAACTATTTTAAAAATTCAAGGGTTGTATTAAATATAAGTTCAGGTTAGTAAATATAGCCTTGATAGAATTTACCCTTTCACCATTGTGTAATTATTTCTGTATTAGAACGGTGATGCCGGTATCTGGATGATGGTAACATCATCGCGAAAAATATAATTCACCATTACTTATTCAGTCAAATTATATATACATGAAAACAAGAATAATTGACAGAATCAGTACGGAAGATTAGAATTTATGCAAATTTACTGATAGGAAGAAATAATATGGTAACTGTGAAACATAGGAAGAGTGAAAAGTCAGTCAGAGCGAAAACCGGCACCATTTTATTAAATGAGAATAATATCTACCAGCTCTGGTTATTAATCGGTAAGATACACCACAAAAGAATGTTGGTGAGGCAAAGAGAATTGAGTCCGTATCACATTTCCACTCGTCAACTTCGTTTATTGTCCATCATACGGGATCTGGGTTCCAACGCAACATTAACTGCAATTGCAAAAAAAGTCGATCGTAAGGTCAGTGTGCTTTCCCTGCAGTCCATCAAGATGGAAAAAGACGGACTGATAAAGAGATTTAGAGATATCCCTAAATCAAGACTCTTAAGAATAGAGTTAACTGAAAAGGGGCTTGATTTGATTAAGATTGACGGGAAAAGCAAAGCCATGGATGAGATAATGTCGGTGCTAAACGCGGCAGAGCGCCGCCAGTTGCACTCACTCTTAAATAAAATATTATCAAAGTTGAATGAATATTCAACTAAATAACCACCGGCGGAGTCTGAACAGCTCTATATAAGGCCTCAGAATTTGTTAAAATTAGTTCGGGTCGGCGTATGAATAAAAATTTAGATGAAATGACAAATGAGGAACTCTGGGCGTTATTTCCGGTCATTTTGACTGAACATAAACCTTACTGGCAAGAAAACTTCCGGCAGGAAAAGTCCGTATTGGCGCAAGCTATTGGTTTAGAAAACATCGTTAGAATAAACCATATTGGCAGCACCGCTGTCCCGGGTCTGATCGCTAAACCAACTATCGATATTCTGATTGAAATTAAAAATGATACTGATATTCAAAGACTGATTGCGAACATGCAAAGGGTTGGATACCGATACATCGATCAGCCTGACAATCCGGTATCTCATCGATATTTCGTGAAAGGATACACCCCGCAAGGATTTAAGGGGCAGGTCTTTCATGTTCACGTCAATTACAGCAGTGACTGGGATGAGCTTTATTTCAGAGATTATCTCCTGAAACATCCTGAAATCGCTGCCAGGTATGGCAACTTAAAACTAGAGTTACAAAAAAAATACGAGCACGACCGGGATGGCTACACCAATGCAAAAACTGATTTTATTAAACGGATTACCGGGCTGGCCCGGGCTGAGATCTCAATTAAACATTGATTGCATTATTATCACTTTTTCATTAGTCTTCGATAACACTGTAATTTGCTTTCAAGATATAACACTTTCTGCGGAATAACATCCGATGTCCGCTATTGACAACTGCTGTATAATTTAATAATGAAATAATATCGTTTCCGACTGCTGTCAGGAGTTTATCATGAAAAAACTGGTTGTTACGGCTGTTACCCTTATTCTTGCATTGTGCCTGCTTTTAAGCAGCTGCTCATTATTTAAAAGCTCATCCACTTCTGATATCACCCAATTACCTTCTGCCACAACACAATCACCGGTGACAACTAGTCTCAGCAATTTATCCGGAAGTTGGGCTGGAAATTGGCTTGCTGATGACGGCACATCCGGCACCGAGACGCTGCAGCTCACGGATGATGGCGCAGGCAATCTTAAAGGCGTTTGGGAGGATGGCTTAAACGAAACGGGGCAATGGCTGAACCAAACAAATTTCGAACTTAGTGGTCAAACCGACACTGGTACTCTCCAGGACCAGGGATACGTTCTGGGTAACACACTCGTTCTTTACTACTCCTCTACCGGTTCAGAAGATTCCGATAATTATACCGGAGTAGAAATACTTACACGCGGTACGACGCCGTCACCGGCGGCCACCGCTCTCGACAATGTAGGCGGGAATTGGACCGGGATGTGGACCAACTCAATGGGCGAATCTGGTAATAATGATACGCTGCAGCTCACTGATGATGACTCGGGCGATCTTGAAGGCATTTGGTCGGGTAATATCGGCATCACGGGGGAATGGGACGACGAAACCGATATCGATTTTAGTGGCCAAACCAGTACTCGTGATTACCAGGTCCAGGGGAGTATCATTGGTAGCATGCTTGTCCTTAACTACACTGCTATCCGGCTGGACACGTCCGGCACTTATACCGGAGTAGAATTGTTGACGCTTGTTACGCCGTAGCTGTCATCTTGTTTTATCTAGATGAGCGCGAAATGTATATCTGAAAAAATACACATCCCGATATTATTACCGGCGATATATTTAGTTTCTTTTTTATATATCTTTATTTGTGATAAACTATCGTCAAATATATGGAATACCAAAAAGCAATCGCTATCTTAACAGTTATGCTGGATAAACACTCGCTTGATGCCGAAGAAAAAGAAGCAGTCATCACTGCCATCGGCCTCCTCAGTTTGGGCTCCCTGGCTAAAAACAAACTAAAAGCTCAAAAAGCCAAACGTGACAAAAGCGCCGAATGGTAATACCCTCTTGCCGTTACGCGCCCTCCGGGGGCGTTGCAATCGGACATCACGACTCGTAGTGCGCGTCCATTAGGTAGTTTTCTCCTGCGTTTTATTTTTAGTCTTTTTTTGTTGCTGTGTCGTTTCTTTTATCTGTGACATCGCGTTGTCCATCACCTCGGTAATCCTTTTCGAATATTCTCCCAGTTCTGTTGCATTCATTGCTTTATCGTCTTCCTGAATATGTCGCACAAATAACAGGTCGGTTTGATTCAATTGCCGGATGTAGCCCAAAAACACTGTTTTTAAGCTCATGAGATGGTTGGTTTCTTCGTCTGCTTGCTTCCTCGGCGGAGAAATCAATGTTTTATAAATAACACCCAGAAGTCCGGCTGTTCCGGATACTCCCGCTCCGGCCCAGGTGTCCAGCGTCCCGCCTTTGACCAGTATGATGGTGGCGCTTCCGATAATCAGCAGCAAGCCGGCTACAAATACCGACCAGTCCATTATGCTGGTTTGCACATAGCCGTTATGTGCCTCTTTTAGTGTGTCCGCTAACTGTTGCTGCAGGTCGCCTTCAAGCTTACCTATTGCGGACACATAATCCTGGGTGGCTTTGGTACGCGCTTGTAACTTCTGAAACGCAACATGCCCTCCGATTTCCGTCAGCAAGTCCAGTGCAATCTGCTTCTGTTCCTCTACCCGGCTTGATGTAGACAATGAAGATAATTCATCTGCAATTGCATTTTGATCCCCCATGCGGCGCAGTGCCTCGGCATACTGTTTAATATTTGTCTTATCTTTGCTTGCTTTCTCCACCACATGATCGGTAGCCACCACGGTTCCCAGCATGCACTCCATCGCTTTTGATGATGCATTTACAATCTCCAGATTATCGTTAGTTATTTCATCGATTAAAAGCGCGGATTTGTCTATTTTTAGTTGCCCCAGGCTGTTAATGGCCTGGGTACGATACTCAGCCCAGCTTCCGGCGTTACGCGTGCTTCGGATGAAATCTTCCAATGCCTGTGCAACGTCCTGAACATCAGCGGATCCTCCATACAACGCCAGCGCACAGATAGCTTGCCATGGTGTGTCAGAATATGGCTTTTGGTTCGCCACGATATCGATTAACAAATCCTCAACGCCGGCAACATTAACGTCCGCCAGTGCATATGCCGTTATCCATTGGATATTGTAGTAACCGGTGGGATCAAGAATGTCCTTATTGCTGTTTTGTAGTGCTTCGCGAACCTTGTTTATTGCCGCAGGTATCTTCGCCTCAGCCAGAATCACATATGCCAGTTGATATACTAATGAAGGCGGTTCTTCCGTGATTATTTTGTTTGCTTGCTTTTTGGCATCGGGGAGGGAATATCTTTTCAAAGCTAACAGCGCCGCGTAACGGGTCCACGGCCCTTTTGCCCGTAGAGATTCCTCCAGATACCGCAACACGCTGTCATCAACTCCAACTCGAGCCAGGGCTTGCATCATGTAATGGCGCGTCAGTTTGTTCTCATCGCCCCAGATGGTTACATCTTCTTTTAGGCCGAATGTTTTCTCAGGCGCGCTTCTATCTAATTTACCTGACTCTTCTAAAATCTGGGTTCTAAGTTCATCATAGTCAATTGAGCCTTTGGGAGCGTCTAAAGCGTCTATTGCACCTTGGCCGTTTCCATGCTTCAGTGAATTGAGAATTTTTTGAGTTTCTTCATTCATCTGCATTCTCCTTCGGATTATAAATTCTTTTCGTTATTGAATGCTCTATAAAATGACTCGACTTCAAACTCTATTCTGATTTTGATGATACTGGAAAAAGAATTTGTAACAAGCAGGAAAAAAATGTACGCGGTGTTTGTGGTGCGTAAACTTATGCCGGCATTTACTTTGTTACCCGCCTCTGGTAGCGGGGAAAAAGTGTAAGTCAATCCTCCGGTTATAGACAAACCCGCAAAACACCATAATTGTAAAGGAGATAATTATTCATGTCAAGCGATTTATTACCATATTATTCATCTATGTCTGGTGCAATTAATTATCGTGATTCTGGGTTGGGTTGAGGCAAGCCTCAACCCAACAATTACCTTCCATCCCGATGGAAACATGTCCCATACTTGATAGGGGATCGGAATCCAGCCCGCCCCCCATTGTCATTCAATTGTAGGGGCGAGTTTATAACTCGCCCGCCCCGTAAACTCCTTTTCTCCATACCGGCGAAAGCCGGTATCCATTCCCACATTGTCATTCTGAGCGAAGTCGAAGAATCTAGTACGTTCAATTCCCTCGCCCTCGATGGGAACCGTGACTTTCTGCTAACGTAAATGCCCGCATATATATTTCGTTTTTCTGATTTTGATATTGTTTGGTATTTGGAGTTTGGAGCTTGGAATTTATTTCGTATTTCGATATTCGTATTTCGTATTTACTTGATTACACGGTACTGAGCTTTAGCGAATGTATTGAATCTTGATTATTCGCAATTTTTATTCCTTCGGGAACAGCGGTTCCAACTTTTTCGCTTCATCCATCGCCTCGTTCTGCTCTTCTGCGCTCATCTTTTTAAACCTTTCCGCCGCGTCGATTATCATCGGCCACAAGCGCAGGTCTCCGGGCAATGCCGCGGTTGTAATGTCCTGGCTCAACGTCCACCACAGACTCTTGTTAATTTCCTCCTGCGTGTCGAACGGCTCGTACCATGTCTTGTACATGTGCATTTGTCGGTCCCACGGGCTTTTGGTAACTGCTTTGAGCGCCATCGTCCCGACATCTTTTTGTTTGGCAATCTTTAACAGGTTCTTATATTCATTGGCTTGGCTCGGATGCGCTGCTTCCACCCGGTTCAGCGGGAACATCACCGTATCGAAATCATATTGCTTCAATGCCTCCGCCAGGAAACCAGGTTTGTGTCCCGTAATCCCGATATACCGCACTAACCCTTGTCTTTTCGCTTCCAGCACCGCCGTTAAGGCGCCGTCACGCCCCAGTATTTTATTCAGTGCATCCATATCGTCAACGCCGTGAAATTGGTAAAGGTCGAAATAGTCTGTCTTCAGTGTCTTTAGCGACTGTTTTAGTTCTTTCCCGGCCTCGGTTTTATCCCGCTTCATCGTCTTGCAACCCAGAAAAACGCTTTCGCGGTGGGCATTATCCTTCAGCCACCGCCCCAGGTGGACCTCGGCCTGACCGTAAGTCGGTGAGACGTCAATGTGGTTGATACCATGCGCCGCCGCCAGCTCCATCGCCGCATCCGCCTCGGCTTGAGTCACCAGCCAGAATGCCGCCGCCCCGAAAATAACAATCGTGCTCAGATGCCCCGTCTTCCCCAGTCGCCTTTTCTCCATCCGTTGACTCCTTGTATCAGCCTCAATAAACGCTCTCGTTCCCTCAATCATATAACTGGGCGTCATGTGGTGCAAATAAGGTCAAAATCACACGCATCCATCCCCATGGAAACATGCCCCATACTTGATAGGAAATCGGCCTCCAGCCCGCCCCCTTGTCATTGCGAGATTACGAAGTACTCGAAGCAATCTCAGGGTGGGGTATTTCCGGTCTCCATACCGGCGAAGGCCGGTATCTACTGGTAGGGCAGCCAAAACCGTGTTTCGACTTATTCGCTAAAAGAATAATTATGTCTCTTTTCTGTCAGGTTTCCGTAGGCCGCAGCCGGAGAGCCATTTTCGGTACTTGACGCAGTCAATGTATACTCAGTTGCTAAACTGGTGTACGAACCCGACCGCCCGTATTTCAAAAACGTCCCTTCCTATTGTCATTCCTGCGAAAGCAGGAATCTTGAGACCCGGGGGTCGAAATACTTTTGCTATTAAAGCAAAATGCTGTAAACCGCAGTTGGAAGTACTTCACTAAGTGAACGTATACATCAAACCAATCTTGCCTAACTCATATCCATGAAATACAATTCACAGGAAAAACTTACCAATGCTCCCATCCATACCGGCGAAAGCCGGTATCTACACCTGGGTCATGTTTTCGAAGATATTCAGTTGCTAAACTGATGTACGAACCTAACTGCCCTTTTTTCTTCCGCTACTATTTCTTCTTTATTTGGATTTTGGTCTCTGTAATTTGGAATTTCGTCTTTATTTGGCTTTTGGTTTTTGCCGCTAGGTACTCAGCTTTAGCTGATGTAGAACTTGGAATTTCGTTTCGTTTCTACTTGCTCTCCCCTTCTCCCCTGTAATACTATAAAGAAAGGTATCATTCGTCGTTTCAGGAGACACATTATGGATTTTACATTGAATGAAAAACAAAAAATGCTCCAGTCTTTGGTCCGGGACTTCACCCGGAAAGAGGTGGAACCCCGCTGGAAGGAAATGGAGGATTCTCGCCGCATTCCTGACGACCTGCTGCAAAAGGAGGCCTCTCTCGGCCTGTTCGGTATGACCGTGCCGGCGGAACACAACGGCAATGACGCCGGCGGCTTTGCGCATTTATTAGCTATTGAGCAACTGGCCTGTTCCGGCACTCCCGCCTGGTGGCCGGTCGCTTTTAACAACAGTCTCCCTGAAATCATTTGCAAATTCGGCAATCCGGAACAGAAAAAACGCTTTGTCAGCCCCATGTTTGACGGCACTAAATGCTTCAGCGTCCAATTCACCGAACCTGATACGGGTTCGGATTCCCGCGCATTGAAAACCACCGCCCGACCTGACGGCGATTACTACATTATCAACGGCCAGAAACGTTTCAGCACCTTCGGGGCTCGCAACGGCACTGCGATTGTCTGGACCAAAGACGAAGAAGGCGGCTGTACGGCCTTTCTGGTGGATAAGAACTGCCCCGGCTACGCTTCCCCCAAAACCTGGGAATTGATGGGTACCGGCGGTATTGAAGCGGCGGATATCGATTACACCGATGTCCGCGTCCACAAAGACCAGCTGTTCCATAAAAAAGGCAAAGGCTTCGAGGCTCTCCTTTATTGGATTGCTATCGAAAAAGTGGAAGGCTGCATTGTAGCAACAGCTTTAGCTCAGGCCGCTCTTGACGAAGCCGTGAAATATACTAAAACCCGCATCGTCGGCGGGAAACCGATGTCTGATATGCAGGGTATCCGTTTTGAACTCGCGGATTTATATGCCCGCATCCAGGCCTGCCGCTGGCTGACCTATCGCACGGCTATGCTCCATGAAACTGACGACCCCTCGTTCCAGACTGAAGCTGCCGCCTGCAAACTCTTCGTCCAGCCGGTCGTCACCGATGTTATATCGACTGCCCTGCGATTGCACGGCGCCTACGGCTATACCACCGATTTTAAAATCGAGCGGCTCTATCGTGCCCAACCCGGCAATGTCGTCATTTCGGTCAGTCTCGAAATTAATAAAGCAATTGTCGGTGCTTATCTGGTAAAATAAGGTTATATTCGCCGGAAAAGAGCTCATAGTTTAGACTATCCGAAATTTCTGGTTTGTCGGGTCAAGCCCGACAATGACAATGAAAAGAAAACAGCTTCAAGTTTAGCTTGAAGCTGTTTTCCCCGGTTTGTCATTCCCGACCTGATCGGGAATCCACAAAAATAATATCTAATGTCTATTTTCGGACAGCCTCATTAAAGGAGAATTGGGCTGGTCTACCAAGCGAATATGAACAGAGGGATTTATTTTTCACCCGTTAAAGCATAAAATTTAGAATATTACTTTATGTAAAGTTTATTGATATTTTTTTACCGGCCTAAAAAACAACCGCTATTCTGAAATTAATACTATTGTATAAAATACACTATCATTTAATTAATAATAGCCCTTTTTGTGGCAAATAATTTGGAGACTAAAACATGACTGATGGTATCCCCGAAAAAGCCGATTTTGAGAAAGCCCTGAATGCCTGGTTTCTTGAAGCTGAACAGGAGGAAATCCCCTTTGTCGATATTCGCGCCGATGACCTGCACGCTCGGGTCGGAGACTACCCGGGTCCATTCCACCGTATGGCGACCTGTTGCGAAGTGATGTACGAACATTATCTGCCTTCCGTCGATAAAATCCTACAGTTTCCCCCGAAAGGCAAAGGCGCCAGCATGGAAATCAGATACACTTTACCGCGCACTCAGGTAAATACGGAAAAAAATAAAAAAACAACTCCGCCGCCTGCTGATTCTTTCACCGTCAAATGCGCCTATTGCCACGGCACCGGCCGTGACGTCCGCAATCTGCACGCCCAGGAAAAACCCTGTCCCGCCCCCGGCTGCGGTAAAGAAAAGAACGGCCTCCACCTCCTTCCCGGTAAAGCCGCCGACTATCAACCCTGTAAAAAATGCAAAAGCAGCGGTGTTAATCCTCAGACTGCAAAACCAGACCCGCCGGGTGCCAATCTTTTTCAACCCTGCCCCGACTGTAACGGCACCGGCGTCAAACGCAAAGCTTCTTAAGATAATCATTGGAAATTATTTATATGGATTCCCGATCAGGTCGGGAATGACAACCGGGGAAAACAGCTTCAAGCTTTGCTTGAAGCTGTTTTCGTTTCATTGTCATTGTCGGGCTTGACCCGACAATCCAGAGCGCTAACAGGAAGTGTTTCGCTTGACAACCTGCAGCATATCTGAAACAATCTTACTATTATGAGCGAAGCAAATATGAAATCGGAAAATAAGGAAACCCCCGTTCAAAACACAGACCTCACCGACGATCAAATAAGGGACGAAGCTACACGCAATTTTCTGCACCCGGAGAATAAACCAAAAATCAAGCAAAAAAGCTGGTTTAGAAGAAATTTAGGCAGACTTTTGGTTGCGGGAGCATTAGTTGCCGGAGGTACCGGATTTGGAATTTATGAAAATGCGAAGTCTCATGAGGCGATACCTATTCCCGCCACGTTTGACCCCTCCGCTCTTAAATCCGTTATAGGCGTCAACAATTCCGTGCAGATGACATTTGATGAGTACTCCGCAGTTGCGCCCCCAATTTGGGAAGAGCAAGGCGAAGTTATGACAATACCTGTGCCAGTAGTATTTCATGACGGGCGGAATCCCACTCTTAGGATTACAAAAATGCAAAATCAAATCATTGATTCAATGGATATTATTGATATTAATGGTTTAGAACAGGGAGACATTATTGTACAATCCGAACATAGGTAACACTTAAAACCGCATACATAGGTTACACTTTTTTAATTAATACCATGACATATTTTACCAGT
>Ga0182027_10006681_pt1 | contig 17198 bp, 11 predicted proteins | sample 712E1DmetaG_FD_121300 | JGI IMG/M metagenome (GOLD analysis project Ga0182027, IMG submission 121300) | Permafrost microbial communities from Stordalen Mire, Sweden - 712E1D metaG (Illumina Assembly) | ecosystem: Environmental > Terrestrial > Soil > Wetlands > Permafrost | place: Sweden... | reverse complement strand
TCGCGTGATATGGTATTTGGGCATCTCTTTGTGGTTTTAGATGATTTAGCTTCGTCGCTACCATCTTATCCACAAGAGGTGCTTTTAGTTAAAGGGCTGTTGCGATTTGAAATAGAATACACGAGTTTCTAGTTGATTTTAATGTATGATTTTGCTAATCTTTGATTAAACTACCTCTATTCTTATTGTTGTTTAAGCAAATCAATCCCGTTTTGTGCCTAATAGATTAAGCGGCGAAAATAAAAATTAATTCCGTGGGTGTATATGGAAAAAGGATTTTCGAGGCCACCAGAAAAGGATTCATTGGTATATTTGGAACAAATTAGCAGGTTTGATGAAGAAAAGTTCGGCTTGATTGCGCGTTTGGCAGAAGATAGAAAGCTGCCTGCCGTTAACGGCATAATAAATATTTTAGAAATGGGTACTGGAGGTGGAGAGTCGGCAAAAAAATTACATGACAAATTGTCAGGAAATAATGATATAAAAAATTTTGGGCTAGATAACGTGCATGGTTTTGCGCAACTTTTTTCTGAAAAGACAGGTTCAAGCGCCGTCGCCGCTGATGCAGGTCGGATGCCGTTCAAGGACGATTCGCTTAGTGCAATCAATGCTTCTGCAGTTTTTCATGAAATAAGCAGTTACGGCGTCGACAATGGCAGTGGGAATAAAATTTTTGGTCTCGACGCCGTGCGGTCCTGTCTTAAGGAAGCCGATCGAACCCTGTGTCCAGACGGCGTGTTGATGTATTGTGATGTATTTTGTCCCGACAATAAAGGTGCTTTAAAAAGCGTAATTTACAGGCAACTGGCATGGAGATCGTTCGTAAAAAAGTTTTTGCAAAGTTTTGAGCCGGTTATAACCAACATATTCCCTGATGCGTATAAAAATTTAAGCATGAACCATAGATCCGAGGAAATAGAAATAAGGGCCACCACCCAAATTCATCGAGAGATCCAAAGGCATTACATCACCTTTCGTGACTATTTTCGTAAGGTGGCTGCGCCGGATATGGGTTTGAAAGTTGATAGCGAATTTTGGTTGGACAAAGATGCAGGCAACAAGAGACATGATCTTATTTTGAGCGGTGTCGCGCTTGAGGAATACAGTCGTATAAACAAAGATGAAAAACATACTAATGGGCGACCCCTGGCGATAACACTGGAATCTGACAAGTACGATGATCTGACCGACCGCGTCATCACCAAGGCGCCACCTCAGTTGACTGAGTCGTGGTTCAAAAGAGAGGGTGGCGAAATATATACATATGCGTCATCGGACGAGATGCTGAAATTTTGCGCCGACTTATCAACACTGTCTTCGGTAGACGGAAAAAGTTATAACCTAAAACCCGTAAGAAATCCAACAATCATTCCGAGGGCTTATTACATGAGATATTTGCGAAGGGTAATAGATAATCCTGAGATAGAAGCCAAGCAGTCCATTTGCCTAATTAAATCAGAGAAACAATAAATATATGGCCAAACTCCACGAGATCGAAAAGAAGTATCATTTGGTTGAAGACGATGCCGCTTCTATAGAAAAAAAAATCGTTATTCTGGGGGCACATCATGTCTCGGACAGCAAACAAACGGATACATATTTTAATGTCAGCGGCAGAGATTCGTATGGCACCAAAGAATGTTTGCGAATTCGAGAAACAAATAACAATATTGAGATAACCTACAAACCGCCGACTAAAATCGACCAAGCGGACGGTGGGTACTTTTCTAAAAAAGAAGTTAATCTTGCGGTCAAGGATCTTGGTGATGCTAAAGAACTGCTCATGGATATAGGATGCGAGATGTTGTGCGTGGTAGAAAAAACAAGAAAGGACTACCTACTTGACAAAATTCATATTTCCGTAGATACTATCTCGGATATGGGTGTTTTTGTTGAGGTCGAAAGTAACGGCACCGAGGATCAATTAACTCAAGTTCTTGAACAAATCGACGGCATAGCCGCAAAATTGGGTTTGAACGACTCGCTCATCGAGCGAAGGCCGTACAGGGATATTGTCATGGAAGCTTCCAAACAAAAGAGGTAACAAAGATGCAAAAGAGAATCAAGGTGACGTCAGCTGGGCTGGTCATGCTTCGGGGCCGTAAGACCGAATTGCAAGCCCGTTTGAAAAAGGTCCAAGGCCAAAAAGGCGAGGCTGCCGAGGTTGGGGGTAATCAGTGGCACGACAATTTTTCATTCGAGGATCTTTGTCGGCAAGAAACAACCATTAATCAGCAGCTTACGGAAATAAATACGCTTCTGGACAGTACCGATGTGGTCAGTAATCCCAAAGACGAAAATGTCCTAGAGATCGGACACGTTGTTTCATTCGAGTACGAAGATGGCACAACTAAAGTGATAGAGGTTTGCGGCTTCGGAGAAACAGACCTGAAAACGACTCCACCGAAGGTCGAGTATTGCGCTCCTCTTCTGTCGGTTTTCATGGGTTGCGCTATAGGCACAACCGAAAATGTGAGAGCCGGTAAACGGTACATGCAGGCAACCTTGACCGCGATCTGTAAGAAAGAGGTGTAAGATGATGATCGACTTTGAGGGAGTCGATGCTTCCGGCAAGTCAGAAACCGCACAATTGCTTGCACAGCGATTGAATGCGGTTTTTTATCAGACTCCGGCCAAGAGTAGGGCAATCGAAAGACAGCAAGTCGACGCGACCGCTACGGCCGAAGAACATTATCGCTACTACCTTAAGGATCTCTTCGAGGTCGCCGCGAAAATATCGATCGATCTTGCTGTTGGTCGGATTGTCGTGTGTGACCGCTTCAAGCTGACGACGAAGGTGTATCACCGTGTGATGGGTGTGTTGGTGAAGGATACCGATTTCGCGGGTCTATTGTCGCCCGATGTGATCGTTTATCTCACGGTTGATGAGGATGTACAAGCGAAACGTTTCTTGATTCGTGGACTTTCGTCCGGAGACCGGCGAATGATCAATAAACAAACAGACCTGGCTTCTGGGTATGAGGCGGCTCTAATCGAAGAAAAAAGTACAATCATCAGGATAGATACCAGCCGTCTCAACAAGACGGAAGTAGTGGAAATGATCTTGGCGAATTTAAGGTAACCCGGCCCGGCCAGAATCTCTGGCGGGCCGTTTTCTTATACAATCGCGTATAATTGAACTCGCCCGCACCGCCTACGGCGTTCGCCATGACGCAAAATATCTTGTTTGCGAAAGATTTTATGGCGATGAAAAATATTTGAACCATTTCAATCTTCCTGACAAGCGTCGGCGTTAATCCCGACAACTTCTCAAAACTCACGACCGTGGGTATTTGGGAAGCCATTTCCCCAAATTCACGATCGTGAGTTTTAGAAAGCGATTTTTTTAAACTCACGACCGTGGATTTATGGGATGGCGAATGTTTTTCATGCCGATCGTTTTTTCTTTTAAGAAGCTTTTTTTATAATGCCAACGTTTTTCAAAACTTTGTCATTTTTCAATATGTCAAAAAAGAATTTTGGCTTTAAAATAAGGAGCAAGCGAAAATCAGACCGGGATAATAACATGGTCTATTTCCAAAAATATAAAAAAGCCCCGGTCGAGTGACTGAGGCCGCCATATCACGCCCTCCCGAATGGCTTTTGTGAGAGGATTATTACCCGTTTGGATGAGTCGTCGAGCGGTTTGCGGACATCATAATCACCAAAAATATTTACGACGGATAACCCACTCTCTTCCAACATTTTTTTCAACTCTTCTATTTTATATTGTCTGAATTTGGTCGTTACCGTCCGGCTCTTCGGAGCATCGAGGTACAAATATTTAATTGAATTTATAACGTATTTGTTGTCGGATGATAATGATCTATTTTCTTCGACCGTGAGATCGCCGACCCTTCTCATTGAATGGCGGGACATATTTTTTGCCATCCATTCGGGATTCCCCACATCCAATAAAAATTTTCCTCCGCCCACGAGCGATTCGGCGACTTTTTTTATCACTTTTCTATTATCATTTTCACCAAAATAACCGAAAGATGTCAGCATGCAAATTACGGCATCAAATTCATTTTTAAAATTAATTTTTCTCATGTCTTTTCGTAAAAATTTCGCCTTCGCTTTCTGTTTAGCCGCTTCTCGCTTCGCTATTTTTAATAAATAATCACTCAGATCGATACCCATTACTCGTTGACCGGCCTTAGCCAAAAGGATACTGATACGTCCCTGTCCGCAGCCAAGATCCATAATCTTGGAGCATTTCTTCTTCAAACCCAAGGATCGGGAGACGAATGCCGCATCTCTCCGTGATGCTTCCGGCGTAAGCATTATTGAATAAAGCTTGAAATAATCTTCATCAAAATATGTGGCAAACCAGTCGGTCATAAATTTTAATTCATGAAAATAGGTATTTTAGACATAATTATATTTTCCGCAGCCATTCTTTAATGATTCTAACGGGCTCATTCATTTTACCGCTTGAATGCACCCAGCGATTGCGCCAAATAGCATCAGAGATTATTATCGCGGAATTAAATTCAATATTTTTTTTCTTTGCAAGGTCGGATAAATACCGCGACTCCATATCAACCACATCGAACGATTTTATCTCATTCCATTTCTCATGTTCGGTATATGGATTTAGAACGGAAATAGAATAAGGATTAATAACCACATCGCCCAGTCTATTTTTACCCGCGATACTTCCTCCGCTTCCGATAAAAAACACGCGCCGCGCGCCAACGGACAAGGCCTCTTCCATGGTGATGAGCGCCATTGAAGCGCCGGGCAGGCAGACGAGCAGATCAAATTCGTTCTTGCCGAATTTTAAACCGCGATAAATCGTCGCTTTATTCGCAATCCACTCTATTCCCTTCTTTTTATAAACAAAACTCTTCGCCAACCAAGGCAATGGCGTTAAAATAATATTCTTAGAAAGATGCACGCAATTGTTTATTTTTTTTAAATAAACCTCAGCCGTTAATTTTTGATCGGACTTTTTAGCCATAATATTGAAATAAAACAGGAGAGATGCAAGGCACCTCTCCTAACAGTATAGTACACCTAGCTGCGACCGCAAGGACTTTTCTCTCCTTGCCTTATTTGCATCAATTCCGGACTCTGACGCCATACCTTTAGCAAGTCGTCTCGGTGCAAATTACCTATAACTTCTGATGTAAACGGACAAGCAACTAAATCGCCGTTAGGCCTGACCGTTAGCGAGTAGACCCCGCACATACATTCAGTATGCGCTGATGGAAAACCGATCTCAGCCGCGAGTACTGGGTCGCCATCAAGACCCAAATCAACTTTCAGATCGTTGGGCGATAAACTCGCACATGATTTTTGAAGGTGAGTAAAGATACTTGCCCACTCTTCGCGATTCATTCGAAGCATGCCTGAATTTTCTTGCGCGTACCCATATTCTTTATAGGTTTGGAATTGAACCATGGTCACGCGCCACTGCTTTGCGAGTTCCAGTAACTTCACGGCGTGCGATGCGGTCGGGCGCATTAGGGTCATTACCAACTTTGTCGAGATCCCCCTGTCCACCAGTCGGCCAACCGCTTCAACAAGCCGGTTCCATGCTCCTTCGCATCTGGTAAAAGCATCATGACTCGCGGCATCGGACCCATGAATGGAAAAGGCGACCATACTGAACGGCACTGATGAAATAGCGTCAGCAATCGCCTCGGTGAGGAACCAGCCATTGGTCGATAAAGTAACCCTGATTCCGGATCTCTTGAGCCGTGTTGCAATAGGCAACATATCGTCGCGACCGAGGGGTTCACCACCGCCAAAATGAACCTGCATTACGCCGGCCTCGATAAATTTACCCGCGAGAAAATCGGCTTCTTCGCCTGACATGTCGCGCACGGACATTCTTGCTTCACGGCGCGAATAGCAATGAAGACAGTCCATGTTGCACCAGTACCCGTAATTCCAAAGGATCAGAACCGGCGCACGACCGATGATAGGTAGCAACATCATTCAACCCTCCTCGTAAGCGAGAATTTTATTCTCTATCATTTCAGGCACCATTATTCGAAGATCGGAAGAAATTTCATCTTCCGACGCATCAAATTCGTCCTTTATGAGCGCAACGATAGCGGAGAATGTTATTCCGTCCCCGCAAATTTCGATGATCCGCACGCCGACCGAATTCGTTTCAAACCCTTTTTCGTTGGAACAGACGGTGTAACGGTCTTCGTCTTCTTGGCGGATCTGCAGACCGGGAACGCTTCTAATTTTTCGATCATCCATTTGGCCGATCCTTTCTTTGTAAAAAAAGCCGACGATGTCGTCGTCGGCTCTCATCCATTCGCTGGTTACGGCTAGATGAACCGCATGTGGAAAAGATACCGAAGGAACGGGCGTTTGTATTTTCGCTTCATCGGGTTTTCACCTCCTTCATTTTGGTTTGCAGGGAACCAGGGAACTATATTGAAGCATTTCGTGCGATCCACGCCATGCTTTCGCTATAAATGAACTATCTTTATGCTATGATCTATTGCTTCGCCTGTCAACGAGAAAATGGATGCTAAAGATTATGTCAAGAGGGATTTTATCTATAAATTAAGCCAAAAAATGTGGGTTGGGGGTTGACAAAAGGGGTTTTGTGTGATATGCTCTTTTTACTAGGATGGTAGGGTCTTCGGACTTTGACATCGCTAAAATAGATTGCTGTGCGACAATAATGTTGCACGGCGAAACACAACTCCCGAAAGGAGGCACACATGCTACGGAATATTTTTGGAATGTCCCTCATCGGGATGGTTGCGCTCATCACGGCGGGCTGCGACGGATCGGCTGATCCGGCGAGCACCACCAACCCCATTAGCTCGTGTCTTTCAACCGGCGTTGGTTGCCCTCCGGCGACCGACACCGCGACCGGCACGAACACCGGCACGCTCACCGTGGCAACCGTCACGGACAGCAATACCGGCACCACGACCGGCACCGACACGACTCCCGTCAACACCGTTCCCGCTTGGTGCAATGAGCAGGCGTACACTTCGTCCAAGATCGGCACGCCGATCAATACGATCGGACTCTGGGTCGCTACTTGCGACGGCGTTGTCTGGAACATCTACGTGAAGTACACGTCATCCAGTGTCGCGTCGATCAAGGGCTGGGGGTTCAAGGCCAGCGACATGGACGCCGCGCCTTCGGGATACCCGGTGCCGAGCAGCGCGAACTACACCGGGGTCATGGCAGACAATTGCGTCTACCTTGTCCCGACACCTCTTGCGTCCTCAACCGACACCTCGGCGCCGACGATCACCGGATCAACGGCCAGCGTCAGCGGCGGCGTAAGTGGTGGCAACTGCACTATGACGTTGGCTGGCACTGGGACATACGCAGTACACGACACCACGCAATAGTGATGTGGCAAATCACAACCGACGCAACAAGCCCCGAGAGCAATTCTGCTCTCGGGGTCTTTTTCTTTACTCAAGAGATCGCGAAGCTATTGTGCCGGGGCAAGAATGACCTTGACGGTTGAACCGACGTTGGCGGAAATAGGAACGGGTAAAACCGTAGCGCCCCAGTTGTCGGTGACAGAAACCGTTGGCGTATAAACGCAGTCGGGCTTGCCTTTGACCAAACCGAGATTGGGGTAATCCTTATCAGCGGTATTGTTGGTGGCACCAATGTTGCACGAATACACATGCGAATAAGCAAACGGCTTAGGATCGCAGGTATTTGTCGTTTGAGCAAATGAATTATTAGTGGAACAATCGGGTTGATTTTTATTTACATCAATACCTCCATCATGATTCTTGTAATAATTCTGCACCCCGGGATCGACAAAGTCCGTATTATCGCCCCAATTTATCTTCACGCTCCTTATAGGCATGCGATTGGGGTCGGCGGTGGCGTAGAACTTGAGGTTGGCGCGCAGTGAGCCGACGCCCAAGACCGCGCCGGTATCGACGTTGTTCACCGACATCGTGCTCCCGGCGGTCGGCCCCTTGGTGCACGAATCGGAATTGCCGGTGCAAACGGCCGAGCTGACTTGAGGCAAGTTTTTGCCGGCGTCAACCGCCGATACGGCCCACGGTGCGAGTGAGGTGTATGGAACGATCGGCGTTCGGTCGGTAAAGTCGCCATTGGCATCGTTAAACATGTTCACTCCGACGGCGCGAGCGAAGATCTTTTGCTGCTGCGCCGCGCCTCCGTATATGGCGCCTTTATCAAGTTCACACTGACCCGACGAACCCGGCGCCGTGCTGTTGGTCACAAAGCTCGGCGGGTTGCTGACCGAGAATGCCCCCCAAGGCGCGCAACTCGTTGTGTTTGAGATCAGCGTGGTCCCATCCCACGAAACCGGACTTGCCGATTCGCCGTAATTATTGTTCTGATCATTGACAATATTGGTCTTTACCACCGGCCAATCCGCCGGATCGGCCGTGGGGTTTGACGAACCGACATAAGTGGCGGCGCCGCAAACCGGCCCGCGCAAGCGCACATCGAACGCGGCGATATAAACCCATCGGTGCGTCTGGGTCGTGGCCAGATCGACCTTCACGCCAACAATGCGTTTTGGTTCGTCGTCCGAAACGATCAAAGATATGTTTGTGCTGCCGGTACTGCTCTGCAAACTCCCCGACCAATTGTTGGCATCCGCAAGCGTAATGAACGATGGTCTGTTGTCGGAAGAATAATCCTGCCCATCGCTCGCGCCCGAAACACCGGACGGAGCGTAGCCGTAGTCCTCTTTGCCCACTTGATACATAAACAACGACCTCGGATAGGTGTTATTGGGCGATCCGGAATACGGAGAACTGGCAAAACAATCGCCGGTACTGCCACTCGTTGAACTTGCCCCGTATTGGCAAAGCCCGTCATCGGCATAAGAGATAACCTTTACAACAACCCGGTCGATCTGGCTCAGCAACAAGAGTGGCGGAGATGTCAGATCATAACTTACCGAGGCGTCGGGTTGGTTGAAATAATACAAGCCCAGGAGATCGCCGGGATACGACCCGATATTCGGCGAAACATTGACGGTTTCTAAACAAACATTTTGAGCGTTCTCATCGGATGCCGAGGTTTGATTTTGAAGAGCGATCCAGTTTCCCGATTGGTCGGTCGGCTTGAATTCCAAAGAATTGCTTGAAAGATACGGCACGTACATGCCGTTCACATCGGTACTGGAGGCGCCAAAGAAAGTATGCGAACCCTGCGCCGGTTTTGTTGGGTATGGGTGCGTATCGGTATTGGCGCAACACCCTTGTGCCACGGTACGACCCGCACAAATTCCCGTTGTCGCCGAGTTGACGCAATAAACCTCGGTTTGTTCGCGGCTGGTGTACTCAGTCTGATGCACAGAAAGGTCGTTCATGGACGAGCACTCCGTGCCGCCAGGACAGGTCTCTCTATAATTCAACGGATCCGTGCCGTCCACCGGATTGCCGCAGAATTGCCGGTCCGTTACTGCGCAACCGTCCAAACCATTGTTCCATGCATCGGCCGGTGACTTTCCCGTTGCAGGATCAACGACCTGCGAGGTGTCGAAGCCGCAGAACGAATCAATGTTATATGAAGGATTTACTTTGAAGATATTGTCGGGCGGCCCGATGCTTCCGTTAACGCGCTTTTCGCCATCATAAAAATTGCTTATGGCTTCGGTGCACTGCGGGTCGGTCGCGTAGTTGGTGCCGGCGAAACAATGGTTACCCGGCAAGGTATCCGGGGCGTCATAACCCAAGTTGTCACAAAGAATTTCCCCCGGACCATCAGTATAATTACCAGTCGCCGGTTGCTGAGCCGTAACCATTTCACTGCAGAATTTATTAAGCAGCGGCACGCAAACATTTGTTTCGTTCGTAATGCAGGCCTGATCCCCCGCAGCGCATTTCAAGAAACAGCCGTAGCCCCTCGGATTAACAGGGGCTCCGTCAATGTTCGCTAATCGCAAAGAAGTGCAGATCGCGGGAATCTCGGGCGGATTGGCGCAATCGTGCGGCACGCAGTATTTTGCCGGCGCGGCGCAGTAGCGCTCTTGACCGATCTTCGGGATGAACGCGGCCGAAGTGAACTGGTTGGCCGTGTCGCGGCCTTGCGCCGAATCGATGGGAAGCCAAGTGATACAGGCCTTGTCGTCCGAGCCGTTTATCCGCAATGTGTCGTCATGTTCCAAGCAATATCCTTCTTCGCCGATGCGCGAATCGATACTTGTAAGCGGCTCGCAGGTACCCCCGTTGTTTCCGTTCGTGCACGAAAGGTTGGTTGGTTCGATACGGTCGCCGGTGGCGGTCGGCCAGCATTCTTTGCCATCGTAGAGACCGCCCGAACAGATCGCGCCTTTGATCTCGCCCGCAGAGCCGTCGGCGCGGGTGCCGGTTTCGGCGTTGGGCGGGAAATATTTGGTTATGCCGACGCCATAGGCCGCTTTCCGGTAAGAACATTCGCAATCTGCGGTTTCCAGGGTCGATCCTATGGTGTCGCCGACTGAATATTCGCAAACATTAGTGTTGTCAAAACCGGTCTTGCGCGACGATCCGAAAGCGTCGGTCACCGAGCGCGGGAACGGCGAATCGGTCTCCGGATAAACTTTGCACGATTGCGCAATAGGCGCGTTTTGCAAAGTGTTCAACGTATACGGCGTCGAACCGCTTTGCTTGTACAATGCCACGGGGGGTTGATTAGGAATGGAGAAACCGGAATAATCGCTCCCGGCAGAGGTGACGTCGCGTGAAGCGTATAACGCGCTCGTGAGCGCTTTGGCGTTGGGATCCAATTGCCCCCACTGCGCGCACCGCCCATCGGCGCCTTTCTTTAAGCACGATCCCAGCGAGAGACAGCGCGTGACATCGCGCCCGGTCGCGGGGTCGGCGGTCGTCTGGTCGGTATTGCACTCGAGCCACTCCGAACAAACGCGGTCGCGCGTGACCTTTAGCAGAATATTGGCATCGTTGGTCGAAGGCACGGGCGGCGTTGTCGATCCGGGGTTGCTTATGGGATCGACCATTTTAAATCCTTGAGTGTCGCTCGATAAGTAAGAGGCGGCCGTGTCGAAAAGTTTTTGCGGATTATCGGTCTGATCCAAAAGCAGACAGCCCTGTTTCTTGGAAACCTGACCGTTGCAAGCGGCGCTTGCATCGGTTATTTTCGAATCGTTAATGTAATAGAACGGCCGGCCGGTCGAGAATTCATGCCCAATGACTTTCCCGGTCGCGTCCTTAAGGTCGGCGCCAAGGTCCGAATGATCGGTGAACTCGGTGCAGGCGGACTGTTCGGTGGGACAAACGCCGGCGAAATTGTTTGGCGCAAACTCCGGATCGAGGTTGCGCCTGATGCCGAGCGCGTTGCCGTTCGCGATGAACTTGGGATCGCACGGCTCAGCAGTCCCCTTCTTAAACCACCCGGAAACAGTGTTCCCGTTGAGCGTTGCCGTATCTTTGTATTCGCAAAGCGCCGCGCCCGGATCCTTAAAGTAGGTTTTGTCCCCGCTTGTCGTTGTCCACTCGGTGCAGCTCACCGCGTCCTGGGTGCAGAGCTCACCGCTCAAATTGGCCGGATCAAGCGTTCGATAGACGGTATTGCCGTTCACTTTCATTGGGATGCGATACGAACAGCTAGTTTGCCCGGGAGAAACATAACACTGTGCCACGCCGACCTGACACCATTCGACCGTGGCGGCTTTTCTGGGATTGCCCGAGGCGTCGTTGCCCAAAGAACATGTGCCCAGTGTGTTAATGTCGTTGTCCCCCAACGCCGTGCAACCGACCTCGGAGGCGTCGCAAGAGAAGGTCCCATCGTTGACCAAATATTCGGTCGTATCCGGCGGAACAATGAAGGTATCGTCGACAACAGAGGTCGTATAACCCGGCGTCGGCGTCGCGCCCAATTGATCCTCGCTGCCGTCAAAATCAAAACGGCAGCTTGCCGTACCGGGCGGAGCGGAGCAGACCTTTTTCCCATTAAAAAGACAGTCATTCGAATTATTCTTGTCGATCGCAATGTTGATCCCGCAAAGCGCGTTCTTAAACGATGCAAACGGCGTGTCGGTGCCTTGCGTGTCGGTGAAGGCCGCGCAGCCGACGGCCTGCGCGCGACAGAGATGATCAAACGACTTAAGGTCGACCGCGGCGCCCGAGGTCTTGCTGGAATATTCGCTGCAGCCGAGTTGCGCCTGCGGCAGGGCTTGACCGGCCGATGTCTCGTCGCAAACGGCCGGGGTTTTCCACGAACCGGCGACGAGCGCAAATACCCCTTGCGTGGCGTCGAGCTCGATATTGTCGAAAAATCCCTTTCCGCCGATTGAGCCGACCTGCAAAACATCACCCGAGTCCGGCGCCCAATTGACGATCACCGGACCAAGTTGATAGCGCTGCCATTCGGAACCGAGAGTAATGGAATTATTAGGATCGGCAAAATATTTCGAACGATCATCCTGCCCGATGTTCTTCCCCTCAAACGATGCGGTTAGCGTTCCCGTTCCTTTTGCCCAAACGGTCAGCGTGTACGAACGCCCCTGAACAAGGAGCGGGTTGCCGTTCGGGTAAGCGAGCGGCTTTTGCGCCGTCACGGCGGCGTAAGAATGTTCGCCGGCGACCGTTGATTCGGTCGAAGGCGCGCCGCCGGTCCAAGCGTCCAACTGGCCATTTTCAAAATCCGAAAGGAAGATGTTCTGAACGTTGTTCCCTTGGTTGCCATCATAAGCGCGGCAGCCGTTGGCTTCGGCGGGACAGGAATTGCTTTCCGAGGCAAGAACGAAATAATCGCAAGCGGCTGCGGTCGCATTCCAAACGCCGCCGGAGCCCTGGCAGTCGGATTGTTTTGAAAGCGTTTTGCGGAAGGTCTGACAGGCGGCGTCGGCGGCGATGGTGGCGGAGAGCAAACGGTAAAAGATATTGCCGTTCGCGTCGATCAACTCGCGGCAGTCGGGATTTTTAATGGCGCCGTTCGCCCCGTTGTAGACGTCCTGATTGCATTGCGAAATAACGGTTCCCGTCAAATAGACCGGTCCGGGCGGGTTGGGATCAGCGTTAGGATCGGTCTTTTGCACGAAGGTCGTCCCATTGGCTCCGCCCGTGGCGTTGGGAACCGCTTCCATTGTCCCGTCGCTCGCCGCTTTATTCACCAAGACATACGACCTAAGCTGATAGCCGGAGGCATCCGACCCTTCCCAAGTGAAATAATTTCCGTCGCTCGCCGCGTCCGGCGCACGGCAGGCGCGGATAGAAGTATAGTAGGCCTTGCTCTCGCCCCCTGCGGCGGCAGCGGCTAAATTGGTGAACTCATCGCAGCCGACTTCGCTCAAGTCGCATGACTTGGCGGTCGAAGGAATAAAGTAGAGCGGGAATTGCTCGCTCGCCCACAACGTCGGCTCTTGCTTAAAGGTGCTGTAGCCGACGCACTCGGCGTTGCAGGCATCGTTACCCGAGGCGACGGCCGTGATCGGCATACCGGCGTTTGAAGGCGTGAACTCGTCGCAGCCGACCTCGGACTGGCGGCAGACCGGCGCGTAAGCGCTGCAGCCCTTGCCGGCATCCGAATCCTCGCCGGTGCAGCCCAAGTAAGCGGGCGGAACTTTTATGTTGACCGTCTGACCGGCCATATCGGAACCGCCGGTATGGAACGGCGTGGCGGTGGCGCCCGCTTCAAGCTGAACGGCATCAATATAATAATCGCCCCAGCCGAAATCAAAACTAAGATAGTGAGTGTCGCTCGAGGTGGCGAAAGTCATGGTTTGGCGCTCATAGCCGGCCGAGAGCGGGAAATCAAGCTCAAGAGCCGATGCCGCAACCGTTTGGCCGTTGTCGAAGTTCTCAACAATCGTGCATGTGATCTTTTTCGTTGCCGTGGTCGTACAGGTCGGCGAATAGCCGATGTCGCGCGTCATGTCCTGCAAACAGGTTGACAGGTTCGGTGTTCCGTCGGGGCAATCGTGTTTCGTTCCGTAAAACGGCGCGTCAAAGGCCTTCATGATCAGCTCCCCGCTCACCGTGGCACCGCCCTTGGCGTAGAAAGAAAGCGTGTAAAGCGATTGCGGCTGAACTTGCACCTCGGCGTAATGATCGGGGTCGGTCGGCACATTGTCGTTATAACCGCCCAACTTTAATCCGGCACCGTTTGCCGGCGCCTCAATATGATAAGCCGATACTCCATCGAACGAGAAAATTCCATCTTGAACGTATTGGCCGGTCATGTCATGCCAGCCGGCGGCCATGGCTCCGTCGGCGCGCGGCGTTTCAAAAGACGGATTGGGAATAAGGTTGGCGGTGGTCGCGGTCTTAAGATCGCTTAACGCGCGGCAGCCGGCGGATTTGGCATCGCACTCCGGCGCTTGGCTTGTGAGGAAGACCGAGGGTTGCCCATCGGCCCAGCCGCTCGCGCCGGGCACGGCGGCGTACGGGCGACAGCCGGCGTTCTGGGCGCTGCAAGCGGCAACGTCGACCGTGTTCTTAAGAACCGACAGGTCTTTGCCGTTCGGGTCGGAAAAAGTGTCACAGCTTGCGTATTGCGCCGGACACGCGGTCGCGTCGATGCGCCAAACGTTCTGCTCGCGCGTGCAGTAGCCGTAGCCGCCCGTGCATTTTCCGTCCGCATCCTCGGAAACGCACGATGGCGAATCAACGCAAACATCGGCGCGCTCGCTGGTGTTGGGCGCCGCAAGCGTCTGTCCGCTGGCTTGCGCTTTGCATTGCGTGACAGGGACTTTCAAAATCCAATCCGGATCGACCAAATGACAAAGCGGGTGAGTGGCATCGAGATGTCCGCCGTTTGAATCCGCAGCACAATCGTTAAACGCAGCGACCGCCGCTTGCAAAGTCAGTCCGCTTGGAAAATTCACGGAGTCCGCCGCGGCTTTCGCGGCCATTTCCCAACCAACGGGAATTATCCGCATGCGCCGCAGTTTTACAAGGTTGGTGTAGCAATAATTACTGTCCCAGCAGGTCGGGGAAATATTCCTGTTGTCGTTCGGCGGGATCAAATACCACCCGCCGTTCAGATCCCCCGCAGCGATGGCCTCGGCCACCGAAAGATGGCCGTTCTCGTCGGCGGAAAGCGCTTTCACAAACCCCTGATCCATGGCGCAATTCCAAATGCCGCGCGCGGTCGGGTCCGTGGGGCAGGCGCTAAGGTCGTTTATCGGGCTGTAATCGTCGATCTGGCCGACCGACGGCGTGAAAAGCGAGGCAAAGTAAGCCGAGGCGAGCGCCGTATCGGTCGATCCAGAAACCGCGCCAGCGTCCGCGGTTGAATTGATCACGCCTTTGCATAGATCAAAACTTTTGCCGGCCGAACTGGCGCACAGAATATCCTTGCCGGTCAGCGTGCCGCCTTTCAAGTACTTGTCGATCGCTTTGCTAGCCAAGGTCGAGGTAAAAACCTTAAGCGCGTTGGCGCCGACCGCGGCGAGCAGATCGATGTTGTTTATTTCAACATTCTTTTTCGCCGCTTCCGCCTGATTGATCGTCTTGATCGGGGTAAGCGCGGTGTCTTCGATCATTTTGGCCGGCGTTTTGACGTTCCCGGAGATGAGATCGGTAAGCGGCTTATAGGGACTCGTAATGCGCTGGTTAATATCGTCCGCCGCCGCTTTGAGCGCTTTGTTCACGACCGCGTACTGCGTGTTCATGGCGATCGAGAGCGGCGAAGCGCCCATTTGGAAGCTGAGCGTGACGGTCGAGAGGATCTTGCCCGAAGAAATATTATTCTTGTCGGCGAGAACGGCGTTCCATGCTTGATTAAAAGTACAATTCGGCCGCGGCGCGTAAAGCTGGGCAATGCCGAGCTTGATCCTGAGATCGAGCTGAGTGTTTAGGGGCGCGCAAATGCCGAAGCCCAGGTACTTGTTCGACAAGGTGTTGATCGAGTCCGAGACCGAATCCATGAGAATGTTGTCATGCCAGCTTTTCCATTCGGTGATGTAGGCGAGCGGGGTTTTGCCCTTGCCGCCGGAGACGATAAAAGTGGCGGCGTTCGCGGCGACCCGTTGCGCGGCCGTGTCCACGGCCGTCAAAATGGCGCTCGTGATGGCGTATTTGGTCGAATTCAAGATCGCTGTTTTCGCCGAGGCGACGGCTTTGGCCTGCATGGCGGCATAATCCTGAAGCGTGATCACGGGCTGCGGCGCGCCAAATTCCGCCTTGGCGCTTCCCGGCATGAGTAGCGTCGCGGCGAGCAAAACAAAACACCCGATGGTGAGCGCGACCGCTGATTTTTTAAAAATTGGAGGCATGTCGGCTATTGGTTGGTATTGGCATTGGCATTGGCATTCGCATTGGCGCTCCCCGCCGAGTCGTTATACATCTGAACCAGCGTCTTATCGTCGATCGTATTTAAAATGTCATCGGTCAATCCCTGATCCTTAAGCATCTGTCTGATCTGCGCGGCATCGTTTAATGTCGCCGTTGGGATCGTGCCGGCATTGAGGTCCGGGGCAAGCGACGATGCGTCGCCGGACGATCCGTTCAAAATATCATTAACGTTGAGGGATGTTTGATCCGTGCCGGAGGACGACGACGGGTTGTTGACCGGCGCCGGCGTTCCGCAATCCTGGCCTTCGGGACAATTGGGATCGGTGCCGTTCTTCACCTCGACCCCATCGGGAATACCGTCGGAGTCGGAGTCCTTTATATAAGGAGAGGTGTGATAGACGTAGAGCTCGTCGTAATCGGAAAGTCCGTCGCCATCGGTGTCCTTGTTTTTAAGCGCCGCAATATCATCCGCGTTCACATTGCCGCCGTTCGCCGCATCGGAAAACTGCTGCGTGGCCGCCAAGTCGGCTTTAAGCGGAGTCGCAATGCCGTTTTCCGTATTCATCACGCCCAAAACCAGCGCCGAAGCGCCGATAAGCGCAAAGAGTATGATTCCCAAGACGCGCGACGAGCCGTTTCGCATATCCGATAGGGGCTAGAGGCGAATTATAACAGAACGGCCGCAAGTTGTCATCAAATTCTTACAAATTTACGAATCTCTTACGAATTTTACGAATAAACGGTCCGGTAGCCATTCGTAATTTCGTAAAAGATTCGTAAATTTGTAAGACCTAAAGCATTTTCTTCCACAACTCCACCCATTTTTCAACGCGTAGTGCGGCCGGGCGCGAATCCGGGCTTTCACCGATCGCAACAAGCGCATTTTGACACTTTTCGCGCAAGTCCTTATTCAAAAGTCCGCACATTTTTTTGCGGGGCTGAGCGAAAAACCTCGAAGCGAAAGCCATAATGTCTTCGGCGCGGTCGAGGGGAGTCCCCCACTTGTCCAAAAAAGCGGCGCTT
>Ga0182027_10006680_pt1 | contig 17199 bp, 24 predicted proteins | sample 712E1DmetaG_FD_121300 | JGI IMG/M metagenome (GOLD analysis project Ga0182027, IMG submission 121300) | Permafrost microbial communities from Stordalen Mire, Sweden - 712E1D metaG (Illumina Assembly) | ecosystem: Environmental > Terrestrial > Soil > Wetlands > Permafrost | place: Sweden... | reverse complement strand
GTTCGCAAAATACGGTGACAAACCTTCGTCGTAGCGCCGCCGTCCAGGCGGCATTCTGCGATGCCGGCAAGATGCCGGCGCTACCCCTGAGGTGTCACTATATTTTGCGAACTTCATTAAGACTGGATGCTATTCGTCTTCGGGCAGGGATTCGTGGTATTCGTCAATGGCTTCGGCGGCGGCTTCGGCTTTCATCTTCAGCCAGTCGAGTTCAACCGAAAGTTCAGAGAGCAGGTCCTGGTAGGGATCGTTTTCTCGCTTCACGCGGCTCATTTTCTGGCGAATCCTGTGCACTCGGCCCGACCATTCTTCGACCTCTTCGATAAGCCGTTCGACAGTGTCAAGTGTTGGCGCCGTTTTGGTTGCCATATGTCTACCACTCTCTCTTCAGCCGACGGGTCAATGAGTCGACTTTCTTTCTCGCGGCGGCTATTTCACGCTGCCATGTTCTTACGACGCCTTCATCAGGCTGAAGTTTCATTCGCTCTTGCCGGATTTTCTGCTCATGATCCCGGACGACTTCGTCCTGGGAGGCTATCCTCTTTCGGAGCTCTCTATTCCGTCCCATTCGTCCAGATCATTATACCACTCCCACATGCAAGGGCGGGGCGCGTTGCGAGCGCCCTGGGAATGGAAGGATGGTAGATCATTTTTCTCAAAGGGCCACTAACCAGAGGAGGCCAGAAGGCAGCGGCTGAGAATTCAGAATTAAGGATGTATTCGCCAGACGATGCATTCGCCCTGCCTTGATTGTTCCTATTCTGTTACAATGCCCCCAAGCCCATGAGCCATATTGCGAGGGGACGGACTGAATCAACGTTTGACGCTCTCGGGAAATGGCTGAGGTGAGCCGGAGTGGAACAGGATCAGGAATTACTGAACCGATGCCTCACCGGAGAAGACTCCGCTTGGGAGGCCCTGTTAAGGAGCTACACCCGAAAAATCTATAATCTCTGCTACCGCTTCACCGGCCGGGTGGAAGAAGCCCAGGACTTAACCCAGGAAGTTTTCATCAAAGTCTTCCAGACCCTCAAAAGTTATGATGCCGCTCAAGGCAGCTTTTCAACCTGGCTGCACCGCGTGGCGCGCAACCATTTGGTGGACCACTACCGACGCACCCGGAAAGACCGTGTGACCTCCTCGCTGGAAGACGAGTTGCCCGCCGCGGAGGAAAAGCTAAGCCCACATATAGAGCCTACTGGCCAGGTGGAATCGCGGGAGCGCAGAGAGAGCCTGCAATTGGCCCTGGACAAGCTCTCGCCGGATCTGCGGGAAGCAGTGGTCCTGCGAGACCTGCACGACCTCGATTACGAGGAGATTGCCCTGGTCCTGAAGGTTCCCCAGGGCACCGTGAAATCGAGAATTAACCGCGGAAGATTGGAACTGGGACGGGTCCTTAAACGTATGGAAGGAATGAGAGGCCCCGCCAAGGCGGGAAGCGAGCCATGACGCACCTGGAACTGGAAAACCTGACGAGCGATTACCTGGAAGGGCTGCTCGAGCCGGCTCTGAAGAGGGAAGTCGACGCCCATCTGAGCGTCTGCCCCTCCTGCCTCGAAATGGTGGGAGACGTGCGCCGGGCCATGGAACTTTGCCATTCCGCCCCGGAGCTCGATCCCGCTCCCTGGCTGATCCGGAAGATCATGCTGGCCACGGTGGGGGAGCGCAAACCCACCTTGGCGGAGCACCTGGTGGCCTTCTTCCGGCCTGCCCTTCAACTCCGATTCGCTTATGGTGTAGCGATGGCTGTGTTTTCGTTCTCCATCATTGTCAACGCAGCGGGGGTCAATCTGCGGCACATGACTATCGAGGACTTGAACCCTCGTACCTGGTTCTTCAGGGCGAATCGCGCCGGGCACCTGTTCGTCGCTCGGGCGGAAAAGTTCTACTACGACCTCACGGTGGTCATCGAGATTGAGTCTCGACTCCGGCAACTCCGCTCGCACCCGGAGGAAGAACAGCAAGAAGCGCCCAAGCAAGAACCGCCCGCGGGAGGGTCCACGAACAGCACGCCACTTACTCTGCCCGCGCTGGCATCAAATCAGGCCTGGGTTGTGGATGTGGCAGACCGCACCGCGATTTTGCAGAATGAAATCGTACCGAACCCCCTGACCATCGAGGCTGAAAGGAGCCAAAACCCATGAAATGCGCCAACCATCCCGACGTTGATTCCGTTGCCTATTGCGGCCTGTGCGGACGTGCTCTGTGCAGTGAATGCAAGCGCGACGTCCACGGAATGCTCTATTGCGAGACATGTCTGGCGAGCCGCCTGCAAACTCCTATGTTCGGTCCGCAAACCGGCCCCAACCCTGGCATGGCGCTGGGGCTGGGCTTTATCCCAGGCGTTGGCGCCATTTATAACGGCCAGGTCATTAAGGCCATGGTTCAGGTGTTGATTTTCGGCTCTCTCATCGCTTTGAGTGATCGCGTGGGAAGCCCCATGGGCACCATTTTCGGCCTGGGCACGGCAGCGTTTTACTTTTACATGGTGATCGATTCCTATCAGACGGCCAAAGCCAAGGAACTTGGCCAACCGACGCCGGAATGGTTTGGGCTTGGCGACATGAAGATGAATGCCCCCGTCGGCGCCGCTCTGCTCATCGGCCTGGGAGCGTTGTTCCTGCTTGATAACCTCGGCATCCCTGTTTTTCGTCATATCGGCAGGTACTGGCCGGTGTTACTCATCGTGATCGGAGTGCTGTTGCTGCAACGTCGCTTGGGTGGGGGGCATCCCCCCTCGCCTTCTTCCACCGACGCCCGCAGTCTGGCCAAAGGAGGACCCGGCGGCGCGTCGGGACCACGAGAACTATAGTGGGGCCGCCCCTTAAGGCGGGTGGCACAGCCACTCATGGCTGTGTCACCTGCAAGAGTGCCTGTGGCACTCAACACGGCGCACGACAAACAATAAGCCCGGAGGATCTACATGGAAGGCATCCTGCACAACCCTTTTATCGTCCCGCTCGGAATGTTCTTGATGGTCATCTTGATCGTGGGTATCACCTCCATGAGAAAATGAGAGAGCGCGAGCTCCAGGCCCACCAGGAGTTGCGAGTTCGGGAGATGGAGCACGAACGGAAATTGAAAGAGATGGACATCGAGAAGGCCAAGCTGGAATTGGAAAAGGCCAGGGCGAGCAAGAGCGCATGAGAGAGCATTCAATTGCTGCCGCACAATCAGGCCATTAAGGCGGAGGAAGGTCGAGTATGTTTCCATTCTTTTTTTTGTCACACGTGGGGGGCCTGGTGATGGTCGTGGCCATCGTGGGCATCGTCTTTTGGTACAAGGGGCATGAGAAGGACTTGCAAGTCCACCAGGACATGCGCATCCGTGAAATGGAACACCAGCGCAAGATGAAGGAATTGGAGTTGGAGCTGGAAAAGGAAAAGAACCGCCGCGCTGCTGATAAGGCGGCCTGAGCCTCGACGAGGGTGTTCCGAGGTGTCAGGAGACTTGACTCGAGAAGGCCAAGGCCAGTCTCAGGTCGACGAGCGGACTGCCTGACTATGAGTATTCCTCGAGTGGCTACGGAGGTAAAAGGACCATGGATTCGCCGTTAATCATCCCCCTGGCAGGCTTCGCGGTGGTGGTCGTGATCGTCGCCATAACTCACTTGGCGAAGATTCGCGACATGGAGATGGAGGCCCACCAGCGGTTGCGGATCGAGGAGATGGAGCACCAGCGCAAGATGCGCGAACTGGAACTGGAGTTGGAACAAGTGAAGTAAGGCCGAAAAGCGGATCAGCCAAGGGAATGGCTGGTGAACCGCCCACGCGAAGGGAGCAGCACAAAGGCCATGGGTTACCCACCAAGCACGCCGTTTTCGCGCCGAATCAGTTTGACGGGTCCGGTCATTCTCATCACGATTGGAGTCATTTTCCTGATGGAAGAGTTCGTTCCAGGGTGGGGGATTAGCAGGACTTGGCCTGTTTTGTTGATCGTCATCGGGGTTCTGAAACTCATCGATTCCGCGCTGCTGCCGCGGCCCCCCGAAGGACCAAGGCTTTAGCGGCGCAGGGCGCGGAAGGCAGCAAGCGTAGCGCCCCGAAATGTCGGGGAGGCTCCTCATAAGTGGAAGGCAGTCAATAGAGTCCGCTGGGCGGTAAGCAGCCGTCAGCAGATCGTAGCCGGTAAGAAGGCAGGAGACCATGAGCATCTACGGTTATCGTCGGGGATCAATCTTCTGGGCGCTTACACTAATTGGTGTGGGCGTCATCTTCCTCTGGCAGAACTTCAACCCTTCGATTCATCCTTGGCAGGTCATCGCCAAGTTCTGGCCGATCCTCATCATCTTTTGGGGCCTTTCGAAGCTCGTCGATTTCATTCGGGCCCATGCCCATCCTGAAACCGTCCCGCCGCCGCTCTTCACGGCCAGCGAAGTTGTCTTGCTGGTCATGATACTGATTCTGGGAACCGTGATCTCAAAGATCGTTTTGAGGCCGTGGCAGCAGTGGCCGGCCTCAATGGGGATCGATATGGACAACGAGGGCTTTGCGGGCCTGTTCATGAACAACTACACCTACACGCAGAGTTTCTCTCACGAAGCCCATCCCCAGCCTCACATCCTGGTCGTGGACCGTCGTGGTGATGTGGAGGTGCGTGGCGCCGACCAGGCCACGGTTGACGGGGTGGTGAAGAAGACTGTCTGGGCTCCCAATGAAGATGAAGCCCGGAAGCTCTCAGACCAGGTCAAAATTGAAATTGTCGAAGAAGCAGGCCGATATCTGATTCAGACTAATCTGGATTCGCTGCCTGGCGGCGGGCAAAACGTGCGCCTGGACTACACCCTGCGCGTTCCCTACGCTACAGGCACGGAAGTTACGGCGGAACACGGTGACGTAACGCTGGACGGATTAAAGGCCGAGCAAGCCGTCACCGCCCGTCATGGGGAAGCTCACATCACCAATGTGGAAGGGCTCGTGCGACTGACCAAAGGCAGCGGGTCGACGGAAGTGCGAGATCTGAAAGGAAGCGTGGAAGTCGAGGGACGGGGAAGTGACGTCGATATCTCCGGCGTCACCGGGACGGTCAGCATAAACGGGGAGTTCAGCGGCGACATGGATTTCCGCGCTATCAGCCAGACCCTGCAGTTTAAATCCTCGCGCACCGACATCACAGCCCAAAAGCTCAGCGGCCGGCTGAATATGGAAGTTGGTTCGCTCGAACTGAACGGTATCGACGGCCCATTTGAAATCTCGACGCGTCAAAAGGACATCACCCTCTCTGACTTTAAGCATAGCGTAAAAATTACGGATACCAATGGGGACGTAAACCTCCGGACCTCCACCCCTCCGACCCATCCCATCGAGGTCGACCTGAAAAAGGGTGAGATCGAACTGAGCCTCCCCTCTTCCAGCGGTTTCCAGATCGACGCGGCCTCCCATCATGGTGAAGTGGAGAGCGATTTTTCCGGGCCGGGTCTGAAAGTCGTGAAGGAAGGCGATAACCCGACCATAAGCGGGACCGTGGGCAAAGGCGGGCCTCCGATCCGGCTCGATACGCAATACGGGACCATCCGCTTGCTGCGAATGGGAACCCACCCACCAACGCCCCCAAACCCACCCCATCCCCCCACTGGGGACGAGAAGCGAGCATCGAGCGCACCTTCACATCATCGCCCCTTGCCCGGTGCAACGGGCCGTACTGTGAGTTGTATCCCGTTGGCGCGACTGGTTGAGCGGGTCAGGTGCCTCTAGCAGGCTGCGGAAAAACTCTTCGAAACTGTCATCCTGAGCGCAGCGAAGGATCTCGCTCTGCGTATCTTCTTGAAAATGCACAGGGCCAGATTCTTCGCTTCGCTCAGGATGACAGTTTCGAAGAGTTTTTCCGCAGCCTGCTAGAGGACGAGGATCTCGCTCACTCCGCCACCCTCGCCAGCTCATCAAAGAAATCGGGGAAGGAAATATCAACGCAATCGCACTTCTTGATGGCCGTGTTGCCTTGCGCGATTAGTCCCGCCACAGCAAATGCCATGGCAATCCGATGGTCGTCGTGGGGGTCGATCTCGGCGCCACGCAGGGTTTGTCGCCCGGCAATACGCAGTCCATCCGGGAATTCCTCCACTTCAGCGCCCATTCGCCTCAGATTGTCCGCCACCGCTGCAAGGCGATCACTTTCCTTCACGCGCAACTCCGCCGCCCCTCGGAAAATCAATCCTTGTTCCGTCTGTGTCCCCAGGACCGCCAGGACAGGCAATTCATCAATGAGGGCGGGAACCGCACTCTCCGGGATTTCACCTCCTCGCAACTGGCTGGCCTCCACGTGCAGGTCGCCGATCAGTTCGCCGTTCATCATCTCCAGATTAACTACCTTTACGCGCCCGCCCATAGGTACAAGGACATCGAGAATGCCTGTGCGTGTCGGGTTCAGGCCCACGTTATGTAGCATCAGGTTGGAGTGCGGCGTGACCAGTCCCGCCACGATGAAAAACGCCGCCGAAGAAAAATCACCCGGCACGTAGAGCTTCTTGCCTTCCAGGTGCGCTCTGCCTCGCACCGCAATGGTCCGCTGATGCCGTCCGATGTCGGCCCCCATTTGTTCCAGCGCGATCTCCGTATGGTCCCGTGTCCGGACCTTTTCGATTACTTCGGTCTCACCCTCTGCGAACAGTCCCGCCAGGAGAACGGCCGACTTCACTTGCGCGCTGGCCACCGGCATTTCGTAACGAATGGGCTGGAGCGCGCCGCCTTCGATTTCCAGGGGCGGCAGCCCACCTTGCTGGGACTTGATCCGCGCTCCCATCTGCGAAAGCGGGTCCGCGACGCGCTTCATGGGGCGCCGGGAGAGCGAAGCATCGCCTACCATCACGGAACGAAAGGGTTGTCCGGCCAGAATGCCTGCCAGCATCCGCATCGTCGAACCTGAGTTGCCGGCGTCCAGAGGCTCGGGGGCGGGCCGCAATCCGCCCAGACCGGCGCCCTCGATCGTCACCACATTGTCCTTGCGCTCGATCTTCACTCCAAGCTGCTTCAGACAGGAAAGCGTGGATTGACAATCGGCGCTCGTGGAGAAGAAGTGGATCTCGCTCGGTCCCTTTGCAATCGCCCCGAGCATGGCATAGCGGTGGGAGATGGACTTGTCCCCGGGAAACTGAATAGTGCCTGTAAGGCTCTTAGCAGGCTTGATCTTCTTCGTTCTTGAACCAAACAACTCCATCCCCGGCACTCCTTAATTTACGGTCAGCAGAATTTTGCCGACTGTCTCGCGCCCTTCCATTTTGCGGTGCGCCTCCGCCGCTTGCGCCAGAGGCAATTTCAACCCGATCACTATTTTCAGCTTGTCATCGGTAATCCAACTTATCACCCGCTGAATTCCCTCGCGCGCCACTTCCGGCCGCTGGCTGAGGGTGAAAAGATAAAAGGCGCTTACTTTGAGCGATCTTTCGAAGAGACTTGCCATGATATTCACAGGTTCGGGAGAGCCACTGGCAATGCCGTAAAGGATGACATGGCCTAAAGGAGCCAGGCATTTCAAGTTACCCGCAAAAGTCGCTCGCCCGACGGAATCAAGCACCAGGTCCACTCCCCGGCCCTCCGTCAGGTTTTTAATCCGCTCCGCAAAATCCACCTTGTTGTAGAGGATGACTTCATCGGCGCCCATTTCGCGAGCCAGCTTGGCTTTTTCTTCAGTCGAGGTAGTCCCAAACACTCTCGCGCCGGCCTGTTTGGCCATCTGGACGGCCTGAAGCCCCACGCCCCCTGCCGCAGCATGAACAAGCACGGACATGCCGGGTTTCACTTGATCAACAGTGTAAAGCATGTGATAGGCCGTCAGCGATTGGATCGGAAACGCGGCTCCGGCCTCCAGGCTGAGTTTGTCGGGCAGGAATATCAACTGCTCGGCGGGCGCCACGGTGTATTCCGCATAGCAGTGCTGGCCGCCGAGGGTGGTTACCCTCCGGCCAACGAGAGCACCGGCGACTCCCTCGCCAACCTCTTCCACAACTCCGGCCGCCTCGAACCCCGGTGTTTCCGGAAACTGCGGTTGGCGCGCGTAGCGGCCTCGTCGGAACAGCGTGTCGGCAAAGTTAACGCCCGCCACGTGGATTCGCACCAGCGCTTCGCCTGCCCCTGGGTGGGGTTTCTCAACCTCCTCCAGTTTCAGGACGTCAGGACCGCCAATGGTGTGAAAACGGATTGCTTGCATACTTAACCTCTGTGGGCAGGCGATTGTCCATTTCCGCCGCGAGCACCAAAAGCAAAGTGGGGTGTTTCGAAAGCTGCCGCGACGTGTGACGCTTCAAGGCTCAGGCCCTGCCCGGCAGGCAGTAACCTCAGGCCTGCCGAGCCTCGACTTTCAACCCTGGACCCTCGACTTTCGACTGTACTTACCGCGAGCAAGCCTGTAAGCCGAATTTTCCAGCCGACGTTGCAAGCCCACAAGTTATTGAAAACCAATCGCCGCAGATTGTCAATGAAGTCAGTTTTGGCAGTGTCGGCAGATTCTCTGTCACAGTACCGTCACAATTTCTGGACGCCAAGAAACCCGATGTGTTTCTAAGGATGGTGAGATGGACAACTGGTATCCTATGAGCAAGAGCATGATGGAAGACTCCGCCGAATTCAGGAATCTGACTCCCGCTGAGAAGGTGCTCTGGCTTTCCATTCTCAGTGAAGTCAACTTGCGGGGGGAATTCTACAAGGCTGACTTGGAATGGGCTGTTACGCTGGATTTGAGCCTGTCCAAGGTCCGGCAAGCGCGGCGCAAGTTCCAAGCCTTGGGATGGCTCACGGTCAAACCTGGGTATAAGGCCCACGATGTACGCCTCGCCACGCAGTACTACTCCGCGAAGTGGGCCAAGCCTGAGAAAGGGGTTTTCTTTGGGCAGATGCCCCGATATACCTGGGAATGGTTCTTGGCGAGGTTGCGGCACGGTTTCATCGGGCTGCCCTTGGGTCATGACCATCTGGTCGTCTATGCGTACCTCTGCTACTTCTGGAACAAGTTTGGCGCAACGAGCGGGGTTTTCATACCAAAGCACGTGCTGCAAAAAGTAACGAACCTTCCCGGGATCGCCAACAAAGTGGAGTCGCTCGCCGGCGCCTCTGAATCCTTGATTGAATTCAGCGACGCATACCACATCATTCGATTGCTGAAATTCGGATGTTGGAAAGAACCGAGCGAGCATGAAGCCGTGGCAGGGTGGGAGGCGGGGGATACAGAGATGCTCAGGCTGGCCATTGTCAAGGCAAGGGAGCGGCAGAGGGCAAAAGAGAAAAAGCAGGCAAAGGCCAAAGCCTTGCGCGATACAATATGGTTCACGCCTTAGATTTTGACCTTACGCCCTTAAATGATGACCTTTAGATTTTCCACGCTCAAGTTCTGCAATGACCTGGGCCCCCAGCAAAATAATAATGGCTATCGCCTCTATACTGAGCAGGGCCACCACTGACGTAGCAAAAGAACCGTAGATTAAATTTACCGAAGAGAGGAAAGAGTAGTACCAGACCAACACACGGCGGGTGATTTCCCATAAAACCGTCGCTATTGTCCCTCCCATCAGAGCGTGCCGGAACGTGATGCGCACCACGGGCATGACCAGGTAGAAGGAAGTCAGCAACAACACTTCGCCGAGTATCCCGATTACATACAGCGCAACAAAGGAAGGGCCCTCAAGGCTGAGAACCCATCCCAATATGACTAACTGCCTGCCGCTATGTGTTTCTATGGCGCCCGCAATAAACGACACAAGCAGGATACCCAGGCCGATTAAAAAGATATATGCGTAAGGAATAATGGCGGACAGGAGAAAGTGACGGCGTTGAGTTCTGACACGATGAAAAAAGATCACCGACATGGCGCTTTCGAGCACGGTAAAGGCAATGGAACTGAAAAAGAGCATAGCCAGAAATACAAAACTCCCGACCGACCTGGGGTGCCCAAGAAATACCCGCACTTGTTCAGTCAATGTAGCAGCATAACCCGGTATCATCATTTCTATATATGTCGACAAGGTGTAAAATAACTGGCCCTCCTCGACAAAATGTGACAGCACAATGAGGGCGAGGATCGACATTGGCACAATTGACAGCAGGGTATAATAGGCGATAGCGCCGGCCAGCAAGAGACCCTGATTGCGTCTGAAATCATGCAATACATTGATCAGGAAACTAAGGAACCGGCTGAGGAGCAAATATTTATTTTGATACTTCTTCATTGCAGGGATAAAGGATCCAAAGATAAAAAGTAATTTGATTTCGGCATGATCTAGAAGAAAGAACCGGGCCTCTTTGTTCTTGTCCGTTCTGTAGAGAAGAACGCCTATTCACCGCTCTCCAGGCCCTTCTTCACTTTTCGTTCCTTCTCCTCCTAGGCACTGCAGCCGCAGGCGGAAAAAACCAGGCTCCTCAGATCATCGCCCGAGTATTCCCCGCCCGGACCGTGGAAGGATATGTTCCCGTTCTTCGTGTACTCACAGGATATCGGCAGCCCATTGTTCGAACACGTGTCTTTGAAACCCTATAGATAAGTGAACATAAGCTGCAGTGGGATTGCAGCCTGTCCGTATGATACCTCTCCAGCTTGTGATATGAAATCCCGTGTATACTTCGGCGCGTCTGCCGCGACCGCCCAGAGCCCAGGACCGATCACAAACGAGATTTTACACCGAAACGATTTTGCAGGATGTGAAATCTTTACACAGGTCTCCTACCAGTACGGCGGATTAATCTCTCCTGCTCACGAAAAGTCAACCTTGTCGATCTCGCGATCCGGCAGTGCACGAGCATTCTGAGGTCCTCTGGAAGGGAGGCGAGGGAGGCCGGCCGAAAACAAATATGTTCGCCGGGTTGAAGTATCGTAACCGGTAAGCGAGCTACATCCTCAGCTTGATGGCGCAACGCCACCGGCGGCCGAGACTCTGGCGCAGGGGGGGTTCGATTCAGCTGGTGTTGGTCGAAGGCGGCATCCAGCGCGCCGGCAGGAGGTCCTGGATGTCGCTGGTCTTTGCCGTCGGCAGCCAGCCGAGCATATCGGTCAGGTATTCCTGGGGATTGATGCCGCGGCGGCGTCATCGAGGGCTTCAACAATAAGCTCAAACTGACCACCAGAAAATCGTACGGCTTTCGCACATTCAGAGCTGCCGAAATCGCTCTCTATCATACCCTTGGCGCTTTACCGGAACCGGAACGGACCCACAAATTTTGCTGACGAGGCGATTCATTAGACCAAGGGTCATAGCCTTGCGGCCAAAAGAGGAAGCACCCTCCGCTTTTTTCATCTTAAGTGTCATGGCCCAAGTGTGATGGCCCAAGTGCCACGGCCCAAGTGTCATGGCCTAAGTGTCATAATCCTGGCAGATAATCTACACGTTTTGTGACACCCACCGAAGAGTTAAAATATAGAATACTGAGAATAGATAGATGAATAGAATAGTGAGAATAGATAGATGAATAGAATACTGAGAATAGGTAGGTAGATGATTTGCTTCGGGTCTTTGTGACCAATGAAAGAAGCAAAGAGAGTCGGTCATCCGCCCAAAAACTGGACGCTGACCCTTTGGCTTTTCTTGCAAAGGAACTCGGAACGAAACCATGAAGGCCGAGAGTATTGTCTTGCGCCGGGAAACTCTCCAAAACCAACCAAAGGAAGCTGCCATGAACAGGAAGCGGAAAGGTGGCAGAAACGGACAGTACTCTATGTTGGCGTGGTTGGCGGGGGGTAGGCTTGTCAGTAGTTTTGAGCGGGAGCTTGGCCTAGACCGTGTGTCCAACACAATTCTTATGCGTGACAGAATCATATCCCCAGTTTGGCATGTGTCATCTTGCGACAAGGGGGATAGGGGGTCGTTTTTTGCAGTCGCCATCCGATGCGGACCGCCGTCCCATCGGGGACGCGCGCGGACGAAATTGGGAAAGGGGGTTTAATTCAATTCTTCCCTTGGGTTTGCTGCCAATCCTATCCGTTGCACCCCAGCGATGGAAGCTGGAATCACAGATCACGTGTGGGAACTTGAGGAACTGCTAACGGTGGATTAGTAATTCATTTTAATCCTGAACGGCTCCGTTCTGTGATAGGATCTGTCTCAGTATGTCCAGAAAGGAGCCTGCCATGACCAAGGAGATATACGCTTGGGTCACTCTAATCGGCTTGGTTTCAATCCAAGCATTCCCCACGACTTTGGAAACCGGTCAAGTAGCGTCCACTTTATCAACCTCTGGTTTTGTTGCGGAGGTAAACCAACGGATAGAAACGGACAGACTCCAGGTGCGCGTCTACCAAGGGAAACAGCTTGTTCAATTGGAACGTTTCACGGACTTGTTTGTAGTCACGCCGCTTGCTGGGCGCTCCCAAATGATCGAGAGCTTGGTTGGAAGAAGTGTGGCAATCGTGCGGTCAGCAAAGCGACGCGATATATGGCAAGTCTACGTCCTGAGCTCCGTAGCCGTATTCGGTCGACAGGGTCGTCTCCTGGAAGGATTCTACGAGCCCGTCCAACAGCACGTTCCGACCAGGATGTACCAAAACCCGCTGACGTTGCCTGAGAATATCTTTAAGATCAAACAGGTGTTCGTTTCAACTCGGCAGCGTCCTGTTGAAATAAAACTCGATGGGCAGGTCATCTACCTCAAGTCAGGGGATGCGCTTGTTGTGCTCTAACCTGACCCGGATTGCAACAGGCTAAGATGACCTACTATTCTTCAGGCTAAAAGAACCCGCTACCATACCAACACCAATTTCAGGCACTACCCGCCAATACTTCCGCTTGTAATATTGTGAAAAACCAAAGTTGGCACGGTATGTTGTCAGCCAAGTTATCAATGCCGAAATTTGACCCTCAGCGCATCGCGCACAGGCCGTTCCCAAAGGTAATTCAAACAGAGATTATGCCTTCTGGTGAATGTATTCTAACTATCCGAGACGTGGCCGCATTGCTCAAGGTTTCCATTTCGTGGGTCTATGACCGGCTCCGGGACAATGCGCGGGACCGCTTGCCGGGCTACAAACTGCAAGGTGTCGGGCGTAAAGGCCACTGAAACGCGCAAGAACCAACCTGAAATCGCAGGAACGAACCGGCCCACACTTTGTAGATAAGTATTGCCCGCATCGCTCGCTTGTGGTAACTATCTTCTCCCGAACCTCTATCTTCCCGGTTGTGATTAATGGCAGCAAACGAGGAGAATCAATCATGGCATCCAAGAATTACTACAAATGTGTGCAATGCCAGCAAGAAACCCCTTCGGGTCATCTCTTCGACGCGCTGCACGACCTTTCTAAGGGCGTGGTGAGCAACTGCGCAGCCTGCGGCGGGACGAACCAACTACACAAGATGTTTGAGTTTGCCTTGAAGCCGGCAGCGCAGAATGCAAGCTGCTGCATGTGTTCCTGCCTTCAAAACTCGATTCGTGGCAGAAGAAAAATAATGGGAACTGGGTCACTTTCTATCCCTTCCTCGTTGTCATGGAACACACGAGCAAGGAAGGCCGAGTTTTCTGGATGCCTTATTGGCACATTGAAGAGGGGACGGGGACGAAAAAGAAAAAGTATGGGCAATTCGCGTCGTTTTTGGAGGAACCTCTATTGAAAAGCTTACTTGCACAGGCCCATGCCAAAGGCTACCTCCGCGATTTGACCCAGGAGTGAGATTCGATCAGAGCCAGCAACACACAATTAGAGAAGTATCCAATGGAAAAGGCTGTGGAAGATGCGGTCCGACTGCTTTTCAAAAACGACGCCTTACTTCTGGAAAATAATGTCGCCGAGCGCGCGATAGCTGCGAAATTGGCGCAGTATTTAGTACCTTACTTTCCAGGCCACCAAGTGGATGTTGAATACAATCGGCACGGTCTTGAAAGTAAGAAGGTCGATCTTCCTGAATACTGCCGTGGTGGAGGCAAGAAGCTAATTCTTCCCGACGTTGTTGTTCACCAACGCGGACACGATGACGAAAACCTACTCGTCGTCCAGATCAAGAAGGAAACAAATCCCGAGCCACGCGACTGCGACCGTGCCATAATCGCTGCCATGAGGCGCGAGTTCCATTACAGACGCGGACTTCTACTTGACCTTCCCGCTGGTCCAGGTGCGATAGATCGCAAACCCAATCTTGAATGGCTTTAAGATGTGATGACGAATACGACTCTCAAAACAATTTCAGCCAGTATCTCAACGCACTTTTCAGTCACTACCTTTCCTATTGCCCCCATTATGGCCGGAGAGTACAACCACCCGTTATGAGCACGGATGACCCGGCAAGGCGGAAACTTGCCTGGAACTGGCTCTGGTTTCTTCCTCTCTGTTTGGCGGTGGTCTTCCTTGTCGAAGGGCACACGGTCCCGTATGCCTTTGGAGCCTTTAAGTTTGCATACCAACGTTGGTCTTGGGCCGCGCTGATTTCACCCTCGACGTATTTCTGTTTTAGCGTAATTACAGCTTCCGTCTGGGCGCCGCTTCGAGGTCTGAAGTTCATCTCCATAGTCGTCACGTCAGACGATGAAACGAGAGTTAGGAAACGTTATCTCTACGTTTTCCTTCTTGCCGCTGCGATTTTCGCGATCCCTTTTATCACTGACGCCCTGATATGGGGATCATTTCCGCTTGGCTTTGACAATGAGGGGGTGTTGCGGTTAAGAATGATTCCGTTCGTTCCGTGGCCTGAGGGTCACTATGGGGAATTCTGACGGATGGGTTGAAGAATGTCCCACCACCAAGAAATGCTTACTCTGTAAAGTTAGGAGAATATCCGACTGACAAAGCGGGGCTGGTCAAACGGTAGTAATCAAGTGAATTTCTCACGACAATCGGAAGCAAAGCGCGATATAATCCGGGTGAACCGGCAACCCCGGTAAGGAGGTGTTTGCTTGAAAGCACTCTTGAAAGGGTCCCGGAGCTAAAAGTGCAGACCTCGACGGGATCATACAATCCCAATAACGTCGGGACAATCGTGGGTCTCGCCATAGGCAGAATCAAATCTAGAACCTATGCGTCTTAGCGTTTTGGTAGTGATCCTACCAGAGCGCCGGAAAAGAGACGGCCCAAGGAACCGCCCTGACCTTTTGGCAAACGTTGTCGTCGGGTAACCCCTGGCGTTAAGGGGCTGGGGACTTGGCCAGCCCCCAAAAATCCCGCCTTGCTTCCATCTGTGCTTGTCCGCAAAACGGGGTAGTGTCCTAAATGTGTGTTGATAAGCCTTTTGCAGGTTCACGGCGCTGACCAGATGACCTTGCCCTCTTTGTCGAACATGGTCAATGCGGCCGCAGACGTTTGATGTTGCTCGCCAGTCCCTGTACTTACGGTCTTCGTAACGCCCAAAACGGAGCGGAAGCCTTGGCTGTCTGTGACCGCGAGGGCGGGGCCAGCGTCCTTTACAACTCCGAGCACTGCCACCCCTCCTCGCTCGCCTCTGACCATAAGCCCAATGGTATTGAGAAATGAATGTTGACCCTTTACCCCGTCCAAGGAAAGGGCGGGGCCACTACCAACAGTATTGAGCGATGCCGTTCCATCCACTCCATCCATCCAGAGAGACGGGCTAGCCTTATAAACTCTGAGCGCTACCGTTCCTTTATCATCTGTTAGGGTGAGAGACGAACCGCCACCAACGTCGAGCGAGGCAGATGCTTTGCCATCCGGCTCTTCTAAAGAGAGAATCGAGCCATTCTTACCAGCGGCGAGCCACACCTTTTCTTTTCTCGTGCCGTAAATGGTGAGTCCTGGAACGCCATGTGTCATTGACAACTCAGCCCTGCGAGTTCCATCTTGATCCACTAAGAAAAACGCGTTCGCTTCCACGGCTTTGTGGCTCGATGTTTGGGCCATCAAGACCAGCGAGATTAGGATAAGAACGGGTACAGCCGCGCCTAGTTTCAACCTTCGCTTCTGCCTCTCTAACTTTTCTAGTCTTTCAAGGATCCCTTGGGTGTCTGAATTGTTCGGTTCCACGATCCACCTCTCAGGTTGCTAGATGGCGTGATTGTACTCCGGTTTGGGTACTGGGGGGTATAATACGACAGAGAAGGGTAAAGCCCCGACTAGCATCGGGGGTGTCAAAACTCTTTGGGTACAATCCAAGGATAGCGGAAGTGAACCTTTCGTAAGGAGAGGCCGTGAATAGAAAAATGATTTGGCGGGACGAGACTGCCTTTAGTGGGTGGGTCTGTTCTAATTGTGGATGGCTTTTCCCAAACCCTGCGCCTATAGGTGTGGATATGCCGCCCATGGATGAGAGCCAAGCAAAAGAAATTTACGAGTCGAAAGCTATGGAAGGGTTCTCTCGACACGATTGCGCCAAACACCCACTTATGAGTTCATAGACCAACACACATTTAGCACACGACCACAGAATCTCAAAATTTGACGAGCCGGATTGCTTCCGGTATAATGGTCTCGATTCCGAGCTAAGGTGCGTCGTGTTCGCGGAGCATCGGCTTTAGGAACCCACCGCTTGGCAGTCGCATGGCAGTCGTAGGGCAATCGCATGACAACCGAATAAGGTTGTGAATGGCAGTTGAATGCTTGGTCCCACACAAAAGAACGTGTGAGGAGCCATATATCCATCGCACGGAGATGAGAGAACATGGACAAGCGTTTCTTAACTGTTCGCGAGACAGCGACCTTTCTAGGTATCAGTCCTTCGGCCATCCGCCTTTGGATTTCACAGAACCGATTACGTGCTGTAAGGGCCGGAAGCCGCGTCCTGATTGACCGCCAATACTTGGAGGAACGGGTGGCCAGTGGGCGATTGTTGGAGCCGGTCTGCGAGAGCGAACCGACACCGAACGGGCCGAACGGGGATAAGGCGATTCCTCGGAGAGCGGAGGCCCAATGACGCCAACCAAAGTATCGGGGTTTACCCAAATTCAAAACTCATTCATTCGGGACGAGACTATCAGTGCCAAAGTCAAGACCATCGGCACGATTTATGCCTCGTACGCTGGAAAGGACAGCATGGCCTTTCCGGGATTCAAGCTCCTTATGGCACTGAGTAAATTGGGCCGGGACGCAGTGACAGCAGGACGAGCAGAACTTGTGAAACGCGGACACCTCAAGAAATTAATCATGAAGAACGAGAAGGGGCAGTACAGCAGAGTCCGATATCAGGTCAATGCGACACTTCTCGTTCCCCGAACGACTGAGAACCTATTCACTGCGTCTCCGCAGACGGATTAGCGGGGCGCGGGTTTTCAGTCCGACTTAGTTATATAGAGTCATAGTCATAGTCATTTGGAGAAATACAAAACATGAATCAAGATAAAAACAACGATC
>Ga0182027_10006679_pt1 | contig 17201 bp, 10 predicted proteins | sample 712E1DmetaG_FD_121300 | JGI IMG/M metagenome (GOLD analysis project Ga0182027, IMG submission 121300) | Permafrost microbial communities from Stordalen Mire, Sweden - 712E1D metaG (Illumina Assembly) | ecosystem: Environmental > Terrestrial > Soil > Wetlands > Permafrost | place: Sweden... | reverse complement strand
GACAAATCCTTCCATCACGACCTGGCCGGCCAATGTGCCGGTTAAAGTGGAATTTTGTCCTGAAGCAAGCAGCGCTATCGCAAACAAAATGCTCGCTCCGCCAACACCGAGCAGGGGACTAAGCAATTTGTAAGCGTCTTGAATCTCCGCGATATTCTGATGGCCGGACCAGTGAAACGCCGATGCCGCGAGGATGAGAATGGCGCCGTTGATAAACAGGGCGAACATGAGCGCCACGGTCGAATCGATGGTTGCGAATTTAATGGCTTCGCGTTTACCTGTGGCATCCTGCTCGAACTTGCGCGTCTGGACAATGGAGGAGTGCAGGTAAAGATTGTGAGGCATGACGGTCGCACCGATGATGCCAATGCTGACGTAGAGCATGTTCGGATTCTTAATAATTTCAGGTTTGGGAATGAAACCCAGCACCATTCCGGCGAGGTTTGGCTTGGAAAAGAAAAGTTCCGCTGCAAAACAACCGCCGATGGTCGCGATCAGGGTGATGACCAAAGCCTCGATGTAACGGAACCCCTTGTTTTGCAAATACAGCACGGCAAGCACGTCTGCGGCTGTGATGACGCAACCCCAGACCAGAGGGATGCGAAAGAGCAATTGCAAGGCGATGGCTGAGCCGACGACTTCCGCCAAATCACACGCGGCGATGGCGATTTCGGAGAGAATCCAGAGGAACCAGACGGTTGGTGTCGAATAATGGTCGCGACAAGCCTGTGCCAAGTCGCGTCCGGTGGCGACGCCAAGCTTGATGCTCAAATGCTGGAGCAAAATCGCCATGAGATTGGAAACCATGACGATGGACAGCAGCGTATAACCGAACTGTGCGCCGCCCGACAAGTCGGTCGCCCAGTTGCCCGGATCCATGTAACCAACGGCGATGAGAAAGCCCGGGCCGGAAAAAGCCAGCAGCTTTCTCCAAAACGGCGCTGTTGTAGGAACAACAATGCTACGGTGAACCTCCGGCAAAGAAACTTGTCCGGTCGGTCTGCGCCAGCCCCGATTTGAATCCGGCGGTGAGATTTTGTCGTCGGCTTTCACCAAGAATGAAGATTAACGTGGTGCAGGTTTGAGTCAAACAAAGTCGAACCCCGAAGGTTTTTAAACTGGTCGCATTATGGTCGTGGGTGGGTTATGCGGTCCATCTGGTATGGGCATTCATCGGAGATTTGCGCATTCGATTACCTGAAACGGGTGACAATGTTCCTATAGGGGGAATTGGCCCCTCACTACGGCATAACAGTCATCCAAAAATACTGACCCATGGCCCGGGTGCGCGTCTGAAAGCCCGTTTAAAAGTGTGCCGGATATGGATTATTGCAATGGAATGATGCGATAAAACCGTTGCGGGTCCGGCCCAACCGGGATGGACGCGCTGCCTGTCCAATTCGGTGCCGTGACATTGGTCAAAGTGATCCAAGCGGTTTGACTTAGATTGGTTTTGAATTGCACTTGATACGCATGTCCAACCATTGCGTTCCATGCAAGCATGAAGGTGCCATCCGGTTGTTGATTCACAAACTGAACGAGCGACGGCACCGGCACGATAATTAAAGGATCCACTCGAATAGTGCAATTGATCGAGTCGGCCACATAGACATTGGTGTTGCCGTCCACCGCAATGGCATAAGGACCGTTGAACAACGCTGCGCTGCCAATGCCATCGGTGCTGCCGGAACTTCCTGCCAGTCCTGCAACGGTGAATACCACCCAATTCGTTCCCACCAGCGCGATCTGGCGGATAGTATTGTTGCCCTCGTCCGCCACATAGAGGAGATTGCCGCCACCACCGACTGCAATGCCGGTGGGATTGTCAAACCGTGCCGTGCTACCGATGCCATCGGCGCTGCCGACATTATAGGGCAGCCCGGCGATGGTGTTCACCATCCAGTTCGCTCCCGACGTCGTCAGTTTGCGAATGGTGTTGTTGCCCGTGTCTGCCACATAAACATTGATGTTACCGTCAACTGTAATGCCATAGGGGTCGTTAAACCGTGCATTGCTGTTGGCCCCATCGATGCTGCCGGAACTCCCGGCCAGCCCGGCGATGGTGTTCACCACCCAGTTCGTTCCCGATGGCGTCAGCTCGCGAATGGTGTTATTACCTTCGTCCGTCACATAGAGATTGCCGCCGATGTCAACTGCAATGCCTATGGGATAATGAAAGCGGCTATAGCTATTGATGCCATCAATGCTGCCGGAACTCCCGGCCAGTCCGGCGATGGTGCTTACCACCCAGTTCGTTCCCGACGGTGTCAGCTTGCGAATAGTGTCATTGCCCGTGTCTGCCACATAAATATTAGTGTTGCCATCCACTGTAATGCCATAGGGGCCATTAAACCGCGCGTCGCTGTTGGTTCCATCGGCGCTGCCGGAACTTCCCGCCAACCCGGCGATGGTGCTTACCACCCAGTTCGTTCCCGACAGTGTCAGTTTACGAATGGTGTGGTTATACAGGTCCGTCACATAAACATTGGTATTGTTGTCCACGGCAATGCCCCGGGGATTGTTAAATAATGCGGCGCTCCCAATGCCGTCCGCAGCACCACTATTACTCGCCGATCCGGCCAATGTGGTGATGTCAATATAGGGCGCAACACTTACTGTGAGAACCGCCGACGGAGAACTCGTCACGCTGCCCAATACATTGGTGATGATGCATCGGAGCGGTTCTCCGTTCATGTTGGTAATACCCGGTTGGATGATCGTCAGGGTTTCAGTCGTTGAACCGTTGTAACTGGCACCATCACTTAAATTGCTCCAAGTCAGGCTGCCACTTGGCTGAAATTGCCACTGGTAGATCAATGGTAACTGGCCTGTAACGCCGATGTTAAACGTTGCATTCTGTCCCAGGATTACAGCTTGGCTTCCCGGTTGCACCGTGATCACCGGCGCGCCTTGTGCCGGAAGCAGTGTGAAATCAGCTCCCCAAATGTTGCCACTATTTGTACTGTTGTCAGATGACTTGGCTGTGCTGTAGTTACTGCTGGCCGGGAAATAGCCTGTGTTCGTTACTGTCAGTGTGTAAGTGGACGTGGAAGGTATTCCCGCCAAGGCGTAGATACCGTTGGCGTCCGTGACCGTCTTGTAAGTGCCGCCTCCGGCGCGCACGGCGGTGACGCTGGCATTGGCGATGGGCACTCCGCCATCCAGCACCCGGCCACTGATGATTTCACCGGTGCCATTGGTGAAGACGTTATAAACACATGCATCAATGTTGATATAAGACTCGGTATCGGCCAAATCAATTATAGGCAGATCATACCAAGCATTATCATCTCCTCCCCAGCCCATGTTGACATGGTAATACAATGTCAAGAGGGCATCATATCCATAGCCATCACACACGATGCAATGGCCTCCTGCAGAGTTGTCAATTCCGAATACAACCGGCAACCGCGCATCCAAATTCGGATTAATCATGCCGATCAAGCCAACCCCAACATTGAGCGATGTTCCTTCATCTAGGATTACATTGTTGTATTTAAACGTGTTGACGAGCGCAGTCTTGGCGTCGGATATCAATGCTTCAGATTCGGTGGGTGTATACTGCATGTGGACCGCAACACCTGCATCGTAAGTGAGAGCACCAATGGCTTCGCGCTGGGCAAGAGAAGCGCCGCCGCTGGGATCCAGCGGCATGTTGCCCCAATCATAAGGACCGCCATAGCCATCGCCGCCCCGCAAACTGCGAATTATTTGATGGGTGCTGTCAGGGGGTATTGTCAGTGAAATTGTAAAAGAAGGAGTCCCCACGCCGATGGATGGATATTGGAAATAATACATCAACTGGGCCATGGCAGTTGCCACGCATCCACAAACATAATTGCTTGACCCTCCCGCAGCAAAGGGCGGGGTGAAAAAGTTATAACAAGCCGGGCCATTGGTGGTGTTGTCGGCTGCCGACTGATTCCAGAGTGTTTGAATAAAGGGGGCAACCCGGAGATCCGAGATTGAGCCGGCGCCGAGTACCATCGGTTGCGCCCCTGTTGCACTTTGCAGCAACTTCTGCCATTTGCTGCCAATTTTCAAGGCCGGTTGGAAACCGCCACGGGCGCGCGCGCGCGCCACCCGTATAGGCACATCCCTACTGACCAAAGCGCCCAAAGGATTTTTTAGGGACGGATCGAAACGACCCTGCCTGACAAACGCGATGATGGGTTCCACCTGGTCATCCGCCGATACAATCACAAAACCCGACGGTTCCAGATAAACCACATAATACATGGGGACACCATTGGTGTCTTTGAATGTCTCCACGCTGTTGATTTTGCTGCCCAACTTTTCCCCAAAGGGTGTCTGGTCAAGCCGAAGCCAGCCTTTGACAACGGAAGTGGCCGTTTCGGCATCGACCTGTGCCCCGAATGCCCCGGCAGCAAGCCAGAGAAGACATGCCAGCAGCAAAAGAGTTTTGATCGATTTCATATGTTTATTTTGGTTGCTTTGAATAATAAAAGCACAGGCAGGTCACTGCACACGTACTTGGTAGAAGCGAACCCCGCCACCCGACGTGTCATGAAATTCCATGACGGTCCCATTGCCGCTGTTGGTGCCGACGGAAGTCCAGATCGGCGTGCTCAGGCTTGGTGAACGATTGATGACATATTGTTTGCCAGTCACGCTGGGCCAGCTGATGACACAATCAAACGGTTGCTGGGCCGCCGTCGGGTCGGTGCCGATGTTCTTGAAGCAGGATGTGGGATCCGTCGGGTCGGTGCCGGCCAGATATTCCTGCAGGTTATTCACGCCATCGCCATCAGCGTCGGCATTCGTCGCCGAAAGCAGATTATTCAAAGTGAGGAAATAGCGCAGACGCCATGAATCCGGGATACCATCGCCCCACGAGGAACTGGTACGAGAACTGAAGGTAATCAGCCCGGTCTTGGCTTGTTTGGGGAACGAAGCGAGGCCGTTGGGCGAAGCCGAGGCATGGTCGAAATGGACTGCGTAGGCAGACAGGCTGGTGGCAGTGGCCGGGATTGTGACGGTCAAAGTGCCGATAGTGGCGTTGTTCGAGAGCCCGGAAATTGTACTATCGAGCCAGACGGCAGAGTAATTACCGTTGCCAATGGAAGCCGTCGTGTAAGGCGTGCCCAAGGACGTATTGGGTGTGAATTGAACCGGGGTTGTAAGCGCTGGTGAGCCGTCGATTGGCACAACAGTGAGATTGAGCATCAGCACACGCAATGGATAATTTCCGAAAATGTTAGCCGTGATAGGTATCTGGATGGTCGAACCGGCATTGGTCTGGCAATCATCGGCGGTAAAAATAACCTTGGGCTGATTGGTGATACTGGTGCTGGCGACGATTGCCGGTTGGGGTTTACTGCCGCCGGACGATGATTGTTTGAGCGCACTTGAGTGGACCACATTGGGGACAATTTGTGCGACACGCGCCCCGTTCGTCCAAAAACGGCTAAACCATGTCAAACTCGAATCCAATGAGCGGCGGTATGTGACATACACATCGCACACATCCAACTGGCCATCGCCAAAGGCAATTTGATTGATGGTCGTGTCGTTGCCATTGAATAAAAGATTCAACAGGTTGGTGTCAGTGATGGGCGTATTTAATTCCAGATACCCGTGGCCAATGTCCACATAAGTAGCTCCGCAGGAATCCATGGCATCGAAGAAGTCGCTGTTGAGGGGCGGATAATCCAGGTTATAGATGGCTGACTGAAACACTTGCATGACGTCGGCATTTTGCAGGTTGGTATTACCGAAGTCGCCGGCGTTAAACCATCGGAATGGATAGACATTGCCGACAAGATATTTACGCTGTCCCATGGCGACATTCTTGGTGGAATTTAGCGCCCCACCGCTCAACGAGCCGTTGGTTGGAGCATAGATGAACACGGATGACCCGGGCACCCCAATGCCGTCCGAGGTGGCAGATGGGCGGCCGATTTGAATCTGATAGGTTTGTCCCGGCCCGGCGTTGGTGGGCACTTCGAACCAGTAACCCCCGGGTATGACTTGTCCGTTTCCTTCAAGGAAAATAGTGTCATGTGCTATGGAGTAAGAGATCAGGTCTTGTTTCCCCGTGTCATAGAGATTGGTTGCGCCGGCACGCTCGAGCCAACCCACGCCGAGCAGGTTGTTTGCGGTGTTGGTGAACACCAGACTCTCAAACCAGCCTCCGTCATAAAAAATGCTGTTGGTGGTTGGTTGTGGGCTGGCTCCGTTCGCCACGAACATATACGGCGGAATGGGTATGTACGCTACTGGCGTAGTGTTCGGGATCGGTTTCATGAGCATGGATTGAAAACCAAAGGCATTTGGCGTAACGGCCGGACCGGGATTGGGACCAGCATTGGTCACGGTCAGATTAAATTGCAAACTGTAGATTGTCGTGTTGGGCAGAATGGACAGGGTGATCGGGGCATAAAAGGTCTGTCCGGGCGAGGCGACAAAATCACTGGAGGCTTCACCTGAAACGAAACCAAAACTGATGGTGTTGGGCTGAAAGGCGGATGCCGAGAAAAAGTTGCTGACTATCGCACTAGGCTGGTAATTATTCTTGAAAGCGCGCACCTTGAACAGGAAGTTGCTGCTGATGCCAAGAGATATCACATTGGTGTTTGACGGGCCGTTTGTGCAGAGCAGCAGGCTCGGGAACACATTGGTGGGGTCACTGCCGTCAATGGTGTACCAAAATACAGCACCATCTGTTATATCGCTGATGGTGAACGAGCCAGCGTTGGTTCCTGCGATCAACGGATTGGCGGTTACGAATTGGAACCTCGCCGAGACAATGGCACTGTTGGGACTGGGGGGATTTTCACTGATGGCCTTGATGGTCAGGTCCGGCAAAATTTGCGCGATGGCATAAGTGCTGGCGTCAGCGTAACTCTTACCATCCTGATAACCGGGCAGAACCGAAATTGAGGCGGATGTTGGATCGGGAATTGTGTTGGTGCTGCCCAAGGGTGGTGTGTTCCCATAGGTATAAAACGTCGATGTTCCATACTCGCCCACAATGACAAGCAGCGTGTCGTTGTTGAAGGTCATTGACGAAACAGGATGGAATACTGACGTGTATTCCGGTGTGGCTGTGGCCGGGAAATCAACATAGCCGATTTGTGGGGTGGTCACCGGCGGCAGCGGTGGAGTGGCGCTGACTTCAGCCGAGTTTGGACCTTCGCCTCCAGCATTGACTGCTGAAACGACATAGTAATAGGTCTGTCCGTTGAGCACATTCGTATCGGTATAACTCGTGCTGGACGCTGACACGCTGGCAATTGTTGTTTCGGTGCCACTGGTTTGGGAGCGTTTAACGTTGTAACTAGTTGCGCCGACAACCGTTGACCAAGTCAAACTTATCTGCCCGTAGTTTGTGGTGACGTTTAAGATGACTGGTGCTACAGCGGGGGGCCAAGGCAACGGCGGCTGGAAATTGGCTCCTGTAACATGGCGGATGGTGTGATAATAATCCTCTGTTGTATAAACCGTGCCGTCACCTGCCAAGACAACGCCAGCCGGCAAACGTGATTCGACATCACCATATGGAAATACATCGACATCAGGCACGACCACGGTGCCATTAAGTGAACCAGGGTGGGAACCTGATCCTGTGTACCATAAATTGGAATTGACGCCATAAAGATTAGTGACAACACCCGTAGTAGCGACAACTTTGACACGGTTGTTGCCATAATCAGTCACTATCAAAGTTCCATCACCCGCCTCGGTCACGCCATAAGGTTGGCTGAACTTGGCCTTTGACGGAAGTACGCCAGTGATATACGGGAATTGATCTGCCCCGTTAAGGTTGTCACCCGCACCGTTAAAACCGGTATTGGTAGTAACGACGCCACTGGTGGGATTGATAAGATAAATGCCATTGCGTCCGGAGTCACAAGCGGCAATCAATCCATTGTGTTTTACAACAAGGCCCTGCAATGAGGTACCGGCGTCTGGAATGGTGACAATGGTGGTTTGGACGCCACCCGGTGTGATTTTGATTATTGTGTTACTATTGACGGTCACAAAAATGTCACCAAGGAAGTCCAGCGCAATACCGGCGGCATTGGTCAGCGATGTCGCATTGGTGGCGATCAGATCGCCGTACCAGTCAAGTTCCAGAACCATTCCGTTGGAGCCGTTGCCACGGTTAAGAACAAAAACATCGTCCAAACTATCAACCGTGACTCCGACCGGATGGTTGATGGAATTGGTGGCGAACATGGAAGTATCGCCAAGGCCAAGGTCAAGCTCGCGTATCGCGTTATTATCCCTATCAGCCACGTACAAATAATTGCCCGTATTATCCATTGCAAGACCGATGGGCGTGTGAAACTGTGCATATGAAGCGGTATTGCCATCTGCATAACCGTAACCCCAACCGCCGCCCAACGTTTGGACAGCCGGCATCGTTGCCATCAGGTTGGAGGCGGCCAGCAGCCCTGCGGCCATCACGGCATAACCCAACGCTGTTGTCTCACAGCCCCGCCACGAGCGCTTTAAAAAGGTCGTTTTCATAAAAGGGCAAAAGAATTACAGGAATTAGTTTATGGATTGGCCGGAGCATTGGTATTGGTTACTGGTATGGATACGGATGCGGCTGCGTTTTGGTTGATGTCATTTAAGTAGGGGTCCGTATTTTTCGGATTGCTCCAGTCGTAAGGCTTGGCGCTATCCCAGCGGGTTTGAGGGTGCATAGCTGGTTTGGGTCCCAATGGACTGGATTGCAGGAACTTTGTTGTCGTCGGCTGGAAGTCTGCATCCTGGACAATGGTCGGGGTGATGAAAATCAGCAAGTTGTCTTTTTCTATGCCTTTGCTTTCAGATCGAAAGGCGTATCCCAGAATCGGGATGTCACCCATAACCGGCACTTTGGTATAAATATTTTTGGTGTTGTCTTTGATAAAGCCCCCCATAACAAGCGTATTCGCGTTGGGGATCAAAACCTGGGTATTAACCTTGCGCACGTCAAATTCGTCCGCCTGGTTTTCCACGCCGGCAACGATTTTTGTGACGGTATCGAACACACTGGAAACTTCAGGCTGAACAGTGAGCCAGATATAGTCATTGGCGGAAATCCGCGGAGTGACATCCAGAATAGTCCCCAAGTTGGAATAAGTCACTGCGGAGCCACCGGGAGAGCCTTGGGTGCCGGCGGTGGAGGCGAAAATGGGAACAGCGCGGGTGACTTCAATATGCGCGAGTTGATTATCCAGCGTCACAATGCGGGGAGTGGCGATGACTTGCGCGTCGGAATCGCTGTTCAAAAAGGAAAGCACAGCATGCAAACCGTCGGCATTGAGGAATCCAATGGAGGGGGTAAATCCACTCAATGTATTCCAAGCCAAGCCATTGGGAATGAGACCGCCCGAAGTAGTAGTGGAACTGCTGCTGCTACTACTACTACTGCTGCTACTGCCGCTGGTGCCGGTTGTGGTGGTGGAGCTGTAACCCGGGGTGGTGGTGATCGTTGTGCCACTCGGCAGGGTTACGGTGGTCGACGCGCCAGGGGCTTGGAAAGTTGTTTGGGCGGGTTGGACCTGGCCGTTGCCAAACGAGATATTCTGCGCCGCAAGCGTACCCGACCAATCAATGCCTTTGGTGGTGCTGGGCGAGCTGGAGACTTCCATCAAGCGGGTTTCAATTAAAACCTGGCGGGTGGGTTTATCGAGTTGTTCGATGAGTATATTCACCGCGTCTTGTTCCTTTTCAGAGGCGACGACGACCAACTGGCTGGTGCGGGAATCGGACATGACTTTGCTTCGTTTGTCGGTCAGCGAGCTTCCCACAGCGTCTTGCATGTTGGAAACGCTGGAGTATTTGAGCTGAATGACTCGTGTGATGAGCGGCGGCGGCACGTTCGGGTTTTGTATGGTAATGCGTGCAATTTGGGTCTTTGGATCTTCAACAAGCTGCAAACCATAATTGTCCAAGACAGCCATCAGCGCCTGAATGGCAGTGACATTTTCCCATCGGACAGAAATGGTAGGTTCCGTTTTGATCTGGCCATTTGGGCCGGCCTGGCCATAACCAATCTGGGGATCAAGCAGATAATTGATGCCGGACAGACGGGCTAAATTTTCGATGGCGGTGGTGAGTGGAACATCCTGAAATTGAATTGGCAATGCATTCGTGGACAACGTCGCCGGAGTAGTGGCGCTGGCACTGGCGGTTTCATTGGTGCTCTCCGTGTTTGTAGCAGTTGTTACCGGTGCGTTGCTGGTGGTAACGCTGGTGGTACTGGTGGTAACACTGGTGGTATTTGTGGTTACGCTGCTACTGGTTGTGGTGGAAGATTCGTTGGTGTTCCCGATGCCCGGGGACTCTGTGCTTGTAGCGGTGGTTGCCGGTACATTGCCGGCAGCAGTGTTGGAAGATTCGCTGGTGCTGGCAGCCGGTGCTATTGCTGTGGTGGTGGAGACAGCACTCGTGGTTTCAGTGGTGGCGGTGGTAACGGCCGGCTGACTGGCCGGTGCAGCTCCACTCACTGCAGGTTCGTTTGTCGCGATGCTGTTGGCATCAACTTGAGACACAGCCCACTGCTGCGAGACGAGTCCCATAAACAATACGGCAATTAGCATTTTCGATTTCATATTTTTAACGGGTTCTTAGTCTAATAGCGCAGATATTAAACAGATAACAAGTGCAAAATGGAGGAATCTGTGAATTTTTCTTTTTGTGCAGAAAACAGCAGCTTGCCTGCCAATTAAACTCCAAAACACGCAAAAGTTTTTTTCATTTGAGCCTGTGTCGGGAAACACGGATTCAGGTTCATGCCCTTTGGAGGGAGGCACGCTCATATCCTCAAGGTTTGTTTGAATAAATGAGCTCATGACGTTGGCCGCCAGCCTCGATAACTACAGAGTTGTTTTTGATTTCGATGCAACGCAGATGAATACGACCATCGGAAGTGATAACGTCACCTGTATCGCCAGCGGCAAAAGTGTGGTTGTTGATAATGACCAGCCGATGATTCTTTGAACCGGAAAAGCCCTTCAAAACAAGGGAGGTTACATCGCCAGCCCGTGCGTTGGCGGCTGCAACAGCTTCATAAGACCGACTGGAATTGGGAAAAAATGGGTCGCGGCCCTCTTTGGGATTTGAAGGGAGGATAAAAATAGAACGGGTTATTTCAACCTTGTTAGTCTTGTCAGCGTGGGCGACCGGTGCAGCAATGACCGTCAATGCCGTCGCAGATGCGATCAAAATCAAAGCTGCCATCGTGTTCTTGCAAAAAATCTTTATGCGTTGTTTCATTGGGCCTCTTTTTTACAAGGAGGTGGGTTTTACCAGTGCAATGATGTCCATCTTGAACGAGAGTTTCTCGTCGTTGCCACTGGTAGTTTGAACCGGTTGAATTGTAAGATTGACCACACGCATGTGCGGGAACTTATTTTCGAGATCGGCGATGAATTTGCCCAGGTCGTGATAGTAAGCTGTGCCGTTAATAGTGAATTTAACCTGTTTAAAAGGGAAATCCGACAGCAAATCCGTGTCACTGCCTTCGGGATGACCAATCTCCGGGATATCCACTCTATAGTCCGCTTTGAAGGTGCGAATGGTTTTGTAGGTCCAGGAATAAAAATCTCCTGAAACCATGTCATTTTCAGCGTTTGAAAGGGTTTGCATCACGTTGACCAACTCATTGGTTATGGTGTCAGCATGTTTAATGGTGTTTTGGATGCCTCCCAATTTGGTTTCGGCGGCATTTCTTTCCGTTGAAACCCGTGTAAAAGCCGCCTGTCGGGGACTAATCAGATAAGACCACATCAACGCCAGCACGCCCACAGTGGCGATGAGCGTGAAGATGAACTGGTTGCGTTTTTCTTTTGGCAGCTTCATCGGGTTTGATCAGGATAAAAACATTGGAGGGTGAACATCACGGATTGTTTGCCATCCAAGCCGATTTGTGGGGGAGACAGGTTTGCCAAGCGGACCCCATTCGTTTTGCTCAGCGCGGTTTGAAAGTATGGTAATTGGCTGATGGCGTCTTTGAATTTATTGACTTGGTCTCCAGGACTGCTGCTGTAGTCGCGCGCATCGAGCGACACGACAATTTTTTCTGTAACAGTGCCTGGCTGGCCTGGTATAATGCGTGTGCCGTTGGTTTTGGGAGGGGTTGCGTCGGTGGCGAAATAGGTTTGGTCCACGTGCAATCTTAGAAGTTGCACACCATCCACTGTGGTTTGTTGGAGTGCATTCAGGAGATTGCCCTGTAGAAAGCGGCTTTGAGACAATTTTTGCAATGCCGCCAGTTTTTCATTTGCTCCTGTAATCTTTGACTGACTGACCAGCACAAGTTGGGATGTGTTGGTGCGTGATTGGATTAACGCTTCGACTTGGGATAAATTTTTATCTACCACAATCACTCTTAGTTGGAGCCAACTCCACCAGAGGAACATCAGTGTCACCGCAAGCATGCCCCACATGATCATGCGTTTAACCGGGTCCCGCCGCCGGAAATCTTCGGCGGCCCGGGCTTCTGCAAGCAAATTGATGCGTATCGGCATAGATCAAAAAGCTGCCATCGCGGCGCCGATGGCCACCGTAAGTTGTGGAGCGACATGGTCTATTTCAACAGCCTGCTGGCCGGGCAACGCCAGCTGAAGGAACGTTGTTGGATTCCAAGCTTCACATTCCGCCACCAGTTCGCCGTGCAACAATTGCAGGATAAATTCCGAACGCGCGGACCCACCGCTTACATAAACGCGCGATACCGGTCGGTCTTGTTGGTGCTCGAAGAAATCAAGCGATGCCCGCAATTCACGCCCCAGCGGCAGCACTTGTCCTTCCAGGGCGGACTGAACTTCAGAAGGCATGCCTATTTTAATGCCTTCAGCTTCGGCATAACTGATATTCATCGCTTCTGCCAGTCCTGCCGTCATTCTGTCACCGCCGATGCCAACCACGCGGTTCAGCACCAATTCCCCCTGATGCAGGATGCAGACTGAAGAATTTTTGAAACCAATGTCCACCAGCGCGACGGAGTCTTTCGTAAATATTTCCGGCATTGCCATTTCAAAAGCATTTACCGGACCAATCATGCCGGGCACTATATAATCCGGTATGAGCCCAGCACCCCTGATTGCGGTTTGAAAATCATCAATCAAATCTTTTCTAGCCCCGGCTGCCAGCACATTCAGTTTGAGGGTGGCTGTAGTTTTGCCCGTTTCGGCAGGTTGGGGTGAGATTTTGGGCAGGGTGATGTGACAGTCAAAAACACGATTCGGCAAATCCTGTTGGAAATAGCTGCGAGTGTTATTTTTCAATACCTGCCGCATTTCATCCACTGGTATCTGGGGTAATTCCACCGGTCGCACCACAGCGTCGTTCACACCGATGGCTAATGTAACGAGTTTGGTTTTGGACTCCAGCGCTTCACTGACAGCCTTCAAATGTTCGGCCAATACATCCGGGGAAAACGACTTTTCAAAAATAGGTGCGTCCAACAGGGCATACCGGGTTAAAGCAAAAACATCACCCCGCCGTTCTAAGAGAATGGCCTTGGTCATGCGGCTTCCCAAATCAACGGACATCATCTGGCCATGCTTTTTGCCCGCAATACTCGCAAGGTTATTCAGGAATGTCAGGCCCATTTACTTCTCCAATTAAGTCGTCCGGTTTTTAATTGCAAGCAGTATTTCATGCAAATTCAAGGCGGACTTTGTAATCGCCGTCCCAGATTTTAAAAAGGCCAGGAACACGCGCTGTCATTTGCAGCTTTTGTTCCGACACAGGTTGCGTGTCATCTCCAGAGTTTACTGTGGTGCGTCCACTCACGCGATTTTTTTCGCACGCGACTTTAACTCATCGAGGAACGCCTGCAACAATGGCGTCGCACTCCTGCGCCACAACGCACCGACCACAATGGGCGGAAAACCCGGCAATGGCAGTGCTCGTACTTTGGATGGAAGTGTTTTACCGGGGATGGCCACCGACACGCCAATGCCCCACCCATTCGCCACGTAAGTTTCAATCAGGTCCAACGAATTAATTTCGATGTCCGGAAACCAATCCACGCCGCGCCGGTTCAATTGTTCCTGAAAGATTTTGGAGATGCTCTCCGTCTTGGGCAGACAGATCAACGGCTCTTCAATCCGGTCGCGTTTCCACAATTCCTCGGCCGATTTGATGTGGCTCGTTTTTTTTACCAGCAACACCAGCGGCAACTCGACCAGTTTCAGTGAATGAATTTCCGCAGCCACCTTTTTCTCGATCAGCGTGATGGCCAGATCGATTTCCTCGCGTTCCAGCAAGGTCTCCAACTCCGTCGAACCGCCATCGCACAACGCCATGCGCAATTCGGGGAATTTTTTCCGGATGCTTTGCAGCAGTTCCGGTAAATGTTCGCGCAGCACGATCGGCGACGATCCAATGCGAATGAGCCGCGTCCGTCCCCCTTGCAATTCGTCCGCGATTTTGCCGAGGTTTAAAAAGAATGGCTGGATGAACTCGTAAAGTTTTTCCCCCTCCGGCGTCAGCGCGAACGGCCGCCGCTGAAACAGCGCCACGCCGAGAAATTCTTCAAGCTGCGCAATCTGGGAACTGACTGCCGGTTGCTGGATGCCGTAGGGGATGTTCCGCACCGCCGGCATGATGCCGCCGTGTTTGGCGACGTAATAAAACAATTCAAGGTGATGGACGTTCATTGAGGCAGCCAATGTTCCGCGAAGTTTTATCAATTAACACTCCGGCAGCAAGCGCGGATAAAGTCTCCCCAGAAACAATCATGAAAACGATCACACTGCAAACCAATCTAATGCCGGCCCCACTTCGGGTTTTGCCGCCGGTCCGCCGCGTGGCCATGCCTTGTATTCCCAAGGCTGGTCTGTTTCTGATTCTCGTGATAACCAGCCTCGCCGTTTGCGGAACTTTGATGCGGACAGCAATTCCGAGCGGAAACGACTGGAACGAGTTCGTCGCTTGTGCGAAGACCCTTTCCGTCGCCCGCTGCCAAACGGCCCAAGTGCAAACCTGCATACCCAGGGTTCCGCCCGGGCCGTGGACGTTCAACTCCTACTGATTATGAAAACGCCACCAAAACGACTGTCGTTCTGGGCGCCAAGAATTCTGTGCACGTTGTTTACCATGTTTGAAATTTGATTGATTGCGGAAGTGGTTTGGTTCAAAACAGAAACACAACCCGGAGAAAATATGAGGCATAGCGACATTCAGAAACTCCACGAAGCCGGGCTCATCACCGATGAGCAGCGGCAAAAAATCATCAAACACTTCCAGCTCAAGGAAGACATCAGCAGCAATTTTCTCACCATCATTTCCATCGTTGGCGCGGTGCTGATTGCAGCAGGCATAGCGCTGCTCATCTCGGCACATTGGAATGAAATTCCACACGGCGTGAAAATCGCCGGCGGACTTGCTCTCATGCTCGGCTTTCACGCCGGTGGCTGGTGGATGCGCGAAGTTCAGGAGAAATACCGCAAAACAGGCGAAGCACTGCACTTCGTCGGTTCGTGCCTGTTCCTCGCCAACATTGCCCTCATCGGTCAGATTTATAACATCGTCTCGCGTCCATCGAATGCGTTTCTGCTCTGGTGGATTGGTATCGCCGCTTTGCCGTGGCTGTTGCGCTCCAAAGCGCAGCACATTTTGCTCTTGCTCGCGTTCGGCATCTGGTTCGGTCTCGAAGTCAACGAGCATGGTGGTCTTATTTACTGCAACTCGGAACAGCAGATTCTGCTCTACGCACTGCTCGGACTGGTTTATCTCGGTGCGGGATATTGTTTGCGGCGCGGGACATTTTCTGGATTTGCCGGAGTGACAGAAAAACTCGGTTTACTCGCATTTCTGATTTTCACCTATCCGCTGACATGGAAGGATTTCTTCGGTCGCTGGGACAATCCCGAAATCCAAAGGTGGTTTTTCCCTGCGCTTGCGGTGTTCGCGCTATTGCTGCTCGCCGTTGGCTTCAAAAATCTCGTCGCACTCACACGACAATGGCGTTGGACGTGGTTTTCCGCCCTTGCCGGCATGACAATTTTCATGGCGACCGTCTGGTTCGGCTGTTGGCAACTCGATCGTGCTGTAGATATGCACTATCATTGGGGTGAATCCTGGAGCTACCTCGTCGGCACGCTCGCGCTGTTCGTCTTTTGCCTGCTGCAAATCCAGATCGGCATTCAGAAGCGATCGCCGTTCCTTGTCAACCTCGGCATCGCGTTCATCGCGCTCGATATCATCGCGGCCTACTGTGATTTGCTTGGCTCCATGGCGCGGACGGGCGTGATGTTTTTGATTTCAGGAGTTTTCCTGATTGTTTTTGGTGTTTATCTCGAAAAGAAACGGCGCGCGTTGATGAAGCAAATCAAATCATAAATCACAAAAGCAAAATTATGAAAAAACCAATCACAACGATGAATTCATTCCGTGCGGTGGTCATGCCGGTGGCAATGGCCTTGCTCACGATGTGCGTCGCTCGTTTTTCCGTTGCCGCTGAACCGCAAGCCGGCATTGCGCCAGAGCAGCAGAAGCGGCTGGAGTTGATGAAATCCAAAGGGCCGGACGCCTCGCTGACCATTCTCCCCGTGCGACTGGCGGGCAAACCCTGGGACCGTCTGACCGAGGTGGTCGGCTTTATTCTAGAACAGCAGGGATTGAGGAACATTGAGCTTGGGACAACCCCGTTCACGCCGGCTGAAACAAATTTGGAAAACCTGGCCGCCGCCGTCGGTGCCTTTGTGAAGACAAATCCGATAACAACCAGCTACGCGCTTTATGCCGAATACAACGGCAATCGTCAAACCGGATTGAATGAACTGCGCGCGGTCGTCGTGGATCAAACCGGCGCGGTCGTCTGGACGGACCGTCAAACGCCGCAAGACGAAGCGTTCAAGAAAATGGAACATCCGGAGCCGATGACGATGTCCGTTCTGCTCGTCCAACGGCTAAGTCCGCAACTCGGCCTCAATGAAGAAACGGCCAAGGCGGCCAAACCGGGCAAGATGGCGGCCATTATGGATGAGCGGAGCGGCCTGCCTCCCGGGAATGAAAGGGACGCCCTTCCCGAACGCCTGAAGGCGATGAAACAAGCACTGCCCGGCGCGACGCTGCTGATTTATCCGGCGCGGATTGGCGGGAAAGAAGTCAGCGTCTCCAGCGCAACCAACGTCGTGCAGCTGCTCAATCAGGCGGGCTTGTGCAAAGCCGTTCAGGCCGATCAGCCGGTTCTCCTCAAAGCTTCACAGGCCGACCCGAACGAGCTGAAG
>Ga0182027_10006678_pt1 | contig 17203 bp, 10 predicted proteins | sample 712E1DmetaG_FD_121300 | JGI IMG/M metagenome (GOLD analysis project Ga0182027, IMG submission 121300) | Permafrost microbial communities from Stordalen Mire, Sweden - 712E1D metaG (Illumina Assembly) | ecosystem: Environmental > Terrestrial > Soil > Wetlands > Permafrost | place: Sweden... | reverse complement strand
TTCTCGTTCGAAGCGGAAATGATCCATCAGGAAAGCATGTTGTTGTTGTCGGCCGCAGCAACATCGTCGGCAAACCCATTGCGAATATTCTTTTGCAGAAACAGCGCGGCGCGAACGCCGTGGTGACTGTTGCTCACACCGGCGCTTCCGATCTGACCTCCTATATTCAATCTGCGGATATTCTTATTGCCGCCATCGGTAAACCGGAATTTATCACCGGGGCAATGCTCAAGCCGGGTGTTGTCGTCATCGATGTCGGTATCAACCGCGTTGATGATCCTTCATCACCGAAAGGATACCGTATTGTCGGCGATGTACATTTCGAATCTGCATCGAAAGTTGCGAAGGCAATCACACCGGTTCCCGGCGGCGTCGGATTGATGACCGTAGCTCTGTTAATGAAGAATACTCTCAAAGCTGCGATACGATTGGATTGCTAAAGTGTATATCAGTCCTTCTGTTTAAAGAGCCGTGCAAAGCCATCGTACGGAACGAGAGGAAGAATCTTAAATCCAATAAGATTTGCTTTCACTAATGGTAAGGAATCAATGACACGTTGTGCTTCCGCCGAATTTTCGCACTCGAGAATCAAAACTGCTTCATAATGATCCTGACAAAAGTATAATTCGCGAATGGTGCCCTCTTGATATAATTCCCATGCACGTTGAGATTCCTCAACGAGTAATTCCATTGTGAACTGCTCGTCTCTTACACCGCTCACTTCGATTTCAAGTGCGAGAATTTTCATACGATCATTGCCTCAATGATCAAATTGTTGATTTCTCAACCGGAGCATGGAGCGCTGGATTGAAAAGCCGGATCGTTTCATCATTTAGAAGCACCCAAATACTATAGACGCCGAGAACAGTACCGAGCGGAATATGTATCAGATTAAAGAACGAAATCACGAGCATCGTAATACGTCCCCATTCTTTTTTCTTCATCACACCGATCGCACCGATGATTCCGATAATAGAAAAAACAAAGAGAAGAATTCCGATAGCAGTCAGGATAAACGGTATGATGTCCAATAATTCCGGCGGCATTTCATTCATTCCATGATGATCATATCGAGAGATTAACTCAAAGAAGTATCTGAATCCTATTGCGATGGCAAAGAGAACACATGCGCCCATGAGCGAAAAAAATTCATAAACAATATTCAAAATTCCGACGAGTGAAATATGTTTTTCCATGATGCGCTGCTCCTCTCCGAAGTGATAGTTCAGGAATTGGGATTCATTTGAGCTATTATACGACCTTTTTTGCACGAAAGTTACCATTTTTTTGATAAGAAGTGACTTCTGCCTGACGGCGGATTGAAATAATTCTTTATTGAAAATTGAATTCCATGAATCTATTCATTCCGTTTGGTATGTATACAAATCAATCAAATTGATTTTGCTTCGATTATTTCCAAGTTGATATTCTGGAAAATCTGATCCGAGTGATGAATCTGGCTTATTATTGGCTTGTTCTCCAAGATCCCGCAGCCAAAAAGAGCTATACTTGGTGCAACTTGCATCTTGAATCACCACGCAACTCAATACGAATGCCGACGAACCGTGTTGAAATAAACAATACACGATAGACTTTACGAAATATCTCGTTCGTGTCGGATCTATTTTCTGAAATTGTTCAATTCTCTCTTTGCGGTTATATTTTTGCGAAAATGTTTTTTCCTTGCGTTTGGCTGGATGCTTCTTTATGTTTGACAGGTCGTTTGAAAAAATGTAACGCACTTGAAAAAATGAGGCGAGAAATGCAATTTGCTCGAAGCAGCGGAATTCTTTTACACCCGACATCATTACCCTGCGATTTTGGTTCAGGAGATCTGGGTGCTTCCGCGTATCAGTTCGTTGATTGGTTGTCATGTGCAGGCCAATCCCTTTGGCAAATGCTTCCGTTGGGACCTGCAGGAATGGCGAATTCGCCCTATATGTCGCTTTCTGCTTTTGCAGGAAGTCCATTACTTATTGACCTGGAAGAATTGGTATCACATGGTTGGTTGGGCCGGAATGATCTTCAATTGTTCCCTTTGGATTCGAAATTTCGCGTGAATTATCAGAAAGTCACGGAATGGAGAATGAGCTTGCTTTGGAATGCCGCAAAAAACTTTTTTCAGCATGGGAACGAAAAGGATCGTCACCAATTTGAAATTTATTGTGTAACGGAAAAAAAATGGCTGGATGATTATTCGCTGTTCCAGGCGTTGAATGATCATTATGGAGGTAAGGAATGGATCGTGTGGGATCACGATTTGGTGCATCGAAAAGCCTCAGCTCTCAAACACGCGGCGGAAGAATGGAAAGCACAAGTGAATTATCATAAGTTCATGCAGTGGTGCTTTGCACGTCAATGGAATAAATTAAAAAAATATGCAAACGATCGAAACATCAAACTTGTCGGGGATATTCCGATCTTTGTGGCACATCATAGTGCAGATGTCTGGTCCAACCAGGAGGCGTTTTCTCTGGATAAGGATGGAAGGCCATTTGTCGTTGCAGGCGTCCCGCCGGATTATTTTAGCGAAGACGGCCAGCGATGGGGGAATCCCTTGTATCGATGGGATGTTATGAAACAACAAAAATATCGGTGGTGGATCGATCGGTTCAGAAAAACATTTGAACTCTTTGATATTCTGCGCATCGATCACTTCAGAGGATTTGAAGCGTATTGGAGAATTCCAGCGAAGGAAAAAACAGCACGAATTGGAAAATGGGTAAAAGGCCCGGGCGAAGATCTCTTCAATGCAATCACCAAGAAACTTGGAACATTGCCGATCATTGCAGAAGATCTTGGTGTTGTGACGCCGGAAGTGACTGCACTGCGGGAAACATTTGGTCTTCCGGGAATGAAAGTGCTTCAATTTGCATTCTCGACCGATCCTCAGGATAATTTTCTTCCTCATGGGTATGACAAGAATTGTGTGGTGTATACCGGTACTCATGATAACGATACAACCATCGGCTGGTATGAAAAGGCGACAGAACATGAACGGGATTTTGTGAGGAGGTATTGCAGGACGAACGGAAACGAAATCCAGTGGGAATTCATACAACTGGCATTGCAATCTGTTGCAGATATTGCAGTCATACCGTTTCAGGACATTCTCGGCCTGGGCAGCGAGGGTAGAATGAACTTTCCCGGCACTGTTGATGGAAACTGGGAATGGCGTTTTACATGGGAACAACTCTACCCGTGGGCAACATCCCGATTATATGAACTATCTGCATTGTATGGGCGAACCAAACCAGACCGATTGAACCTTATCCCATCGTAACCTGAAGATTCGATACCTCTTTACTTCCTGCAAAATATTTTGCAGGAAGTAAGCATACCCTTGTTTTTATAGTAAAATAGCAATAATTGTGGGATATTCGAATAAGGCCCGAGAGGCTATGAAAAGCTAATCTTCACGCGTGAACCGGTGTAGTTATTTATTTTCACTAAACATCTCCGCTTAACATTTTGTGGAACCTCCCATCTCCGGGATTCGTTGTACTACACGCTGCGAAAAATTAACTTGACTCTTAGAAGTAATTTTTAAATATTGGAAGCGCTTCCATATGGAAACGCTTCCAATATAAAAATGACGATGAATTCCACCATCTACGATATTGCCAAAAAAGCTGACGTCGGAATAGGGACGGTATCACGCGTACTCAATAAGCATGCAAACGTTTCAAAGAAAACGCGCAAACGTGTTCTGGAGGTAATTTCACGATTAAATTACAAACCTCATCCCTATGCTATCGGTCTCGCCCGGCAACGAACGAATTCAATTCTCTTTACCATTCCGTTCTTCGCTACTTTCTTCTTTCTGGAAATTCTTCGCGGGATACAGAAACGTCTATCGGATATGGATGCCAGTATTATTTTGCTGGGCATCAATCATCCGGACCAGATTGCAGAAACGCTTCGCAATAATATCCATCGTCACCGAGTCGATGGTATTGTGCTCTGTTCCATGAAGATTCCGGATCAACTGGCGAAAAATAAACTCTTCAGGAAAATCCCGATGGTGCTTGTGGATACCTATCACAAAGAATTTGATTCCATCGCTGTGAATAATGTCGAGGGTGGGTACACAGCCACAAAACATCTTCTGGATCTTGGCCATACAAGGATCGCGATGTTGAACGCGAATCTCCGAAGCGTTCCTGCGAAGGAACGGTTTAAGGGATATCAAATGGCAATGATAGAATCTCATAAATGTTTAGATGAACAGCTGATCAAAAAAACTAAATCTGAATACCTTGACGGATTCACGAGAGAGATCGGTTATGAAATGATGAAGGAACTGCTGAATCTTGGACCGGAAAGGCCGACAGCGGTATTTGCAGCTAGTGATATTCAGGCGTATGGCGCTCTTGCGGCAATTGCAGAGTTCGGTCTGCGTTGTCCGAAGGATATTGCGCTCATTGGGTTTGATGATTTGGAATTATCCGGACCGCTGGGATTGACTTCGATGCTGCAGCCCATGTCCGAGATGGGGACGCTAACGATCGAGAGATTGCTTGAGCGAATGAATAATCATGATCTTTCAATTTACCATAAAACATTTGAACCGACACTCATTGTACGCAGGACAACACTTCCTTCAGGAAAGAATATAATAATTAGTTAACGGAATATGCAGACAGCACTGAACCATATCACTATGAAACAGGAAACAGGAGAATCATGTTTACACGCATAGTGCATTCGATGTTCATCATATCTTTTCTTTCTTCCTTCGCTCTCGGGGGGTCCACGGGAAAGATCACCGGTGTCGTGAAAGATAAAAGGACCGGTGATCCGATCATCGGTGCAAATGTACGGTTAGAAGGAACCATGCTTGGAAGCACATCCGATTTTGAAGGGAAGTATTTTATGATCAATGTCCCTCCAAATGAATACAATCTGACGGTGACATACATCGGATACACGCCGTCGAAAACAACCGGTGTGCTTGTGAGAGGCGATTTGACCACAACGATTGATGTTGAGATTTCAGAGACAGTTCTTCAACTGGGACAGGAAGTCGAAGTGGTTGCCGAACGTCCGCTCGTACAAAAAGATCTTACGGCAAAAACCGCAATCGTGAGCGGTAAGGATATTTCTTCCATGCCTGTGTCGGAAATTGGGGCGGTCGTGAACATGCAGGCAGGATTTGTTGCGGGGAGCCTTCGCGGCGGGCGCAGCGGTGAAGTTGCATATTGGATCGATGGTGTGCCTGTAACGGATGCATACGACGGGAGTCAGATTGTTGAAGTGAACAAAAGCCTTGTCCAGGAGCTGCAGGTAATATCCGGCGCATTCAATGCCGAATATGGTCAGGCTATGTCTGGTATTGTGAACATTACATCTAAAGAGGGAAATTCAAATTTTGCCGGCGGATTAGGAGTGTATGGCGGTGATTACGCCCAAACGAAAGATAGTATTTTCCCTGGGAATAGTTTCAAGCCCGGTAATATTCGTAATATCGAAGGGAATCTGAGCGGCCCTCTTTTAACAGACGAACTCACTTTTTTTACGAATGTCCGGTACATTTATTTTAATGGATGGGAAAAAGGATATCGGAGATTTAACCCATGGAATATTCCTGCGGTCAACTCAAATGGACAATTAGAATCCGTCTTTCCCGATGGAAAGGGAGATAGTTCGGTAGTTCCCATGAACTGGAGTGAACGGTATTATGGGCAGGGAAAACTCACATGGCATATTTCTTCCTTGATGAAATTTTCTGTTGATTATATTTACGATAATACAAAATCCAAACCTTATGATCGTAATTATTTTTATAATCCTGATGGTGAGGGAACGAATTATGATCAAAGCAATACCGTTATCTTCCAGTTTAACCATAGTCTCAGTGAGAATACATTCTATACGGTCGGTGGATCGTTCTTTAAAAAGGATCACAAGTATTATCTCTATGATCTGAAATATCAGGATTCAACACTCGACAATGGCGACCTTGTCCAAAATGAGGTGGTTGATCCGAACGGACCCCATTATGTAGATCCTAACTATTCAGTTATGCCTGCATATACTTTTAAGACCGGCGGTACTGATCTCAATAGAGATAGTCGTTCTACGCAAACGGGACTTGTCAAATTTGATGTCACCAGTCAAGTGGATGAAAAGAATATGGTAAAATTCGGCATTGAGTATCGTTCTCATGACATAATAGATGAAAGCATTACTTTGGTGAGAGCACCGAACCAGACAGGATTTGATCCCGCCATCCTGAGACCGTATATCCGGACAGAGATACCGGACATGAAGTCTCCTGGACATGATTACTATGAACATCATCCGAAGGAATTTTCTGCGTACATGCAGGATAAAATGGAATATAAAAATATCATCGTTAATATTGGAGTTCGGTTCGATTATTTCCAACCCGATGGGTATGTACTGAATGATGCACATCCGGATACCAGCGATCCATTGCATTATATGTATACTGTGAACGATCCAAGCATCGATAGTCCAGTACGAAGCGATCATCTTGATGTCAGTCAGCAGGGCGGTTCTACAACTCTTCAGCAGCGGGAACAGTACTGGTATAAATCAGCTCCATCAAAGTATGCAGTCAGTCCGAGATTAGGCGTGTCTTTCCCTATTACAGATAGAGGGATTGTTCATTTTTCCTACGGTCATTTCTTTCAACTGCCGGGATTCGAACGGCTCTATGAAAATCCAAGATTCAAAATCAGTCAAAATTCTTCCGGTATTATTGGTACTATGGGAAATGCTGACTTAAAGCCAGAACAGACGGTCAGTGCTGAACTCGGTGTCCAACAGCAATTATCGGAAGACATCGCATTCGATGCAACGGCGTATATGAGAGATATTCGAGGCCTCACGCAAACTGCAATTTATGATGTCAGCGGAGGAGGGCAATATGCCCAATATGCAAACAGTGATTTCGGAATTGTCAAAGGAATTGTTTTGACAGTGGATAAAAAATTCTCCGAAGGAATAACTGCACGGGTTGATTATACGTACCAGATTGCAGTCGGCACCGCATCAGACCCACAACAAGCTAAAAATAGAATAGCAGGAGGCGGACTTCCAGATATTCAAATGGTCCCATTGGATTGGGATCAAAGGCACACATTAAATGTATCCTTAAATTATACAAAAACTTCCTGGGGCATGAGCGCGATTATTGAATACGGTTCTGGACCACCTTACACACCTGAACTTGCGAATCCCAGTACTGGAACAACAATTGTGACGAATAGTCAAACGAAACCGTCGACCATCAATTGCGATCTTCGTGCCTTCTATGAGTTGAATCTTCATCCTGTGAAGCTTGTGTTCTTCGCACGTATCTTCAATCTTTTTGATACGCGGAATCAAACAGGCGTCTATGCTTCTACGGGGAGCGCTAATTACGATTGGTATAATGAGAAAATAGCAAGAAGTACGCAGCTCTATGTCAATACTGTTGATCAATGGTTCACAGATGCAACCAAGTATTCTGAACCGCGTCGTGTTGAATTTGGCATGAATCTGGAGTTCTAACTTATGAAGACCTTTATTCGATTGATTCTTTTTTTGTCGGTTATTTTCTTGAACAATACGGATGTCTTTGTTCATGCTCAGCAATCAAGCGGACGCCAATATCGTCAATGGGCTATTATGAACGGCAACCAGGTTCAGACTGTATTCGGCAACTGGGGTGTTATTGGTCAGCCGCAGGAACAGGGACACCGGGGTGCCTGGAAATATCCAAATAACGGATACCTGGGTGATGTCAGCCCCTTGATAGGCGCTGAAGTGAAGTACGATTCGGTATTTTTAAATGGTCAATGGATCAAGACTCCGAATTCCGTTTTTCATGAAGTTGTTACATGTCCTGTCAATCGTCCGACTCTCTTAACGGACACTGATCCGCGCACAGGAAAATACTGGACATTTGAACCCGAGAATGGATACTATAATTCCAGCCGGCAGCCGACGAAAGTTGCGATGAGCGATGATAAAACTTCGTGGCCTCTGACCTGGCCGGATAAAACGCAGGATTCAAAAGATCCGGGGTGGGCAGGATCATGGAATGGATATTTTGGAAAGAACCGGAAGAATGCTGATCTGGAAACTTACTTCGTGATGGATGACAATAATGATGAAAGATTTAGTGATCCATCAAACAATCCCAAGGGAATACAGTTCGAGCCCAATGCTTCGGATGCATCGAGAAAAGGGCTTGGGTTTGTTATGAGCGTGCGCGCGATGCAATGGGCGCAATTTCTTGCGAAGGACAATATCTTCTGGCTGTATGAAATTACGAATACGGGAACGACGAATTATGACCGTGCAGTTTTTGGAATGCTCGTAGGAACATACGTTGGAATTACTTCTACAGAAGATTTTGGTGAATATAACGACGATTGGTCGTTTTTTGATGTCAGTAATAATCTCACCTACACCGGTGATATCAAGGCGATATATGGAGGCTGCATGAACGACCCATTTTGGCAGCCAACCCCTTGCAGCGGAGCCGGACTTGTCGGCTATGCTTTTCTTGAAAGTCCGGGAAACCCCTATGACGGGATCGATAATGACGGCGATGCGGATTCTTCAGCTACCGGAAAAATTGCCCCAAAATTTACGTCGGCAAGTTTTGATTCTACGCTTCTTACCGCAGGGAAAAATATTATTTTGATTCGGGATGATTACAGTCGATATGTGTATACAATTCCGTCTGTTGATTCAGTTCAAATCACAACTCGTGGGCTTACTCGATGGATTTATCCGGGAAAAACATGGGTAAGCGAGGGGAATGTAAGAAGTGATGGATCTGTAAATCCCAATTCTTATGATGGTATCGATAACGATTATGACGGTCTTATCGATGAAAACTATTTCCTGCATTATCGACAGGTGAAAAAAACCAAAGATGGAACAGTGTTGTTTGATATGCTGCGTCCTGTAGCGTACGTGGATTATCTCACTGGCTTAGGGAAAGATCCCTATAGTATGATTGATGAGCGGCGTGATGATAGAATCGATAACAATAAAAACTGGAATATTCTTCATGATGACGTCGGAAGAGACGGCGTTCCTAACACCGGAGATTATGGAGAAGGCGACGGCCTGCCAACTTCCGGGTACGATGCAAACGGCTATGATACAGGTTTGCCGGGAGAGCCGCATATCGATAAAACGGACGTCAATGAATCGGATCAAATTGGCTTGACAAGCTTCTTTTATTTTTCTCCTGCAGGGAATTTTAAAATGGGCGACAAAGATACGATGTGGCTGTATCTGGCACCGGGGTTCTTCGATGTTCCCAATGTGATCCAAAATAACAGGCCTGTTGAGGGTGCAGATGGGGACTTTATTTACGGTTCAGGATATTTTCCTTTGCCCGCAAAAAAAACAGAGCGCTTCTCTCTTGCGTTGGTATATGGCGGCGGGAAACAACAAGGATACGATGTTGATGTTGCCGACCTGTTAAAGAACAAAAAAACTGTCCAAAAAATTTATGATGCGAACTATCAATTTCCGCAGCCGCCGGATTTACCCACCCTCACGGCCGTTCCGGGAGATGGAAAAGTAACATTGTACTGGGATCGTGTCGCGGAAGAAACGATCGATCCACTTCTTCAAACAAAAACGTTCGAAGGATACAAGATTTATCGTTCCACGGATCCGACGTTCAATGATATTCTTACGATTACCGATGGATTTGGTTCAGCGATAGGATACCGACCGTTAAAACAGTACGATCTTAAAGATGGAATCACAGGATATTTCCATACTTCCGGCGAAATGTTTGAAGATATTGCCGGGTTTGCTTTCTACCTTGGCAATGATTCCGGCATTGAACACTCGTACGTCGATAGTTCGGTGCAAAACGGCAGGACATACTATTATGCGTTGGTTGCCTATAACACCGGAAACGAGTATTCGGAAATACTTCCGGCGGAAAATAAAATTAATATTTCTATCTCTCCTCAAGGAACGGTGAGTACCGGTCAAAATTGCGCTGTCGTTGTGCCGAATGCAAAGACACTCGATTATATTCGACCGGCGGATGGTGTGCTGCTCGATCATCTTTCAGGTGTTGGAACCGGTGATGCCTATTATAAGGTGGTAGATGAAACAAAAACAACCGGCCATCGTTACCGCATCGAGTTTCTCGATACACAAATAGATGGTATCGATAACAATAATAATGGCCTCATCGATTTGGCGGATTCGTCTGAATGGGACCGTATAACAACAAATTACAGCGTGAGAGATATCAATGAACAAACCGAAGGGTTTATTTCCCGCGATACTATTGTTGTCACGCTGAAGCGCAAGAATTTAATACCAGGAACAATCAGAGTTTTTAATGATCAGGGAACGCTCGTACCCGATTCATTGTATACACTAAACATCAAGACCGGTCAAATCCGCGGACAGTATGGAGGATCGCTTCCGATCGGACAAGATTCTATTCGGTACCAGTATTACCCTGTTTATCAGAGCCCGTATATTCGCGGAACTCCTTATGTCACGGACAGCAAAGATGCGGATGTGTTCGACGGCGTCACGTTAGTGTTCAATAATCCCTGGTCGGTGAACGTGGATACAACATCCAAGTGGATCACCAATAAATCAAAATACCGGTTTGCTATGTCTCCGGTTGAAATTTTTGATGGAACTAATCCGAAACCATATATTTCGGGATACCGGAAACCAAGTGATTATGAATTACAGTTTGATACGACGAAGTTTCTTGATACTTCGTATGCTGACCCCAATTTGGGTACTGATGCAATTCCAACAAATTTCCGTGTCTATAATAGAACAGAAAACAAATTCGTCAAGTTTACTTATAATTATTCAACCATCAAGGCTGCACCCACCGGTAGATTGAGTCCTTCCGAGGAGCTGTACATCTATGAAAAAAATCCACGCGGTCTATATAGTTATTCATGGTTGTTAGGCTTCAGCTCCAATGATGGCATTGTCATACCGTATGATAAAAACGACACTCTCCGTATTATCATGACAAAACCATTTGAACAAGGGGACACTCTCTCATTTATAACAACAAAACCGAAGGTGGACCATTCCACATTGACACAAGACGCGCTCTCAAAAATTCGCGTTGTTCCAAATCCTTATGTGGCTGCCTCGACTTTGGAATCCCCTTTGCCGCCGAGTGTTACCAGCGGTCGTTTACGTCGGATAGACTTTATTCATTTGCCGGCATCAGCAAAGATTCATATCTATACTTCCCGCGGAGATCATGTCATCGATCTGACTCAGAACGGTAATATAGAAGATGGACACGTCTCATGGAATTTGAAGACAAAAGAAAATCTCGATATAGCGTTTGGCGTCTACTTCTATGTGGTAGAATCGTCGATCGGAACAAAAACCGGCAAAATAGCGATTATCAAGTAAGCGGAGACGGCAATGACAACGAGGATATATACTATTATAAAAACTCTCACAGTGTGCATTTGCCTTGTGGTTCTTGGATATTCAAAATCTGGAGCTCAGTCGAAGATCGGTACGACTGCCGGACAATTTTTAGGTATTTCGATTGGTGCGCGCGCATTGGGGATGGGCGGAACATCGGTGGCATCTGCGTATGACGTCAGTTCGATCTATTATAATCCAGGTGCATTTTCCCAGACACACAAAACACAGGTGCTGGTTTCAACATCTGACTGGCTGGTTGGCTCAAAATTTCGTTGGCTGGGAGCGATGATCGATGTCGATGGAGCGAATGCTGTCGGACTGAGCATTACACAGCTTGCCTACGGCGATGAGATAGTCACAACGGAAAATAGTCCCGAAGGTACAGGTGAGCGTTGGTCTGCCCAGGATTTTGCCGTGGCTCTGTCATACTCCCGAAATTTGACTGATCGGTTTTCGATAGGAGGTACTGCAAAATATATCAGTCAATCTATTTGGAATGAATCGGCAAGTACCGTTGCTTTCGATGCCGGATTACTTTTTGTGACAGGGTTTTATGATATGCGGCTTGGTATGTCCATTTCGAATTTTGGCGGCGACATGAAAATGGATGGACGCGATTTGCGAAAAGTGATAGATATCGATCCGAGTAATCCAGGCTCCAACAAACTCAATCTCGCAAATATGGTAACCGATCCCTGGCCGATACCGCTTCTCTTCCGAGTAGGTCTTGCGATGGATGTCGTGAAAACCGAAACATCTACATTCACACTTGAATGTGACGCGCTTCGTCCCAGTGATAATGTTGAAGTGGTCAATGTTGGTGCTGAGGTAACGATAATGAATATGATCTCTTTGCGCGGAGGATATAAATCTCTCTTCCAAAAGGACTCCGAGGAAGGGTTGACCTTCGGCGCAGGAGTGAAGTATGATCAGCCGGGATCTATGGGAGTGGAAGTGAATTACGCATATCAACAATTCGGGAAATTTGGAAATCTGAATACGTTTTCGTTAGGGATCAACTTTTAATCTCCATGACTATGAAACAGTCTCATGATGATCATGCTGTACGATAAAAAAAACGGATCGCTCACCAAACGGGGAAAGGAGATACAGTTGAAAAGAAGCAAACAATTATCAGCATCATTCTATCCACAACTTCATCCATCAAGGTCTTTCCAGAAAAAAAGACCGTAAGGGAAAGGAATTTATATGAAATCCATTTTTATGCTTTGCACCGTGTTAATCCTTGTACTCCTCCTCGGAGTACCGGTGTCAGCGCAGCTTTTAGAGGATAATTTTACAGCAGCAGCAGGAACACAATTAAATACTGTTGGCTGGACAACAAGTTCAGGAGGGGGAACGAATAACCTTACCATTTCAACACCTGGACTAACCTTCAACGGATATGCATTGTCGGGAATTGGCAATGCTGTAACGTTTGCGAATACTGGTGAAGATGTCTATAAATCTTTCTCGCCAGTTAATTCTGGAAGCGTCTATCTGTCATTTATGGCAAATATTTCAGCAGCCCAGACAGGGGACTATTTTATTGCTCTTTCACCATCCGCTTCGCAAACAAACTATTATGCCAGGCTCCATGTAAAATCCACAACCGGCGGTTATCTTGTTGGGATAAGTAAGAGTAATGAAGTATCTGGCGGCGCTAAATACGGATCAACGGTTTTTTCGCTTAACACAACATATCTCTATGTCGTTAAATATTCATTCTTTACTGCCGCGGCTGCAGATACACTGAATGATTCACTGAATGTATAAGTTCTCCCGACAGGTACGGTTCTGTCAAATGAACCGACATCAGCGGAGATTAATGGATATGCCACTAATACTAAAAGTGATGCTATTGATTTAAAATATGTCACTTTGAGACAGGGGTCAGCATCAAGTGCGCCAACGCTAAGCCTTGGCGGACTACGCGTTGCTACGTCATGGGCCACAGCGACACAAATTCTGGATACAGTCAACGTTACTTTCTTAGTGAATACGGCAACCATACCGGACACACTCTCTCCTACATCCACCGTACAACTGCGCGGAAGTTTGCCGGGTTTCACGTGGGATAACAACAGCGTGTTAATGACGAATATTGGCGGCGATTATTGGAAGGTGAAAGTTCCATTTATTGTTGTGCGCGGAACAACGTTGAGCGGCCAATTTAAGATTTTCACCAATGTAAAATCGACAATCACCGGAGCAGATAACGGTTGGGAAAACAATTCAACTGATGCTTCCGGCAATCGATTACTAAGTGTCGGACCTCTCACGGGCAATAAGGATACAGTGCTTTTGCTCGAATATGCCAACGGCAGTCCATCGGCACAACCGCAATACTGGCGCCCATATGTTCCTTCAGTAGATAGCGTAGCAGTTATGTTTCGTATTGATATGCAATCACAGGAAACCTTCAACAAAACAACAACCAAATTGGGTATCCGTGGCAGTTTGGCACCTTTGGATTGGGGTAAATCAATTTTCTTAACGGAGGAAAAAAACCATGGCAATGCCGGGCAAACCGGTTATGATGGCACAAATTTCTGGTCGGTAGTAGTAAAGTTCCCAAGATCAGCATCGGCCGTTGCTCTATATAAGTTTGTTCAACATGCCATTGCAGACTCAGCAAATGCAAGTCCTTCGTGGGAAGGTCCAATTGTATCGGCGCCGGACATTACCAGTGATGGAAACAGAAAATTCAGTCTTGACTCCACCATGGCAGATACTACTTTATATTGGAAGTGGTGGAATAATCAGATATTGCTGCCCTTCAGCGGTCAAGATACTGTGATTATGACCTTCCGTGCTGATCTTGCTCAAGCAGTCTCGCAAAATGGGTTTTCCTACACAGATACACTCGTTGTCCGTTCCGGATATAACAGCAGCGCTGTTGCTATTCGAGAAAAGAGGATGCTGAGAGTTGGTATTTCTTCGAAGTTCCAGGCGATTGATACAGTCGTTACAAAATCCAGCACACCGTTATATTATCAATATTACCGGACACCACAATCTGGCGAAATACGAGAGATCTATTACAACTTTGCCAATCCGGGAGCAAGTGCTACGGCTGAAAAACGCCGCTTTATGGTTCCTGCACTCGCAAATAAAACTGCTCAAATGGTTCAAGATACGATCAATTCGACATCGGTCGAGCATCGTATGCCGCTCTTCCGCAATCAGAGGAACCTTGCGCAAGCGATGACAGTGAGATATACCTGCGACGTTCGACCTGCGATCTATGCCCTGAAAAAAGGAAAAGCGCTGGTTTCTACAAATATTACGAATTGGACTATTATTAAGCCAGACAGCGTTATCATAGATGGTGTATGGATGGATGGTCCAGCTGTTGGTGGTTGGGATGTTGGTGGAGCATGGGGCGTAGATCGCCGGCTGGTTGATACTGCTAAGATGTGGGATGATGGAACACATGGCGATTTAGTAGCTCATGATTCCATTTATACACTTCTGTACTCCTACACAACTGCTACTACAGTCGGCCAGGAGTTCAAATTCGGCATCTTTGGATGTGATAACGAAGGCGGCTTCGGCAATAACCACATTGAGAATATCAATGATGCGAATTCCACAGCCACCATTGCATCACAATTTGGCAGCATTGATCCTGTATTCTTCGATGCATGGAATTATACCACTCAAAGTCCAGTAACAAGCGTACAGCAAATATCAGGCGGTATACCTTTAGCCTATAATCTCGATCAGAATTATCCAAATCCCTTCAACCCGTCAACCAAGATTACGTACAGCGTCAAGGCAGCCGGGAATGTCTCGTTGAAGGTTTTCAACATACTAGGTCAGGTCGTTGCCACATTGACCGAAGGAAAACAAGATGCAGGTACGTATTCAATAGTATTTGATGCTTCTCGTTTCTCTTCAGGTGTGTATTTCTATCAGATCACTGCTGGTAATTTCGTTGCAACAAAGAAGATGATGTTGTTGAAGTAACGAAAAGTTCAAAGAGAAGGCGGGAAGAAATTCCCGCCTTACCCTTTGTTTGTTCCTTCCCGCGATAGACCACTCAGATGAAAAGAAATTCCCTTATTCTTGTTTTATGTATGTTGTGTATCTGTCAGGCGAGACCACAGACAGCAGAACATCAAAACTCCGCCATCGCACGGGCGGGAACAATGTACATATCCGAGGAGGAGTTCCTGGAACGTTACGAACTTCTTCCAGGACAGTATCGAAACCGTTCGAATAACGTTGAAGAATCCAAGTTTGTTTTTTTATACTCCTTAGTTGCTGAGAAATTATTAGCCCAGGAAGCACTCGCACGCCACGTTGACCAGGACAGCATGTATCAGTATGCAATTTCTGGAATAAAAAAAATGCTGGCACGTGACCAGCTCTATCGTGAGGAAGTAAGCGGTAAAATTAAAGTTTCCAAGAAAGAAGTTTACAAAGCCATCATCGATGCAGAACGTCAGCTTTCTCTTTCTTTTTTTTACTTTGAAGATAGTACCGATGCCGCGTTTGTCAGAAAGCAATTATTGAACTGCAAGCAGTTCAGTCAGTTTCAAATTGATACGACCATGGCAATCCTTCGAGATACCGCATCGCTGCTCTGGGGAGAAGCGGAAGCTCCCATTGAACAAGCGGCTTTTCGATTGAAGAAGGGAGAATGTTCTCCTGTTGTTCAAACGTCGACAGGATATTATATTTTACATCTCGAAAAAGAATTGCCTAACGCATTTTATATATCCATGCAGCCGCACGTTCTCTATGAGCGGGTTGAAACAAAGCTCCGGCTCAGGAAGGAAAAAGCAAGGCTGGATGAATATCTTCTGGATATTCTCAAGACGAAAATCGGCTTTTCCCTTCCTCGTCCGTTTAAGATACTTGCAAAGACGCTTACGGAAGCATGGAAGAATGAATCGCCAGCGGCTGAGAAAATGATAACGGATTCGCTCCTGGAAATCCTGCACATTCGGTGCCAATCGATTCTCCAGGATTCACTGGTCGTAGTCGGTCCATCCTTTTGGACAGTTGAGGAAGTGCTGTCGAAATTGCGTGGGAAGATTTTTAGAATCGATCCAAGCCGGACAACAGGTATCGCAGTCCAGCTGAACAATCATGTCCGTTTTCTTGTAGGACAGGAATTGCTGGCACAAGAAGCACTTTCCCGAAAACTCGATGAGCGGTGGTCCGTGAGCAAGGAACTTGATATGTGGCGTCAACAGGTACTTGCGAAATACGAGGAGATGGATGTGCAGCGAAACGTTCAAGTATCCGATCAGGATGTGTTTCAATATATATCAGACACAAATCCTGAAATGCAATATCCCCGCGTTCAAATTCGAGAGCTCCATACGGAAGATAATCGCACGATGGAACAAGCGCTGGAGGAAGTGCGTGCGGGAGCTTCATTTGAATCGGTAATTCGTAAACGGTCAAGCGACACACTTACAGCGCGGAAGGGCGGATTCTCGGGGAAGTTTGCAATCAACACCCGTCCTCCTCTCGGAATGCTCGCATGGAAGATGCAGACGGGTGAACGTCAAGGTCCTCTTAAAGTGAAAAATGAATATATATATTTCGAGCTTCTCAATAAAGAATTACCTGCTCGAATGACCGATTCAACATTTACTTCTGCAATGCACACAGCGGCATCAGCGGCACGTCGACTCAAACAGAAAAAGAGTTTGGATGTATTTATTGCGAAAAGCGCTCAACAACGCGGATTCGATGTCTATACAGATCGATTAAAACTTCTCCGAGTGAACAATACACCGATGATGACATACCGAATACTTGG
>Ga0182027_10006676_pt1 | contig 17205 bp, 16 predicted proteins | sample 712E1DmetaG_FD_121300 | JGI IMG/M metagenome (GOLD analysis project Ga0182027, IMG submission 121300) | Permafrost microbial communities from Stordalen Mire, Sweden - 712E1D metaG (Illumina Assembly) | ecosystem: Environmental > Terrestrial > Soil > Wetlands > Permafrost | place: Sweden... | reverse complement strand
TGCCATCGCCGCTCTCGTTGCCGCTCGCTCCGTTCCGAACGCCGAGCAAGTGGCCTAATCTATCGGAGCCGAGGAGCCTGCGCCGTCACGACTTTTCCAGCAGATCCCGGACGCGACCTCCGCCCGGCGTCTTGTGGGTGGACACGTTGTCGAGGACCACGTAGACCTCGCCCGTCCGATAGGTGCGGGCGAGCAGGCGCAGGAAGGCGAGGAAGTCGTCGCCCGTGTGCCGCTCGCGGGTCTGGTTCGTGACCTGCCCTGTCGCGACCTCGAGCGCCGCGAACAGGCTGAGCGTCCCGTTGCGCTTGTAGTCGTGGGTGTGGCGCTCGACCTGGCCGGGCTTCAACGGCAGCATCGGCGCTGTCCGGTCCAGCGCCCCGATCTGGGTCTTCTCGTCGACCGATAGGACGATCGCCCGCTCCGGCGGCGCGAGGTAGAGGCCCACGACGTCGGTGACCTTGGCGACGAGCTGCGGGTCGCGGCTGTACTTGAACGTCTCGGTCCGGTGGGGCTTGAGCCGCCCTTCGTGCCAGACCCGGGCGACGGTGGATGGACTGACGCCGACCCGCTTGGCGAGCCGCCGGGTGCTCCAGTGGGTCGTGGCCTCGGACGGGGTGAGGGTGGCGGCGAGGATCTGCTCGCGGACGTCGCGGCCGTACGTCCGCGGCCTGCCTGGGTGGGGCGCATCGGCGAGTCCCTCGAGGCCCCGCTCCCGAAAGCGTCTGCGCCAGAGCAGGACCGTCGGGACCGACACGCCGAGCTCGTCCGCGATCTCGACGTGGGCGGCTCCCTCGGCCGCCCGCAGGATGATCCGGGAGCGCATCACGAGGCGCTGCTCGGTCGTGCCCGCACGGGTCATCACCCGCAGGGCTTCGGCTTCGGCTTCACTGACGGCCAACGGGGGCGCGGGATGGGCTGCCATTCCGGCAGCGTACGCTTCCCAGATTCAAGACTCAAGACTATTGCGCATCAGGACACTAGCATCTTGTGGGCGTTGGTCCGGCGGAACATGTGGGGGTGGACGTGATCACCGAGGCCTGCGGTCACGCCGCGGTCATGGACCATCTGCCGACTGTGCCCCATATGGTGCATCCGCGTTATGCCCTCGCGTCGCTCCCAACCAGGCGCAGCTTCGCTGCCACGGCAGCCGCCATCGCGTCACGCCCGCTCGCTAGGTACCTCCGTGGGTCCACGACATTGGCGTCGCGCACCAGGTGCGCTCGGACCGCGCTGGTGAACGCCTGATTCATCTGGGTCGCGATGTTGACCTTCGTAATCCCGCGACGGACAGCTTCGGCTAGATCCTCGTCGCGGACCCCCGACGACCCGTGAAGCACGAGCGGTACGGGAACGACCGCCCGCAGGCGCGCGATTAGCTCGAAGTCGATCCGTGCGGTGCGATCTAGCATGGCGTGCGAAGTGCCAACTGCGACGGCAAGAGCATCTACGCCGGTCTGTTCAACGAACCGGCGGGCGTCGGCCGGGTCGGTGCGCGCTCCGGGCGCATGGATCCCATCCTTGCCGCCCACGAGACCTAGCTCCGCCTCAAGGGCCGCGCCCCGTTCGTGGACCCAGACCGCAGTTCCCGTCGTGATGCGGACATTGTCTTCCCAGAGATGGGCTGAGGCGTCGAGCATTACCGAGGTGATACCCGCGATCACTGCTCGCTCGCACAGCTCCTGTGTTGTGGCGTGGTCAAGATGAACGGCCACGGGGATGTCTGAGCGCTCGGCCAAGGCGAGGCAGGCAGCCGCGATCGGCTCCAGGGATCCGTGGTACATCACGGCGTTCTGGCTCACCTGAAGGATCACCGGGGCATGGGCCGCCTCGGCGGCCGCGATGATCGCCTCGCCGAATTCCAGCGTGACCACGTTGAACGCACCGACGGCATATCCGGCTTGGCGCGCTGGCCGAAGGAGCTCGACCATCGGAACAAGGCTCATGCTCGCGAAGCTCCCTTCTTGGGGGACGCCGCCTCAGCGAATCGACCGTACCGTTCGAGCAGGGTCGCGCCCAGGACGAGGTCGGATGAAGCCGGGTTCCAGATCATGCGCGTGACGGCGTCGACGTCCGCCGAGCCCGTAACGGCGCGCTGCGCCAGCAGGGCAGCCCCGAGGGCAGACGCTTCCGGCTGGTCAACGAGTTCTATGGAGCGACCTGTCAGACCGACGTGGAGGCCCCGCCAGAGGGCGCTGCGTCCGGCGTGGCCGGCCACGACGATCCTCTCCGAGCCGGATCGAGCAGCGGCTTCGAGCGCGCTGGTCACGCGCGCCGACGCCACCGCCGAACCTTCGACAACGGCACGAAGAATCGTCGCCCTATCCGCTGCGATCGGCACCCCAGCCAGGAGCTCCCCACCGCCGATAACCCCGGGATCAAAGACGACACCGATCTCCGCAGCGGAAGCACGCGAAACCTCAGCGTCTGCTACCCCCTCGTCATCTCCTCGATACAGCAGCCCCATCCACTGTCGATGCACGTGGCCAGTCGGGATGCCGATGTGAACGTACCAGTGGCAATCGTCGACGAACCGTCCTTGATCGAACGCATATCCTCCGGCGACCCCGCGTACCGGGCCGTCGGTAATCACGAGTTGGGCCTCGGACGTGCCGGCAGACAGGTACATCTCGCCGGTTGCCCGGACGCCGCTCGCGAACGCGCCGCAGAAATGGTCGTGGCCGCCCGCGACGAGAGGCGTGCCGCGACCAATCGCAAGGTGCGCAGCTATGTCTCCTCGTACACGCCCGGCGATCGTGCCCGACGGCACAAGAGGCGGGAACCAGCCGGCTGCGAGCCCCGCCGCGGCGAGCGTCTCAGCGTCCCACGAGGTTGACTGCGGATCGAAGGCACCCGTCCTCGAGGCGTGGGACCAATCCATGACCGGCGCTGCGCCGAGACGCATGAGCACATACGCTGATAGATCGAGGACGCGAACGCAGTGCTCGAGTTCGGCTGGGCGATTTGCCCGAAGCCAGAGCAACTTGAACAGGGAGAACGAGGGATCGGGCGGGAATCGCCCGTAGAGGCCAGAGGCCGGACCATCGAGGAAGGCTTCGGCCTCGGCTCGACCCCGCAGGTCGTACCAGGCCAGGGTCTCACCGGTCGGGTTGCCGTGCGTGTCGACAGTGACGACCTCCTCGCCGACGCTGGCGACGGCGATGCCGTCCAACCCAGAACCGGCGGCGGCTCCATTGAGAGCTGTCCGGAGGAGATCGAGGACAACGTCGTAGACCTCGTTGGCGCCGTGCTCGGACACGCCTCCCCTCGTGTGGATCGGCGTCGGAGCCGTCGCGGACGAGACGATCCGCCCAGCACAGTCGTCGTACAGGACTACCTTCAAGTTGGTCGTTCCGAGGTCGATTCCTGCCCAGCGCATCTTCTAGCGCCCCAGCTCCAACCGCTCTAGCCGGACCCGCGAGGCGAGTTCGCGCAAGTCGACGCCCACGGGTAGCTCGGGCGTCTCACTCATCGCGTTGGCCACGCCGCAGGTCGCCCCGAGGCAGAGGCCTTCCTCGAGTTCACCGCCGGATGCGAGGACGGTCGTGAATCCGGACAGGAACAGATCGCCCGAGCCAATCGCGTTCATTGCCGCGATCCTCGGCACCGTCACCCTCCAGGCCTCGTCCTTGGTCGCAGCGAGGAGGCCTGCGGAACCGAGCGTAACTACGGACACGCTCGACCCGCGGTCGAGCTGGGCCCTCATCATGCCCACGATCGCCGAAGTGTCCCCCTCGTCAACGTCCGCTTCGAGCACTTCCCGAAGTTCCCGGAGGTTGGTCTTCACCATCCACGGGCCACGTTCCATCGAGTCGCGCAGAGGGGTTCCCGCGGTGTCAACGATCGCACGGGCGCCAGCGGCCTGCACGCTTCCGACCAGTTGGGCGTAGAACGAATCTGGCACGCCTCGCGGCAGGCTGCCAGTGAGGACGACGAGATCGCCGCGAGCGCAATCCGCGACCAGGGCGGCCGTCAGGGCGGCCGCCTCATTCGGCGCGATCTCAGGTCCAGGTTCATTCAGGACAGTGAAGCGGCAAGGCTCACGCTCGACAAGAACCGTGCAGATTCGTGTCTCGCCCACGATCGACGTGTGCCTGTCAATGATCCCAAGCGCCGGACACGCGTCTCGAATGAACGCCCCAGCGAGCCCACCGACGAACCCATATGCTGCTACCTCGCCCCCGAGCTGGCGAATGCCCCGGGCAACGTTCAGTCCTTTGCCACCCGGCATCACGTGCACGTCTATAGAGCGGTTGATGGCGTCGAGGTCGAAACGTGCGAGGACCTCGATGCGATCCATGGCTGGGTTCGCCTGGAGGACCCTGATCACCGCCGCTCCACCTCGTTCTAAACTCTCTTCGGTCGACCTCTTCGACGGGTCCCTCGCAGGGTCAAGCCGTCGCCGCCGCGATCCGCCGGTCGCCCGCGCGCTCGAAGAAGAGGATCCCCTCGGGCGCCAACGAGACGTGAGTCACCTCGCCTGGCTTCATGTTGGAGATCCCCGGGACTCGCGATGTGAGCCTGCCGCCCTCCCAGTCGACCGTCACGTACGTCATCGGCCCCAACGGCTGGGTAACCGTAGCGGTGACGGGCTGGCCTGCAGCCCCAAGAAGGATGTGTTCTGGCCGGACCCCGAGGTCCAAGGCGCCGTCATATGTCGGCACGACGGATTCGGGTATCTCGAACCGCGCTGTGCCCACGCGATACCAGACCCGGCCAGCCTCGCGCTCGAGGGTCCCCTGCAGGATGTCCATCGGGGGGCTGCCGATGAAGCGGGCGACATAGCGCGAAGCGGGGTGGGCGTACACCTCTTCTGACGTCCCGACCTGCTCGATCCGGCCATCGCGCATGATCGCGATCCGATCGGAGATCGACAGCGCCTCCTCCTGATCGTGGGTCACGAAGAGAGATGTGATCTTCAGCTGCTGGTGCAGCTCCTTGATCTCCACCCTCATCCGCACTCGGAGGGCCGCATCGAGGTTGGAGAAGGGCTCATCGAACAAGAACACCCGAGGCTCGCGAATCACCGCTCGTCCAAGCGCTACCCGCTGCTGCTGGCCACCGGACAATTCCCGCGGCCGCCGGCCCAAGAGCTGGGTCAACTCAAGCATCTCAGCCACGTCGGCCACCCGCTTGCGGACCTCATCCTTCGGCCGCTTCCGGAGCTTGAGCGTGAACCCGATGTTGTCGGCGACTGTCATGTGCGGATAGAGGGCGTAGTTCTGGAAGACCATAGCGACATCGCGCTCGAACGGCGTCAGCTCGTTCACCACCTCGCCATCCATGAGGATCTGCCCGCTCGTAACCTCGTCAAGGCCGGCGATGAGGTTGAGCGCCGTCGTCTTGCCGCAGCCCGATGGCCCGAGGAGCGTAACGAACTCGCCGTCATTTATGTGGAAATCGACTTCCGAGCATGCCGCGACGGAGCCATATCGCTTGGTCACCTTGATGAGCTCGACATCGGCCATCAGCCTTTCACCGCTCCTTCGACGAAGCCCTTGAGGATGTACTGCCGGAAGACCACCGCCAGCACAATGACCGGAATGCTGGCGAGGACCGCCGCAGCGACCATTTGCCCGTAGAGCGTGGTGTACTGACCGGAGAATTCAGCGATCGCAATTGGCGCCGTCTTCACATTTATGCGCGTAAGGATGACCGCGAAGAAGAACTCGTTCCATGACTCGATAAACGCGAAGACGCCGGTGGCGAACAACGGGGGGAGTGAGATGGGCAGCACAATCAGCCGGAACGTCTGCAACACGCTCGCGCCGTCGACAGCCGCGGCACGCTCGAGCTCGACCGGAACCGCCTCGAAGAACCCCTTGAGGATCCAGACGACGATCGGAAGGATGAACGACAAGTACACGACGATGAGAGCGATGTACGTGTCGATCAGCCCCAATCGGCTGATCACAATGAACAACGGGATAACAACAACGATGCCCGGGAACATCTGGGTCGCGAGGATCATCAGCAGGATCTTGTTCGAGCCGGGCACGTGCAGGCGAGCCAGGGCATAGGCGGCAAGCGAGCCGAGTGTGAGAGCCACGGCAGACGTCGAAACCGCGATGATCGACGAGTTGATGAGGCCTCTGACGAGGCTGCGATCACCCGCGAGGACGGCCTGGAAATTGTCGAGTGTGAGGTTGGTCGGAGACAAGTCGGGGGGGGTAGACGTGAGAGCTGTCTGCGGCAGAAAGCTCGAAATCACGGCCCATAGGATCGGCGCAAGCGTCCAGATCGTGAAGATCACCAGCCCCGCCACCACGACACCGCGCGACACGAAACGCCGAGCTCGCCGATTCGCCGCCGACCTTGGGGCGGGCCTTGAGGCCTTGCGGGCCGCCACCGGCGCGAGAGAGGATGCGCTCACGCGCCGGCCTGCCGCGCGCCCGACGTTGGACGGAACACGCGGAGATAGATGAGGGCGAGCACGAACATCATGACGAAGAGGACGTCGGCGAGTGCCGCACCGTATCCGAAGTCGCCGAAGTCGAACGTCTCGCGGTAGGACAGAAAGTTCAGGAGCACAGTGCCGTCAGCCGGGCCGCCCTTCGTCAGGACGTAGATCAGATCAAAGACCTTAAGTGCCCAGATCGACTGCAGTACAACGCAGATAAGGATTGTTGTGCGCATCTGCGGAAGAGTTACGAACCGGAAAGTCTGCCACGCACTCGCCCCGTCGAGCCGCGCTGCGCGATAGAGGATTGGTGGCACGTTTTGGAGCCCAGCTAGAAGGAGCAGCGCGATGAACGGGATCGACTTCCAGATGTCGGCGACCAGGAGCGAGTTCAATGCGAGCCGCGGATCGCCAAGCCAGACAACGTATTGGTTGATAATGCCGAGGTCGTGTAGGACGTAGTTCAAGATTCCGTAGTTGGCGTTGTAGATCCACTTCCATATCACCGCGTTCGCCACGGGGGCGAGGGCCCACGGGATGAGAAGGATCACCCGGAAGAACGCCGAGCGGCCCAACGGATGATTGAGGAGCATGGCCACCGCGAGGCCGAGGCTCACGACGACGATGACCTCAATCGCGGTGAAGTAGATCGAGTTGGAGAGAGCAGTCCCAAAGGCGGGATCCGAGGGGATGTTTAGGTAGTTGGCAAGCCCCACCCAGGTGCCCGAGAACTTGCCCCCGCCGGGCTCTACGTGCTGGAGCGAGAGGACGATCGAGCTGACGATCGGATAACCGAGCACGGCGAACATCACGACGAGCGCCGGGAGGATGAGCAAAATGCCCATCCTCCGCTGACGCCCGAGGTAGCCGCTGGCCCGAAGGCGGCCGAAGGGCCAAGTTGCGCCGTGCTGCCGACTCACGCCCAGATCTCCACCGCCTCCAGGATTGCTAAGTGCGACTCTTGACGATCGCGGTGACCTGGTCCGAGGCGTCCTTGATGGCCTGGGCCGCGGTACTGTCGCCCTTGAGCGCCTTCTGGATCTCAGTGCCCAGGGCCTGGGTTACTTGGTTGTAGTCTGGCGTCACGAAGCTATCGTATGGGTGCTGCGACTGCGCGAGCACCGTTTGCGCGTTCGTTGCCTTCGCTTGCACCTCGGGGTCGTTGAGAACCGATAGGCGGATCGGCAGCCAGCCCGTATCGATCGCTTGGCTCTTCTGGACTGCCGGGTCCAAGTAGAACTCGATGAGCTTCATCGCCAATTCCGGATTCTTCGACGCGGTGGTGATGGTCCACGCGTCGGTGCCGTCAATCGAAGCAGTGCCGTTCGGACCGGCAGGAAGCAGCGCGTCCCCGATCTTGCCGACGATCTTCGAAGTCGTGGGGTCCTGCGCGGGCATCCACGTGAACGGCCAGTTCATCATCATTGACGCCTTGCCCGCGGTGAAGACGTTTGTGGCGTCGTTGATGCCTACGTACGAGATCGAGCCGGGGTCGGTGCCAGCCGCCTGGAGATCCACCATGAGTTGGAGCGCATCGACGCCCGGCGTGTCGTTGAAGACAGGCATCCCGTCGGGGCCGTACATCTTGCCCCCCGCTTGCTGGAGATAGATCATCCAGTAAGAGGCGGTTCCGCCGATGCCCTCGGGCGCGCCGTAGTTGAGCACCCAACCGTACTGGCCTGGCTTCGTGAGCTCCTTCACATAGGTCTTGAGGTCGTCCCAGGTCTTGGGAGGCTCCGTAATTCCGGCCGCGGCGAAATGTTCGGTGTTATAGAAGAGCGTCATCAGGGAGAGCGTGAAGACGACGCCGTATGTCTTGCCATCCCATGTCGTGGTACTGAAGCTCGACGGCGGCAGATCAGCCTTCAGGTCGGCCGGGAGCATGTCGCTGATGGGCACGATGTCGCTGGCGAATTCCGGCACCCACCCGGACATATAGACCACGTCCCACGGTGGGTTTCCGGACGCAAATGCGGTCTGCATCTTGTCGTGCAGCTGCGGCCATGGCGGCGCCTCGTACACGACTTTGGCGCTGTTGTCGGTCTGCCACTTGTTGAACGCGGCGACGATTGTGTCACTGAACTTGGCTACGCCGGGCGGCGCCGGATCTGGTGCAGCTGGTGCAAGGACGTTGAGCGTAGTCAACGCACCCCCACCGCTTGCGCCCGGGCCTCCGCTGGAGGACGAAGAGCTGCATGCGGCCAGAAATGCTGGGAGCGCGCCGACGACCATTAGGCCCGCGCCAACGCCTGCGCTTCGCAACAGGAAGTTCCGCCTCGACATGCGGATCACATTCTCTTGCTCGCGAGGATCCAAGGTTCCTCCCTCCAGCGACTCCGGCACCCCAACTCGACCCTGGTGGGGGTGCCGAGTACCGGGCTGGTACGGCACTTCCAACGAAGACCATTCAACTCCGTTACCGATCCGACCCTCCAGCCGGCCCTCGACGGGCACGGCCCGGATCGGACCGACCCTATGCCATCGCCACCTCCTCCATTCGTGTGAGAACCTCGTCCAGGATCTCCTGCGTGTGCGCGGCCGACACGGAGAAGTCGGTGTGGAAGTAGACGCCGTTCTGGATGCAGCGGGCGAAGTACGCCCGATGTGGCTGAGGATCCAGGCGACGAATAGCCGCGTAGCTAATGACCGGGTCTCGCGTACCCACGTACACCGTGAACATCGCCCCGACCCACTGCACGCGAGCGGGCAGGGGTGATCGATCAAACATGGCCTGGAGGTCGCCGTAGAAGCGCGCCGCCCGCCCGAGGAGTTCCGGATAGAACGAGGGCTCGGAGAGGACGCCGAGCGTCGCCTGCGCTGCCGCCAGACCCATGATGTTGCCGGCGAACGTTCCGCCCTGGATCGCTCCGGCTGGGGGCGGCTTAAGCAGCGTGTTCATGACCTCTGTCCGACCCACGATCGCCGAGAGGGGCACGCCGCTGCTCAACGCCTTAGAGAGCGTCGTGATGTCTGGGACCACGCCGTACAGTGCCTGCGCGCCTCCCAGACCCATCTTGAAGCCCGAGAGGACCTCATCGAAGATCAGCACCGCCCCGGCCGCGTGGGTCATGTCCCGAACGGCGGCGAGATATCCCTCGACCGGGGTGATGCAACCATTGTTGAAGTCGATCGGCACCATGATTACAGCGGCAACCTGGTCCCTGTACTGCTTGAGGGCAGCTTCAAGGGCTGGCAGGTCGTTCCACGGGACGGGCGCGACCGTCTCGGCGACCCCGCGGGGGATGCCACCGGACGACAGGATTCGGCGGGAGACGCGGCCGCCCGGGTTCTCACCGTCGACGCAGTTGACGAGCGAGTTGACCATCGCGAAGTCGCTGCCGCCGTTGAAGTGGCCGTCGATCTTGACGACGATCTCCCGGCCGGTGTGCGCCCGGGCGAGACGCATGGCGGTTGCAACGGCTTCGCTACCCGACGCCACAAAACGGACCGCCTCCGCCGAAGGGATGATCTCCGTGAGCCTCCCAGCAACCTTCTCGCCGAGACCCGTCTCATAGCCGATGACGACCCCGCCGTCTAGGCTGTCGCGAACGGCCTGGACCACTGCCGGGTGCGCATGCCCAAGCACCGTGCTGCCGTGGGCCATGAACATGTCGAGGTAGGTCCGACCGTCGGTCGTCTCGAGTCGCGCGCCATGCGCGTTGCGGACCTCGAGGTGGCCCCCGACGAACGGGTTCACTCGGAATGCCGACGAAATCCCTCCGAGCAAGCTGGTGGTTGCGCGCTCGCCTACCGTGGTCGAGGACTCCATCGGGCTCTCCTTACATCCGGGTCCGATCCTGCCGAGCTGCGGTCCCGATTGGATCTCGCACACGACCGCTGAGTTTCACTATAGCAACTCTCTTGTTTCGATAGAGTAAACTTGACCCTCGGCCTTGGCAAGATGTGAACTCCCAGGGTCTTGCGATCGGGAAGAAGCCATGTCGATAGATGCGGAAGCGAAACGCATCCCCCAGCCGCAGCGACGCCGAGCACAGATCCTTGAAGCCGTGCTATCCCAGGAGTTCGTCACAGTCCAGGATCTGAGCGACAGGTTCGGCGTGTCGATAGTCACGGTTCGGAGCGACCTCGATGAACTGGCCGAGCGAGGCCAGTTGCGGCGTGTGCGCGGAGGCGCTCTGGCGGCCTTCAGGCTCGCGTCCGAGGTCTCATACGAGGCTCGGAGCGACGCGCAGGCGCAAGAGAAGGTGCTCATTGCGAGGGCCGCCGTCGGGCTCCTAGCCCATGGCGACACGGTCCTCCTCGACGTCGGTACAACCACCATGGCGATTGCCCGAGAGCTAGTCGCTCGGACCGACCTAAACGACCTCACGGTCGTCACGAACGGCCTGAACATTGCGATTGCGCTCGAGCCGGCGATCCCGCGCGTGAGGGTCGTGGTCACCGGCGGCACACTGAGACCGCTCCAGCACTCGCTGGTCGACCCGATGGCTGGTTTGATGTTGCATCGGCTCCGAGCCTCCATCGCGTTCGTGGCCGCAAATGGCATTCATACGGAGCACGGCATTTCGACGACCAACATGCCCGAGGCGGACATGAAGCAGCGGCTCCTTGCCGCCGCGCACCGACGCGTCGTTGTCGCCGACGCGTCGAAGTTCTCACAAGAGGCCCTCGTTCGGGTCTGTGACCTGAACGAGGTGGACCTGATCCTCACCGCCGGCGACGTTGAGCGGACCGTACTCGCGTCAGTTCGGGAACAGGTCGAGGTACGGGTCGCCGGGGCCGAAGCGTGATCGATGCCGCCCTGGCGGCGGGAGCGAAGCCGCCGACATCGAGCCTCGCCCTGAGTAAGCGCGGCCCAGATTCTACGGCTGGGCCGGGGTCGCCCGTGGTGGCAGGCGCGCGTTGACAGTCGAGCTCAGAGCACTCGCGATGCACCCTCACCTCGTGTTTGGGGGCGGTTGCCTCGGTCCGGAGATCGAGACCTGCCCCCGACCGTTTGCCCTCGTCACGCAAAGGGATCCGGCACGCCAGCTCCCCTCCGGGGTTCGTAGGGCAGCCGAGGTTGAGCTGCATGTCTACTCGCTGGCACGGGCCGACCTCGAGGCGCTCGTAGCGGGTTTGCCGGACGTCACGGCCATCGTTGGCTTCGGCGGCGGGGTGGTCATGGACGCCGCGAAGTTCATCGCCTGGCGTCGTCGGATTCCTCTAATACTTGCCCCGAGCGTCGTTAGCGTTGACGCATCCGTCACGAACACAATCGCCGTTCGTGACGACTCACGAGTACTTTACGAGGGCTTCGTTGTTGCGGACCGGGTCGTCGTGGACACCGATCTCATCCGCCGCGCGCCTGTAGCGCTCAATCGTGCCGGCGTAGGCGACCTCCTCTCGATCCACACTGCGCTGTGGGATTGGCAGCTGGGAGCCGCTCGGGGCAGGTCCGTGATGGTGACCAGCGCGGCCGCCCGAGCCGCCGAGATCCTCGAGGAGATCGAAGGACTAGCAGTCGAGATCGGGGACATCACACCCCGCGCCCTGGAGGCGGTCGTTCGCGCGTACGTGGAAGTGAACGCACTTTGTCTGGACGTTGGCCACAGCCAACCCGAGGAGGGATCAGAACACTACTTTGGGTACCGGCTCGAGGCGGTAACGGGTCGGTCGTTCGTGCACGGGCAGCTGATCGGGCTCGGCACAGTGCTCATGGCTGAGTTGCAGGGCAACAACCCGGCTCGGCCCAGGGGCATCCTGGAGCGGTGCCGCGTTGCCTGGCATCCTGAGGACCTCGGCGTCGCGCGCCCAGCTATCGCCGCGGCGCTCTCCGGCATTTCGGATTTCGTTCGGGAAGGCGGCTACGCGTATTCGATTCTCGACGTGGCGCCACTGGACGCATCGAGAATCGAGGCGCTTCTCAACTCGCTCGATTGATCTCAGGAGCAGAACCGACTGCACTGGCCGTGCTCTCGAGCGCTGTTCGCGAGCCTGACCTAGGTCTAGGCGAAATCTCGGCAATGGAGGATCGGGCGCCCCTTAGCTTCTCTTGACGGACTGCGTTGGTAAGTGCGTTTGCGACCAGCGCGGATGACGACCAGAGTCAGGTCGGAACGGGCCATCGTTCGGATCGTCCGTGGGATTCAGAACGTCGTCCGACCGACGCTTCTTGCCTCCGTCGTTCCAGACTCCGGCTGAGTGCTCAGTTAGACGGGCCTGTTTGACTCCGGATCAGACTCGGCCATAAGATCCTAAGGTCATCTGACGTCTGAGGACACGATGGTACGTGATCGACGCCCGCTGCCCTTGCAAGTCCGTGATGAGATTCTCGCGCATATCGAGCGCGAGAATCTCAAGGCGGGCGACCAACTGCCGAGCGAGTCGGAGCTCGCGTCTCTATTTGACGTTGGGCGCACGAGCATCCGCGAGGCCCTCAAGCTGCTCGAGCAAGACGGATCGATATCTGTGCGCCACGGGCTAGGGCGTTTCGTGTCGTCTCTGCCGACGATGGAACGACCGATCACCCGGCTCGAGAGCGTGACCGAGATGATGCGCACCCTCGGCTACACGGTTACCAACCGGGTGCTAAGCGTCGCGATCGGTCCGGCCACCGAGGAGGAAGCGACGGCCCTCGGTCTTCCCATTGCGGCGGAGGTGGTCCGCTTACAACGCATCCGGCTCCAGGGGGATACGCCCCTGATCTACTCGATCGACGTCTTCCCGAGCGACCTCGTCGGCGGCGCGGCTGACGCGATTGACTGGTCAGGGCCCTTACTCGACCGGCTCGAGGCCCAGGGGCATCGCGTGGCCTCGGCAGCCGCCCAGATTCGCGTGGCTCGGCTCCCGACGGCCATTGCGCGCCGAATGGGCGTCGCTCGGGAGCTATGGCTGCTGCTGGTGCACCGGAACTTCGATGACGCCGGGAAGGCCCTCATCTACTCCCACGACTACTACCGCGGAGACAGGTTCACCTTCAACGTCCTGCGCCGACGCGCGGATTGAGTGCTGAGGAGACGCCGATGCCCACGACGACCAACAGCGCCGACATCCCTGCCGAAGACCTCGTTCGTCAGCACGCGGCGATTGCAGCGGAACTTAGGGATGCGTTCGAGGCGGTCCTTCCCGTCGGCAAGTACACCCTCGGTTCGCAGCTGCGGTCATTTGAGGCGGAGTTCGCCGCATACTGCGAAACGACTCACGGGATCGGCATCAGCAGCGGTACGGCGGCGCTCCATCTTGGCCTGCTCGCACTCGGCGTCGGGCCCGGCGATGAGGTCATCACCGTTCCGAACACGTACGTAGCGACGGTGTTCGCAATTACCTATACGGGCGCCCTTCCAGTCTTCGTGGACGTCGACCCCGGAACGGCGAATATGGATCCAGCCCAGGTCGGCGCGGCCGTGACACCGCGAACAAAGGCCATCCTGCCAGTTCACATGTATGGACAGGCCATCGACGTCGACGCCATCCGCGCAGCCGCGCCTGGCGTTCCGATCCTCGAGGACGCCGCCCACGGCCACGGCGCCACGTATCGCGGCCGCAAGGTAGGAAGCCTCGGTGAGATCGCCGCCTTCTCCTTCTACCCGAGCAAGGTGCTGGGCGCCCTCGGTGACGGCGGCGCGATAACGACAAGCGATGAGAGCCTCGCCTCCCAGGTGCGACAGCTGCGCTACATGGGACAGAAGGCGGTGAAGCACGAGCATCTCGCCCTCGGATACCAGGAGCGCCTGGATGAGATGCAAGCCGCCTTTCTGCGCGTGAAGCTGCGCCACCTTGAGGAGCAGATTGCCGGACGGCGGCGAGTCGCAGCCCGATACGACGAGATGCTCATCGGCACCCCGCTGGCCCTTCCGCCGCGGGACGTAGTAGGCCGACACGTCTACTACATGTACTCGGTTCTGGCGCCACGCCGCGATGAGCTGGCCGCGTTTCTGACCGAGCGAGGCACTCGCACACAGATGATCTATCCGCGCCTCGTGCCCGATCAGGAGGCGTACCGCAATCTGCCGTGGCGTGCCGTGGGCGTCCTACCAGTCGCGCGCTCGCTGGTGCCGCAGATTCTTGATCTGCCGATGTTCGCTGAGCTGACCGACGACGAGATCGGTCGTGTTGCCAGTCAGGTCAGCGCCTTCTACGCTCAGCGATAGGCCATGCGCCTCGTCGTCCTCGGTGGCAGCGCGAGTTCAACGCCCGAGCTACTGGACGCCATGGCGACGTGGCCGCAAGCGCCAGTGCGACGGCCCAACATAACGCTAGTGTTGGTTGGCAGGGACGCGAAGAAGTTGGAACTCGTGGCCAGGGCGTGTCGTCTCCGATCGGTCGGACCTGGCGCACCTGTGCGCGTGCAAACCGAGACGGATCGCCGTCGGGCCCTCGAGGATGCGGACGTGATCCTCAACCAAGTCCGCATCGGCGGCCTGGCGGCTCGCGCGTTTGACGAGTCGTTTCCATGGGAGTTCGGCCTCCCCGGCGAAGAGACCATGGGGCCAGGCGGTTTCGCCAACGCCCTCCGGACCATCCCAGCCCTGAGTGAGACCTGGGACGACGTGTCATCCATCGCGCCGACGGCTCTGGTCGTAAACCTCACGAACCCGGCGGGACTCGTCCAGCAAACGGCGACGGCGGGGTGGCCGCTGCGCGTCGTTTCGGTCTGCGATTCCCCCTCGACCTTCCTCAGCACCATTGCGACCCGCCTGGAGCGCCCCCTAGTTGCGGTCCAACGGCGTTACGTTGGCTTGAACCATCTCGGTTGGTACATACCCGAGTCCTCCGACGAGTTCGCACGGCTCCTAGATCTCGCCGCAGGTATCGACCCCGAGCAGGTCCGTATGCTGGAGGCGCTACCGGCGCCGTATGTCCGCTACTACGTGAACCCGGACCGGATCCTCGAACGCCAGCGAGGCGCAGAGACCCGAGCGGGCGTGCTCCAACGTCTCGAAGCTCAACTGCTTGCAGGCTTCGCAGAGCCCACAGTCGGCGAGGTGCCACGCCGGGGCGCGGTTTGGTACCGGCTCGCCGTTGTCCCGCTGATTGACGCCTGGATTCACGGCTCGGACGTCCCCGTCTTCGCGGGCACGCGAAACGATGGGCGCGTCTCCGGATTACCGGACTCGACTGTCATCGAGGTTCCCCATGTGGCGCCTCGACCGGGAGTGCTCGTGCCCCTCGACCCGCCCCAGCCACATGGCATCGCTGCCGCCCTGCTCCAGCATCATGCGATCTACGAAGCACTGACGGCCGCCGCTGTGCTTCTGGGCGCAACCGCCAGGGACCGCCTTCGCGCCCTCTTTGCGAACCCGATGGTGCACAGTTCGGACCAGGCTCGACGCCTCCTCGAGAGGATCGAGGAGGGGCCGCCGAGCATGCCATGACACGGCTCGTAGGAGCGGTGGACATCGGTGCGAGCAAGACACTCGTCGCCGTGCGGGCGCTTCCAATCGCCGAATGGCCGGTAGGCGTGAAGGTAGTCCGCTTCGCCACGCCGCGGAGCCCCTCGGAGTGCACCGATCGGATTTCGGAGGCCCTAACCGCGCTGGCAAACGACGCGTCGGGCGAGCTCGTCGCCGTAGGATGCGGAACCCCGGGTCCCCTAAACCGCGACCTGGGGCTGGTACTCCATTCGCCCAACCAAGGGTGGCATGACGTGTCGATCGGCCCGAGGATTGCCGAGATGCTTGAGGTCCCCGTCCTCATTGACGACGATGGGCGGGCCGGCGCGCTCGGCGAGGCCCGGTTGGGAGCGGCCGCAGGCGCTGACCCCATGGTGTACATCACGGTCGGCACGGGCATCGGGTCGGGGGTAGTTGTCGGCGGTCATCTCGTCCATGGCTCGCACGGCGTGGCTGGCGAGGTCGGGCATCTAGTGGTCCATCCGCGAGGTCCTCGGTGCTCTTGCGGGAACCGTGGATGCGTCGAGGTATACGCCGGCGGCGACGGGCTCGAGCGACGGGCTCTTGCGACGTGGCGCGGGACCCGACGGCCAGACGGAATCCCAGCGCCGCGGACCGCCACCGAGGTCTTTGCCGCGGCCCGACATGGAGACCCGCGCGCCCGGCGGTTGGTCGGCGAGGCCGTTCACGCGTTGGCTTTCGCGATCGCGGCGGTTTCAGCGACCATCGACCCGATGGTCATCGTGATTGGCGGATCCCTCGGGCTCGCCCAGCGCGGCGTTGTGAATCGGGCCGTCCGCGCCGCTCGGCTCCTGTGCATCAACGAGGGGGGCGTGGGCCCCCGCGCCGTTCCCGCATCGCTTGGCGGCGAGAGTGTTCTCGCCGGGGCCGCCCTGCTCGGGCAGGACGCCGCCGGCACGTTGCGCTAGCTTGGCATCGCCGCGCGAGCGGGATGGTCCCTGCCAAACCTCTACTCGGCGCCGAACCACGTCGAAGACGACGCTGTCGCCGCGATGATAGTCACGAGCGTGGGTGACGACGCGGCCGGTCTCCGCCATGCAGGTCTGGGTCATAAGGAGCCACGGCGTGTTGGATCTAGCCCGAGCCGCCAGGCTCGTTGTCTTCGGAGCCGAAAACAAGTCAGCCTCGGTTCCGGCGCCCCAGATCTCCCCGGAGCCGTGGCTCCTGCCCTCACCGTGCCGCGACAAGGACGAGAAGGGAAGCCCGGCATTCTGCTGCGTCTTCAGACATTGGAGTCGGAGGTTCTATCGGATTTGAACCCGCCACTCCCAAGTGCCGGATCGTGGTGTCGGAATGGGTCGCAGATGGCAGCGCCGGCGTTCGGCAGGGCCGTGCTAGCCTTCGAACATGGAGCTGCTCCGCCGGACGGTCGGCCCGATCGGGACTAACGTCTACGTCCTCGCTGACTCGGGCACGCACGAGGCCATCGCGATCGACACGGCGATTCCCTCC
>Ga0182027_10006675_pt1 | contig 17205 bp, 17 predicted proteins | sample 712E1DmetaG_FD_121300 | JGI IMG/M metagenome (GOLD analysis project Ga0182027, IMG submission 121300) | Permafrost microbial communities from Stordalen Mire, Sweden - 712E1D metaG (Illumina Assembly) | ecosystem: Environmental > Terrestrial > Soil > Wetlands > Permafrost | place: Sweden... | reverse complement strand
GACCCGCAAATGAAAAGAATTTTCTTTCTCATCAGACTGCCATTTCAACGGGCCGTTCCAGAGGACGGCGCATTTTGCTTTTTGCGGCCAGTTCGCTTGGGTAAAGCTTCTTCACGCCGTCGCCCATGGCTTTTTCAACGCACCGGATGTTGCGTACAAGAATTTCCATACCGTGCATTTCCACTGACGCCGCCTGGTCGGTTCCCCACATGGTCCGTTCAAGCGTGCAATGACGTTCAACGAACTGCGCGCCCATTGCAACGGCCGCGACGGTTGTGGGCAGGCCGACCTCATGACCTGAATACCCGACGATTGCCCGGGGATACCTGTCTTGAAGCACAGGGATCATCCGAAGATTCAACTCTTCATCGCTGCACGGATACGCGGACGTCGTATGAGCAATGAGCAGACCTTCTTCGCCGACAAGTCCCACGGCGCGGTCGATTTCTTCCATTGTCGACATGCCGGTGGAAATCATCACCGGCGTACCGGTGTGTTTCATGCTGGCCAGAAGCTGCGCATCAGTCAGGGCCGCAGATGATATCTTGTAAAGGGGAATGTCGAACTGCTTCATGAATTCGACGGAAGGGACGTCCCAACATGAAGCGAACCACAATATGTTCTGATCTTTACAGTAGCGATCTATCTCAGCATAATGATCGAAACCAAATTCAACTTTTCGGCGGTACTCCAGGTACGAAATGCGGCCCCACGGCGTGTCTCGCTCGATATTTTGTTGATGTGCCGGCACGCATATTTCTGGTGTTCGCTTTTGGAACTTCACCGCAGTACATCCCGCCCTTACGGCTCCGTCGATCATCTTTTTCGCCAGGTCAATTGAACCGTTGTGGTTTATTCCAATCTCGGCGATGACAAAAACCGGTGATCCGGAGCCAATCCAGTGATTGCCGACCCTAGTCCGATTCGAGCTGTCCATTGTCATGCGCCCTTCCTTGATGTGTTGAAACATGTTCCCCGTGCGCGTTCCAGTCAGTTGAGCGAATCCGTGCTGAAAGAAAGATCCGCGTAATAGGCCTCGGCCGACGAACGGGTATTGTCTGAATCGGTCATGATGGAAACGCCTTGGATGCCGGAATATCGATCGTCGAAACATCGCCGTATATCTTTACCAAAGTCAACTTTCTCGGAAATCCACTTTCCGGTGCGAGATCCGCCGGACTCCAACACGATCACTCTGTCGTATGCGCCAGGCCCGTCACGTACGACGCTGCCGACCGGAAGCGTTGAACTCCAAACATATTTGAGCGCGTTAAAGGCAAATCCGCGTTTCAGGCCGATTATGATTCCTGCGGCAGAATCGTTTTTCTTTTTGACGTCCTCGCGTCCGCCGGACGGAAGAACAATAACCTTCCACGCCCAGTGCAGTATTGGATAATTGCCAAGCGGAACAGAAATTTTCTTCCCGAGGCAGATATTGCCGCCACTCGTGAAGGCGTGCAGGACTGTGCGGGATCCCTCTCTCGACACGTCAAACATTTGCGCGTTGCCCATGATGATTTCCCAGGCATTTTGTCTAATTGCCGGATTGTTAATTGCGATGACGAAAGAGTCGAGTCCCATAGTTCCGGCAAAGGTCACACGGTGAAGCACGAGAATAGGAATCCAGAAAGCTATCGTGAATGAAGCCCATTTGCACAAAAGGGTAAATCCTGACTTTGAAAGAATTTCGCAAGCTCATGCCTTTGCACTGTCCATCTAAAAATTGCATTGATAAGCAAGGCTATTGTTGCGATTGTGTTAGATTTATGTAAAGAGGTGTGTGTGCGGTGCACGAGCGCGGACGATCAGTTCCGTTCGTTGCTGGCAAGTTCACATACAAATATTGAACTAAGATTCGGCTCTAACAATTTCCTAACAATCACGTTCTATATTATTCGCGAAACAAATAGAACAAATGTGGATCGGCAAAAAAATGGAGGAAGAATTGAAACAAAAAGTTGTGGCCGTCAATAATGCGTGACAATCACATCGTACCTTTGCTCGTTATCCTGGCGGCCATGGTTTTTCCGATTCATGCCGATGCATCGAAGCGGGTATTGTTCGTCATCGACATGCAGACCAACCTTCTCAAGCATGGCAAGGGCGGCCTGCACGTCGATTCATTGCAAACCGGATCGCTGATCAAAAATGTTAATCGAACGATTCAAGATGCGAAATCACTCGGCATCCCCGTCTTTTATATTTTGAATGAATGGAAGAATCCTTTTCTGAATTATTTCACCCACAACATTTGCAAGAAGGGGGCTCCCGGCGCCGGATTGGATGCGCGGGTCGATGTCGTGGACTCGTTATTCTTTGAGAAATCCAAGGGGAATTCCTTCACCAACAACCAATTGTCGGCCTATGTCAAACGAAAATCAGTCACAACGATTTACATTGCGGGGATCATGGCCGAAGGATGCGTCGGAGCTACAACGTCTTCCGGACTCAAGAAGGGAATTGACATACGGCTGATCGTTCCCGCGATCGGTTCGTCTTCCCGGGAAAAACTGGATAAATCCCTGGAAAGAATGAAGCGTCAAGGAGCCAAGACAATTCAGAAGATTGAGGAATGACAATAAGATATTGAACCCCTTCAAGGAGGTCCTAATGCAAAATACGGCCGAAAAAAATGTCCCCGCGTCTTTCCCGTACGCAAAACTTTCAATTTCCTGTCCTCCTGCCTCCGACCGACTGACCGCGTTCTTCAGGATATTCACGGCTTTGCCGATCATAATTATTCTTGTCTTGCTTTCCGGAGCTCCCTCAAAGGGCGCTCATTGGGCTGCTCCTGGATTGCTGTTTCTGCCCACGCTGTTTGTGATTCTGTTCAGGAAAAAGTATCCGAAGTGGTGGTTTGACTGGAATTATGCTTTGACAAAATTGTCGCTCAGGGTCATGGCATACCTGCTGCTGCTGCGCGATGAATATCCAGCGATTGAAGAAAACCAATCCGTCAACGTCGAACTCACGTATCCCGATGCTGCAAAAGACTTGTCCAGGGGAATGCCTCTCGTAAAGTGGTCCCTTGCGATTCCTCACATCCTGATCCTGGCATTTCTGTTTGCCGCAGTAGTCGTTGTGACCGTTGGAGCGTGGTTTGCGATTCTTTTTACCGGCAAGTACCCGGCCGGTATCCATGAATTCGTCGTTGGGGTTGCACGATGGTGTTTGCGGGTCAATGCATACGCTTTTTTGCTCATTACCGATGAATACCCGCCGTTCAGATTGTCGGAGTAGAAAAGTAGGGAACTGGTCACCAATGAAAAAAGCAAAGCTATACGATAGATATCCGCTTTCAAGTATTCTGACTTACAATGGGATTACAGTTCTGCATTTTCTGGTTGGCGGCGTTGTACTCTTTTCCACGGTTCGTTTTTTCGGGGTTTGGGGAGGTGTCTTAGGGTTGAGTTATGCTTCATTTTCCTTTATCGAAATGTACGTCATGATGCCTCTGCAGGTTTGCCGGAACTGCGTCTACGTTAGGCTCGAAAATGGTATGTGCATTTCAGGTTTGAATGTCATCGCTCGGAAAGTTGAGAAGAAAGGCGACGCCTCTGATTTTCCCAAGAGAGCCCAGGGCCTGTTCTGTCCGAACAATCTTTACATTTTGTCTTTGGTTTTTCCAATACTTGCAGGCATTCCGATCCTGGTTCTCAATTATTCCAACAGTCTTCTATGTCTTGAAATCCTTCTTTTCATGCTGCTGGCGGCAAGGTTTTTGTATGTAATTCCGCAACTGGTATGTGTCCATTGCCGTTCGAAATTTGTCTGCCCGCAGGCAGGCCAAATGGGAGTAAGGGAAAAATAGCGAAATCGACACACGTGCCTTAGGGAGGAATCGTATGAACAATGAATCACCCTGGAATCTAGGAATTGTTTGAAAAATATTTAGGCGAGTAGAAGGTCTGGGAATTCACAAATGACGGAAAAAGAGAAAAGTCCGGAGACCGAGAGAAAGGGCATTAGTGAGCCTCTGCGATCACTGCGGCATCTTCGCGCCGATCTTCTGACTCTCAACAAGAGCTTCGCGCCCGTTGTGTCCGCGCTGCACCCTTCCCACCGGGACAGCGCTAGAAATCTACTTGGATACCTCGCTCTCAGACGGCATGACATCCGCGAAATACAGGAAGGTCTAGCAAATTTGGGATTGTCATCGCTGGGCAGGGCCGAGGCACACATCCTTGCAACGTTGAATTCGGTGATACGCGTTGTATGCTGCCTCGCCGACCGGCCCTGGAAAACTCATCCGTCAATGCAAACGCAGATCACCCGTGAGCGGGGCAGGAGCATTATACGTGAACACACGGAGGCCCTTTTGGGGCCTCCGCCGAAAGGCCGGTCGGTCCGCATCATGGTGACTATGCCCGCCGAAGCCGCAACCGATTACAAGCTTGTAAAGAGCCTGTTCATGCAGGGAATGAATTGCATGCGCATCAACTGTGCACATGACGATCCGGCGCATTGGGAAAAAATGATAGAGAATTGTCGCCGGGCCGAGCGGGAAACTCGCAAAACCTGCAAGATTCTCATGGATCTGGCCGGTCCAAAGCTTCGCACGGGGCCGCTTTCATCAGGGCCGAAGGTTGTGAAATGGCGTCCTAAACGTGACGCGCTTGGAAATGTAATTTCCCCGGCACGGATTTGGCTTCGGGCCATGGGCGGTGCGGAGGCCGAACTTGCTGGTCTTGATGCCGTCCTGGCCGTTTCTCCTGCCTGGCTTTCCCGCGTGAGAAAGGGCGACGCAATTGTCTTTGCCGATTCAAGGAATGCCGACCGCGAAATGAGGGCGATAGTAGGTACCCCAGAGGGATGGATGTGTGAAAGTCAATTAACGGCCTACGTGACTGAACAAGTCGTATTTGCCATTAAACGGTCCGCAAAAACCGCTGAAGATTGGACGCAGGTGCGCCTGGAAAACGTGCCGGAAAACATCGAGCCTCTGTTGTTGCGATGTGGCGATACGCTCATCTTGACCCGGGACAGCATCCCCGGAAGGCCCGCACTGACCGACAAACGGGGGCACATCATGTCACCGGCAACCATCGGCTGCACACTTCCCGAAGTGTTCTCAAGCGCAAAAGTGGGCCACCGGATATGGTTCGACGACGGCAAGATCGGCGGGATCATCAAGAAATGTTATGGCGACCGGCTGTTCGTCGAAATAACCTATGCCCGGGACAAAGGCGAGCGCCTAAGGAATGAAAAAGGAATCAACCTGCCCGACACCGCGCTCCGCACCTCAGCGTTGTCGGGAAAAGATATTGCGGACCTTGCCTTTGCGGTGCGACACGCCGATCTTGTGGGAATGTCGTTTGTCCAGAGAATATCTGATGTCATGCTCTTGCAGGAACACCTCGCCGCGCACTCAGGCAGGAAAATCGGGATTCTTTTAAAAATCGAGACCCAGCTCGGGTTCAGACTCCTGCCCGACCTGCTGCTGACCGCCATGCGCAGCGAAAAAGTGGGCGTGATGATCGCGCGCGGAGACCTGGCGGTCGAGTGCGGCTGGGAGCGGCTTGCAGAAGTGCAGGAAGAAATTCTGTGGATATGCGAAGCAGCGCATGTTCCGGTCGTATGGGCTACGCAGGTGCTTGAGACCGTGGCAAAGGACGGTCGCCCTTCCCGCGCCGAAATCACCGATGCTGCCATGGGACAGCGCGCGGAATGCGTCATGCTCAACAAGGGCCCGCATATTCTTGACGCGATTCGGATCCTTGACAACATTCTTCACCGCATGCAGGGCCACCAGCGGAAGAAGCGCACGTTGCTTCGCCGGCTGTCCTTCTGGTGGAGCCCCAAGCGACACCTGAAAACGCTTCAGTCCATTCAAGGAGGGTGAGCGGCTTGCAAAGATCTAACCGCGATCTCATCAAATTCAAGCCTTGATAATCCATTTTACAGTGGTCCTATTTTCCGCCATTCAAGTCCATTGATATTTGATATTAATAAGAACGCCTGAACGTTCGTTACGAAAATAAAGAATCTTTATGGGCATGCGTAAGATCCTTGTCGTTGAAGACGATCCCGTAATCAGCGAGCTCATCGGGATTACGCTCGAGTCACCCGAGTACGAAATTGACTTTGCCGACAACGGCATTGACGCTCTGGCCGCTCTTGCAAGAAGGTCCCCAGACCTCGTGTTGCTCGACATCATGATACCCCCGCCTGACGGATGGAAAATCTACAAGGTCATTCGGTCCAGTTTGGAATATGCCCGTACAAAGGTCATAGTTCTTACTGCTCTCGGTTTTAGTCCGGAATTCCTTGCCTCGAAAAACATGGCGCCGACCGATTTGTTCATGAGAAAGCCATTTGAACTTGACGAACTGACGGTAAATGTCGCGAATATGCTCTCAGCCGTACCGCTGTGATCATTTTCTCAAATCTGCAAACGAATTTGAAAAAGGTTGGCGCTTCCTATGGAATGTGAAGATTCTTCGGTCCTTTTGTCTTGGAATGATAATTGCGTTTGCTCTACCACTATCCAGAAACCAAAACTGAAATGTGGGGACTTATATGATAGTCATAACCGGAGCAAGCGGAAAGACAGGATCAAAAGTTGCAGAAATACTCCTAGAGAAGAGCGTGAAGGTGCGAGTCATCGGCAGGTACCATGATCACCTCAAATCGCTCGGTGAAAAAGGGGCGGAAGTCATGACCGGCGACCAGGCAGATCCAGAGTTTCTCAGTAGAGCTTTTAGCGGAGCAAAAGCTGCATATTTGCTTGTGCCGTCCATTCATGGCCAGCAGGACTCGAAAGAATATTACGGTTCGATGGGCGAGGCCGCCGTTTCGGCAATCAAAAAGGCAAAGGTGAAAAAGGTGGTCTTCCTATCCAGCCTCAAGTTGGGAACCGGAACATTGACCGGGTCAGCCGAAGGTCTTCATATCGTGGAGCGCAAACTTGATGCCCTTCGAAAAGTCGATGTGGTGGTCCTGAGAGCAGGTCTTCTGTTCGAGCACCTTCTCAAGTATATCAGTCTGATCAATGATTTCAAGCTCAATGCAAACGAAACGATTGCCAGCGCGCCTCTTCAAATTATTACGGCCCGCGAAATTGGTGAGAAAGCTGCAAGTTTCCTTGAGAACCCGGTATTCAAAGGCCATTCGATACTAAATTTGTCAGGGCAAAAGTGGTTCTTCTATCCTCGGCTAAGCCCGAACATAAGGAGGGAATCTACTTCGCGGCCTAACTCTTTGGGCTTGAGCAAGGAGCCGTCTCTTAACCTGGAACCAGTCGGTGATACTTTGCCAAAATCGAATCAGTTGGTGAGCCGTGATCCTCGGATCAGTAACTCATTGGCTTTCATCTCCTAGATGACGGTATTGACCCTCTTCATGGGGTTGAAAGCTAAATTTGGGTTTGCTTGAACCTGGCGGCTTTTTGAACAAGCGATAAAACGGATATCAGGAGTCCGTTTTGGTCAAGGGTGCCCGAGTTGTACCAGGTGCATTTTATGATCTCCCCGGACTTTGTGCGGTTGCGTAACGACGAAACAACCGCGGCCTGTTTACCTTGCGCCAGTCTTGCCATGGATTTGTTGACAATTGGGTAGTCGTTGTCAAGAATGATGTTGAGCTTATCGATGCGCTTACCGATGATTTCCTCTTTCTTCCAGCCGAAGATTCGTTCCGCCCCGCTGTACCATTTTGTAACGATAAGATCGCCGTTCCACTCGAAAATTGCCAATGGAGAGTTATCGAAATAGAACTTCAACCCTGGTTCAGCCCCGCGACGGGAGTCAATGGCAGGTCCTTTTTGCGGTTCTTTGAGAAAACCGACGGCGACATCCCGGCCATAAAAGTTTACATGACCCGCATTAAGGATTGGGTCTATTGAAAAATCGTAGATACAATCGCCGCATTCGATGAATTCAATCCGCTGCTCGTGATCCTTGAAAATCTCGGCAACTTTTTTCCTCCATGAACAAGGAACTTTGCCGCCCGTCTTGCATCCCAAATAGTGCAGAAGCGGCTTGCTGGCCTTGTTGGCATACAGGACAATGCCGTTCTTGCTTATTCGAAAAATCGGGCCGGGACGTTCACCCGGTAGTGGGGAGAGAACCTTGGTTGAGGATTTTAATTTTGATCTCTCGACCATTATCTCTTTGCGTTGAGCATGTTCTGAAGCTTTGAACTGAAATCTGGTGCTCATGACGACCTAACTTCTTTGGTGGTTGGATAGGGAATCAGGAAAATCTGATCAGCATTGAGGTCTTATGAAAACAGCAACAAGAATGCCAGACTAGGGTTCAACTTTTGCTTCATCTATTTTTGAACTAACGTTATCATGCAATCAGTGATCTGAAAAGGATTGAATTCATCTTATGAAAAACAGAGCTGTAACCAAAAACACAAAACTCCCGGCGATCGTGATAGAGCGCGAGCTTAAAACAGCTATGGAAAGATCCGCAAAATCCCAGGGCCTGCGCCTTGAGGATGCCAGGCGTAGAGCCTACGAACAATATGTGGACCGAGTGATACATATATGATATGCTCGTTCGCAGCATTATTGATCCAAAACGGCAATGAAGGGGTCTTGTTCTCCGTAATACAAGTACGGCCGCTACAAGGCTCGTTAACTGGAGGTAGTTATGATTACGAAGAAGAAGCCGACGAGGAAGGCAGTACCAAAACGAATACCTTCGCTAAAGAAGAAATTCGGAAGCAAGAGTTGAACCGGACCGCTCCGGTTCCGGTTTCGAAACAAGCCCCGGTCATACCGACCGGGGCTTGTTTTTTTCCGGCCCTTATCGTTTTCTCATCGAATTCTCATTCTCCACGAGAATCTGTCGGCTATTTTCCTATTCATGAGAACGGTCTCCTTCTTCCAGTGCGAAATAGAAGCCCGGGTCGCTCGTCATTCTCTTGCGGCGGATGATCGCATTCGGGCGGTTACCTCAGGTTGTATCGATTTTCTGGCCCAAACGCTGCCGCAGCTCGTGCTTTCGCAATTGGTCAATATCTCAGCCAAGCTTCTCCATGCGGACCGGAAGCGTCTGATTCTCGGTGCAGCAGATTTGTGCGAGCCGGTGACCGGAGGAAGCGTCAGAGATAGTTCTGCGCTTGTGTTCGACGGCTTGCCCAATGCGCCTCCCGCCGTGCCGCTTTCGACCGACGTATCCTTTGCAGCCTCCTGATGAGACGCTGGCGACGGCACTCTACGAGCGCATGGATTGCAAGGACAATGGCTGGCCGCGCACCCGGGCAGCTCGTTATCCAAATAACCGACCGGTGTAACGCGCGTTGTCCCCAATGCGGTATGCGATCCAGCGAGCCATTTTCACGCACGTCACTATCAGAAGACAATATCAAGAAACTCATCGACGATGCGGCCTTGCGTAAAATTTCAATCATTTCATTCACCGGCGGCGAACCGCTCCTGAGCCTCTCACTCCTGGTCAGACTCATCAACTATGCATCGGGCGCGGGAATCCGTTATATCCGCACCGGCACCAACGGCTTCATGTTCGGCAACCCCGAAGAAAACGGTTTTAACCAACGTGTCAACGACGTGGTGAATGCTCTTGCACCGACGAAGCTGCGGAATTTCTGGATCAGCATCGATTCCTGCGAGCCGTTGACGCATGAGCAGATGCGGGGGTTTCCCGGCGTTATCAGCGGAATCCGGCGGGCGCTGCCCGTGTTTCATGCAGCGGGACTGTATCCGGCGGCCAATATCGGGATCAACAGAAACATGGCCGGCACAGGATTCTTCGACTGCGCAGGAATTGAGGAAATACAAACGGAACAGGTCGCAGTCGCGGCTGGGAAGATCCTATCTTTTGTGAAGGATCTCGGGTTCACCATGGTGAATATGTGCTATCCCATGAGTATCGAGGAACCTCAGACGCCGACGCGGATCTCATCCGCGGTCTATGCCGCGACATCGCGCGACTCGATCGTTCATTTCAGCTCCGTGGAAAAAAGCGCCCTGTTTGCCGGATTGTCCGAAGCGATTGCCACGCACCGCAGCGGGCTTCGCATCTTTACGCCCAGGGCATCGCTCCATGCTCTTCGACAGGGGCTTGCCCAGCCGAACCGTCGTACGTATCCCTGCCGCGGCGGCAGTGATTTCTTCTTTGCATCATCGAACGGAAACGTATATCCGTGCGGCTACCGCGGGAATGAACCGCTCGGCGAATCGTGGGGGAAAGACCAGGCTGAGCCTTGGTGTTACAAATGCGAATGGGAATGCTTTCGCGATCCGTCAGAGCTCTTTGGCCCGATTGCAGACCTCGTGAGCGCCCCTTGGCGGCTGGCGCACCGCTGCCTGAAGGACCCGGCCTTCCTGAACCTATGGATCGATGATATGCGGTATTTTGCCGCATGCGGGTTTCACAACAGCCGGACGGCGCCAAATTACGCTGCACTCGCCAAATTCTAGACCGCAAAGGCCTTGTCGTGCGTCGGCCTGATGTCGGCGACAGGGTTGACCGGAGACGGATATTTGCCGTAAGAGTCCCGGCGGCCGGAGAACAAAATTCCAAGAGCCTTGTCCCATGAGTATTCGGTTTTCACGTGTTCGACCGCCGCGGCTTTCATCTCGGCGTACAGCGACGGTAAATCGGCTTTCATGCGCATAAGGCCTTCGATCTTGTCAACCCAGTCCGCCGCGTTGTTAACTGATGCGATAAATCCGGTTGTGTTGCTTCGTATTATTTCGCGGGGCCCCCCGAATTCCGAGACAATGGCCGGCAATCCGCACGCCTGCGCCTCAAGCACCACCATGCCGAACGTGTCAGTGATGCTGGGAAAAACAAAGCAGTCCGCGGCACTGTACAGGTCGGGAAGGTCGCTTCTGTCCAGCCTTCCGGTAAAAAACGCGCGGGGGTGTTTCTTCATGGACGTGCAGAATTCCGCGAAATCAGGTCCGTTGCCTGCGAACACGATGTTCATGGTCGGGTCCCGGGCGACCAGGCGCTGGTACACGGCCGCCAGAAACTCCAGGTTCTTTTCTTTGGATATCCGGCCCGCGTACAGGAGAACCGGGCCGTCCTTGATGCGGCACCGCTCCCGAAGCCAGGCGCGGCCGTTGGGTCGTGGAAAGAATACGTGAGTGTCAATGCCGCGCGGAAAACGCGTCATCCGGACGGCGGGAATGCCCCGCTTGGCAAGCATCCCGATGTATTCCTTGGTCGGCACCGCAACATTGTTTACCGAAGAGAAGAACCAGTCCAGGTACGTTTCCGTGAGCCGGGCCACCGAATCGTCGCCGGTTATCTGGTGCGCCTGCCGCGTGAAATCCGTGTGGTACACGCCCGTACAAGGAATGTGGAGCAATTTTGCGGCAAGCAGCCCAATCAGGCCGACAGGACCGGGGGTGGAAATGAAAATCTCATCCGGTTCGCTGGAATAAATGAGGGACAGAGAGGCAAGCACGGAGGGAACGCGCAGCGTGAGGGTTGAAAAGTACGACGGCGAATAGGTATGAATGCAGGGCAGGTCAATGAGCGGCTGTGGAAGATCTCCGCCCTTTTCGTCCTCAAGCAGGGACGTGACAAGCGTGCACGGTATGCCTTTTTCCCGCGCCTGCGCCGACAGCTCGCGCAGTGTTTCCGAAACCCCGTTGAGGTCCATGAGTGTGTCGGTGAACCACAGCACGTGTTTGGGCTTCCGCCTTGATGCGTCGATATATGAATCCGCCAGTCCGTCTGCGATCGGCCGGGACGCGTTGAGCACGCTCACCGTTGTAAAGAACGGCAGCGAGAGGAATACCCCGGGAATGGAACCCACCACGCGGTTGATAAATCCGATGATGTCGCCGTGCGCAAGGCTTTCCTCGGCCTCGCCAAAGAAATAGCGTACGAATTCGTCTGACGCTTCGGTTACCTTGCGCGAAAGGATCGCAAGTTTCGCTTCCGTGGGCTGGGCGTCGCCGGATAGGAACAGTTCCATTGTTTCGACGAAGATGCGGTACACGGCGTCCAGGCCGCGCTTCTTTGATTTCTTGATCCGGTTGAACGCGACGCGCGATTTCAGATCCAGCGGTTTATTATCGAACAGGAGTCCGGAAAACGCCTGGAAAAACGGGGACGTCGGTTTGTTCCTGGTTTTGGAAAAATCGTATGCGATTTTGTAAACAGCAAAGGCAAGGCTTTCATAATCGTTGTGCCGTCCGCCGGCTGCCGTATTCTTTTCCCTGAACTGCTGCAGGAATGCGTCAGGGGTTCTTGCATCGGCCATTGTGAAGGTCTTGCCCGCAAATAAGCCGCAGTGATCGTCCGACCCGCCGATCAGGCCCTTGTTCCACGGGTCAACCGACAGCGGCTTTATGCCGAAGCGGCCCTGAAGCCGCTCGATCCGTTCGGGAGAAAGCGAGGCGAGCACCTGCATCAGGATGTCGTTGGAGGCGTGGCTTCGGCTGCCGTTGATTCCCTCGAAATGATCGAACAGGAGGAAAAGCCGTTCCACGTGCTCTATTGTCAACCTATGATTCACCGAGAATGTCGCATGTGCCACGGCATGCGGTAGGTCGTTCGAATACAGGAACGCGCGCAAATCGTAGATGCTGGAACGGATCCGTTCGATCTCGTTGTAGTGGGGCTCGTCCAGTCCGTAAATGAGGACATGGATTTTGGTGCCGTCTTCAGGGAAATAGGTCGTGGATTCCACGCCGATGATCGTGTCACGGGGATGCCTGGCGCGCAGTTCGAGTGCTCCGTCGATGCGGTTATGATCGGTGAGCGTGACAAAATCCATTCCCGCGGCCTTGCACGCGCAGTACACCGATTCAGGTGGCATATACGATTCCCGTGTGCCAAGTCTTTTGAGAAACCATTCCGAAGGGTGATCGGAAAAGGACGAGTGCACATGCATATCCATTTTTGCCACAAGGGCCTCCTTTATGATGAAACCGTACCCAAGAAATGTAGCCGGAGGGATTTAGGCGCGAGTTACGATTTGATGAGAAAACCAATAGACTGTCACGCGGCTATTTGCCGAATTCCGTTATCCGGAGCCTTGAATGCAGATTCATGCATGAGAGCGGGAGAGGATGCCGTGTCCTTGGCCCGTTGTCTTGCGGGCATGCGCTTTGGACATGATATCCGTTATCGTCTCGTTAAGCTCAGACGAGGCGTTTTTGGAAGCGTCTGACTTTTGCGCCAATGCGTCGACATAGTTCAGTCTCCAAACGACGTTCCAACGCTTCGGGCTGTCCTTATCCAGCAATGGTCCAGGGGGACGAGCTTTTTCTTGCCCGCGACCTTTTCCAAGGCAACCGGTTCAAAACCGTCTCCCCTTGCCCCTATCATAACGCCGTACTCGCGCCTGTCCAGTAATTCGGCGCATGCGGAACCGAGTTTCGTTGCGAGCAGGCGGTCTGCGCACGACGGCGATCCTCCCCGTTGAAGATGGCCCAGGATGGAAAGGCGCGATTCAAAACCAGTGAGCTCTTCAAGGTGTTTCGTAAATTCCAAGGTGTGATTGACGTGCTGCGCATGAAATTTCGCCAACCGGAAGGATGCTTTTTCCTTCTCCTTCCGACCCTCTGCGGCGTCTTTTTCCGCAACAAGCTGTTTGACTTCAGACGCCTGACGTCGTGACATTGCCCCTTCTGCCACAACTATGATGCTGAATTTTTTTCCCGCCTTGGAGCGCTTCCGTACTGTCTCCGCGATGCGGTCGATATCATACGGAATTTCGGGCAGCACGATCACGTCTGCCCCGCCAGCCATGCCTCCACCCAAGGCAAGCCATCCGGCCCGGTGCCCCATAACCTCTACAACTATGATGCGCCGATGGCTCATAGCGGTCGAGTGCAGTCTGTCTATTGCCTCTGTGACAATACCCATGGCAGTATCAAAACCGAAAGATATGTCGGTAAAGGGAACATCATTATCTATGGTCTTAGGAAGGGTCACAATATTTAGCCCTGCCTTCTTCAACCTCAGCGCGTTTTTCTGCGTGCCCCCACCACCTATACAGACGAGCGCCTCCAGATCGTGGCGCTTGTAGGTCATTATCGCGGCATCAGTCATGTCTCTTTCTTTTCCATCAACAAGCATCTGGTGCGGTTTGTCGCGGCTGGTGCCGAGTATTGTGCCACCTATCGTGAGAATATTGGAAAGCATTTTGCTCTCCAAAACATTAGCCTCGTCAAGCACGAGCCCGCGGAACCCGTCGAGAAACCCAATAAACCGCATACTATAGGTGTCCTGACCTGCCTTTCCAACCGCCCGGATAGCAGCATTAAGTCCTGGGCAGTCACCGCCGCTTGTGAGAATACCGATTTTTCTGGCCATACTCTTTTCAGGCCTTTCTATCCACTACGATTTCAGCCAGTTCCTACTTTTCTCCAAGCTGAATCACCTTGCCAAAATATATTTGAGTTTTTCTTTGCACAAATGTAATCCGCAGGGTAGAAATTTCTGGTTTGCATTCCAAAACAAACAGAACAATCGAAGAACAACTATATTATCTTAACAATTCCAATCACACGTTGATTTCCGTTCGTTCAGAAGCTAGGGATTCGGTGATTACCCACTACGCAGAAGGCCCCCGATTTTGTCGGGGGCCTTCTGCTACATCCCGTCGGGTGCTTCGAAGCGTCGCGGGATGTCGCACATGTAATCTTCGGCTCCTTGAGCCGAAGTAATTTTGTTGGGGCCACCCACTCTTGTCGGCAAGGCTCCACCAGATTCTTGAACCTTGAAAAGGGGTCTCAAATTGAATAAGACAAATCAGAAGGCTATTACGTGGATGTCCGAAGTTGAAGAGCAGGACTATATCGCGGCCGAATCGTATCTCAGCCTTCTTTATGGTGAGAAGAAGGTTTCTAAACTAATTACAAGGTTAATTAGTGCGCCTATTCAAGAATTCAAAGGAAAAGATATATTCAGGGCTTCTCTGCTCTCATTGCTTGGCGTTAGTAATTTCCATGTTGACAAAGACAGAAAAAAGATCAATAAAGGAAAGGGCCTTTCTCCTATCCTGTTGGTACGAGACACGGAAAATGGCAAAGTTGTAATTGCTGATGGATACCATAGGCTGTGCGCTGCCTACGAGGTTGACGAGGACGCATGGATTCAGTGCAAGATTATTTGATTAGAATAGGAAGCCGGCGCGGTCTTGATGTTATTTTCGGTGGTTAAACCGAGAGCGGGATCAAAAGTCTAGGCCACAAAGTCAAGGATATGGGTGGAAACAAATGTGTTCTCTCCGGGGTTTTCCCCGTCTGAGGAACGGCATGCCTGTCATAGGCCTACCTCGGTGGACAGTTACTCGAAATTCATTACCTCAAGAATTCCCTCTATCTGCTGCTGGCCCGGGGAAATTCGCGCCTGAGCCCGATAGTACCGAGTGACCGGATTTCCTATGATAAGTCTCACAACATTGCCGAGCAACGGCCCAAGTTCGTCGACAATGGAAAACTGGAAGAGCTTTTCCTTCGCGGCAATCGCAATCGCCGAACTGAGAAAGGAGACGACGGGCAGGAGGTTTTCTCCTGAATAATTTTCCCTCCTGCTCATCACCGTTTTGAACCCTGCCACGGATATGGGCGCCTTATCCTGGTTGGTCCAGATCCAGCCGACCGCACCCGATGACGAACGCGGCGGGAAGTGAAAATTCGCCAGAAACCTGCGGCTTTCCCGGCATCCGTAAAACGAAATCCATCCGCTGGAAAAATCTTTCGGATATCCGGCCGAGCGCGAACATTCGAGCATGCCGAATCCCTGTAATTGCTTTTCAGGAAATCCCGGCAGCCGCAGCGTGGCCCGGAGCCTTAGCACGGCACTCTTCTTAAAGTAGGGGAGCCTGTCGATTCTTGACCCATGGCGCTTGATTATTACAAGAAGAAAATCAGACGCACGCTTTGACTCGGGTCTGAGCTCAATTCCGGATGCACCCAAAAGAAAGCTCATGAGACTTCATTACGACGACTGGAATGGTATTTTTGTCGCTTCGCCAGCCCGGCGACGCTTCGGTGAGCCCGAAGAGGTTCACCCACCACTCTGGCAATTAGTCTGCATGTGGTTTCTTGTCCCGTGATATCTGGTTCGTTAATGTCGTTTTCAGACACTGTCTCCACGGCAATGCACTCACGCTTCTGGAAAACTGTTTGCACCGTGCCTCCGGAAGCCATGCTGTAAAGTTTTTATCCCTCTGCGCCGAACCTGGCAACTAGGGCTTTCAAAACAATATTGCTTCTAAGCGAAGGCATATATATATTATCTGCATGCAAAAAGAACCAATCGTTAAATATATGAAATCTCACGGCGGGTATGCCCGGATGAGCGAAATGAAAGCTGCTCGGTTCAATACTCGTGATATCGCTCGACTCTTCAGGGACGGAACGCTCGAAAAAATCAAGCCGGGCCTATACCGACTTGCTTCAATGAGCACATCATCCGAAGAATACATGGAGATGGTAGATATCTGTCGGGCCTATCCTAAAGCTGTAATCTGCCTCACTTCGGCTCTCGCATTTTATAACCTTACCACATTCAATCCGGAAGAAGTTTTCATCTCACTTCCCCATAACCACCGCGCACCGCAAATAGAGCACCCACCTCTCAGGGTTTTCTATTTTCATGACCGTTTCTATGGATGGGGAATCTCCACCATTAAAAGGAAGCATGGTGTAATAAGGATATACGAACCTGAAAAAAGCATTTGCGATGCATTCAGATATCGCAGCAAAGTCGGCGAAGATCTCGCACTGGAAACCCTCAGGAAATATTTCTCCATGGGGAAACCGGACATTGCAAAGCTGATCGACTATGCACAGCGGTGTCAGACAAAAACAGTAATGACTCCATATCTCCGGGCGATGACGGTGTAAGAATGGCACAGAAACAGATCAAAGACATCGGTGCATCGGTACGAGAGCGGCTTCTCCAGCTTTCCAGAAAAACGGACAGGAGCTTTGACGCAGTTCTCGGGCTGTATTGCCAGGAGCGCTTCCTGTACAGATTGTCTGTGTCCCCTTATAGGAAGAATTTTATCCTCAAGGGTGGATTGCTTTTCTTTTCACTTTCCGTACCTGTTCGTCGTCCAACGGTTGATATCGATTTTCTGGGGATAGAACTTACTGATAATCCGGAAAAACTCAAGACGATATTTACCGAAATATCGCAGATCGCCTGCCAAGATGGCATTGAGTATCATCCCACACAAATGAGCATTGAGCGCATCAAGGAAGGAAGGGATTTTACCGGAAGCCGCATCATCATTCCCGCCATTTTGGCAAAAGCTCGG